>Ga0306912_1000090_pt1 | contig 55727 bp, 54 predicted proteins | sample AntRauFillE10628_FD_190443 | JGI IMG/M metagenome (GOLD analysis project Ga0306912, IMG submission 190443) | Saline lake microbial communities from Rauer Islands, Antarctica - Metagenome Filla E10 #628 (v2) (version 2) | ecosystem: Environmental > Aquatic > Non-marine Saline and Alkaline >...
CCAATGAATCTGAGGCCATTATTATCTAGTAGTAATTCTAAACTTCCAACTTCACTTACTCCGGAACAAGAGGTTTGTGCTGTTGCAAAAATTGACCCTGCTAGAGTAATTGAAATTAAAAATGGAGCTACTCCAACACTTAGTGAATATATAACAGTTAAAGACTGTTTTTAAAATATGTATTACATTTACTTATTAGAGTGTGCTGATAAAAGCCTATATACAGGAATAACAACTGACCTAGATCGACGCATTAAGGAGCATCAGTCAGGAAAAGAAGGTAAAGGGGCAAACTACACGAACGCAAAAGGTGCTGTAAAAATTGTCTATTCAGAAGAACATCCTGATCGTAGTAGTGCCACAAAACGTGAAGCAGAGATTAAAAAAATGTCTCGACAGGAAAAACTAGAATTAATTGCTGTGTCCTTGTTTTAGTGTGAGTTTTTAACATTGCTTATAACCTTAATGTGATGTATGGTAGACACCTATATGTCAAGAAACGCAGGAGTAGTAACATTCGATGATGTGTCATATCAGTATGATGCAAACAAACCAATTCTAGTTGATGCTAGTTTTTCTATTCGTCGTGGAGCAAAACTTACCCTAATGGGACAAAACGGCGCAGGAAAAAGTACACTCTTTAATTTAATAATGGGAAATTATGAAGCTGATGAAGGTCAGGTCAACATAATGAATAATATTTCCATCGCTATTTCAAAACAGGTGATTCCTCGTGATGAATTAGAACTAACTGTTCGTGACTTCTTTCAAAAATGTTTTACCGAAACAATTTATGCAATTGACCCAAAAATTGATGAAGTTTTAGAAGTTGTAAACATGCAACCAAAAGATGAAGAAATGAAAAAAGAATTTAAAGAGAGAACAGTAGGTAGTTTCTCTGGCGGACAACAAGCTCGTCTTTTACTCGCTTCTGCACTGATTCAAAATCCTGATGTATTGCTATTAGATGAACCTACAAACAATCTAGATAAAGAGGGAATCGCACACCTTACTCACTTCCTAAAAGAATATAATAAAACAGTTGTGGTTATTTCCCATGATGCTGATTTCTTGAATGCCTTTACACATGGGGTTCTATATTTAAATGTTCAAACAAAAGCAGTTGAAAAATACGATGGTAACTATTTCGATGTGGTAAAGGAAATTACTGCACAGGTTGAAAAAGAGAAAAGAAAGAATGCTCAATTAGAGAAAGAGATCCAGGAGAACAAAGATAAAGCTAACTTTTTCGCTAAGAAGGGAGGAAACATGAGAATGGTTGCAAAAAGAATGCGTAACAAGGTTGAAGAATATGAGGAAAATAAAGTAGACGTTCGTCGTGAAGATAGAACCATTAGACCTTTTGATATTGAACCACATGATGGGATTCCTATGGACGTTCTAAAACTTTCTTCTTATAAAGTAATAGTTGATCATAAGCCAAAAGATGTGAAGTGCGATATTACACTTACTCGTGGTCAACATCTACAAATTATTGGTCCCAACGGAATTGGAAAGACAACTCTTCTTGAATCACTTGCTTCAGGTCATGCAGAAGGAGAAACAATTGCTGATGGAGTAAAGATTGGTTATTACAGACAAGACTTTTCAAACCTAGATTTTGATCAGTCAGTTTTTGATTGTTTGATGTCTGCTACAGACGGTAGAAACCCAGAGGAAATGCGCTCAGGTGCAGCAGGTTTCTTGATCGATGGAGAACTTATTAGATCAAAAATTGGTGAACTTTCAGAAGGTCAGAAAGCACTAGTGGCTTTTGCGCGTTTGATGTTTATGAAGCCTGGTATTTTAATTCTAGACGAACCTACAAACCATGTTAATTTCCGTCATATTCCTGTTATAGCTAAGGCACTCAACGACTTTAAAGGAACTATGGTCCTTGTTTCCCATGTTCCAGATTTTACAGATCAAATTAGAATAGATGATAGATTAGATTTAGGGAAGAGTATAAAATAAAAGTTATCCATATTTAGATGAGAAAATACTGTTTACAAGGTATACCCCACTAGGGTATACTATTTTTAATGTCGAAATTAGAAAAACAAAAAATTAATAATAGATTAAAGAGAATAGAAGGACAAATAAGAGGTATTCAAAAAATGGTCGAAGAAGATCAGTATTGTATTGATGTAATTACACAATCATCTGCAATTAGAAATGCTCTTAAAGGTCTTGAAGATGTTTTATTGGAAGGTCATTTATCAACTTGTGTTGTTAATCAAATAAAAGGCGGTAAGCAAAAAAAAGCAGTTGATGAGATTTTAAAAGTTTTTAAATTAAAAAAGTAAAATGAATGATTCAAACAAAAATTTAATATTTGTTGTGGTGTTTCTTGTTTTAGGATTCCTATTTATGAATAATGTTGCACATATGGGATTTCATGTAGGACATGTGCACGATGAACATGAAGAGTTTGGAATGATGGGTATGACAGATGATCACGACGACGATGACGATCATCATGGTGATATTGACGACGATCATGTTGAAGATTATGAGATTTATCCTGGGGATGTCGCAGAGAAAATCAAGAATAACGAAGATATTATTTTACTAGACGTTAGAACTCCAGAGGAGTATGCAGAAATTCATTTAGAAAATGCGCTCCTATTACCTGTGGGTGAATTATCAGCAAATACATTAACAGATATTGGTTTAGGTAATGATTCAAAAGATAAAGAAATTATTATTTATTGTCGTAGCGGAGCAAGAAGTAAACAAGCTTATGACATTATGGAATCTCTTGGTTACACAAATATAAAGAGTGTTTCCGGAGGTATGGTTCATTGGCAAGAAGATAATTATCCTTTTACTGAGTCTGGAGAATATGATGCTGAAGAAATTACAAATATTGGTATGGATGGAGGTGCAGAGATATCATTTGATAAAACATCATATGATTTTGGAGATGTTCCTCAATCACAAGGAATTATCAGTACAACTTTTGAAGTTGAAAATACTGGTGATTCTGTTCTTGAAATAGGAACGTTATCAACTAGTTGTGGATGTACTACAGCAGAAATTTCAGAGAAAAGTATTAATCCAGGTGAATCAGTAGAACTGACTGTATATTTTGATCCAGATTTTCACGAAGAACCTGCAGATAAAATTACTAGAACAGTATTTATTCCAACAAATGATCCAAACAATATAGAAGCAGAGGTAAAAATAATGGTGGATATTTTAGAAGGTAAGTAATCTAAAATTATTTTATTAAAAGTTAACAAATATAATTATGAATAAAGGTGCCGTATTAATATTAAGTGTAGCCGTTTTAATTGGAGGAGGTTTAGTTGTTTTTTCAGGTAACCAAGAAAAGATTGAAAAAGTTCAAAGCTTATCAACCTTATCATCCGATAAAGAAATATATGATTTTGGAGAGATAGATATTTTTGGGGGAACGGTTGAGACAGAATTTGCTTTAACAAATGAAGGTTCTGAAGATGTTGTTATTACAAGCGGAACAACTAGTTGTGGTTGTACAAATGCTGAAATAGGAGGGATTGCATTTGGTATGCATCAAAACATGAGTAGAGAATTTACAATCCCAGCTGGGGAAACTAAAAATCTAAAAGTAATTTATGATCCAATGGCACACGGTCCATCAGGAGTAGGACTTGCACAAAGATCAGTATTTTTAGAAACTAATTCATCAGCAACTCCAGAATTAGAAGTTCGCATAAAGGCGATGGTAACTAACTCAAATTAATCATGGAAATTATTTTCGGAGCGTCAATAATCGCAGCTTTCTTGGCAGGTATAGTTGCTCTGTTTGCTCCTTGCTGTATTACAGTTTTACTACCCGCCTACATTGCTTCAGCTTTTCGAGAGAGAAAAGACATGCTGAAAATGACATTTATATTTTTTGCTGGTCTTTCAACTGTCCTAATACCGATCGGACTAGGTGCAGCAGGACTCGCACAATTTTTTCAATCTTTTCACAAGCAACTTTGGGTATTTGGGGGATTGTTTATGATAGTTCTGGCGGTAATGGCAATTAGAGGAAAGGGGATTTCGTTACCTTTTTCAGGCAAGCTAAAAGATAAATTAAAAATTGATTCTAAAAATCATTCTAAGTCAGTTTATTTTCTAGGGGTTCTTTCTGGGGCCGCTACTTCTTGCTGCGCTCCGGTTCTAGCTGGTGCTATGACATTGGCAGTACTGTCAGGCGGATTTTGGAAAGCAATAATTGTGACTTTTGCCTATGTATTCGGAATGATATTCCCACTATTTTTAACAGCGTATTTCTACGATAAATATAAATTTGATCAATCAAAATTTGTTAAAGGAAAAACTCTAAACTTTAATATTGGAGCTAAAAAAATCGCTGTTCATTCTACAAACTTATTATCTGGAATAATGTTTGCTTTTATTGGTGGGGCAATGTTTGTACTAGGAATTACTTCTAACGCATATTGGTCACCAGATCATCAGGCACAATTAGGTAAATCTCTTACTGCTTGGTCTATTGATATCTTTTCATTTTTGGAAGTTGTTCCAGATTTTGTTTGGGGGGTATTAATAATTGTATTGTTTAGCTTATTAACATTTAAGGTCTTCAAAAATAAATAAATTCATGAAAGATAAAAAACAAAAAAAAGAATTATTACAGTATTTAATTGCAGGAATTACAGTTGTTGTGTTTGGAATGTATTTTTTAAACACTCCGACACAGGTTCCAACAAATAATGAAGATATACAAAATAACACAAACAAAATAGTTGTTTCAGAGGGTGGAGTTGTTCTTCCGATTAGTTGGGATGATCTTGGTAAGCAAATGGTTGATGCTGGAGTTATAGATGATACAAAACTTATTTCTATTTATGAAACAAGAGGTGGTCTAAGTGGTGAGGATTTAGAGCTTCTTTATTCCGAATCTAATGAAAATATAGTAATAAATAAAGATAATGCTAATTATGTATTAAATATGCTGTGGGCGTTTGGATTATCTAATAAAAATGACATTCTTGAAAATGGAGAAATGACAGATCCAAAATATGGTGGTGCTGGAAATTTTGCTTCAACAGGTGGATGGACTCTTGCAAAAGGTGATGTTATGGATCACTACAGTCATCATGAGTTTGTAACTTTAACCGAAGATCAGCAGAAAATAGTTGATGATATTTCTAGAAATATTTACCGACCATGTTGTGGTAACTCTACTCATTTTCCTGACTGTAATCATGGTATGGCAATGCTTGGTCTATTAGAATTATTAGCGAAAGAGAATTTATCAGAAGCGGAAATATACGACATCGCCTTGGAGGTAAATAGTCTTTGGTTTCCAAGTACTTATGATACAATTGAACTATATTTTAGCGAACGAGGAGTAGAGTGGGAAGATGTTGATGCAAAAGAAATTTTAGGAAAAGAATATTCAAGTGGCTCAGGATTTAAAAATATTTTGAGTCAGGTTGAAACAAGTAGTAAAAGTGGAGTAAGTTGTGGAGTTTAATAAAATAATAAAATAAATTATGGATTGTTGTAACCACGAAAAAAAAGAAAACATGAATAATAAGGAAAATCATCACGAGCACGAGAATGGTCACGACCATTCCAATTCCTGCGGTATGGATGATGATTCTGCAAAAAACTATTTGAAAAGATTTTGGATTGTTACCGCTTTGCTTATTCCTCTTGTTTTAACTAACGAAAAAATTTCTGGTATTTTAGGCGTGTCTTTCTTTGATTTAAGTAAGTGGATTCAATTTATTATATCTACGATTATTTTTGGATTTGCTTTGGTCTTTTTTCAGCATGCATGGCATGAAATAAAAATGAAAGCATATGGGATGATGACCTTGGTTTCAATGGCTGTCTTAGCAGGGTATTCATTTTCAGTCGCTTCAACTTTTCTAGCTTCGTTAGATGTACAATTCTATTTAGAAATATCAACTTTGATTTGGGTTTTATTGTTTGGACACTATTTGGAAGCAAAATCAAGCTCAGCAGCTGGGAATGCACTTCAAGAGGTTGCAAAACTTTTACCAAAAAAAGCTCATAAACTTGTAGATGGAGAAGAGGAGGATGTTGAAATTACTGAACTTGAAGAAGATGATCTTGTAATTATTAAACCAGGTGAAAAAGTTCCAGCTGATGGCGTGGTAGTAAAAGGAAGTTCAAATGTTGATGAATCACTCATTAGTGGTGAATCAAAACCAGTTGAAAAAAAAGAAGATATGAAAGTAGTTGCAGGTTCAATTTGTTTAGATGGATCACTTACAGTAAAACTATCTGACGTTGGAGAGAATTCAACAGTAGGTCAGATTCAGAAACTTATAGAAGATGCTGGAAAAACAAAGCCACGTTCACAAAAAATTGCAGATAAGGCAGCAGCACTTTTGACATTCGTTGCAGCAGTTACCGCCTTATTAACTTTGGTGGTTTGGACTCTTATTATAGGCCAACCTTTTGTGTTTGCTATGACTTTGTCTATTACTGTTCTTGTAATAGCTTGCCCTCATGCTCTTGGTCTTGCAATACCTACTGTGACAACTATCACTACTTCTATAGCTGTTAAAAATGGTTTCTTTATCAAGGATTTAGGTAAAATTGAAACTATTCGAAAAGTTGATTATGTTGTTTTTGATAAAACAGGTACCTTAACAAAAGGAAAATTTGGTGTAACAAAAATAGTCTCAGTAAAAGAATCTAGTGAAGATAAGATATTGCAGATTGCTGCGTCCTTAGAAAAACAATCATCACATATTATTGGTAATTCAATTTTGGATTACGCAAAAAAACAAGATACTGAATTATCTGAAATTTCTGATTTTAAAAATATTGCAGGTCAGGGAATAAAGGCAAAAATTCAAGATGAAGAATATTTTGTTGGAAACGAAAGATTAATTGAAAGTTTAGGTTTTGACTATGAGTTGAAAGAAGATATATCTGGCACCGTAGTCTTTGTTGCTAATAAAAAAGAACTATTAGGATATATAATTCTATCTGATGAAATAAAAGATGAATCATATGAGACTGTTAAAAAATTACATGAAATGGGTGTTAAGGTCGCCATGCTAACAGGAGATAATGAACAAGTTGCAAGCACGGTTTCAAAAGAATTAGGAATTGATACATATTTCGCAGATGTATTACCTGAAGATAAATATAGACATATAAAAGAACTTCAAGAAAAAGGTAATATAGTATTAATGGTGGGAGACGGAGTAAATGATGCTCCAGCATTAACGCAGGCGGATGCAGGTATAGCTATTGGAGCAGGAACAGATGTTGCTGTCGAATCGGGAGATGTTGTATTAACAAAAAATAATCCTGTTGATATTATAAAGCTTATTGTCCTTTCAAAGAAAGTTTATTCAAAAATGATTCAAAATTTAATTTGGGCACTTGGCTATAACGTAATAGCCATTCCTGCTGCAGCTGGAGTTTTTGCCTTTTGGGGATTCATCTTAAGACCAGAAATCGGTGCTCTTATTATGAGTCTCTCTACGGTGATTGTAGTCATTAATGCTATGATGTTGAAGAGAATTAATCTAAAAAATAATTAAAAATATGAAAACAAATAATATAAATATATCAATAATAATCGTAACTCTACTAATTGGAGGAGTCGGTGGTTATCTACTTAATAATAATTCTAACTATCCTGTAAGACCGATGAATGAAGTTATGCCAGAAGTAAGTCAAATGCCAGGTGGTCCAATGATGGGAACAGACAATGGTATGGGACATATGGGTATGACAGTTTCAAGTGAACGTGAATTTATTGAAGGGATGATTCCTCATCATCAAGAAGCTATTGATACTGCAGGTGAAGTCCTAGAGAGAGGAGGTACTACACCTGAAATGGTGGAGTTAGCAGAAAATATTATTATTGCGCAAAAAAGAGAGATAGAAAATATGAAGGATTGGTATGAAGCGTGGTACGGAGTTTCTTATCAAGACACTGACGACTATGATCCAATGATGCGTGATTTATCTAACCTAAGTGGGGCAGAAATTGATCGAACTTTTCTAGAGGACATGATAATGCACCATATGGGGGCAATAATGATGGCTCGAAGTGTTCAACCTTATGTGGAGCACCAAGAAATGGAGGATCTAACAAAAGCAGTAGTTGATACACAATCAAAAGAAATACAGCAAATGAGAAATATTTTAAGTAGTCTTTAGTTTCTATTTAAAAAATACATAATTTCTGATCTTATTGGTATACTTTTAGTATGAAAAAAATGCTTAATATGTTTTTTGTTACCCTCGGTGTTATATTTTTTATTATCATTCTCTTTGGTATATATTTCTATATAACTGATCCTCTAAACCTAAAACCATTAATTTTTGATACAGAAGCAACTGAATCAGAGGTTGGCGGTGATACAGATAGAAACCCAGCATTAAATGAAAGTCAGGAAGCAGCATTGAAAACTTTTGGTATTGATCCAGCTAGTGTCCCTAGTGAAATATCTCCAGAGCAAGAAGTTTGTTTTGAAGAAAAACTTGGTAAAGAACGTGTAGCAGAAATTAAAGCAGGTGGCACTCCGACTGCTACTGAATATTTTAAGGCGAGAGACTGTATTTAATTTTTTGAATAGACCTTAATTTGTTAGTATATAAATAGGTGACTATAAATTTAAATTACTAGCTAAATTAAAAAAATAAATTATGAAAAACTTAATTAAAGTTAATCTAAGTTTGATTGTACTATCTATATTAGTATTGGCACCAAATGTTACTAATGCACAATTTGACTATGGTTTAGATGGTGAAGCGTCAGGAATAGTTGAAGGAACAATTAACTCAAGTACAACTGAAACTGATATTAATTCAGAAACAGACGTTAATGTGGATACTGACACTGGTGTAGATGTTAATTTAGAAAATGATTCTAATACTGAAAACCAGGCTAGATCAAATTCAAATGCATCACTAAAAGTTAATGCAAATGGAATTACAATAACATCATCTTCACAGGTTAATTCAGAAGCTGACTTGGACGTATTTAGTTCAAATGCATCAACGAACGAAGAATCAGTTGCAGAAGTAAATATTAATTCAGACAATGATGGTGAGTCACAAGTTGAAGTTTCTTATGAACACCCTGGAAAATTTCTAGGTTTTATTCCATTTACTGTTAAATCAACAGCTGTCGTAAAGACAAAAGCAAATGGAGAAACAGAAGTTAAAACTAGAAAACCTTGGTATTCTTTTTTGATTACTAGCGAAAATAAAGCTAGAGCGGATATAGAATCAAGGATTAAAAATAATTCTACTGTAAAATCTAATGCAAAAGTAAATGCTTCAGCAGAAGCAAGAGCAAAAGTCGCAGAAGCAGTTGTCGCAGAAGTTGCAGCTAGCGCAAAAGCCAGATCAGAAGCTTCAATAAATTATTAATAGTTAAACAAAAAAATGTTAGATTGGTCAATCATTTTTTTGATTCTTACTATCGTCTCTGGCGCGCTTGGTTTCAGAGGGGTTGCGGGCACATCAAAATCAATAGCGAAAGTTTAATTTGTTATATTCCTAATTCTATTTATTATAGATTTAATATTTTAGTAATATAAATATTAAATTAAAAAACATGGAGTGAAACTCTGTGTTTTTTAATTATTGATTTTATGGTTGAAAAAAATAAAATTTGCCACACATCCTCAATTTGGTATTCTATACACGTAGAGGAATTTATTAACTAACTTTATAATATTTATGGAAAAGAAAAAAATTTCAATAGCGATTGTTTTAGCTGCGTTAATTGTAGGTGCAGCATTATTTTATACATCTAATAAAGAAGACACAAATAATTCTGGTTCAGCTAGTAATCAAGTTGCGACTTTTGAAAGTAATCAGATTATCGCCACTGTTAATGGTGGTCAAATATTAGGATCTGATTTCGAAAGAATTTATGTTCAGGCTTTGGCTCAGCAAGGTATTGATCCAACAACTGTTGATGAACAGATGAAAGGTCAAATTACTTCACAAGTGATTGATATGCTTATCGCTCAAAACCTTCTAGAGAATGAGGCAGAAATGTCAGATATTGTTATTACAGAAGAAGAAGTTAACCAGCAAATTGAATCAATCAAGAATCAATTTCCTTCAGAAGAAAATTTCCAAGAAGCGCTTTCTGAACAAGGTATAACAGAAGAAGAGTTAAGAGCGGAAATTTCTGAAGAAATGATAATTGAACCTTACCTAGAACAAGAATTAAATCTTTCTAGTGTAACTGTAACGGAAGAAGAGGTTAATCAATTATACGAAGAAGTGGTAGCAGCTTCTGGTGAAGCTGCAGTTTCTCTTGAAGAAGTGTATGAGCAATTAGAATCAATGGCTATACAACAAAAAATACAAGGAATTGTTGCAGAGTTCGTAGAGACTCTTCGTAGTGAAGCAGAGATTGAAATATTAATCTAGAGTACTCCATAAAAAATATTTAACTTAAAAAGTCCATACCCTGGAAAGAGTATGGGCTTTTTGTTATAATTACCCTATATGAATATAAGCCATTGGATTTTTTCAACATTATCAATATTAATTGCAGCATATTTAATTCCGGGAGTTGCGACTACGATTCTAGGGGCAATAATATTTGCAGTAGTTTTAGGAGTTATAAATATGTTTATAAAGCCTATTATAACTATATTAACTTTACCGATAACAATAATTACATTAGGATTATTTTCTTTGGTAATTAATGCAGTATTAATTATGTTAGCTTCTCAAATAGTTCCAGAATTCTATGTTTCTGGCTTTTGGGCGGCCTTTTTCTTCTCAATAATTGTATCTCTAATAAATGCTTTATTTATTTCTAAAAAGTCTGAGGAAAAGATAAGTAAATAATCTTATTAGTACATAAAATAAAAGCTTTAATAAAGATTATTTTTAAGTTATACTAAATCTTAATGGAAAATAAAGATTCAAAAAATAGACAATTAGAAGAGCGTAATGACAGAATAAGAAAGATCGAGCTTATTAAAGAGCTTGGTCTTAGTCCTTATGCTGATAAGTTTGAAAGATCTCATTCATTAAATGAGGCAAGGGAATCTAACCTGGGAACAGAAGTAACTGTTGCTGGTAGAATTGTCCTTTCTCGTGATATGGGGAAATTAGGATTTTGTCAGATACAAGATCATACTGGAAAACTACAACTAGTTCTAAAAGTTGATGAGCTCGGAAAAGACGATCATAAAAACTTTTTCAAAATGATAAGTATTGGTGATTTTGTTGGTGTTAAAGGAGAAATGTTTGAAACACAAAAGGGAGAAATATCTGTCCTAGTTAAAGAATATACTTTCTTATCAAAAGCCTTAAGGTCTCTACCTGAAAAATGGCATGGATTAACTGATACTGAAACAAAATACAGAAAAAGATATTTAGACCTTATCTCAAACAGGGATACTTTTGATAGATTTAAATTCAAAAGTGACTTTATATGGGAGCTAAGAAAATTTTATAAAGAAAATGGTTTTGACGAAATCGATACTCCTGTTCTGGCTAATTCAGCGTCAGGTGCCTTAGCAAAACCTTTTAAAACACATTACAACTCTCTTGATTTGGATGTTTACTTACGTATTGCTCCAGAGATTTTTCTTAAGGAGGCTATTATTGGTGGTTTCGATAGAATTTTTGAAGTAGCTAGAGTGTTTAGAAATGAAGGAATGGATTCAAGCCACTTACAAGAGTTTACAATGATTGAACACTACTGTGCTTACTGGAATTTTGAAGACAATATGAATTTCACAGAAAAAATGATTTCTGAAGTTGTAGAAAAAGTAAAAGGGGATTTGAAAATTAAAACTTTCAATCGCGATGATGAGTTGATTGATGTTGATCTATCTACACCTTGGAGAAAAGTTTCTTTTAGAGAACTTTTGATAGATGACTGTGGCATTGATATTGATAAGTATTCAGAGGTTGAAGATTTAAGACAGGCTATAATTGAAAAAGAAATCAAAATAGATGGTATGGATAAATTAGGTAGAGGTAATCTAATTGACTCACTTTATAAAAAGGTTTCTCGTCCTAAATTAATTAATCCTACTTTCCTGATAAATCACCCAATTGACTTATCTCCACTCGCTAGAAAAAATGCAGAAAATCCAATGATTACAGATAGATTCCAATTAGTAATTAATGGTTGGGAAATAGTTAATGCATATAGTGAATTAATTGATCCAATTGATCAAAAAGAAAGATTTGAAAAACAATCTGATGCAAAGAAAATGGGTGATGAAGAAGCAATGGATAAAGATGATGATTATGTAGAGGCTATGGAATACGGATTACCACCTGTTTCTGGATGGGGTATGGGTGTAGAGAGAATGGTTGCGCTACTAACTCAGCAAAAGAACTTAAGAGATGTCGTTCTGTTCCCACTACTTAGACCAAAGGATAAAGAATAGTTGTATGATAAATACCCAAACAATATTTCTCATACTATTTGTTGTGTATGGAATTCCGCTAGTTAAATATCGTTCAAAATTTAGAAAGATTGTTTACCGGACTGATTCTTGGACAATAAATATAAAACCTTATTTTATAAAAGAGACGATGGCTCTTTTTTCAAATATGTATCCAGACAATAAAGAATACCTAAAAATGAGAAATTTCTATCGTAAGTATTTGTTAGTATATACAATACTATTTATATTAGTTTTGACTATTTAGTAATTTATTAAAAAAGACCCTCTCGAGGGTCTTTTTATTTTATCTTCCTCCAGCAATAAAAGTAAGAGCTTTTCCTTTTTCTGCTCCGCGACCAGTCCTACCGATTCTATGGATGTAGTCATCTTGAGAAGATGGTAGATCATAGTTAATAACATGAGATACCTTATCTACATGAATACCACGAGCTGCAACATCTGTAGCAACTAATGCGCGTACTTGGTTACTTTTGAAATTACTCAAAGCTTTTTGTCTTTGGGTATGGTTTTTATTTCCATGTATTGACTCTGCTTTAATTCCAGACTTGTTCAACTCCTTTGAAAGTTTTTCAACACTATGTTTCATGTTTCCAAAAATAATTATTTTTTTGAATTCAGGATTAGATAGTAGGGAAACTAGAGTCTCATATTTATCTTTGTTTGAGTGTCTTACAACATCTTGTTCGATACTATTTGAAGCATCTTTTTTCTTTACTGAAATACTAACTGGTTTATTTAGAAATTCTTCTGAAATTTTCTCTACACTTTTTGACATTGTAGCTGAGAAGAAAAGAGTCTGTCTGCTTTCTGGTATTTGAGAAATTATAGTTCTCATATCATTAACAAATCCCATATCAAGCATTCTGTCTGCTTCATCAAGAACAACTGCAGAAAACATAGAAGGTTTAATTGCATTTCTTTTAATTAAGTCCATAACTCTGCCTGGAGTTCCGATAACAAAATTATTTTTTCTATAAAGACTTTTTATCTGTGGACGAATATTCATACCTCCAACACATGTTGTTGAAAAGATACCTAGTCCTTTTGAAAGTGTCATTAGTTCTGTATTAACCTGAATCGCAAGTTCTCTAGTTGGAGCAAGTATTAGAGTTAGTTTACTTTTGTCTTGAATTGTTTGATCAATTAAAGGAATTAGAAAAGCAGCTGTTTTACCAGTACCAGTTTCCGCTAAACCAATAACGTCTTTTTTGTTTAATATTTCAGGAATTATTTGGTCTTGAATTGGTGATGGTACTTTTAAACCGTTCTTAGCTATATTTTCCTTTAGCAAATTATTTAATTCAAAATCCTTGAACAAGTGTTGGTTTTTGTATGCCTCTACAACTGCCTCTACAGGATTTTGGTTAATAAACATTGATGGATCAAAAGTTGGATTTTTTCTTCCTCCTCCACGACTACCACCGCTTCTACGGTTGCCGTTTCTTCCATGTCCTCCACTACTTTGACCGCGAGAATTTTTTCTACTACTAAAACCACCAGAATTACTTCTGTCAGAATTTTTATTATTGAAACTTCTTTTTTTAAAGTTATTGTTACGACTAGAACCACTACCAGATCTTCTCTGGCTGGAACCATTATTTTTTGTATTCATTATTTTATTATTTTAAGAGTGAGACTCGCAAAGAGTCTCAGGGCAGTGCAGGTTATTAATATCAAATCGTATAAAATAGGTATATATGTATACGTCTGCAGCTAGAGAGCCCTACACGAGAATCAAAAGCTTGGAGCTACAATATAACATTTTATATTAAAAGTCAACTAATTTTCTATTTATTAGATAAGATTACTTCCCATAATAACTTTTTTGTGCTTTAATGGGCCTCTTATGGAAATTAGAAATATTGCAATTATTGCTCACGTTGACCACGGAAAGACAACTCTTACCGATGAAATCCTAAAACAAACAGGAATGGTTGATACTGGAGTATCTATGGATTCAAACGACATTGAAAAAGAGCGTGGTATTACTATTTACGCAAAAAATACTTCTATCTATTATAAGGATACAAAGATAAACATATTGGATACGCCAGGTCACGCCGACTTTGGTTCAGAGGTTGAGCGAGTTCTTCGTTCTATTGATTCAGTTCTATTGATTGTTGATGCAGCAGAAGGACCAATGCCACAAACAAAGTTCGTTCTAAAGAAATCCCTTGAGTTAGGACTTAAACCAATTCTTATTTTAAATAAAATTGATAAACCAAATGCAAACATTGAAAAAGCTCATGACGAGGTTTTCGATTTATTTGCTGACCTTGGTGCTACTAATGAACAATTAGATTTCGAAACACTTTACGCAGTGGGACGCGACGGTGTAGCAAAACGCAATATTGAAGATGAGGCAAAAGACCTGACTCCAATCCTGGATCTTATTCTCGAAAAAGTTCCAGCTGCCAATTTAAATGAAGATGCATCACTTCAGGCTCAAGTTTTCAATCTAGCTTATGATAATTTCCTTGGACGTATGGGAATCTGTCGTATTTATTCAGGAAAAGTTAAAGATGGTCAAAATATCTTTGCTAAAGATCATGAAGGTAAAGTTTTTAAAGGAAAGATTACGAAACTATTTAATTTTGAAGGGCTTCAAAAGAATTCAGTAGAAGAAGCTGGTTCAGGAGATATTGTAATGATCGCTGGTCTACCTGATATTTTCATTGGTCAAACTATCTTAAGTGAAGAAGAAGGTGACCTTCTTCCAGAAATTACTATTGATGAGCCAACTCTATCTTTGAATGTTTTAGTTAATAATTCACCATTTGGCGGAAATGTAGGTAAATTCCTAACTTCTAGACAAATCCGCGAACGTCTCGAAAAAGAATTAGAGGTCAATGTTGGTTTGGATGTTGAATTTAATGGTGCAGATATGAAAGTTAGTGGTCGCGGTGAATTACACCTTGCTGTTCTATTGGAAAATATGCGTCGTGAAGGATATGAATTAATGGTTTCTCAACCAGAAGTTATTATTAAGGATATAGAGGGTGTTAAAAGTGAACCATTTGAAGAAGTAACTATTTTAGTTCCAGAAGAATTTTCAGGTGCTGTTATTGAAAAACTTGGTAATAGAAAAGGACTCATGACCAATATGATTGATGATCATGCACAAAAAAGAATTACTTTCCATGTTCCAACTCGTGGTCTACTTGGATATAGAAATGAATTTATTATTGATACAAAAGGTGAGGGTATAATGACTAGTGTATTTTTAGAATTCAAACCTCACGCTGGAGAAATTTCAAAAACTGAGTATGGTTCTATGATTTCTATGGCTCGTGGAAAAGCTCTTGGTTTCTCACTTGCCAACTTACAAGAAAGAGGTGTTTTATATATTGGAGCTAGTACTGAAGTTTATGAGGGAATGGTTATTGGTAATACAGTTAAAGGTGAAGATATGGCAGTTAATCCTACTAAAGGTAAACAATTAACTAACATGCGTGCTTCTGGTTCAGATGAAAATATTAAATTAACTCCACCATTTAATCTGACCTTAGAAAGGGCACTAGGTATTATGAGTGAAGACGAATACCTAGAAGTTACACCTGATGATATTAGATTGCGTAAAAAGTTTCTAACAGAAAACGAAAGAAAGAAGAATGGATCAAAGGTCTAGTTTAAAAAGTCTAAAAATCTTTACATCTGTACGACATCATTTATAATTGCTAGTAATTATAAATTAACCATTTTAAATATGAAAAAAATATTAATAGCTGCTGTGGTAATTGTTTTGTTAATGGTAGGTTTTTTGCTTTTAGGTAGTGAGAAACAAAATAATGTTGAAAATCAAGATATTACAGAAAGACAAAGTGTAGAGGAAATTGAATCTGCTCAGGAAGAAATTATTAATGAAAAGCAGGATATCGATTCATACCAGATAACTAATTCATCTACCGCTTCTTATTCAGCTCAAAAAAGGTGGTTTAATAAACCAGTCCAGCCTGTTATTGGTACAGCAGGTGATATCTCGGGACAAGTTTTTGTTGATGATCAAAAAAATACAATATCAGTAGTGGCAAGAATAAATCCCCAAACTATTGATTCAGGTAGTGGTGGTCGCGATAATTATACTGACGATCTATTTAATTCAGAAATTACTGTTAATGTTGAGGATGTAGATTTTTTTGATGGAGCAGTATTTTCTGCACCTGTTTCTATTACTATGAATGGTATAACTAATTCAGAAATTTTTGAAGTTAATGGTTCTGTTTTAGATGACCAGGCTTCGTTTACGGGTACTACTAAAGTAAAAATGTCTAGTTATGGGATAACGCCACCAACAGCTACTAGTGTTTATACAGTTGATGATGAAATTATATTATCTTTTGATTTGATTGCACAAAAATAATAATTGTTACAAAATTTAGTGTTGAGTGTTTTAAGTATCTGAAAACATGAGTAAAAAGATTACAAAAAAACTTAGAAAAATATATTACTATTTCATATCTTTTCCGGATAAACTTTATCCTTTCTCATCTATTATTGAAGGAAAAGTTGTTAGAGGTCAGAAATCGTATTTGAATGCAGTTAAAAAAGCATTCGATTTAAATGGCGATGGTAAATTTGGTTTAGGTTTGATGTTTTATAGAGAAACTTTCCATTTTATTGGTGCTGTTTTATTCGTTGTATTCTCAACTCTTATATCGACTAGATTATTTAATAGTGAACTAATGCCAATTTATTTACTTGGTTCAGCGATGGTAGCCCTAGCTTTTCAAGAATTTTACTTTCATCCGAAAAAATATAACCAAGTTATCAAAAAAGGCTTTATTGACTGGGTTGTTTGGGTTGTCCCGATGGCTATATATTTAATTTATTTTACATAATTTGGGCTCACTCTAAACAATGTTATAATTAAATATATGAAAAATATAATTATTATAATCGTTGGTATTTTATTATTAGGTGTAGGAGGGTATTTATTATTAAATGATTCAAATGAAACTACTTATGAAGTTCAAGAAGAACAAAAATCAGAACAAGTAGATCAAGAAGAGCAAGAAAATTCTGAGGATAATACAGATGAAGTTTCGGAGCAAAATTCTGATGAACAAAAGCCAGTTTCAGTTATTGGTAAATCTGGAGAAGGTCGTGATATCAAGGCTTACCATTACGGGAATGGTGATACTGAAATATTATTTGTTGGGGGAATACACGGAGGATATTCATGGAATACAGCATTAGTTGCTTATGAATTAACTGATTATTTCAATGAAAATCCACAAGTCATCCCTGAAAATGTTAAAGCTACAGTTATTCCTGTATTGAATCCTGACGGATTAGAAGAAATTATCGGAACAGCTGATAAGTTTACAATTGACCAGGCTTCTAGCGTTACTCTTTCCGAGTCAATTCCTGGAAGATTCAATTCAAACGATGTTGATTTGAATAGAAACTTTGATTGTGATTGGGAATCAGTAGGAAAATGGCAAGATCGTGATGTTGATGGTGGTAGTGCACCATTCTCAGAATCTGAAAGTCAGGCTATTAAAAATTATGTTGAAGGTTCAGATCCAGATGCAGTAGTTGCTTGGTATAGCTCTGCTGGTGGTGTGTATTCATCAAATTGTCATAATGGTGTTTTACCAGAGACTAGAGACCTTACAAATGCTTTTGCTGATGCTTCTGGTTATACAGCCTTTGAGCAATTTAACTTTTATGAAATAACAGGGGACATGGTTAACTGGTTAGCAAAAGAACAAATTCCAGCAATTAGTGTTCTTCTAACTACACATAACGGAATTGAATGGTCAAAAAACAAAGCTGGTGTTGAAGCAATTCTAGATTACTACGCTGAATAAAAATTAAATAATAATGAGCACTAAAAAGGTAATAATAATTATATTAGCTGCAATTATTGCAGTAGCTACAATAGCTTTCTTCATTTTCAGAAGCGAAACTGAAATTAAAGAAATAGAACCAGTAGTAGTTGAAAGAGAAGAAGTAATTGAAGAACCAATAGCTAGAGAAAAGACTATAGGTTATTCGGTTGAAGGTAGAGAAATCGAGGTCTATAAATTTGGTGATGGTAACAATGAAATATTATTTGTTGGTGCTGTTCACGGTGGTTATGAATGGAATACTGTTGTACTGGCTTATCAAATGATTGATTATTTTGAAGCTAATAATGAAATAATTCCAGACGATTTATCAGTTTCAATTATTCCATCATTAAATCCTGACGGCGTTTATGATGTTACGGGAATGGATGGTAGATTTGAAATTTCCGATGTTCCCGTTGTTAATGAAGTAGGTTTAGGGAGGTTTAATGCAAATAATGTTGATCTAAATAGAAACTTCGATTGTAAGTGGGCACCTGAGAGTAGCTGGAGAGGTAATATTGTTGATGCTGGTACAGGTCCATTTTCAGAACCAGAGGCGATAGCTTTGCGAGATTATGTTTATGGTAATAATCCAGAAGCAGTCATCTTTTGGCACAGTAAAGCAAATACAGTTTATGCTTCAGAGTGTGAAGAAGGGGTCCTTACAGAGACTGTAGATATTATGAATTTATACGCTACGGCAGGGCAGTATAATTCAGTTGAAGTATTTGATGCTTATCCGATTACTGGTGACGCAGAGGGATGGTTAGCTTCTATTGGGATTCCTGCTATTACTGTTGAGTTAGAGACTCATGAGACAATCGAGTTTGATCGTAATTTAGCTGGTGTTAAAAAAATGATTGAATACTATAGCAGTATTTAGAATAGATATGATAAAATTATTTTATGGAATGGATTGATTTAAAAACTTTATATACAGTTCTTCATATCTTCGGAGCTATCTTAGGAGCTGGAGGTGCTTATGTTAGTGATGCTATGTTTTTTACTTCTATAAAAGACAGAGTTATTTCTGGTAGGGAATTACAATTTATGAAGATAGGAAGCACCTTTGTTTGGTTTGGGTTGATCCTATCTATTATTTCGGGGTTGCTTTTATTTTCTACTAATCCAGCTCTATATCTTGAGTCTTCAAAATTTCTAATTAAAGTCCTTATCGTTTTTGTAATATTTGCTAATGGAATTTATTTTCATGCTGGTCATTTACCGATGATTCATAGACATAAAGATCATCACTATCCTTCTTCAGATGAGTTTAATAGAAAGAAAAAGTTTTTGATTGTAAGCGGTGTTATTTCTATTACCTCTTGGACACTTACTATTATTTTAGGAAGTTTAAGAATGATACCAATTGATTTTTGGACAGCACTTGCTGGTTATATTATTTTCGAGATTGTAGCCATTTCAGCTGCACTTATAATTTCTAAGTATAAAAAAATATTTTAAATTTTATAAAATGGAAAAAATTAAATATGAACAAAAAAAATACAAGATTAGATATTTAATTGCTACTTTAATATCTTTGTTACCTTTTAATTTTTTAAGAACATTTTTTTATAGAGTATTAATGGGTTATAGAATTAAAAAAACGTTTATTAGTTTTGGAACTAAAATTGCAGTCAATTCTTTATTTATTACTTCATCCAAGATTGGGAGAAATAATATATTCTACGGACCTATGGATGTAAAAATTAATCATGGTACTATAGGTTCAAAAAATAATTTTAAAACAGAATTATGGGTCTTTAATAATAAATTTAGTAACAAGACATTAACAAAAAAACTAATTATTGAAGAAAAAACACTTATTACTGATTTACATTTCTTTGATATTGTTGGCACAATAATTATTGGTAAAAATACATGGATTGCTGGTAAAAATTCAGAATTTTGGACACATGGACTAGGTGTTTCAGATAAAAATATTTCTATAGGTGAAAATTGCTATATCGGAAGTAGTGTTTTATTTGCTCCTGGTACAGAAATTAAATCTAATACTGTTATTAGTATGGGCTCATTTGTGAAAGGAAAATTTTTAAAGGAAAAAGTTTTATTACAGGGAAATCCAGCACAAATTGTAAAAGAAAACTATAATAGACATCTTAATGTAACTTACTAATCATAGTTTTTTGTGGTAATATCAAAATTGGAAAACAAAACCAATTATAATTCTCAAAGGAGGTGAGAAAAAAATGAAAATATTAATTATTGGATCAAAAGGGTCCTATGGTAAATGGTTATCAGGCATACTGTCTGACCAAAAAGAAGATTACGATATTATAGGTACCGACCAAGATGAGACGAGTAATATTATTGATTTTACTCGTAACATAAAAGAATCTGATGTTATTCTCTGTGTCGCTTCTCTTGTGTCTACAGTGCATATCCTAAAATTTGTATGTGAAAATGCAAGAAAAGATTCTTTGGTTGTGGACTTCTCTTCTTCCAAGAAGGAGGTTTGTAACTTAATGTCTTGTGGTAAATCTGATTTTTTGATGTTGCACCCAATGTGTGCACCGCCTGAAAATTCTGAAAAAATACCCAACACAAAAAGAGTTTATGCGATTAATGATTATCGTCTCGATAACCCAGAAAATGCTCTTTTCTATAAAAAATTAAAAGATGCTATAGGAGGAAATTTTGTAGGTATAAGTATGGATGACCATAATGTTGTTGATGAGATGCAAGCAATCACTCATTACTTGATGTTGTCATTTGCTAGCTTTGTTGCATTCGTTGTCGAAAAAAGTGACATGGATTATGAAACTCTGAAAAGACATTCTACCCCTGTATCAAAACCACTTTTTGAATCTCTAGAAAGGTTAATGGATAAAGGGAACCCAGAAACTTCAGCAAAGTTAATTGAGCTGTCTTGGAGATATAATTCGATACCTTTCAAGTCAGCATTTAATTTTGTTTACAGAAACAAACTTAAGGGCATCAATCGTTACGTTGAAATACTATCAAAAAGAATTACACGTATCAGGAGAACGATCTTTGGTTAAGCAAAAGCGCTACAACTTTTAGTTGTAGCGCTTTTTTCTATTGTGATTATTAAATTTAATGATCTTCTTTATCGTCGTCATGTATGTCTTGAGCGTCTACACCTTCATGTTCTTCTTCGTGTAACTCGTGTGTATCTTCATGTTCATGTTTATCATTTTCGTGTGAGTGAGAAAATTGATTACCTATAAAAAACATTACTGATAAACCAATAACAAAAAGTAAAATATGTTTTATGTAGTGTTTTGTGCTAATTGAATCTCTAACAGAGTGCGGGATTAAATCTTGTAGAACCACGATCAGAAATGCACCACCAGAGATGGCAAGTAGAGGCATCTCTAAAGCGCTAAAGCTATCTAACAATAGGAAACCACCAACTGAACCAATTAGAATTGTAGATGAAACAGTGAAGTTTGTGACGAGAGACTTTTTAATTGAGTAGCCAGCATTTCTTAAAACAAAAAACTCTGAAACTTCTTGGACTAGTTCATGGATAAAAATTCCTAAAACAGTAATGGCTCCAAAAATTGAACTTATAGAAAAAGCGGAAGCAATTAAAATACCATCTCCAATATTATGAATTGAGTCAGATAAAATCATTCTTTTTGGATTAATTTTATTATTTTTTTTATTGTCTTCGTTATCGTGTGGATGATCGTGAGAATGTCCATGTTCATGGTCATGGAATTCTGGAACCAGTTTAAAGATGAACCAAATACCGACCATTCCTACCAGAAACCAAAAAATAGGGGAGCTATTACTTTCAGATAAATGAAGTGACTCTACGATTAACTCATACGATATAACTAAAAATACACCAGCTGAAAAACTAACTAAAAAATGAAGGTTTTTCTCAATTAAATCACCTGCTTTTTTCCAAACAGAAAAAACTCCTGCTAGGGAAGCAATCATTATTAATAATGAAAATAAAATTATTTCTAACATCCATAAAATATAACTTTTTCCAATTTAAAGTCAATTTAAAGAAATTCTGCTACAATAACCCACAAATGAAGAAAATAATATCAATCGTAATAGTTTTGTTTTTTGCTGGTGCTGCTTTTCTAGTTTTTGGTTTTGGTAGTGTTGAAAATTTTGATCGAGATTCAATTGGTGAGGTAGTTAATGAAATTACTGATAAAAAAGAAGATAAAATTGAAGAAGTAAAACTTGATTTCGAAAAATATGATGAATTATCTGAATATGTTGCAAATAATCCAGAACCTGAAAAAATAATTGTTACTTCAACATCAACTAATTCTCTTGGTGAAATTGTATATTCTACTTCTACTAAAATAATTGAAGAAGAACATTTGTATCCGGTAAAAGATGCGGTATACCCCAAAGCTGGAGCCATTCTACCATTCAATAGAATAATTGCTTATTATGGAAATTTTTATTCAACTCGTATGGGGATTTTAGGAGAATTTGAAGAAGAAGAAGTGTTGCGCCGTTTACAAGAAGAGATTGATATTTGGAATGAGGCTGATCCAAAAATTCCTGCCTTGCCAGCAATTCACTATATTGCTAGTACTGCTCAGGGACAACCTGGAGAAGAAGGGCTATATACATTAAGAATGCCAGATGAACATATCGAAAAAGCAATTGCTATGGCTGAAAAAATTAATGGAATTACTTTCTTAGATTTGCAAATTGGACTTAGTACAATAGAAAGAGAACTTCCATATATAGAAGAGCATTTAAAGAATCCAATCGTTCATTTAGCTATTGATCCAGAATTTTCAATGAAGTCAGGTGATAGACCAGGAACAGTTATTGGGCATTTTACAGATGATGATATTAATTTTGTTATTAACCGATTGTCTGAAATAGTTAGAGAAAATGATTTGCCACCAAAAGTTTTGGTACTACATCGATTTACTCAAAAAATGATTCGAAACTATGAAAATATTAAGCCAACAGAGGAGGTACAGGTTGTAGTTCATATGGATGGATGGGGTTCACCTGGGCGCAAAGTTGGTACATATAATTATATTGTTGCACCAGAACCAATCCAATTCACAGGTTTCAAGATTTTTTATGGAAATGATCTAAAGGAAGAGCCTCATAGATTAATAACACCAAAAGAATTGTTAGAACTACAGCCAAATCCAGTTTATCTTCAATATCAATAATGTTATCTTTTCAAAAAAAAATTGGTGAAACTCCACTGGAAATGCTTGATCGACTTAGGGTAGAAAAACCAGAATATAAAAATCATAAACTTTCATACGCCGGAAGATTAGACCCAATGGCATATGGGGAGATGTTAGTTTTAGTTGGTGATGAGAATAAGAAATACAAAGATTACCTGGGATATGATAAAGAATACGAAGCAACTTTTATATTTGGATTTGAAACCGACACAGGTGATATTCTCGGCATTCTAAAAAACTCAGATAATTTAAAAATAGATGATGACTTTTTTTTAAATGAAAATATTCAAGAACAAATTGAAAACTTTAAAAAAATCAAAAAACAAAAATATCCATGGTTTTCATCTATGGTTGTAGATGGACTAAAACTCTTTGATCATTTTAAAAAAGGAAATTTAAATATAGAAAGACCAGACAGGAAAGTTGATATTAAAGAAATCGAACTTGTTGAGTCTGGCACAATTAAAAATGTTGAATTACAAAAATATATTTTTGAAAATATCGGAAAAGTTAAGGGGGACTTTAGACAAAAAGAAATAAAGGAGAGATGGCATAGTTTTTTTAATTCAAATGATCAGGATTTTTATACAGCAAAAGTCAGAATTTTAGTTAGTACTGGTACATATATTAGATCACTAACTGAAGAGTTCGAACACCCAGCAACGCTATTAAAATTAAGAAGAACAAAAATTTATGTGTAGAAGGCCTTTATTAAAAGTGAAGTTTAAATTATAATATATAAGTAATATTATAATTTAATTTAAAATCATGAGAACTTTCGAAAAAATAGCTTTAACAATTTTTACTTTATCAATCTTTCTATTTGTAGGCGCTTCAAATACTAATGCCGCAGTAGAATGTAGTTTTGATAGAGACCTTGAAATAGGAGTAGACGGTGAAGATGTTCGTTGTCTTCAAAAATATTTAAACGATGCAGGATTTACTGTGGCCCAAACAGGTGTTGGTTCACCAGGTAATGAAACAAGTCTTTATAGAACCCTAACTCAAGAAGCTGTAATTGAATGGCAACTAGAAAATGACGTTAGACCAGCAAGTGGTTATTTCGGTCCGCTTTCAAAAGCAAAATATAGTGATCTAGTAACAGGTAATGTACAGAACGCTTTCGAAAATTCAAATGGTAATTCTAATGCTGTTTCTAATAATCCTAATGTAAATTCTGACGATGGGGAACTTGATTCAGATGGAGTACTCTCTCTACTTGATAGCCTAGGTGTTACAACTGGCTCAGGAAATAGTAATTCTTCAAGTAACGACAAGGATGAAGATATTGAAGAACTAATTTTAGATGCAATCAATATGATTGACGATGCAGAAGATGAAATCGAAGATGCAAAAGATGCCGGTCAAAATGTTGATGATGCAGAAGATGAAGTTAATGATGCAAAGGAAGATTTATTTGATGCAATTAGATTTTATTTTAAAGGTGATTTAGCGGAAGCACTTGATTACGCTGACGATGCTCATAGTAATGCAGAAGATGCTTTTGAAAAGGCCGGAGGTGAAACAGAAGAAGATGAAGCAAAAGAGATAATTGATGAGGTCGATCAAGAAATAGAAGAGGCAGAACAAGAAATAGAAGAGGCAGATGATGATGGTGTAGATAACGATTTAATTGATGAAGCTGAGGAATTATTAGATGAAGCTAAAGATAGATTAGATGAAGCAGAAGATGCTCTTGATGAAGATAATTATGAAGAGGCGATAGATATTGCAGAAGATGCTAGAGATATGGTTGATGACGCTCTTGACGCCTTAAAAGATGATATTAAGGATGATGCAGAGGATGCAATTGATGATGCAAGAGATGCAATTGATGATGCAGAGGAGGCAATTGATGATGCAAAAAAAGATGATGGGGACGATGATGATATTGATGAGGCTGAAGAACTGTTAGAAGATGCAGAAAACGCACTTAAAGATGCTGAAGATAATTATGATGATGGTGACTATGAAGATGCAATTGATGATGCTGAAGATGCAGAAAATTTCGCAGATGATGCAGAAACTTGGGCAGATAGGGCATAATTTATAAAACATAGAATTATCTTAAAGCACCGCACTTTGCGGTGTTTTTTAATTTCAGTAGCTTTTATTTGTAATTTTGTTAACTTAGATACTAATGATTGAAGTAAAAAACCTAACTAAATATTTTGAGGAGGATCGTATTTTAAACCGTATATCCTTCAAAATCGAAAAAGAACACAAAGTTGCTCTGGTTGGTTTTAATGGTGTTGGAAAAACTACTTTATTGAAAATACTAGCCGGAGAAATAAAAGCAGATAAGGGGGAGATAAAATATAATAAAAAGGTGACTATTGGGTATCTTCCACAAGAAACAAAAGAGTACAATAAATATAAAGTAATTGATTTTCTGAAAGAGTATGTTGATGGTGAAGATGATGAACCATTTAGAAGAAGTATTGAAATTATGTTTGCTGGTTTTGTTCTTGATCCGGAAACTAAGGATAAAGAAATTTCAAAATTAAGTAGTGGTCAAAAAACTAAAGTTTTTCTAACTGCTGTTCTATTAAAAAAACCAAACCTACTACTACTAGATGAGCCAACAAACAATCTAGATCTACCTGCTTTAATTTGGCTGGAAAATTATTTGAAGGAATTTCAATCTGCTTTTATTGTTATATCTCACGATAAAAAATTCTTGAGTAATGTTGCAAACAAAGTTTATGAAATTGATTGGGTTAAAAAAGATTTAACAGTTTCAAGTGGTAGTTATAATGATTATATTGAGAGAAAACAAAAAGAGACAAAAAGACAACAATTAGATTACACCCTTCAGCAAGAGGATATTAATCGTCTTAAAAAAAGAGCCAAAGAAAAACAAGAGGATGCTGCTCGTGGTGCTAAATATGTTTCGCCTGATAATGACCATATGCTACAAGGATATCGACGTAATAAATCCAGTGATTCTCTTCATGATGCCAAAATTTTCTTTAGTAGAATAAAAAGAATGGATAAGGTTGATGAACCTAATCATAGAAAAAGTTTTGTTATAGATATTGAAGAAGAGGGCTTGGATGATTCTAGGGATATTAATATTAAGGATCTAGTAACAGGATACGAAGACTTCAAAATTGGTCCAATCAACCTTGAAATAGAATCTAATAGTAGAATTTGTCTTTTAGGACTTAATGGTTCTGGAAAAACAACATTACTTAAAACTATTACTGGTTATTTAAATAAAATGTCAGGAGATATTGAAATAGGTGGGGGTGTTTCATTTGGAAATTTAATGCAAGAAAACGATAATCTACCATCCAACAAGACATTAATTAATTTTTTAATTGAAAAAACCGGGTCGGAAAAAAAGGAAGCCGAGAAATATTTAGAATTCTTCAATTTTGAATCAAAACAGTTTAATAATGAAATTTCAATTTTAAGTCCAGGTGCAAAAGCTAGATTAGTTTTGGCCCTCTTTGCGATTGAAAATGTTAATACTCTTATATTAGACGAGCCAACTAACCACCTCGATCTAGAGGCAGGTAGTGCACTTCAAAAAGCAATCGACAAGTTTAAAGGAACAATAATTTTCGTAACTCATGATAGACAATTTGTTGAAAAATCTAGATTTAATAAATTATATCTACTAGAAAACGGTAAAATAGATGAGATTGAAAGTTTTAGGGAATATGTTTCAGAAATGGAAAAGAGATCTAAAAAACTAATTAGGATGATTAAATAATTTTAGATATAATAAGAACAAATGATATTAGAATTTTTATCTTTATTTTTATTTATCTTCGGTTTTATTATTGGATTAGGTGCCGTTACAGTTATTGATGTTCATGGCTTCTTGGCTAGAAAATCGAACTATTGGACTCTTGCTACAACCAGAACGCATAAAGTTACTAAGCCAATGGTATGGGTAGGAATTACTGCAGTATTTATTGCAGGGTTACTATTTTATTCTGGAGCTTATTTAATTTCTCATATTATTCTCATGATTCTTTTGGTCTTAAATGGAATTTTCCTAAGTTTTGTTGTGAGTCCATTCTTATTAAAAAGGGAAAGAGAGGGAATGGAGTCAGAGTTCTTACCTAAAGAATTACAAACTAAAATCACAATTAGTTTCGTTATTTCAATAATTGGTTGGTGGAGTTCAGTTGCTATTTTTATCGTTAATTTAGTTGTATAAAATCTTTGACTTTTTGCGTAATTATGTTATTATTTTTGCTGGCTAATTTTGGTCTTTAGTAAAAACATTCAAACAAAAGGAAAAACTTGAAAACAGAAGAAACACATTACTCAAACATAACTCCAGACATAGGAGTTGTTGAAATAAAGTCCAGTCTTGATGTTCCAAAGAAAACTAAAGAGCTTTTTGGAGGACAAGGTTCAATAAACCATAGATTCTTCAAAAAAGCAGCTAGTACAAATGGTAAATTTATTTATCATTTAATTCAACATCATGTTGATGATGCGATGACCCATCCCACCATAAAGGAAATGGCTGAATTTGGAAAAACATTAGGTCTTGAGGAATGTAATTTTCTAGACCTACTTTATTTCTTTGAAAAAATCAAGTCAATGGATGATTCTGAGGCTGCAACATTATTGAGAAACTCAGAAGTTGTGGCATCTGAAGAAGGGTACTCTTTCTCTAGTGGGAATCATGCAATTGCTCCTATGGTAAAAGGTATGGAAAATTTAAATATTCATACCGCGAGGGGGACATGTCCTCGATTTATCCTGGTTCTAATGAAAGAGCCTGTTTAATAAGTTTTTGCACATCACCCAGGAACCCACACAACGTGGGTTCCTTTTTTTGTCTAAATGTTAGATAATAAGGATATGAAAATTTTCTCAGCGATAATAGTGACTGTAATAATTTGTGTATCAACAGTGCTTATTGTTGGTCACTTGTCATCCCAGGAATATGGAAATGAATTGAGTGCTCTTTACGATTACAAAATCAATAGAGTTTGGGAAGTGTTAACGACTATTGAAAAATATCCAGAAAATAAAAAAGACCTGTTACACCTTGAAATACTAGATGGTTCATATGGAAAAATTTTTGAATGGAGAGAGATTTATTCCGATAAGGTGATGGAATACAAAATTATAGAAGATTCACCGTATTATTATGTTCTGGAAGTTTCAGAAAACGATTTTTATAAAGGAACCTTTGAATATTACCTTGAATTTGATAGTAAAACAAAACTAACTATTAAAGAAACAAGTTTTAATGAAAATATCTGGGAAAGAGGTCTTGATGTTATATTTAGACGTGAACAACGTATAAATAGAGAATTTAAATGGATAAGAGTGTCACTACTGAGTAATTTAATATACGAGATATGAGTTTGAGTAAGGTCGACAGATTAATAATGGTTGCTACAAAAACCATACTAGGATTTACTGTATTCTTTGTTTTTATATATACTGTTCCTATTTATAATGGGTTCAAAGATAGCGAAGTAGTTTTAGCTTTTATTAATAATAAAAATGCAGTTATCGGTGAGACTAGATTTATGGTTGAGCTTGCTGATACACACGAAGAAAGGGTTAAGGGATTGAGTGAAAGAAAATCATTAGGTGAAAAAGAAGGTTTATTTTTTATTTTTGATATAGATGATTATCATGGTATATGGATGAAAGATATGAATTTCGCAATAGACATAATTTGGCTTGATTCAACTATGCAAATAGTTGATTTTGTAGAAAATGTAAGCCCAGACAGCTATCCTGAGGTTTACAAGCCAGAAAAAAAGGCTAGATATGTATTAGAAGTACCGGCTGGTTTCTTCTCAAAGAACTATTTAAAGGTTTATGATCAGATGACAGTCATATAATTTTTTTATCTAATTTTTTTATAAAAAAAGAGTCTGGATGACTATATTTACGGGCTCTATACAGGACTATTCTTTACATCTATTTTATTATGTTATCCCATAGTTATCCACAGCTTTTCACCACCTATGAAGAGATAGAATATAGCAACGTTAGTAGTTAATTATAAAAAAAATGGCAAAAAAGAGCACAAAAAATATTAAAAAAACACCTGAAAATAAGGCTAAAAAAACAAAACTTACACTAAAGAAATCATCAAGTTCTACAAATAAGAGTAAGAAATCAAAGTTTGTTAAGATAGTTAGGAAAAGAGATGGTTCAATTGTTCCTTTTGATCTAGAAAAGATCACTAGCGCTATATATAAAGCCTTAATTAACACAAATGAAGGTGATATGGAGGATGCGGTTATGGTTGCAAACCATGTTCATTCAGAATTAGCTAAAATCTCAAAAACCTTCAAGGGTTTTGTGCCTACTGTTGAAGGAGTTCAAGATATTGTTGAGCAACAGCTTATCGTTAATCAATACCCAAACACCTCAAAACACTACATTCTATATCGTGAGGAACGTGCCAAAATTCGTGCTCAAAAAGCTATTGTAATTCCAGAAAAAGTTAAAAAACTTGCTGAGGATTCTAAAAAATATTTCAAAAACCCACTTGCTGAATTCGTTTACTATAGAACTTACTCAAAATGGATTGACGCAGAAAATCGTAGAGAGACCTGGATTGAAACAGTAGGAAGATATATTGATTTCATGAAAAAGAATCTAGGTAAGAAACTAAAAGATTCTGAATATGAAGAAATCCGTGAAGCAATCTTGAAACAAGAAATTATGCCATCAATGCGTTTGATGCAATTTGCAGGAGAAGCAGCAGAAAAAACAAATGTGTGCGCTTATAATTGTTCATTTATTGCACCTTCTAAAATAAAAGACTTTTCAGAAATTATGTACGTTTGTATGTGTGGAACAGGAGTTGGATTCGCAGCAGAATCAGAAAATGTTCAAAAATTTCCACAAATTCAAAAACAAATAGGAAAGAAAAGACCAACACATGTTGTTGGAGATTCTACAGAAGGTTGGTGTGATTCGTTGCTTGCAGGTCTAGAGGCGTGGTTTGATGGAGAGGATATTGATTTTGATTACTCACAAGTTCGTCCAGAGGGAGAAAGACTAAAAACTAAAGGTGGAAAAGCGTCAGGTCCTGCACCACTAAAAGAACTTCATGAATTCTGTAAGAGTAAGATTATTGCAAAACAAGGTCGTCGTCTTTCAAATATAGATGTTCATGACATTGCTTGTATGATCGGAAGAATCGTTGTTGTAGGAGGTGTTCGTCGTAGTGCGATGATTTCTCTTTCAGAACTTAACGATTATGATATGAGAGAAGCAAAAGACGGACAATTCTGGATTAATCATCCTCAAAGATCAATGGCTAACAACTCTGCTGTTTACGAAGAAAAACCATCAACAACAGATTTCTTGGATGAATGGGTATCGCTTATGAAATCAGGAACTGGAGAAAGAGGTATTTTCAATAGAGGAAGTCTTAAAACTCAATTACCAGAAAGAAGAATTGAGAAGATTGGTGAAGATACACAATGGGGAACAAACCCGTGTGGAGAAATTATTCTTCAATCAAAACAATTCTGTAACTTATCAGAAGTGGTATGTCGTTCAAATGATACAGAGGCAACACTACTTAGAAAAATTCGCCTAGCTACAATTCTTGGAACTTACCAAGCTTCACTTACAAAGTTTGGATATCTTTCAAAAACTTGGAAAAACAATTGTGAAGATGAAGCTTTGCTAGGAGTTTCTCTAACAGGACAGTGGGATTCAAAAGTTGTTCGTGATGACAAAGTTCTACAAAAACTTAGAAAAGAAACTATTAAAATAAACAAGCAGTACTCAAAGAAACTTGGAATTAATGAATCAACATGTATCACAACTACAAAACCTTCGGGAACAGTTTCTCAAGTTGTGGACTCATCATCAGGAATGCACCCTCGTCATGCAGAATATTATATCCGTCGTGTGAGAATTGGTAGAACAGACTCACTTTTCCAAATGTTGAAGGATCAAAATATCCCTTATTATCCAGAAGTTGGATATAACTATGACAATGCACCTACTTTTGTTTTGGAATTTCCAGTAAAGGCTCCAAATGGCGCAATTGTTAAGGATAAAGTTTCAGCGCTCGATCAGCTAGATCACTGGAAATTAGTTAAAACTAATTACACAGAACACAATCCATCTGTAACAGTTTCAGTAGGAGATGATGAATGGATTGAAGTAGGGAACTGGATTTACAAAAACTGGGAGAATGTTGGAGGTCTATCATTCCTGCCACGTTCAGATCACGCTTACCAATTAGCACCTTACGAAGAAATTGATAAAGATAGATATGAAGAGATGATTAAAAAGGTTAGTCATATAGATTTCTCAAAGATTCTTGCTTACGAAAGCACAAACAACATTGACCTTAAACAAGAACTAGCTTGTTCAGGAGGAGTTTGTGAGACAGATGATTTATTGGCGCAGGAGGCTGCAGAAAAAGCAGGGAAGTAAACCAATGTTTGATAATTTTATTTTTTGATGTATTATATATGTATGAAGAAAATTTTATTTTTGATAATTATTTTTACTTTTTCTGTCTCAATTGTTAATGCTCAGACTGCAAGAACTTTAGAAGAATTAATAAATCAATATGACCAAGCAACTTCCACTGAATTGCTAAATGCTTTTAATAATTCCATAACATCAGAAGAAGAACAAATTTTATCTACCTCACCAACGCACTCTTTTATTGTTAATCCTACACTTCCACCTGGATTTGAATCTTTAGAGGAATTACAACAGAGTATAGAAGAGTCAAAAAATATAGACCCATCAGAACAGACAGAACAAACAAACGTTAGCTCATGTTTTGATCATTATTCTTTTGGTAGTGTTCAAGCAAAACTCTTCACTGAAATCAAAGATGCTATTTCGGGGTCTGACTTGGCTATTAATATTGAAATAACTAACGATAACCCTTACCCTGTTGTTGACGGGGCAATTTTTCTAAAAGTTTATAGAGAATTAGATGATTTATCAAAAAGAACAATAGATGGTGATGATTTGATTGATCAGTTTTGGGCAGTTCGTGATATATCACTAAAAGCCGGAGAGCAAAAAGAGTATGCCATCAAATGGGAAATACCAGCATACATAAGAGATGGAAATTATCACATTGATTCCTATGTTGTTGCATCAGATAGATATAACCTGTCAGGACTAACATTCACAGATGATGTTTCAGGTTCTAAAACTTTTATTAATATTAGTGGTTCAGAAGAAGGTGTTTATTTTGATAAATCATCAGTTACTAAAAACGGAGAAAGCCATCAATTCATCGCGTCAATTTCACTAGAATCAGAAACAGAACCTGTTATAGTGTCAGCTGATATTATTAATAATACTAATAAGGACCAAGAGATAGAATTAACTTGGAATCTTTCATGGTGGGACGGACTGCTACCTCAAAATTATCTCGATCAAAAAATAGAAAAATACACAATTCCTGCAAATAGCAGAAAAACTGTTTCGTATACAGTGTCAGATAATGAATATTCAGTTTATTATTTATCTCCCGCTCTAAAATATGAAGATACTAATTCATGGCTTAATATTCGTTTTGCAAGACAAAATAAAAATATTCCGAGGATTAACTTCCCGGCAGTTAATTCATATCCACTAATAGAGAATGAACCGACAACATTTTTTGCTTGTTTGCATAATGCTGGATTGGACAAGTATGTTGATAACACTTTATATAAAGCAGAAATTATTGATGATAAAGGGAATGTAATTTTTGAATATCAAAAAGAAGGAAAAATAACAGGTGAAATGATGGTTGTTGAAGAACAGTTTACACCTAAAAAAGATTATTCTGAATTCACTATTAAATCAGAATTATATCAAGATGATGTATTGATTGATTCTGATGAAGATTACTATTCTTGTGAAGAATTAAATCCAGAAGGATGTCCAAAAAATAATTTATCCAGACAAATTATTATAGGATTAATTTTATTGATGGGAATATTCATATTAATAAGATTAATAAAAAAGAAAAATGATTAAAAAATTTACTAAAGGAATACTAGTATTAGTTTTGCTGTTTAGTTCAAGTAATGTTGTTAATGCTTCGTACACTACTTATTTTAATCCTGTAGATTATTTAGATCAAAATCCAAAATCAGAAATCACGAATCAATATTCAAATTATGTAAATTATACCAAAAATTATTCGAATACTGGTCTATATGGATTAGGTGCCACCAGTTATAATTACGGAGTAATTTATTACCCAAAGGTTATTTCTAATCCAACTATCTCTGTTAACTATTATTCAAAAGTAGTTAATCCAGATACTGGTGTGGTTATAAAAAATGGTGACAATGTTAATGTTGGTGATAAAATAAACTTTTATTTAAAAACATTTGAAGATACTGATATTGTTTGGAATGGAACAGGATATGTTGCAGATACCCCATACGGAAGATGGATCAATACTGATAGATCTCCAGAATCTAACGAAAGATGCACTCCTGAAGATTTTTTTGGTTATTTTGGCTACTCTGGCTACATTAGTAACTTTTTCGTTCATTATCCATTTTTAGTTATTAAACCAAGTTACACAATTCATCATAATGGAACGGCACAATTAATCTGTACCGACAATAATTTTAAGTGTACAGTCTTATCTACTGGTACTATAGATTCTGATATTACAATAAGCGAAACTACTGGAAAGATGTATTTTCAGTGGTATTATAGTGAAATAAGTAGAATAAATAGCTGTTATTACACGAATCTTCCTGTAAAAATTGATTTGCCGTCAATCTCATCTAATGTTTATAATTATAATAATTATAATAATTATTATATGCTAAGGGACCCATCAAAATCTCCAACCTTTGTCCACACAGTCCCACAACAGACAATAAACTTTAATCTAGCAGTAGGTGAACCAGGTCCAATAATAGACCCTCCAACTGTATCAGGTCCACCACAAGGTTTTGTCGGAAATCCATATTCTTTTGATGTAAACGGAACACATCCAGAATCTAAAGATATAAGATTTGGTCTTGATTTCACAAATTCAACTTTCTCATCAATAAATGTGTATTCTCCAATCTCTGGATTTGCACCATCGACTGAAACTCAATCAGTCAATAAAACTTATTCTTCACCAGGCTTTAATTATGTAAGTGCAATAACGAATGATATTGATAATGTTAGTTCTGGTCCTTCCTCACCACATACAATAGAGATATTTAATAAACCAGAAGTTACTTTAACTGCTGATCCTTCATCTGTTACCGATGAGTCATCAAATTCAACATTAACATGGAATAGTACTGGTGCAGATTCTTGTGTGTCAGATGATTTTAATACAGCGGGGGATACATCAGGTACAGTGTTAGTGACACTAAATAGTGAAACAACTTATACAGTTTCCTGCACCAAGACACTCTCAACAGGAGAAGAAGGAACTATTTCTGAAAATATAACTATTGGATATAACAGTGTTCCTTCCAGATGTGAAATTATAAGTTTGAATGTAGAAGATACTATACCAACAACAGAATCTGCACTCTGTAAGGATGGTAGATTGTCTGGACCAATTGAAGGGGGAAATGGTTGGTCTTGGAATTGTGGTATTGATTCATGTTCTGCCGTCTGTCCTCCTGATAGTGTTATTAATAGTGAGGGTTTCTGCGCACTGAATGATTTCAGTGGAGACATTCAAATACTAGATTGGAAATTAAACCCTGGAGTTGTCTCAACCCAAAGTGATAGTTGTGGAGCTTCCGCAAATATAATCACTACAAATTTCGCGTCTACAACATGCTCTGTTATTAGTGATTTCAGAGAAAGTATAAAAACCTTTCAACCTGATTCAGGTGATTATAATTATTCTATAGACGCAGATCTTTATCCAAGAGAATCATATAAAATATCATGCTCAATTGATGATAGTATCCAGGTCGAATCAAATTACAAAAAGTGTTATGTTAATCCAACATTTAAAGAGTTTTAGTTCTTTAAATAAATAACTTTTGACTTTAAAACAAAACATTGTATAATACTTTCTAGGTATACAAAGTAATTGCAGTGATTTAGCTTCGGCTATTTCATTGAGGAAAGTCCGAACATATCCATCTTTTATTAGATTGGAGCAGGGTAGCGGGTAACCCCCGTCCAAGGTAACTTGCGAGGTGCGAGCAGAGACGTCTTTAGCTTGAAAAAGCGAGATATCCAATCATTTAACTCTCGAGATAAATGATAGGATAAGTCGTAATAGTAATATTACGGGTGAAACGGCAAAATCCTTACCTGTATGCAAGGTCGTGCCAGGTTCGTCCTGGAGTGCCGCTTGAATCTAATTGGCAACTTTTAGATCAGATAAATAATTACTCTCGACAGAATTCGGCTTATTGTATGCCTAACTAAGAATCCACTCAACTGTTTCAGTTGGGTGGATTTTTAGCTTTTAAAATAAGCTTTTTTAAACTATAATAAACAGGTTAATGGTTAAGAGAATAATCAACTTTATCAGTAGGGAAATTAAGGGCTTGCATGAGGCTGCTTATCTTTTGGCTATATTTGCTTTTCTGTCACAAATTCTAGCCCTAGTTAGGGATAGATTATTAGCTGGTACTTTTGGTGCATCTGAGATCGTTGATGTATATTATGCATCATTTAGAATTCCAGATTTATTATTTGTTATTGTAACTGCACTAGTTTCAGCAGCAGTACTTGTTCCAATTTTTTCAAAAGAAAAATCTGAATATAAAGATTTCAAAAAAACTATTGATAGTTTATTCACTGTTTTTATAACTATATCCATTGTTGTAATAGTTATTGTTTTTATTTTTGTAAAACCACTACTATCAATTTTTGTTCCAGATTTATTAGCTGGCCCATATCAACAAGACTTAATTTTGTTTACTAGAATACTTCTATTGTCACCATTTCTTCTGGGGATTTCTCAGTTATTTGGTGGGATCGTTCAGGCTTATCGAAGATTTTTCATATATGCCATTAGTCCGATTTTATACAACATAGGTATTATAATCGGTATCGCATATTTATATCCAAAGTTTGGTTCAGTAGGTTTGGTTGCTGGTGTTGTCTTGGGTTTGGTTATGCATGTCCTGGTTCAATTACCGATGATTATAAATAGAAAGCTTTTACCAAATTTTACTACAAAAATAGATTGGCAAATTGTTAAAAAAGTTTTAAGTCTATCATTACCCAGAGCAGTTACATTAGCTTCATCACAAATTACGCTGATTGTCCTAATCTCAATTGCATCAACTATTACAGCGGGTTCAATTGCTATATTTAATTTTGCTTACAATTTACAATCCGTCCCTTTGGCCATTATTGGAGTTAGTTATTCATTGGCAGCTTTTCCAACATTATCAAAACTTTTTGCAGAAAATAAAAAAGAAGAATTTTTAGCAAACTTAATAACTGCTATTAGACATATTATTTTTTGGTCACTACCAGTCATTGTAATGTTTATCGTTTTGCGTGCTCAAATCGTTAGAGTAATTTTAGGTTCAGGTTCTTTTGATTGGTCAGATACTCGTCTTACTGCAGCAGCATTAGCATTATTTGCAATATCGGTTATTGCTCAAAGTTTAATTTTAATTTTTGTGAGAGGATATTATTCAGCAGGTCAGACTAGAAAGCCACTTTTTATTAATATATTTTCTGTGGCGGTTACAATTTTTCTAGCTTATCTTCTAACTAATTTATATAGTGCGAGTTATACTTTCAAATCATTTTTTGAGATCTTATTAAGAGTTGATGGGTTAGAAGGTACAGTTGTGCTAATGCTACCGTTAGCGTTTTCAATTGGAATGATTTTGAACGCTTCAATCTTGTGGTACTTCTTTGAAAAGAGCTTTGGTGGCTTTTCTAAAATAGTTTCTAAAACAGCAATTCAAAGTTTCTTTGCTTCTTTAACAGCTGGTGTTGTTGCTTATTATTTACTATCTTTCTTTGATGATATGTTTGATCTGGAAACACTTGCTGGTATTTTCTTACAAGGATTCTTATCTGGAGTTATCGGTTTAGCTGCTGGATTATTAATTTTGATTATGTTTAAGAATTATGAAATAGGTGAAGTTTGGAGAACAGTTCATCATAAATTCTGGAAAGCTCGCGCTATTGCACCTGGACAAGACGAACTGTAATCTATTTAACCCTTTATACTTAGTAATTTAAATGCTAGTATTTCAAAAACATGCTTAAAAATATTAGAAATTTTTCAATAATTGCACACATCGATCACGGAAAATCGACTCTGGCTGATCGTATGCTTGAAATTACAAATACAATCAACAAGCGTCAGATGAAAGAGCAGGTTCTAGATAACATGGAACTGGAACGTGAAAGGGGGATCACTATTAAAATGCGTCCTGTTACTATGGATTATGAAAATAATGGTGACAAGTACACTTTGAATCTAATTGATACACCTGGGCATATTGATTTTTCATATGAAGTTTCCCGTGCTCTTCAGGCTGTCGAAGGAACCGTTCTATTAGTTGATTCAACTCAAGGTATTCAAGCGCAGACTCTAACTACTCTACAACTTGCAAAAGATTTAGGGCTTACAATTATTCCTGTACTTTCAAAAATTGATTCGCAAAATTCTCGTATCGAAGATATTACAAAAGAAATTGTAAATTTAGTTGGTTGCGAATCATCAGATGTAATTTTAACTTCTGGAAAAACAGGAGAAGGAGTAGATAAATTATTAGAGGAAATTGTTAAGAAAATTCCTGCACCAAAAGTTGCAGCAGAGGATAATCCAAACAATGATTTTCGTTCTCTTATTTTTGATTTCCAATATTCAAACCATAAAGGAATTGTCGTTTATACGCGTGTTTTTGATGGTGAACTGAAAGCTGGTCAAAAGATCAAGTTTAACGCGTCAGACCGTAATTTTGGGCCAAATGAGGTAGGTATTTTCAAGCCAGACGAGAGAAAAGTAGAATCTCTGAGAGCTGGGGAGATTGGTTACATTGTAACTGGGATAAAAGAACCAGGGGTCGCGTTTGTTGGTGATACTGTTTTAGATCAATTCTCAAAAATTCCAGCACTTTCTGGATATCAGGATCCAAAGCCAGTTGTATGGGCTAGTGTTTTTCCAGAGAGTCAGGATGATTTTACAGATCTTCGTTCAGCACTTGGAAAATTAAAATTAACAGACTCATCTCTTACTTTTGAGGAAGAAGCCTCAGGAACACTTGGGCGTGGTTATCGTTGTGGTTTTCTTGGAATGCTTCACCTTGAAATAATAACAGAGCGTCTTCATCGTGAATTCAATCTTGATCTTATCGTGACTCTACCAAGTATTAACTACACTGTTACAACAAAAAAAGGAGATGAAATAAAAGCTTACTCTCCATCAGCTTTTCCTGATTTTGGTGACATAGCCGAAATCAAAGAACCATGGACTGAAATTAAAATTATTTTACCTAATGAATATTTAGGAGATGTTATGCAAGTTCTATATTCTCATGAAGCTATTCCAAGTGAGACATTAACGCTTTCCAATAATCGTAGTTCAATTTCAGCGGAAGTCCCACTACGTGAATTAATGAGAAACTTTTTCGATGAATTAAAAAGTGCATCATCCGGTTATGCTTCACTTTCTTATGAAATTGCTGATTATAGAAAGGCGGACGTGGTTAAGATGGAAGTGCTTGTTGCAGAGGAAGAATTTCCAGCTTTCTCAAAAATTATTTCAAAATTTCGTGTTGAAGAAGAGGCTCAAAAAACTGTAGAAAAACTTTATAATATTATGCCGCGTCAAATGGTTGCTACAAAATTACAGTGTAAGGCGGTAGGTAGGATTTTATCTTCAAAAACAATTCCTGCACTTCGTAAAAATGTTACTGCTCATTTATATGGTGGAGATATTACCCGCAAGATGAAGCTTCGTGAAAAACAAAAGAAGGGTAAGAAAAAAATGCAGGCCAATGCCAAAATAAAAGTTGGACAAGATGTCTTTATGAAAATGATGAAGAGTGGGGAATAGAAAAAACTGCATAAAATGCAGTTTTTTTATTGCTCTATAAGTTTAACTTATTGCCAGAAACCTGGAGCGTATAGCAATACCATACTAAGTGCAATCAATACAGCCACAACCGCGAAGGCTCCTTTAACTATTTTTCTGCTCTTTTTGTGAAATAAAATTGACATAATTTTCTATAATTTTTTATGTTAAGATATTATCATAACTATAATTATTTATCTATATGCTAGAGTTCGAATCCAAAAGAAAGCTTAAAAAAAGACTATATTCAAAATTTACTTTGATAGTTTTATTTATTATTTTTGTCCTAGTTGCGCATGGTGCTTGGGGAATCTATCAGAAAAAAAGAATGGTTAGTAATGATTTAGTAAAATCAGAGCAAAAATTAAATGATTATGATAATCGTAAAATTAAACTAGAATCTGAAATAGAAAGGTTAGATAGTGACGTCGGCAGAGAAGAGTTATTAAGAGAGAAATATTCATTAGCTAAGGAAGGGGAGAAAGCAGTCTTTGTATTAGATGATAAGAATTCAGTTGAGGAAATACCAGAGGAGAAAGGCTTTTTTGGTAAGGTTGGAGGTTTTTTCGGGCGTTTGTTTAATTAAAAGCTTAATGTTAGAATAACTTAACATTATAAAATAATTAATTAAAATAAATTTATGGCAAAAGTTACAATTTATTCAACACCATCCTGCACATACTGTCATCTTGCAAAACAATTCTTTACTGAAAATGACGTTGAGTACACAGAGATAGATGTTGCTGCGGATGCAGAAAAAAGAACTGAAATGATAGAAAAAACAGGTCAAATGGGGGTTCCAGTTATCGAAGTTGATGATCAAGTAGTTGTTGGTTTTGATGAAGCAAAAGTTCGTGAAATGCTAGGAATGTAATTTCTAAATATTATTTTAAACTTTTCTTAAAATTCTCGACTGTTTCAGTCGAGAATTTTATGTTAAATTATTTCCACTTGCCCTGTATGAAGATCATACATGGCCTGCGCTCGGACGAAATACGAATAAATTCCTATTTCGCTCCTCACTTGCCCCGTATGAAGATTATACATGGCCTGCGCTCGGACGAAATACGAATAAATTCCTATTTCGCTCCTCACTTGCCCCTGTAGTTAAATGGATATAACAAACCCGTCCTAAGGGTTAGTCGTGGGTTCGATTCCTGCTAGGGGCACATTATTTAGGCTTTATTTTATTAAAAATCATGCTAGAATATTTTTCATGAGCACCTACGAGGATGAGGACTTTCAAGAGTTGAAGGAACTTGTTGAAGAAAATAACAAAATATTAAGGAGTCTACAAAAGAAGGCTAGGTGGGCAACAGGTTTTGCTATAGTTAGGTGGTCAGTTGTTATTGCAATTGCGATTGGATTGTTTACAATACTACAACCAATTCTTGATAATTTAATGGATGCATACAGAGTATTAATGGATAATTTTACATCATTCAATGGTGCGAGAGAATCTGTATCATCTGGAGTTGATATTTCAGGGTTGGTAGAAATTTTCAATCAAGATCAATAAAATTAAGAAATTAAAAGTCAGGATAGCTCAGTTGGTAGAGCATTCGCCTGAAGAGCGAAGGGTCGGCGGTTCGAGCCCGCCTCCTGACACCATTTTTAAAAAAACGACCTTTACGGCCGTTTTTTTTGTTCGGGTTGACTTAACAAGATTTTTGTATAGTATTTTGTTCAGATTGTTCTATAACAATTTATCTACAATTTACACGACGTAAATTAATAAATAAACCAAATACAGAAGGAGAAAATAATGACAGGACTATTATCTAATGACTCAAAAAAAACATTCGGAGAATTATTTTTCCGAGGCATGGTCGCGCAACGTGTAGGCGGAGCCACTTTCGATGAAGGGGGTAGTTACGTTTTTTCACAAATGCTGAATGCACAACGTGAATTACAAAAAACTGCTGTGGAAGGTGATCCTTCTAGTACAGTCCTTGCATTTTCTGTGGCTGATCCTACATTGAAAATTATTTGGGAGAATTTTCTGGCTGGTATTGATTACTTTAAAAAAAATATTGATTCAGCTCGTTATACTGACCTCAGTGGCGCAAAAGATTTGGTGATTGATGATGTTGAGTATGAAAACACTCAGGATGCTCTCGCAGGTATTTTGAACAATAAATATCCCAGTGTTGGACGTAATAACCCTATCACATCGGATATGGTTCAATATACTTACGATTCTATTAAGGGGCCGTTGTCGACACATGTTCCGACAACTTTCTTCGATTCAGATTCGGTTATTTTGATGCCTACTCCAAGTTATGGAGTTATTGCAGAAGAAATTAACCGTTGCGATGCAAAAGTTCACAGTTTTCCAATTGATAAGTCTGGAGATAATTTTGATATCTTCATGTCTTCACTTGAGGAAGCGCATGCGGACGCATTGTTGGGTAAACACGATGGTATTGATTCGGTTACGGAGACATTTTCCGACGAAGATATTACTGATGATGAAGAGAATAAAAAAATCTTCCTTTATCTGAATGTTCCACATAATCCGTCAGGGTTTGTTTTTACGCTTAATAAGTGGCAAGAAGTAGTCGCTTGGGCAAAAGCAAACAATATTATGCTCATTGTTGATGAAGCATATACTGACCTCGATTACAGCGGTAAGTCTGCTAGTGTTATCGAAGTCGATGGTTGGGAAGACGTTTGTATTGTTCTGCAATCTGTTTCAAAAGCACATGGTGCTACAGGACTGCGTTTCGGTTATATACTCTCTCATCCAATCGCTATCAAAGCACTGCGCAAAGTTATTGATTGTAAGAATTCAGGCGCTTTTGCTCCTGTAATTGCAATTGGTCTTGCGTGCTTGAGTGACTTTGAAGGAGGTGAGGAAACTCGATATGAATACAAGACATCTCATACACAACTTGCAGAAGCTTTGGGTAAAGCTGGGTTTCCAGCTCAAATTCCAGATGCAGGTTTGTGTCAGTTGACTAATTATCCAAAATCAGCGCGTTTAAAAACTGTTCCAGACACAATTGGTCTGGTACAGTTCGAAAAACCATCTGATTTCGCTGAATGGCTACGAAATACCCTGAAGATTTCTGTTATGGCACAAGATGCTATTTCAAAACTTCGTTGGGCTGTGACATTCCGCGAACAACCAAAATTTGGCTTGAAAACTAAAGCTGATGTTTTGGAAGAGGTTGGACGTCGTCTTGCACAATACAGTTTCGAATTTTAGTCGAAATTAGTTAAAAGATAAATTAACAAAACCGCGTATCTACGGATACGCGGTTTTTTCTTTTTTAAAAGTTATAAATAGATTATGAACTTTTAACACTTAGTTTGGTTTTGCGATCTTTGTCGACTTTTGGAAGTTTGATAAACAATAGACCATGTCTTTCTTTGGCGTCAGCCGCTTCGACATCAATTTCTTCAGGTAGAATAATATTTCTTGAAAAGCTACCCCAATAAAGCTCTTTATGATAGTAGTCTTCCTGACTTACTTCAGCTTCTTCTTCACGGATCCCACGGATAGTTACCATGTCGCGAGTTATTTGAATATCTAAATCCTGTGGCTTAACACCAGCTACCATTGCTTTTATTATTATTTCTTCAGAAGTATTTAAAACATCTACAGACAATTCACCGTCTTCTGTCGGTAGTTCCTTTTCCTTGTATTCCTGTTCGTAGTTGTTTGGTAGATTATGAAGATTCTCTTCTTCTTCATCCATTTCAAATTCATCATCAAAATCATCTACCTTCACCGCACCTGTTAATCTTTGTAAAAATGATTTTTTCTTTTTCATATTTTTATATTAGGACTTATAATTTTTTTAACCTTCTCAAATAATATTATTATAGCAATGATTGAGACCCATACTGTAATAAAACCAACTAAGGCAAAGTTACCTTCTCTAATTATAAAAGAATTAAACAGTGTATGCAAAACTATTGATAGGAAAATTCCGTAAAATAGATAAGTTTTCTTTATTGAATCCTTTTTGTAATATGAAAAAGCTATAAATAAACCTATTATTCCTGATGATGCAATGTGCAATAGAGTAGAACCAATAAATCTAGTTTTTCCAGTAAGTACTGCTGCATAAGTGTCGCTCGCTAGTAAGGGGTCTAGAACATACAATGTATTTTCAAGAGCCGCAAATCCAATAGCAGCGGTAATTACATAGATGATAGGGTCTAATGGTTCATTATTAGATTTCTTAGAAATTCCACCTTTATATGCTGCAATATATTTTAGAATCTCTTCAGTTGCGACCATTGCGACTATAGATAACAGAGTTACAAAATAATTAGAAAAGAAAAGCTCGTAAACTTCACCACCCTCTAGAACTAAAATTTTAATAATATATTGAATTAATATAGCAAAGGGAATTGCTAGCATTCCGTATGCAAAACAACTAAAAATTCTCCAACCAGGTTCAGGATTTTTTCTGTCTTCCCATAGAAAGTAGAAAAGCCAAATTATTGCTGGTAGGAAACCAGCCAGAAATGATAAAAAAATTGTAGTTGTAGCATCCATTTTTTTAATTAGTGACTTATTTTAAAGGCCACTTAGCTACCATAAGTATATCAGAATCTTTGATTGATGACTTTGGAATTTCTCCCCAAATTTCTTCTGTGACATAAGGCATAAATGGGTGGAGTGATTTTAGTGAATTCACTAAAATAGTGTAGAGCATTTTTTGTTTTGATTGGCGCAATTCAACATCCCCACCATTTAATGCATCCTTTGATTCCTCAATAATCTTATCAGCGAAAGTGTGCCAGAAATAATGATAAAGTTTTTCTGTGGCAAGATATAGACGATAATTTTCTACATCATCAGTTACGTCCTTTAATATAGTATTTAGCTCATCAAGATTTTTTTGATCATCTTCTGAAATAGAAATTTCATTATGTTTATCAAAATTATAATCATTCAGGTTTTCGAGAACAAATCGACTAGCATTCCAAATTTTATTAGAGAATTTCTTGTAAGCCTTAATTTTATCTTCTCCTAGATTGGCATCGCTCCCTGGTCCAATACCAACCATTAATGACATACGAAGTGCATCAGCTCCATATTTTTCATTTAATTCAACTGGATCAATTGTATTACCAAGAGATTTTGAAATTTTCCTGCCTTGTGAGTCACGAACTAATCCATGCAGGTAAACAGTTTTAAATGGAACTTCTCCTAGTAGATATGTACTCATCAAAATCATACGAGCAACCCAGAAGAAAATAATGTCATAACCAGTTTCTAATAAGTCTGTTGGGTGGTAAGTATTTAAATCATCTGTTTTTTCTGGCCAGCCAAGAGTAGAGAAAGTCCAAAGTCCAGATGAGAACCATGTATCAAGTGTGTCTTCGTCTTGAATCCAGTCATCACCCTCAGGTGCACCGGTTCCAACATAAATTTGATCGTCAGTTGCATCAGACCCATTTAAACCTGTATCTTTTTTATACCAAACGGGAATTCTGTGACCATACCAAATTTGTCTAGAAATGCACCAATCACGTAGATTTTCAATCCAATTATAATATGTCTTTTCAAATCGCTCTGGGAGAATTTCAGTGTCACCACTTTTAACTGCTTTAATCATTTCATTTTTTAGAGTAGTTTCCTCTCCTGCTTTATTTGTGAATTCTTTATTAACATTGATCCACCACTGAAGTTTTGGAAGGGGTTCAATTATTGCGTTTGTTCTTTCTGCGCGAGAAAGATTTTGATCGATCTCTTCTTCTTTTTCTAATAGATCTGCATTGCGTAGACGTTCAATTATTATTTCACGAGCAATGGTAGTTTTCTTTCCAGCAAGTTCTTCATCTTCGACTTCCATTTTTGCGTACTCATTAATAACTTGTTTTATAGGTAGATCATGACGTGTAGCCATATCATAGTCAGTTTGAGAGTGGGCGGGTGTAACACCAACTGCGCCAGTACCAAATTCTGGATCCACTTCTTCGTCTCCAATAATTTTAATTTCCAAAGGAACACCAACAAAATCAATATTAAAAGTTTGACCAATTAAATCTTTGTATCTTTTATCTTCTGGGTTAACTGCAACTGCAGTATCTCCAACTTTAGTTTCGGGACGAGTAGTAGCAATAGTTATAGGGAAGTCAGGTGAGTATTTAAAATAATAAAGTTTTCCTTTTGTTTCTTCATGAACAATCTCGTCATCAGAAATTGTAGTTTGACCTTTTGGATCCCAGTTAACGATTCTATTTTTTCTATAGATAAGTCCTTCTTCATACATTTGCTTAAAAGCAGTATATACAGCATGTCCACGAGTTTCATCTAGGGTAAAAGCTTCACGTGACCAATCAACACTAGCACCCATAGATTTAACTTGGTTAACGATTGTGTCGTGACTCTCTTGTGCAAATTTGTTAACACGATTCAGGAACTCTTCTCGCCCCAAGTCATGACGACTTTTCTTTTCTTCTTTCAGTAGAATTTTTTCAACTTTTGTCTGGGTAGCAATAGCCGCGTGATCAGTCCCAGGAATCCAAAGAGTTTTTTTACCAGTCATTCTGTGATAGCGAACAATTGAATCTTCAATGGCTAACATCAAAGCATGTCCTGTATGCATTGTTCCAGTAACGTTGGGTGGGGGAAGCACGATAGAGAATTTTTCTGCATCTGCAGCAGTATAATTTTTCTCAATAGAAACATCAGGATTAAAAAGTCCTGATTCCTCCCATTTTTTATAAATTTCCGGCTCTGTCTGAGTCGGATCATAAGGCTTTAAAAATTTCTCTGGTAAGTTAAACATAGGGAAATATTAGCAGAAATAAGGTCTAAAACCAAGAAAAAGAAAACCCCGCCAGTTTTTGGCGGGGTTTTGTATAACGATAGAAATAATTTACGCGTAGCAGGGGATCTGACGCTTATACTTTGGTTTACGTCCTTTTCTTGATCTTACACTCCTGCCTAATTCCTTGTTTTGCTTTTTAAGCGTTATCTTTTTTGATACATCTTCTTTGAAGTACCATGCGACTGCACAAGGTCTGTTTTCCTGTGTCGTTCTGTCTTTTCGGGATCCTCCCTTAAAGCAGATACGATCTCCTATTTCTGGAAGTCTTTCGCATTTGGTTTTTGCACCAAATTTGATAGATCCATCTTTTCGACCATTCGCGATTTCAACTTCGCTATAGTTACGTATGTGGAAAATAATTTTTTTTCCATCGTACTTGGCTATTCCGAAACCTCTTCTGCGGTTGTATCGAATTACTTTCGCTGTATTACTACGTTTGATGAGCGACATCTATTATTCCTTTCGTTTATGTACTGGTTATTGTTTAGGGTTCAGTGGTGTATTTAACTACAAAATATAATTTAGTCAAGCTTTTTGTGGTCAGTTAAATCTATAAACTCAAATTTCCATTAGCTACAATTTCTGGGTTAATTTCTGCTTTGTCAGGATTTTGTTTAAAGTTTAAGTATCCAGCAATACCGATCATAATTGAATTATCAGTAGTTAGATTAATTTCTGGTACCCATACATTAATATTTTCTGTAACTGTTTCAGAGTCGTTTTGCAGTCTTGCAAAGGTTTCGCGGATATTCTTGTTTGCAATAACTCCTCCACCAATTATTAAATCCTTGGCATCATATTTATCAATAGCCTTGGATGTTTTTTTAAGTAGAACTTCTGTTACTGCTGTCTCAAATTCCAGTGCAACAAGTGATTTAATTTCTTCGCTCAAAGTTTCACCATGTTTTTCTTTTAATTTCTTAACAAGATATAAAACAGCAGTCTTGATTCCAGAAAAAGAAAAATCAAAATCATTAGTCCCAAGCATTGGACGCGGTAGAGAAATTTCAAACTCGTCGAGTCGTTTTTTAAAATCTAATTCACCGTTAGTAATTTTCTCACGACTAATATCAGCTAATGCAGAAATTTTAGGTCCACCAGGATATTCTAGATCTAGTAATCGAGCAACCTTATCGTATGCTTCACCGATAGCGTCGTCTTTTGTTCTTCCTATGATTTCGTATTCACCCCAGCCTTTAATTAAGACTAATTCAGTGTGACCACCAGAAATTAAAAGAGAAATAGCTGGAAAATTTATCTTCCCAATATTTGCAGATTCTTTTAGTACGGAAGTGATGTGACCTTCCATATGATTTACTGGTACAACAGGAATTTGCCAAACTAATGATAGGGCGCGAGCAAAATTAATTCCAACCCAAAGAGCAGGTTCAAGTCCTGGTCCAGATGTTACAGCAATTAAATCTATATTTGGTTTTTTAATCTTTGAAACATATTTTATAAAAGCCTCATATAAATTTGGTTCACGAGATAAAATTTCACGAACTTCTTTTTGAATATTTTGTTCAATACCAATAATCTCATCATTAGGAATTATTTCTTCATTAGTTTCTTTAAGAAGTTTCTCTAGTAGTGGAGTTAGATTTAACGCGTGTTCTCTTTTTGCAACGCTAGGATATACACCGCCAAACTCTCTATGTTTTTCAATTTGAGAATATAAAGCATCACCTAAAACATTAAATTCAGGATTAGTTTTTTCTCCATTTGCTTCAAGTAATGAAATAGCGGTTTCGTCACAACTTGTCTCAATTGATAATATTTTCATAGATTGAATCATATGTTTATTTGGTGTTAATTTCAAGTAATAACTAGCTTTTTTCTTTTAAAAATGATTATATTTATTTCAGAACCAAACTTAAACTAGAACCCAAAGAAAGGTATATATGACTGAATGTCCGCACTGTCTAAGAAAAGTCCCGGAAAATAAATACATAGATCATGAACGAGACTGTGATCCAAGTAGAATACCGGTAGTTCATTCTATTGAAGAAGGTGAAAAAGGCTTCAAAGAAGAAGTGATTAACACAGGTATTTCTTGTAAGAACCATAAATGCAAAGGCGAAATTATTTCTAATACTCAGAAAATTAATAATTACCCAAGCTTTTTGCAGATAAAAGGTCCTGGTGGAGAACGCCAATCACATTTTGAAACTTTTTATTACTGTAATACTTGTTGTATTAGTTATCAATTTCTTCCATGTGAAGATGATTAACTTATCTCAAGGTAAGCAAAATCCCGCAGTACTGCGGGATTTTTTTTGTGGGCGATACAGGATTCGAACCTGTGACCTTCTCAACGTCAATGAGACGCTCTAGCCAACTGAGCTAATCGCCCTATATAAAAATAGAATATCAGAAAAAATATTTTTGCATAGTTCTCGGGTGGTGCTAGAATGTGACTTGTCAAAACAATTAAAAATAAAATAAATTATGTCAAAAATAAAAAAAATATTAGCAAGAGAAATATTAGATTCAAGAGGTAATCCAACAGTGGAAGTAGATTTAACACTTTCAGATGGATCGTTTGGTAGAGCAGCGGTTCCGTCAGGTGCTTCTACGGGGAAATACGAAGCAGTTGAGTTGAGAGATGAAAATAAAAAAAGATTTTCAGGTAAAGGAGTTTTAAAAGCTGTAGAGAATGTTAATAAGAAAATAAATTCTAAGATCCGTAACAAGGATTTTGACCAAGAAAGTTTAGATAATTTTTTAATTGAACTAGATGGAACAGAAAACAAATCTGTTTTAGGAGCTAATGCAGTACTTGGAGTTTCATTGGCCTTTGCTCATGCAGTAGCAGCATCAAAGAAACAACCTCTATATAGATACTTCAAAAAGATTTCAAAAACAAAAAATGCTATTCAGCTACCAGTTCCAATGATGAATATTCTTAATGGTGGAAAGCATGCAGAAAAATCAACCGATTTTCAGGAGTTTATGATTGTTCCGCACGGATTTAAAACTTTTTCCGAGTCTTTACGTGCTGGAGTTGAAGTATTTCATACACTAAAGAAAATTTTAAAAGAAAAAGGTTTTGGTACAACAGTTGGCGATGAAGGTGGTTTTGGTCCAAGTCTAAAAAAGAATGAGGACGCTATTACTTTGATTATAGAAGCAATTAAAAAAGCAGGATACAAACCAAAAACTCAAATTTCAATTGCGTTAGACGTTGCCTCTTCAGAATTATTTGAAAATGGTAAGTATGTTTTAAAAACTGAAAATAAAAACTTAACAAGTGAACAAATGGTTGAATATTATGTCGATATTTGTAAGAAATATCCAATCATTTCAATTGAGGACGCATTAGATGAAGATGACTGGGAAGGATATGAATTGCTTACAAAAAAACTTGGTAAAAAAGTTCAATTAGTAGGTGATGACTTGTTTGTTACAAATGTTAAAAAACTAGAACGGGGGATTGAAACTAATGTTGCAAATTCAATTTTGATTAAAGTTAATCAAATCGGAACTGTTTCAGAAACAATCGATGCAATTAATCTAGCAAATAAAAATGGATACACAGCAGTTATGTCTCATCGCTCAGGAGAAACAGAAGACGCCACAATTGCTGACTTTGCTGTAGGTTCAGGTGTTGGACAAATCAAAACTGGTTCACTTTCAAGAAGCGATAGAACTGCAAAATACAATCAATTACTTCGTATAGAACAAGAGCTTGGTAAGAGAGCAGTCTACAATGGTAAAAAAGTGTTTAACCAATAAATAATAAAATGTCTGAAAAACAAGTCGCACTGATTGTTCTAGATGGATGGGGCTACAGTGAAGAAAAAGAAAATAACGCTATTTATAGTTCTCAAAAACCATATTTTGATTCAATTTGGAAAAAGTACCCACATAATTTATTAATGGCCAGCGAAGAGTACGTAGGTTTACCAAAAGGTCAGCCTGGTAATAGTGAGATTGGTCATACCACAATTGGCGCTGGTCAGGTAATTGATACTGATCTAGTTAAAATTAAAAAAATGATTAAGGATGGTGATTTTCATCAAAATAAAATTTTTGAAAAGACTTTTAATCATGTAAAAAATAATGATTCAACTTTACACATCATGGGTCTTGTTGGTGAAGGCGGAGTTCATTCACATCAAAGCCATTTAATTGAACTCATAAATTTAATTAAAAAAAATAATTTAGAAAAAGTTGCACTACATTTATTTACTGATGGTCGTGATTCTGGACCTTACGATTGTGTTGAATCAATAAAAGTTATTCAAGAAAAATGTAATGATAATATTTTTATTTCAACAATTTCTGGTCGTTATTATGCTATGGATCGTGATAATAACTTTGATCGTCTAGAAAAATTTACTAAATTTCTTGATGAAGATTATTCTAGTGATACAGTAGAGGATTGGGAATCTGAAATTAAAAAACAATACGAACAAGATAAAACCGATGAACACCTAGAGCCTTTTGTTTTGAGTAAGAGTAGTATTTCAGAAAATGATGCTGTGATTATAACTAACTTCAGATCAGACAGGGTTAGAATGCTGACTTCAAAATTACTTGAACAAAAAGAAAGAAAGAATCTACAAATATCTACTTTTACTGAATATAGTAAGGATTTTGATGTGGACGTTATATTTCCAAGAGAAGAAATAAAAACAACTCTTGCAAAAGAAATTTCACAGGCAGGACTTACACAAACCCATATTGCAGAGACAGAAAAGTTTCCCCACGCAACGTTTTTCTTAAATGGAGGAGTAGAAGAACCTTACAGAGGAGAAGAGCACGTCTTATTAAACAGTCGAAAAGATGTTGCTACGCATGATTTAGCACCAGAAATGAAAGCTAAAGAAATCGCCGACAAGGTAATAGAGTCAATTGAAAGAGATGATAATTTTATTTTTGTGAATTTTGCAAATCCAGATATGGTTGGACATAGCGCAAACGTTCCAGCAATAATAGAATCTATTGAATTTTTAGATAAACAATTAGAAAGGGTCGTTAATAAAATTATTGAAAATGGAGGGGTTGCTATCGTGACTGCTGATCATGGAAATGCAGAATTAAATATAGATCCAGTAACTGGTGAAAAGCACACCGCACACACAATAAATCCAGTGCCGTTTATTATTACAAAAGAAGGGATCAGTGTTGAAAAAGGGGGGCTTTCAGATATTGCACCAACAGTATTAAAAATGTTTGAAATTAAAAAACCAGACAGTATGTCTGGTAATAATTTAATTGTTGGTTAATTTTTAGAAGTTAATTCAAAAAAAGAATTTATTAAGTAATCAGAAATTGGTCCAACCTTTCCATTTGCAATTTTCTTTGAATCAATTTTAGTAATCGGGAGAACTATAGCTTTACCACTTGATGTTATTAGTACTTCGTCTGCATCCCAGAGTTCTGACATCTTAACATCACCCTCAACGACCTTGAATCCAGCTTTGCGAGCAAGCTCGATAACTGTCTTCCTTGTGATTCCATGCAGAACATTATCCACCGGTGTTTTCAGAACTCCATTTTTAATTATGAATATGTTACTAGTAGAACACTCTAATACTTTTCCATTGTGATAGTAAAGTATCTCACTAGCACCAGCTTTCTTTTTCTTTGGTTGTAATTTAACGGCTTGAATATAAGAAGCAGTTTTTGATTCAGGAATTTGTCTTTGGTATTCGCTAGTAATTAATTTTCCACCTTTCTTGAAAAGTTCTTCATCACGTTCAGGAATCTTCTCAGCAATAATATAAAAATTTCCTTTAGAATCTAGTGTCATGGAATCACCACTGACACCACCAGTTAATACAAGTCGAAAAGCAGATTCCTTGTCGTCATTTTTCTTTAGTAGTTGTTTTAGTATTTTATCTAATTGATCTTGTGAGACAGGAATTTCAAAACCAATACTTTTGGCTGATTTCTTGAAACGATTGTAGTAATCCTTCAGTCGAAAAGGCTTTCCGTTATATGTTCTAAAGTAATCAAAAATAGAATAACCTCTAATAACCCCAATATCGTTAATTGGTAGTGACGCTTTTTTTGATTCGATAATCTTTCCGTTGAAGTAACAATATTTTTTCATGTATAAGCAGATTATATCATTTTTGTTATAATGGGCTATATGGCTAAAAATAAAATTTTATTGTATTTATCAACGTTTGGAGTTTTCTTATTGGTAGACTTTACTTGGATAATCTTTGGAGCAAACCCATTGTACCAAGCAGAAGTCGGAAGTATCCTAACAGAATCATTTAGAATCATTCCAGCTTTCTTGGCATATATTGCACTTGTATGGGGATTATTTATGTTTGCAATTAATCCAGCATACAAAGAGAAAAGTTTTGTTAAGGCGGTTTTCAATGGGGCATTTTTTGGTATTTTTTCATACGCAATTTTTGCTCTGACAAATATGGCTATTATAGAAGCATGGACTTGGAAAGTTGCTACCACAGATATAGTTTGGGGAGGTGTAATTGGGATTATTGTTGCAGGAGTTGGTTATAAATTAGCAACTGCTTTTCTGAAAAAATAAATAAAAAAAGAGCGTTGGTCCGGACCAACGCTCTGGCAAAATTTTGAGTGTAAGAAAATAAATTTCTTAATCAACAAGCTAAATATTTTTTGTTGGTATGTTGCTTTTCAGCCAACGGTGGCGCTTGTTGTAAAGGTCTTGCCGACCCTTTATTCACCCGTACAAGAAAGTCTAATTATACATTTTTTATTAAGTTAGTACAAATAAAACACTGTTGCTTTTTTAAGATAAATTGTTATTATTTTGCTACTTGTTTTTCGTGATTTTTTAGTCACCAAAAGCAAGGCCAAGCTTGGCCGAATTTCTAACGAACTTTAATTAGTTTGTAGGGAAGTTTGCCAAATGGCCCTATCGTCTAACGGTTAGGACGCGACCTTTTCAAGGTTGAAATCGGGGTTCGATTCCCCGTAGGGTCACCAAGTAGAGCACTAGTTCGAGCGCTCGAGAAGGGTTATAAACTAGAAAATAGCTATTGATACCCGTCAATAGCTATTTTCGTGGTATAATTAATATATAAGAACACTTAAATCTACTTAGGTTTAATGCTCAAAGTTCTAATATTTGGGAACTATTATTAAATTAATTAAAAACTATGACAGAAAATAACAAAAATCAAATACCTGTTTCTGAAGGAACAAAAAGAATGTTAAATCTTGTAAAAGATGAATTTTTTCCTATTACTAATGAGATAAAAGAATTGTTAATAGAAATTCAAAAAATTAGAATTAAAATACCTATTTTTTCTAAAAAACTAAATAATTTAGAAAAAGAATATGAAGATGTTTCAAAAAGATTTTATTCAGTTGTAAAAAAATTAGAAACTCCAGACGACTTATTTGAAGGCTTGGAAAGTAATCAGCAAGATATAGTAGGGTATTTTCAATTTCAGAAACCAATAGCTAATAATATAAATAGTTCTTCTAAGTATATCGAAATTATAGACAGAACATTAGACAGAAAAAAAGAAAGAATTCAAAACTTTAGAACACTAGTTCTTGCTATAGTTGCAATTGTTATAAGTGTATTTTTATAGTGCTCGAGAAGCTAAATAAAGATATAAATAGCTGACCTATAATTATTCATGGACAAGAAAGATAAATATATAAAAAAAGATATATATGAATTAATTAGTGATTTAAGAGTTCATTATAATCTATTGAGTGAAGCATCTAGAGGTATAAGAGGAGGTAATATGAATTATTTTATATGGGCTGCTATTGAACTAAGAACATTAGTTTGCAGTGGTAGAGGTCAAATTCCTTTATTATTATATTTATCTGATTTGTTTAATTATGAATTAAAATTTAAATATAATGTGGCACCACCTGAATTGATGGGTAAAGAAGAAAAGTTAAAGACTTATCTTCAAAAAATCGGTGTTAAGTTTTGTGGTGAGGAAAAAACCAATCTTCAATTCATAAAATATTTTTGTAATGAAACAGGAAATGCTTTACATGTTAAAGACTTAAAAAGAGTTGAAACTCTTTCAAGTGATCTTATTAGGATTTCAGGCTTAAAGGGTGATCAGTTCCAAATGAATGCAATAATGAATACAGTAGGTAATTGTCTACATGATTTTATAAAATATATTGACTCTTTAAAACCCGAAGAAATAGAAAAAATTAATAAAAAACTAAGTGCTTAATAAAAGTAATATGACAAATTGGACACATAAACAGAAACCGAACAATGATTTTATGAGTTCTTTTTCTCAACAAACTAAAGAATATCTAGGAATAGTAGACGGATTTCCTTCAACTGATATAAGTAAGTGGTTACTAGATTCATTTCAAATTTTAAACACAAATTGGCCAAATATTTATAATGATTATTCCTTTATAATTGTTCCGGCCTCTAAAGCACTAGAAAACTGGATTTTTAAGTTAGCAAAAGATTTAAATATAGAAGTTAAAACAGATAAGGTTGGTGTTGTTAGAGATCAAATTGAAAGTCACTTGAAAATGTTACTAGAGGAAATTGAAAAGAAGACTGGAGAAAGTATAGAAATAGACATAAATTATCTAAAAATTTTTATAAAAGAATACAGACATGAAATTGTTCACTATAACAAAAAGATAGATAGTTTTGGTATGGCAAAAAGTAAAGTTTTTACAATTTTTGAAAGAATAAATTCTGTGACAGATAAATTATTAGATTCTGATCTGATAAAAGTTAACGCTCGAGAAGGGTAGTAATACTTATTAAAAACATACTAAAACCACCTTGCAAGGTAAGGTGTCACACGGTTCGAGCACGAGAAGGCTCACCATTGATCTGTACCCCAAAAAGTGGACATAGATTTTCAAAAAACATTGTTTTCTTTCGTAAATAAAGATCTACGGTATAATATTATTAATATGAACAAACAAAAAACATTAATTATTTTAGGAATTAGTTTATTTTTATTTATTATTGTCGGTGTAGGAACATCTAATTATTTAAGCAAAAAAGTACAAGTAGGACCATACTATTTTTCATCTGAAAAACTGCTTGAATTAAACGAAGAAGATCTACAAAAGCAAGCGGAAATACTAATAGAAATATCAAGAGGTGATTTCGATAATTTAGAGTTTCTTAAAATCATTAACCCAGAAGTTTCAAAACAGTTTGAAAAAATGGAGGGAGGTCTTGACCTCAACAGCCTTACATCATCCGAAGGTTTAATACTTCCTGAATCTGTTGTAGGACTTATCCTCAACGGTCTTACCTCAGCCAAAGATTTAATACTTCCTGAAACTGTTGATTTTCTTTACCTCAACGGACTCACATCAGCCAAAGGATTAATACTCCCTGAAACTGTTGATTTTCTTTTCCTCAACAGCCTCACCTCAGCCGAAGGTTTAATACTTCCTGAATCTGTTGAAAATCTTTTCCTCAACAGCCTTACATCATCCGAAGGTTTAATACTTCCTGAATCTGTTGAAAATCTTTCCCTCAACAGCCTCACATCAGCCGAAGGATTAATACTTCCTGAATCTGTTGTAGGACTTATCCTCAACGGTCTTACCTCAGCCAAAGATTTAATACTTCCTGAAACTGTTGATTTTCTTTA
>Ga0306912_1000091_pt1 | contig 55280 bp, 50 predicted proteins | sample AntRauFillE10628_FD_190443 | JGI IMG/M metagenome (GOLD analysis project Ga0306912, IMG submission 190443) | Saline lake microbial communities from Rauer Islands, Antarctica - Metagenome Filla E10 #628 (v2) (version 2) | ecosystem: Environmental > Aquatic > Non-marine Saline and Alkaline >...
AATCTGAATCCCTTTACATTAGTTGGAGCTACAACACGTTCAGGATTGCTTACAGCTCCAATGCGAGCAAGATTTGGGATTTCAAGTCGATTAGAATATTATTCTACGGAATTACTAAGCGGTATTATTTTGAGAAGTGCTTCCATCTTAGGGGTTTCGATAACCACTGATTCTGCAATCGAAATAGCTGGCAGGAGTCGGGGAACACCCAGAATCGCTAATGCTTTACTGAGACGAGTTCGAGATTTTGCTCAAATTAAAGGTAACGGCAAAATCGATATGGAAATTTCGAAGTATAGTCTCAAGGCTTTAAATGTAGATGCTTTTGGTTTGGATGATATGGATAATAAAATTCTATTGACCATAATTGATAAATTTAAAGGGGGCCCTGTTGGCTTAACTACATTAGCGACAGCAGTTAGCGAAAATGCTGAAACTATAGAGGAAGTTTACGAACCCTTCCTAATTCAAAAAGGTTTTATCAATCGTACTCCACGCGGAAGAGAAGTAACCGACTCCGCCTATAAACACCTTGGTAAACTTAGAGAAAGTAAACAAGGGGGATTATTCTAACAAAACACTTATGACATCTTTCACCCATTTTCCTGAGGTTCCTGTAATTGACTTTTTAAAACACGCGGGTAATATTCTAAAGAACCCATTGCCCTTTCATCAAAAGAACTTTGAAGCCTTAGGGGACACCTTTAGATTAAACCTAGGTTTAGGCAATTCAGTCGTTTTTTCTAGAGATCCTGAATTTGCCATCTATGCTTTAAGGGATAACCAAAAGAATTTTAAGAAAACCGATATCCAAACCAAAGATTTGGCCAAATATGTGGGTCACGGGCTATTGACTTCTGAGGGAGAAAATTGGAAAACCCAACGAAAATTGATTCAGCCAGCCTTCCACAAAAAAAATCTCTACTCGCTTTTGGAGGTCATGGTAGAAGCTATAGATAAAGAACTAGAACGAATAGAGGTCGACACTCCTATAGACATCTTTCCGATATTTAATGATCTTGCTTTTAAAGTAGTGGTAAAAAGTCTATTTAGTGATGCTATAAATGCTGAAGAAATTTCGCGATTACAACATATTACAGAGGAAACTCAAAAAATGCTGGTTAAGGAATTAAGGCAACCCTACAAAAAATGGTGGTTTGTTTTAAGCGGGGAATTAAAAAGAAACTTGAACTTAAGCCAAGAGGCTAGAGATTTGCTTATAGGTATTATTAAAAGACGACAAAATTCTGACTCTGAAAGTAAAGATTTACTGGACATGCTCATGGCTTTGACTTATGAGGATGGTTCTAAGATGGATCAAGAACAATTGATTGATGAGATTTTAATTCTATTTATTGCTGGCCACGAAACCACTTCCAACGCCTTGTCATTTACGATCCAACTAATAGGTCAAGAGGAACATGTTCAAGAAAAATTAGTTTCAGAAATAGATCAACTTGTGGACCATTCTTTCTTTGATATTCTGAAAGAAAGCAAGTATACTGACAATGTCATACAGGAATCCATGCGTCTTTTCCCACCAGTTTACTTTATAGACCGGCAGAATATTGAGCGAGACTCCTTCAAAGGATTTGAAATACCACCAGGAACCACTCTACTTTTTTCTGTACACCAAATTCATAGAAATGCTTCGAATTGGGAAAACCCGACTCAATTTAAGCCAGAACGGTTTCAGGAATCGAGAAGCGTAAGTAACTTTTATTTTCCTTTTGGAGCAGGACCCAGAAAATGTATAGGCAATAATTTTGCAATGTACGAAATCATGTTAACCATACATCGATTGCTAAAAACCTATAAGATCGAACAAGTCAATAAAGAGATTGAAATTCAACCTCTTATTAGCCTTAAGCCAAAAAATGCAATAGTCAAATTCTCTAAACGATAATCCTATTACTTCAAAACAGACTCATACTCAATTTTTAAAAGCTGAAGCTGAGCGGCTCGGTTTTTTATCCTGTGGCATCTCTAAGGCTGAATTTTTAGAAGAGGAGGCCCCGCGATTGGAGCAATGGCTAAAGCAAAATGCTCACGGGGAAATGAGGTATATGGAAAATCATTTTGATAAACGCTTAGATCCTACTAAGCTTGTTGAAGGATCTAAAAGTGTTATCTCTTTACTCTATAATTATTTTCCTGAGACAACACAAAAGGACGCTACTTACAAGGTTAGCAAATATGCTTACGGCAAAGATTATCATCACGTTATCAAAGCCAAGTTAAAAACGTTAATGGAAAGCCTTACTGAAGGGATTGGAGAGATTGGAGGAAGAGCTTTTGTAGATTCTGCGCCTGTTTTAGAAAAAGCTTGGGCTGCAAAAAGTGGTCTGGGTTGGGTCGGTAAACATTCTAATCTATTGACTAAACAAACAGGTTCCTTCTATTTCATTGCTGAATTGATTTTAGATATCGAACTGGAGTATGACACACCAGTGACCGACCACTGTGGTACCTGTACAAAATGTATAGATGCTTGCCCCACAGAGGCAATCTACGAACCCTATAAAGTGGATGGCAGTAAGTGTATTTCTTATTTTACGATAGAGTTAAAAGACAATATCCCCAAAGGCTACCAAGATAAATTTGAAGACTGGATGTTTGGCTGTGACATTTGTCAAGATGTCTGTCCATGGAATCGCTTTAGTAAGCCTCATAACGAACCCCTTTTTAATCCACATCCAGGTTTACTAGAGTATGATAAAAAGGAATGGGAAGAGATCACCAAAGACGTTTTTAATGAAATCTTTAGGAAATCGGCCGTTAAGCGAACTAAATACGAGGGCCTTAAGAGGAATATGAACTATATTAAAACGAAGTGATTATTTTACAGAAGAATTTCTGATAATTAGTTTTGTAGAAATCTCAACTTCTTCTATGGATGATGTGAGGAGCTCTTTTTTCTGCTGAATTTGTTTGAGTAAAAGTTTAAAGGCCTTTTTCCCATTTTAAAACAAGGTTGGTGGATTGTAGAGAGACTAGTGTCACTACTTCTCTCATAAAACTTTATAAAAGGCAACGAGATTACAGATGCATTTATTAAAACACATTTAAAATATATAGCTTGAGTTAACTTAATTAGCTAGACACAAAAAAGTTACTCAAAATGCATTTAAGAAATACTATTATGACTTTACTTTTTTCTACTGAGAAAATGGTGTTAATGAAAATGCTAATTGATTTATTAAAAGGTATCACATTCAAGAAAAAATTTTGATAAAATAGAAGAAAATAAACTTCAAAATTCTCAAGTAAGCTAAAGGTAGACCTCGGAAAATCAACTATAAAATACCCTAGTAAATAATTGACTTTGACCTAAAATCTGTAATTTAGATGAATTCAAAAATTGATAACTCTTTGTTGAGTTATAACATAATTACCAGTTGACTAAAATTTATGAATGAGAAAGCATTAGGATTATTGAGAAAGGTCTCGACAGACAAAGGTTTTTTAGCAAGCTCATCTGATATTTCCAACTATAAGCGAATTTGGGCTAGAGATGGTGTTATTTGTACCTTAGCAGCCTTGTCCAGTGGAGATAAGCAGCTTATTGAGGTTGGTAAACATACCTTGCTTAACCTAGCAGAGCACCAACATGAGTTTGGAAATATACCTTCCAATATCGAATTTCAAGGCGATATTGTAAAATTAAGCTTTGGAGGATTAGCTCCACGTGTAGATACTCTAGCTTGGTTTATTATTGGTGTCTGTCAGTACAGTTATTCTCAAGATGACGCTTCGTTTTTTGATCGTCTTAAACCACATATGTTAAAAGCTTTTAGATTGATGGAAACTTGGGAGTTCAATTTCAAGCATTTGATGTATGTTCCGCGAAGTGGAAATTGGGCAGACGAATACCCTACCCAAGGATTCACATTATATGACCAAGTGCTGAGGGTTTGGGCTTTACGTTCGTTTTTGCATCATGAGCATCATGTGGATTTAGCTCAGAAACAAGAAGCTATTCTGAATCAAATTCAGATTAATTTCAAAAAGAGAGAAGACACATCTGAAGAGGTTTACCACCCTAAGGCTTATAGCAGTTTGAAAAAAACAAAGTACTGGGTGGCATCACTAGAACCGGCAGGTTACCAAACACAATTTGATGCCTTTGGTAATGCTTTAGCCCTATTATTAGGGATTGGAAGCGAAAAAGACCAAAAAGAGTTAATCAATTATTCTGAAGATTTAAGACAAGAAGTCAAGCTAAAATTATTACCAGCATTCTGGCCTGTTATCACTTCAGAAGATAAAGAATGGGAGCTTCTTCAAAACAATTGTGCTTATGAATTTAGGAATTATCCTTATCAATTTCATAATGGGGGGACGTGGCAAATGATAAACGGATTTTATGGTTTAGCACTTTTAAAAGCTAATTACAGAGATTCGGCAGAAACAGTTTTAAGGCTTATTAAAGATCTAAATGCAAAGAAAGATTGGAAGTTTTATGAAAACTTTGATTCCAAGACTGGAAATCCCAACGGAGTTCCTCTTTGTGCTTGGAGTGCTGCTGCCGAAATCATTTTGGAACAAAACTTGAAACATAATACCCTGATACTTTAGAAAATGTTGAATAACCAACTAGATATTATTTGTGTAGGAGAAGCTTTAGTCGATTTTATTGGCCATGAAATAGGAAGTATTAGCAAAACCGGCAATTATCAGCGACATCTGGGAGGGTCGCCTACTAATGTCTCTATGAATTTAGCAAAATTAAAATTAAAAGTTGCCTTAGTAGCAACTTTAGGTAGAGATGGTTTGGGCGATTATATATTAGAAGGACTTCAAGCATCAAATATAGATGTTTCAAATGTTAGGACTTCAGTATTGAAACCAACGAGTGTTATTTTTATTTCGAAGACAGATGCAACTCCAGAATTTATTCCCTACCGGGAAGCAGATCACGAAATTATTCTGAGTCAATTTAAAGATGTTTCTTTTTTGGGGCTAAGGGTGTTTCATACCACCTGCTTTGCTTTGAGTAAAAACCCAGCTAGAGAGACTATCATGAAAATGGCCGAAAAGGCATATAGGTTAAACTGTAAGTTGAGTATAGATATCAATTACTCCAATATAATTTGGCCAAACAAACAGGAAGCAATTTCAACTCTTGAAACGTTCTGCGCATTTAACCCCTTAATTAAAATTAGTGAAGATGATAAACGTCGTTTATTGGGCAACATTTCCGACGACACAATGTTTGAATACTTTCATAAATTAGGAGTTTATACTATTTGTTATACAAAGGGTAGCAAAGGTGTAAAACTGTCCGTAAAAGGAGAAGAAATAATACACATGGATGCTCTAAAAATTGAAAAAGTGGTTGATGCTACCGGAGCAGGAGATGCCTTTTGGTCCGGCTTTTTATATTCTTATATTAGGAATCATAATTATACCAATTGCTTGAAATTTGGATTGAAGTTAGCTTCTTTAAAGCTTCAATCTGAAGGGAGCTCTAGTTTTAATCCTAATATTGGTGAGGATTTCTTTCAGAATAACGCATAAGGTTTACCTTTGTTTTCTCAAATTAATGTCTAAAGTAAACATGCTTTAGTGCCAAACTACCATTATGAGTACACCGAGAAAGCGACGAGAGGCTTTAGTTTATCATGCTAAGCCAAGACCAGGAAAAATTGAAGTGGTTCCAACAAAAAAGCATTCTTCTCAAAGGGATTTAGGATTAGCATACTCCCCAGGAGTGGCAGAGCCTTGCCTAGAAATAGAAAAGGATAAACAAAACGCTTATAAATATACCAATAAAGGAAATCTAGTTGCCGTGATTTCTAACGGAACAGCCGTGCTAGGCCTAGGAGATATTGGGGCTGAAGCCTCAAAACCTGTCATGGAAGGTAAGGCGCTATTGTTTAAAATCTTCGCAGACATAGATGTATTCGATATTGAAGTGGATACCAAAAATATAGATGATTTTATAAATACCGTTAAGAATATTGCTCCAACCTTTGGTGGAATTAATCTAGAAGATATAAAAGCTCCAGAAGCTTTTGAAATCGAAGAACGTCTAAAGGCAGAACTTCCTATTCCCGTAATGCACGACGACCAACATGGAACTGCAATTATATCTGCTGCGGCACTTTTGAATGCGCTAGAACTAGCAGAAAAGAAAATTGAGGAGGTAAGAGTTGTTGTTTCTGGCGCAGGTTCTGCTGCTATTGCTTGCATAAAACTCTATGTGTTACTGGGCGTTCGGAAAGAAAATATTGTAATGTTCGATAGTAAAGGGGCTCTAAGCAAAGAGAGAGAAGGTCTTTCAGATAAACAAATAGAATTCGCGACCTCAAGAAAAATTAAGTCGCTGGGAGAGGCCCTAGAAAATGCTGATGTCTTTTTAGGTCTTTCAATAGGAGGTGTTTTAAAGCCAGAGATGCTTTCTTCAATGGCAAAGGATCCTATCGTGTTTGCTATGGCAAATCCAGACCCTGAGATTGACTATGACTTGGCTTTAGAAACCAGAAAAGATGTTATCATGGCAACGGGGAGAACAGATTTTCCCAACCAAGTAAACAATGTTCTTGGCTTTCCTTATATATTTAGAGGAGCTTTAGATGTCCGGGCTACCAAAATTAACGAGGAAATGAAGATGGCTGCTGTAAAAGCCTTAGCCAGACTTGCGAAAGAGCCAGTGCCTGAACAAGTTAATATCGCTTATGCGGAAACGCGTCTTAACTTTGGAAGAGACTACATTATTCCAAAGCCCTTCGATCCTAGATTAATCGCAGAAATCCCACCAGCAGTTGCAAAAGCAGCTATAGAATCTGGGGTTGCTCAAAACCCAATTACAGATTGGGAGGCTTATAAAGAAGAGCTTCTTGAGCGAATGGGGAGTGAGGATAAAATAACTAGATTACTCATTAATCGGGCAAAACAAAACCCTAAAAGAATTGTTTATGCAGAGGCCGATCATCTAGACGTTTTAAAAGCTGCACAACAGGTTTACGACGAAAAGATTGCGATGCCTATTCTACTTGGTCGTAGAGATGTGATACTCGAACTGATGAGCGAAATTGAATTTGAAGGCGAGGACATCATTATTATCGATCCAAAATCTGATGAAGAAGAGAAAAAAAGGAATGAATATGCAGAAGCTCTTTGGGAGAAGAGGAGTAGAAAAGGAGTGACTTTATACGATGCTAAAAAGATTATAAGAGAGCGAAACTATTTTGCTGCTATGATGGTAGAAAAAGGAGATGCAGACGCTATGCTTTCCGGATACTCAAGAGCATATCCTTCTGTATTAAAGCCTATTTTGGAACTCATCGGTAAAGAAAGTGGAGTCACCAACGTAGCCGCGACAAACTTGATGAACTCTAAACGAGGTCCTATCTTTATCAGTGATACGTCTATCAATATTAATCCAGATGCCACAGTCTTAGCGAAAATTGCTCAAATGACAGCCAAAACGGTGAAGATGTTTGGCATAGAACCTGTGATTGCGATGACGTCCTACTCAAATTTTGGCTCGTCCAAAAATCCGAACGCGGTCAAAGTAAAAGAAGCTGTAGATTATTTGCATAAGAATTTCCCTGAAATCGCTGTAGATGGAGAGTTGCAAGTTGACTTTGCTTTAAATAAAAAGATGAGAGCAGATAAATTCCCATTTTCTAAATTGAACGGTAAAAAAGTAAATACTCTAATCTATCCAAATTTGGATTCGGCAAATGGGACTTATAAACTAATGAAAGAGTTAAATAGCGCAGGCTCTATAGGGCCTATTTTAATGGGATTGAACAAGCCTGCACATGTCTTTCAATTGGGAGCTAGTGTCGATGAGATGGTAAATATGTCTGCCGTAGCTGTTGTAGATGCTCAGCAGAAAAGTAAACGGAAAATTTAGAAGTTGCTGGTTTTCATTGATTTATACATATAAAAAATCAATCAATATCTTAACTTAATTTTATTACATTTGGTTCCTAAAATTAAGTTAAGATGATTACTCAGCTTAGAGGTAGATTGCTAGAAAAAAATCCAACACACATTGTGGTAGATTGTAATGGTATAGGGTATGAAGTAAACATTTCACTTCATACCTTTTCTCGTTTAAAAGGGGAAGAACAGATAACCATTTACACCCATTTACAAGTCAAAGAAGACTCACATACCTTGTACGGGTTTATGGAAAAAGCAGAACGCTTAGTTTTCCGTCAATTGCTTTCTGTCTCTGGGATTGGCGCTAATACTGCTAGAATGATGTTATCTTCATTAACGCCAGAGCAAGTGGTAGAAGCCATCTCCACTGAAGATTCGGATACCATACAGAGTGTAAAAGGTATTGGTAAAAAAACAGCTCAGAGAGTCATTTTAGATCTTAAAGATAAAATCCGATCTTCTGAAGAGTACTCAGAAATTGTAAATTCTCCTTCAAATTCTAACAAAGAAGAAGCTCTTTCTGCATTGGAGACATTGGGTTATACCAGAAAACAATCTGGGAAAATTATTTCAAAAATTTGTAATAATAATCCCGATGCTAACGTTGAAGATATAATAAAGCTAGCCTTAAAAAATCTGTAAAACTTTTGAACCAAAAAAGATTGCCTCTTAACATAAATTTTAAATCTTATTTTTTTCTTATATTTTTTGTATTTTTTTCTTTAGAAATTTATGCTCAAGATGAACAGGATTCTATACCTCAAGGTCCAACTTATGGGACCATTTCTATGCCTAATCCTTCTAGCATAGTTTCTAAATACGAATATGATCCCTATTTGGATAGGTATATTTATACTGAAAAAATCGGCTCTGTTAACACCAAATTCCCTTTGGTTTTGACACCTGAAGAATTTGAAGCATTAGTTCTAGAGGAACAGATGAAATCCTATTTTAAACAAAAATCTGATGCAGCTTTAGGCAAAGGAGATGAAGAAAATCAAAAAAATTTAATTCCAATTTTTTATGTCAACAATTCCTTTTTTCAATCTGTATTTGGAGGAAATCAGATAGAAGTTAATCCTAGAGGGTCTGTTGCTGTAGATATGGGGATCTTGTATAGTAAGCAGGATAACCCAGCACTGTCCCCAAGAAACCAGAGTAACCTCACTTTCGATTTTGACCAGCGAATAAGCATGAGCCTTCAAGCTTCGGTAGGGACACGACTACAGGTAAATGCTGAATATGATACTGAATCAACATTTGATTTTCAGAATCAAGTGAAAATGGATTATACTCCTACAGAAGACGACATTATTCAAAAAATTGAGGTTGGTAATGTCAATATGCCCTTAAACAGTACGCTTATCCAAGGGTCACAAAGTTTGTTTGGGGTAAAAACACAATTGCAATTTGGAAAAACAACCATTACTGGAGTCTTCTCAGAATTGAATTCAGAACGACAAAGCGTCAATATTCAAGGTGGAGCAACGGTAAGAGAATTTGATAAATTCGCTTTGGATTATGATGAAAATAGGCACTTCTTTTTATCTCAGTTTTTTAGGGACCAATATAATGTTGCTTTAGATAATTATCCATTTATCAATAGCAGAATACAAATTACTAGGGTTCAGGTTTGGATCACCAATAGAACTAATAATACAGCGACCATTTCAGATTCTAGAAATATTGTGGCTCTCCAAGATTTGGGTGAAAGTGAGCCAGATAAAATAGGGCTTTTCTTCGATAATATAGGAAACCCCATAGCTCCGCCAATTCCAAACTTTTTATTAAATCCCAATGCAAGACCTGATAATGCTAACAACGCTTTTAATCCAGAAGGAATAAATGGCGGAGCTAACTCTATTTTGAACAATCAAATAAGAGATATAGCAACAATCCAACAAGGTTTTGGGGCTGCCGACCCTTTTGTTTCAGAAGGACGAGATTATGCCATTCTGGAAAATGCTAGAGAACTACAGCCTAATGAGTTTTTTCTAAACACACAACTCGGCTATATTTCTTTAAACCAACGTTTAAATAATGACGAGATTTTAGGGGTTGCTTTTGAATATACTACAACCGATGGGAGAGTGTTTAGAGTTGGAGAATTTGCAAACGGAGGACCTCCTGGGACAGAGACTCAAGAGAATCCAGAAGAACAAGGGGAGCAAATAGCGCTTAATCAAAACTTAATTGTTAAACTTCTTAAGAGCCCAGTTACGATTGTACAAGAACCTATCTGGGACTTGATGATGAAAAATTTCTACAGTCTTGGGGCGAATGGGCTTGAGCAGGACGGTTTTAGATTTAATATTTTATACGCAGATCCACAGCCTGTCAATTTTATCACCCAAGCTCCTGGAAGTACAACTCCGTTGCCCGATGATGTGGATGAAACCAATCTTTTGCAAGTCTTAGACCTTGATAGGTTAAACCTCAATACCGATCCTGTGAACGGTGGCGATGGCTTTTTTGATTTTGTTCCTGGAATCACCATAGATCCTGAGAATGGAATTATCAAGTTTACCAAAGTGGAACCTTTTGGTGAATATCTTTTTAATAAATTGGATTTGACTCCAGAAACTGGTCCAGAGAACTACGATAATCCTGAAACCTATAATGAGAATCAAACTAAATATGTTTTCAACTCTCTATATTCTACAACAAAGATCCAAGCTCAACAAGACGGAGCAGAACAGAACAAATTTCAATTAGCAGGTCGGTATAAAGCGTCTAGCACAGGAGGCATCCCAATTGGAGCATTTAACGTTCCAAGAGGTTCTGTATCTGTTACTGCAGGAGGGCGGACTCTACAAGAAGGAATCGATTATACGGTTGATTATGAGTTAGGCCGAGTAAATATTCTAGATGAGGCTTTGTTGGCTTCAGATACACCTATACAAGTATCTACAGAAAATAATGCGCTTTTCGGAAGACAAACCAAACGGTTTACCGGGATAGATGTTCAACATAGATTTAGCGAAGAATTATTGATAGGAGGTACGTATTTAAATTTAAACGAAAGACCAATTACCCAAAAGGCAGATTACGGGACAGAACCTATAAATAATAGTATTTACGGAGTCAATTTCAATTATAATACAACTGTTCCCTTTTTTACTAGGTTGGTTAACAAACTGCCTAATATTGATACAGATGTGGAGTCCAATTTTTCTTTGAGAGGAGAGTTTGCTTACTTAAGGCCTGGAACTCCTAAAGCAAGTGATTTTGAGGGGGAAGCCACTAGTTATGTGGATGACTTTGAGGGGTCGCAAACGAGTATCTCAGTTATTGATCCCTTGTCTTGGAAACTAGCGAGTGTTCCCGTAGGATATCGAGGGCCAAATGATGCTAATGGTACATTTGATAGCAATGACGACTTAAGTATTAATGATTATAGGGCTAAATTAAACTGGTATACCATAGATCCTATTTTTTATAGTTCTCAAAGACCAGCAGATGTCACCGATCAAGATCTTTCACAATACTATTCTAGGAGAGTTCTTGTGAACGAAATATTTCCTAATGTAGATATTGTTCCAGGTCAGATACAAACCTTATTTCCTTTGGACCTGGTATATAGACCAAGCGAAAGAGGGATGTACAATTATAACCCTGCTGCTTCAAATGATAATATTCTTCCCAATCCAGAGCAAAACTTTGGAGGTATTATGAGGGGCTTGCAAACGACCGATTTTGAGCAGTCCAATGTAGAGTTTGTTGAATTTTGGGTCATGGACCCTTTTATTTATCCTGAAAATGCCGGAAATAACGGAGGTAAAGTTGTTCTTAATTTTGGAAGTATTACAGAAGATGTCTCAAAAGATGGAAGGAAACAATTTGAAAATGGTCTTCCAGAAGATGGGGGGAATTCGAATACGTTATCAACCAATTTTTCGAAAGTTCCTAGTAACCAGTCTTTAGTATATGCTTTTGATACGGAAGGTCAAGAGCGAATTAATCAAGATGTAGGGTATGACGGGCTGCTCAATAGCGATGAAGCACTAAAGTTTCCTGCATTTGCCAATTTCGAAGATCCTTCAAATGACGATTACCAGTATTATCTTGATGGTGACGGAGATCTTTTAAACCGATACAGAAACTTTAATGGAATGGAGGGGAATAGCCCTGTAGAGGTTACTGAAAACAATAGAGGTAATTCTGCATTCCCAGATGTGGAAGACATCAACTTGGATAATACTATGAATACTATTGACAGTTACTACGAATATGAGGTTCCTGTCTTTCCTAATATGAGTGTGGAGAATAATACAAGTTCTGTTTCTGGGATCAATTCAGACTATATCACCGACGTTAAAGAGGTGATCACAACACTTCAAAACGGACAGGAAATAGAGGCGAGATGGATACAATTTAGAGTTCCTCTTAGGACGAGTGAAGAATTTGCTGTTGGAGGGATAAGTGATTTACGATCTATTCGATTTATGAGAATGTTTATGACTGATTTCAGCCAAGAAACCATTCTGAGATTTGGAACTTTAGAGTTGATAAGAGGAGATTACTTCACATACGATTTACCCGTACTTCCAGACGGTCAAAATCCCAATACGGGCAATACTCAATTTAATGTAGAAGCAGTAAGTGAGGAAATTACGTCCAATTATGTGACTCCCCCTGGTGTTTTAAGAGAAGAGTTGGTCAATAATAACGTGGCTATCCGAGAAGATGAAAAATCACTTTCCTTACGAGTGAAAAATCTGGAAGCGGAGGATTCTAGAGCCGTTTTCAAAAATTATCAAATTGACATGCGTCAATATGATAACCTAGAAATGTACCTCCACGCAGAGGCGCTACCACCACCAGAGAATCAGCTTCAAGATGGCCAATTAACCGCCTTTATAAGGATGGGGATTGACTTTACAAATAATTACTACCAGATAGAGATTCCGCTTAAAGTTACAGATCCTCAAGATTTTTCTCCTCGGGGGATATGGCCTTTAGAAAATGATCTCAACTTACCTCTAGATTTACTTCAACAAATTAAATCTACCGTTCTTGGTGATGATAACTTAAGTAATTTGGAACTCAATTATTTTGATGAATCTTTAAATCCTGTCGATGGCTCTTTCAATGAGGGATTAAAAGTTGGAATTATTGGTAATCCCAGCTTTGGAAATATACGGGTCATGATGTTGGGGTTAAAAAACTCGAGCAATCAAAATGTGTCAGGGGAAGTCTGGTTTAATGAGATGAGACTTACAGGACTTAAAAACGAAGGCGGCTGGGCTGCAGTCTTAAATCTAGATACAAATTTTGCAGATTTTGCAAATGTATCTGCAAGTGGTCGAAGAAGTACCATAGGCTTTGGGGCTATAGAACAAGGACCCAACCAAAGGAGTAGGGAGGATATCCAGCAATACGACCTAGTGACTGGCCTTAACCTTGGCCAAGTCTTGCCTGAAAATTGGGGGGTAAAAATACCACTAACCTATAATAGAGGTGAAGAGTTGATCACTCCTCAATTTGATCCCGTTTACGGAGATCTAGAACTAGAAACCTTACTCGATAATACAGCAGATGAAGCAGACAGAGCAGAATTTGCAGAACAGGCAGAAACCTATACGAAGCGACAGGGGATAAGTGTGATCGGTTTACGAAAAGACAGGACCAATCAAGAAAAAACACCAATGCCTTATGACATCGAAAACTTTACAGTATCCGCAAGTTACAATCAAACTGATTATAGGGATTTTGAAATCAGAGAATCCTTAGACCAGAATGTGGATGCTGCCCTAACTTATGGATTTAATTTTCAGCCTTTGGAAGTTAAGCCCTTAGAGAAAATAGGCCTTTTTGAGAGTCCTTATTTTGCCATCTTCAAAGATTTTAATATTAATTTGCTCCCTAACAGTATTACTGCTGGTGCAAACATAAATAGGCAATACAACGAATTGAGATTTAGAGAATTTAACCTTCCTCCAGGAAGTTTAGGAACTCCAAAATTATTTCAAAGAAATTATTTTTTCGATTGGCAATATGCTATTGATTATAATTTGACGAAGTCATTAAATTTCAATTTCAATGCCTCTACCAACAGGATTGTGAGAAATTACATCGATGAAAATAACGTTCAAGATAATAGCATAGGCGTTTTTGATGATTTCTTTGATATCGGAATTCCAAACAGACATTACCAACAACTTCAGCTTAATTATACCATACCCTTTAATAAAATCCCTTTTCTTAAATTTATTCAAACCCAATATTCTTATACTGGAGATTTCTTATGGACTAAAGGATCTGAGATTTTAAGGAATCTAGAAGGTATTCCAGATCTAGGAAATTCAGTTCAAAACTCTGCAAGACATCAGATCAATTCCAATTTGAACATGTCTAGCTTTTATAATTACCTTGGCTTAACTAAAAAAAGAGCTCAAAATCCATCTCAAATCAAACGAAATGTAAGTCGGAGAAGAGGTACTGAAAATTTAGGGCAAGACCCTCAAAATCAAAATAACCAAGAAAACGCTCCAACGGAACTTAGTGTAGGGGATAAAGCATTAAATACTGTCATAGGTCTAGTGACAGTCTTGGACCGAGTACAGGTGAATTATTCTGATACAAAAGGGATTTTCTTACCTGGCTATACCAATAATATTGGTTTTGGAGGAACCCTAAAACCTACTGCGGGATTTACCTTTGGAAGCCAAAACGACATTCGTCGAGAGGCTGCGAGAAAAGGATGGTTAACGATGTATCAAGATTTCAACGAACAATATATACGAACAGATAATCAACTATTGGATGTACAGGCGGGACTGAAAGTATTGCCCGGGATGACAATAGATTTGATTGCCAATAGAATGTATTCTGATACGTATACAGAAAATTTCAGAGTAGACCCTGAGACCATGGCGTATAATTCTATTATTCCAAACACTTATGGGAATTTCAATATTTCGACCAATATGATTCGTACTTCTTTTAATACGAGTACCAAAGAATTTTCTGAGAATTTTGAAACCTTTAGGGAAAATCGGTTTATCGTTGCCAACAGACTTGCAGAACAAGCTGGGGTAAATATAAACGATCCTAATAATATAGACGAAAATGGATATCCAATTGGTTTTGGAAGAACAAGCCAAGCCGTTCTATTACCATCCTTCCTTTCTGCATATACAGGATCCGATCCCCAAGGAGAAGATTTGAGTCCTTTTAGAGATATCCCTATTCCTGGATGGAATATAAAATACACTGGGTTGATGAGGTTAAGTTGGTTCCGTGAAACATTTAATCGCTTCTCTATTCAACATGGCTATAGATCTTCTTATACTGTCAATCAATTTCAAACCGATTTAGAATTTAATAGAAGAGATCCTTTTGGAGATTTCAATACCGATCAAAATGGAAACTTTAGAACAGATCTTTTTATCTCTAATGTGAATTTGATAGAAGAATTTAGCCCTTTGGTCAAATTGGATTTTGAAATGAAAAATTCAGTGAGTATTCTCGCTGAAATTAGAAGAGATAGAGCTTTATCTTTGAGTTTCAATAACAATCTTTTAACTGAAATGAAGGGAGATGAGTATATCGTAGGACTTGGGTATAGAGTTAAAGACCTTACTGTTGTTACTCAATTTGAAGGAAATACAAGGGTTTTAAGTAGTGATTTGAACTTAAAAGCAGACCTCTCTTTACGAAGAAATGAAACAATTATTAGAAATTTGGATGTGCTGAGTAACCGTGTAACCTCGGGTCAAGACATTTGGTCCATAAATTTTGTAGCCGATTATGCATTTACTAAAAATTTAACCGCTTTATTTTTCTACGATCACGTATTTTCGCAAAATGCAATCTCAACGATATTTCCACAAACAACCATTAGAACAGGATTTACATTGAGATATAATTTTGGAAACTAAAACAACTTAACAATGAACACACCCGATAACCTAAAGTACACCAAAGATCACGAGTGGATCAAAATTGATGGAGATACTGCTACTATTGGAATTACAGATTTTGCACAAAGTGAACTAGGAGACATTGTGTATGTAGAAGTCGAAACTGTTGGAGAAACCTTAGATAAAGATGAGGTTTTTGGAACTGTAGAAGCTGTTAAAACTGTATCTGATTTGTATCTACCCTTAACTGGTAAAATCATCAAATTTAATGAAGACCTAGAAGATGAACCAGAAATGGTTAATGAGGAGCCTTACGAAAAAGGCTGGATGATTAAAATGGAAATAGCAGATCACGACGAAGTTAAAGAACTCATGGATGCGAAAGCTTATAAAGCTCATACTGACTAGTCAATTACTATTGCCTGCTGCTATTTTATGTACGGCAAGTATTTTAATTCTTTCTATTTCAGATATAAGTAGCCTTCCCAAACTTCAAATAAGTTATGAGGATAAATTGTATCATTTTATAGCTTACTTTGTTTTAAATTCGATTTGGCTACTTGCTTTGTTGCAAAAAGGTGGAGATCAGTTAAAAAAGCATTTGTTGATTTCTCTTGGTATTATTGCTTTTGGTATCATTATTGAAATAATTCAAGAAAGCGTAACAGACTACAGAGTTTTTGATATATTCGATATTTTAGCGAATAGTATAGCTGTAGGGGTAAGTTTTTTCTGCTTTATGTTAGTTAAAAAAAGTTTTTTGAAAATATAAAATCAAATTCAAAGTAAATTTTATTTTTTTTATACTTTAGTAATCTATTTAAAAATACAATATGGAACCAAAAAAGAATCCGAAAAAAGATCTGACTAAAAGAAGCTTTCTGTTTTTTCAGATTGGACTTGTAGTAGTTCTCGCTATTACTTTAACCATGATCGAGTGGAAAACTTATGATAACGATGCTATAGATACTGGTATTGTAAATCTTGACATGTTAGATGAGGAAGACGTGCCAATTACAGAAATCCAAAAGACCCCACCACCACCACCGCCACCGCCACCAGCACCAGAAGTTATTGAGGTGGTAGAAGATGACGAAGATGTAGAGGAGGTGGTTATAGAATCTACTGAAACCGATCAAAACGAAGTTGTAGAAGTTGAAGAAGTAGAAGAAGTCGAAGAAGAAATTGGAGATGTTCCTTTTGCTGTTATTGAAAGCGTTCCAATTTTTCCTGGATGTGAAGGCCTTAATACCAATGACGAGCGTAAAAACTGTATGAGTCAAAAGATTAGCAAGTTTGTTAATAAAAACTTTGACACTGGCTTAGCTGCAGATCTTGGTTTAAGTGGAATAAATAGGGTATACGTTCAGTTTAAAATCGATAAAAAAGGTAACATTGTGAATGTTGCCGCTCGAGCTCCTCACCCAAGATTACAATCTGAAGGTGAACGAGTCATCAAAAAACTGCCTAAAATGAAACCAGGTCAGCAACGTGGACAAAACGTAGGGGTATTATATTCTTTACCTATAACTTTTAAAGTGCAAGATTAAATTTAATTTAAATACAATTCAATAAATCCCGAATTCAACATTCGGGATTTTTTTTATTATTACTTTTAGATCAAATTTATAAACCTATCCAATCCACTATTAATGAAATACTTCCCGTTCCTGTTTCTGTTTATTGGCTTCTCTACGTTTGGCCAAAGTTTTGTTTCACAAACAGAAAGTTACCCCACATTTCCAGAATGTAAGGATACCCTAAAAACAGACCAAGAATCTTGCTTCAAAACTCAGTTGAAATCCCTTATTTTCAAATATTATAAAGAGCCAGAAGTCGTTGCCAAGGAAAACTATAACGGGATAGCAACAGTTATTTTTGAAGTTGATAAAGATGGAGGTTTTCAAGTTTTGTATGTCAACTCAGATTATGAAGAACTCAATATAGAACTCGAGCGAGTTTTCGAAGACTTACCTTCTATCACTCCAGCGACTTATAATGGGAAGCCCACTTATGTCCAGTTTAGAATGCCGATTCAAATTCCCTTATCTCCAGCAATTCCTGTTGATACAACAACTCAAAAGGATAACCCTTTAGAGAGTTACCAAAAGGAATTAGAGGATCTTACCATTAAAGATTTTACTTACCCACAATATGAGAGCGGTCTAAATATTCCTTTGTCCCATGAAGTTTATAACCGCTTTACTACTCAAATGGATAAAATCGGGACCAATGCCCATACGGCGTCTAAACCTTATCGCTATACTGAAGTTCAACCGTATTACGATTTTAAGGAAGAGAATGAGGCTTTGTTTTACCATTAAAAAACGTGGTTTGGTAAGAAGTTATTCAATGAAAATACCTTTCAAATTCAAGGGGAAGACTTCTAGTTCACTTTCGATATTGCAGCAGACCTTCAAGTAGGAAGAGATTTTGAAGAATCGTTGACCACCTACAACAATACCAGAGCAGGTATTTTTCAAGGTGGTTTAGGAGAACGGCTCAACTTTTACACAGTGATTTATGAAAGTCAAGGTAAGTTTGCTGGCTATTACAATGATTTAGCAAACGTGCTCGGTCGAGAAGGTTCCAGCCAAGTCCTCATTCCTGGACGAGGGATAGGCGAGCCTTATAGAGATAGTTTCGACTATCCAGTAGTGGAGGGCTATTTGACCTATGAAGCAGCAGACTTTTTAGATATTCAATTTGGAAGGGGAAATATTTTATTGGAGATGGTTATTGATCCCTTTTCATGAGTGATAATGCGAGTCCAAACACCTATGTAAAGATGAATACAAGCTTTTGGAAATTTAAGTATACCAACACATGGTCGTCTTTAAGAAACCCAAATACGCTCACCGATGGGGGTGCTTTTCTCACCAAATATATGGCAACACATTATTTAAGCTACAATGTGAATAAGAGACTTAATATTGGCCTCTTCGAATCCGCTTTATTTGAAAGTGAGCCTAACCGAGGTTTCGATTGGAACTTTATTAACCCAATACTATTTTACAATATGGTAGAATATACAACTGGCTCAAGGTCTGGTAAATCCCTTATCGGTTTAATTTATAAGTACAAATGGACAGATCAAATCAATACTTACGGACAGTGGTTAATCGATGAGTTTTCTTTAGACGATGTTACCGCGGGTAATAATAGTTGGAAAAATAAATTTGGATTTCAATTGGGAGTAAAGTATGCGGATGCTTTTAAGGTGGATAATCTTTTTTTCCAATTAGAATATAACCAAGTGAGACCTTATACCTATTCGCACAATACTTTAAATCTTCATTATACAAACGATAATCAGTCCATGGCTCACCTTTGGGGAGCAAATTTTAGAGAACTTCTCCTTATCTCAAGATACAAGAAAGACAGATGGTATGGCCATGCCAAATTTATCTTTGGAGAACGTGGTTTCGAAACCAATGCGGATAGCGACCCCTTTTACGGTTCAGATTTACTTGGAGATGAACGGCTAAGAATTGGTGATGACGGTATCGAGATAGGTCAAGGCAATAAGGCAAACTCTTATTACGGGGAGTTGGAAGTAGGATTTATAATGAACCCAACTACAAACCTAAAGGTCTATCTGAATCTAATTCACCGCAAGTTTGATATTGCTCAAGATAACGCTATAAACTTCGATAGAAATACGACTTGGGTGAACTTGGGCTTTAGGACAGATATATTTAACTGGTATTACGATTATTGACCCAATACTTAGTAAACATTAACGAACGTCTGCTTCCTAAAAAAAACTTTTTAGCCGTATCTTTGCAAAAAGTTTCGAATATTGTCAGATTCTATTGCATATACTCAAGTTTCTTCCTGGATACATGATTTTAAAGAGCTCACCAAGGTTAGATTAGCCCTTAGTGTTGTATTCTCTTCAATTGCTGGTTATCTATTAGGGATAGATACTTTTAATATGGGTCATCTCGTATTATTAGCGCTAGGAGGCTATGCCATGGTAGGGGCTTCCAATGCCTTTAATCAAATCATAGAAAAAAACTTAGATGCGAAGATGAAAAGGACCAAAAATCGTCCTCTACCATCGGGTACAATGACCACTAGTACAGCCTTTGCTATTGCGACTCTGCTTACCCTAATTGGATTGTCTTTTCTTTTTATTATCAATCCTATAACGGCCATGTTTGGGGCTATATCTATTTTTCTTTACGTGAGTGTTTATACTCCATTGAAAACGATTACTCCACTTTCTGTTTTTGTAGGAGCGTTTCCGGGAGCTATTCCGTTTATGTTGGGATGGGTAGCTGCAACGGGCTCTTTTGGGATTGAAGCGGGGACCTTATTTATGATTCAGTTTTTCTGGCAATTTCCCCATTTTTGGGCTTTAGGCTGGTGGCTGTATGATGATTATAAGGAAGGTGGCTTTTTTATGTTACCTACTGGTAAAAGAGACAAAGGCACAGCAATACAAATTATCCTTTACACCATATGGACCCTTATTGTTTCGATAATACCAGCGCTAGGTGTTACAGGAGATTTAAAGCTTTCCATAGTTTCTGCCGTTTTAGTGTTTATACTAGGCTTGATTATGCTTTTTTATGCGATCAAGCTTTTTCAAAAACGAGAGACTAAATACGCCAGACAGCTTATGCTGGCCAGCGTGTTTTACATTACTTTAATACAAATAATTTACGTATCAGATAAATATATCAGAATATGGTTTTAGACGAAAAACACAAACGTGCAAGGATGATGATGATGTGGTTTGGCATCATAAGTATGTCGATGATGTTTGCAGGATTAACAAGTGCCTACGTTGTGAGTAAAAACAGGCCAGATTGGCTTACAGAATATGAATTACCAGACGTTTTTATTTGGAGTACGCTGGTTATATTTTTAAGTAGTATTACATTTCATTTAACCAAAAAATTTACTTCTGAAGGTGATATAGGAAAGGCTAATACTATGATAATTTCTACTTTTATCTTAGGAGTTCTTTTCGTGGTGATGCAGTTTGTTGGATTTAATGAGATCGTAGAGGCAGGGTATTATTTTACGGGAAGTGCCAGTAGTATTACAATGTCTTTCGTTTACGTATTAGTCTTAGCTCACGTCGTCCATGTCTTGGCAGGTCTTATCGTTTTGCTAGTCGTAATTTATAATCATTTTAAAAAGAAATATTCTAAAGGAAATATGCTAGGGTTACGCTTAGGTGTTACCTTCTGGCACTTTGTAGACGGGCTATGGCTTTACCTCTTTTTGTTTTTATATTTCTTGAGATAATAAGAAATTTGTCTATTTTTGTAAGACATTAATATTTGATTTTTATGGAAGCTACTACCGTTGCAAAAACAGGTACAGAAGGACAAGCTTGGGGAGGAGGTGAAGAAAAACCCCTAAAGGCCAGTTACGGAAAATTAATGATGTGGTTTTTTATCACTTCAGATGCTCTTACCTTTTCAGGGTTTCTAGCAGCTTATGGTTTTTCAAGATTTAAGTTTATTGAAGAATGGCCAATAGCTGATGAAGTGTTTAATCACTTTCCATTTTTACATGGCGTAGATGCACCTATGTATTATGTTGCATTAATGACGTTTATTTTGATATTCTCATCTGTCACAATGGTTCTTGCCGTAGATGCTGGCCATGAGATGAAAAAAGATAAAGTAGTGACCTACATGGCATTAACCATTCTAGGGGGTATCATTTTTTTAGGATCCCAAGCATGGGAATGGAAAAACTTTATTCAAGGTGAATATGGAGCGGTCGAAACCAGAAGCGGAAAGATCATTCAGTTTGTAGATGCAGACGGAGATCGTATTGCTTTAGGTGAATTTGCTACGGCTTCACCTAAAGATAGAACGCAGCATTTAGAGAAAAATGGCATTTGGTATAAAGCTGAAGATTCTTTCAATCCTTTAGCTTTAGAAGATGTAAAGAGGGGATTTGAGGCTAATGAGACTCTTCGGGTTAGAACCATGCAAATCACAGACGAAGGAGAAAAAGAAATTTTAACTAGAGAAGAATCTTTATTGAAATTAAATACTACTGGTGTAGGTGTTATAGAAGGGGCTAATCTTAGTCAAAATGAGTATGGAGCACCGCTATTTGGTGGTTTTTTCTTCTTTATTACAGGATTCCACGGCTTTCACGTCTTGTCTGGTGTACTTATTCTTATAATCGTTTTCTTTAACGTTTTGGTGGGTACTTACGAGAAAAGGGGAAGTTATGAAATGGTAGAAAAAGTTGGTCTTTACTGGCACTTTGTAGATTTAGTTTGGGTATTTGTATTCACATTCTTCTACTTGGTTTAATTAATAATACATTGAATTTATAATATAATGGCACACGATACAACACACGCAAAGCACGCGGGAGCAAAAAAACGCATATGGCAAGTCTTTATCATTTTGTCCATACTAACTATAGTAGAAGTGGTTTTAGGAATTTTAAAACCAGATTTTCTGGTACATAACGATTTGGTTTCCTTATCTCTACTCAATTGGATTTTTATTGTGCTTACTATTGTGAAAGCCTATTATATCGTTTGGGCATTTATGCACATGGAACATGAAGCGGCAAGTTTGAGAAGAGTCGTCGTCTGGACTGGTGTATTTTTAATTAGTTATTTGATAGCTATACTATTGATAGAGGGGACATATGTTCAAGAAATCTATACCGAGGGATATATTACTTGGGATTTCTAAAAAAAGAAGGTTAAATATAATTCAAAAGGCGGTTTACTAAAACCGCCTTTTTTATTTTTGTAAATAATTTTATCACATGAAAAAATACGCAGTTCTTATTGTTTTATTTGTTCTTCCTCTAGTGGCGTATTTATTTTTCTCTAGCGGGATCAATAGTTTTGGTAAACTCCCCGTCCTTAAAGAGAAACTTTCATTTTTGAATGAGTTTGAAACTGACGAAATCACCTTCGACAATAAGATTACAATCTTGACTTTCTTCGGGAACGACTTCGAAGTGAAAAAGGTACATGCTTTCAATATGAAAGAGAAAATCTATGACCGTTACCACAAGTTTGATGATTTTCAAGTCGTTACGCTAACGGCAACAAATTCAGAAGAGAAAATTGAGAACTTTAGAAGTGAAATCAATAAAACTTCAGATGCTACAGAATGGTTTTTTCTTAAACTACCAGATGCCCAAATTAAAAAGGTGTTCGAAAGTTTGGAATCTGATCTAAAACTCGACGATAAGTTTTCCTCAACCTATGCTTTTATTATTGATAAGAAAATGAGCTTAAGAGGGAGAAGTGACGATGAAGACGAAGGCACAAAATACGCCTACGACTTAAGTAACATAAAAGAAGTAAGCGATAAAATGAATGATGATGTCAAAATCATTCTTGCAGAATATCGATTTGCTTTAAAAGAGAATAATGCGCAAAGAGAAAAAAGACCATGAAAAAATACTCCTACGTAGGAATATCACTTGTCATTTTAGTGTTTGGAATTTGGGTGGTTAGTGAATATCTAGCCCGCAATTCCAAGGAAAGTTTATCCTACATAGAAATAGAAGGCGAACGTAAAAAAGTACCTGAATTCAACTTTGTGAATCAGAATAATAAACCCATTACCAACGAGGATTATCTCGGTAAAGTTTATGTGGTGGAGTTCTTTTTTGCTACTTGTCCAACCATTTGCCCTATCATGAATGAAAATTTATTGGAGGTACAAGATCAGTTTTATGGTAACATGAATTTTGGAATAGCTTCATTTACTATAAACCCCGAGAACGACACTCCCGAAGTTTTGAAAAAGCATGCAGAAGAGCTTGGTGTAAAGCATCCCCATTGGAATTTCTTGACCGGCGATAAAGATAAAATTTATGAGCTTGCCAATAAGGGATTCAATATTTATGTTCGCGAAGATGAGAAAGCAGAGGGCGGGTTTGAGCATTCTGGTTTCTTTGCTTTGATTGACCAAGAAGGATACATCCGAAGCAGAACAGATGAAGCTGGAAATCCTATTATCTTTTACCAAGGTTCGGTTCCTATCGATAATAAAAGTGGTGAAGGGCATGAAACCCAGCAAATTGATATTTTGATGGAGGACATTCAAATTCTTTTGAAATGAAAGCAAGCTTAACCAAATCCGATAAAACGATGGTGCCAATCATTATTGGTCTTTCCATCGTTGTTCCTGTAGTGGTCATTATACTTATGAACCTACCAACCCGCTATAACCTTCTTGGTTTGGATGTAGGGACATTTCCTTTTTTTCATGCAGTTATCAATGGACTTACAGCCATATTGCTTTTTCTTGGCTATAGATTTATAAAACAAAAGAAAAAAGTAGAGCATAAAACCGTGATGATCACAGCTTTTGGTTTGTCGGCACTTTTTCTAGTTAGTTACGTCATTTCTAAGATTAGTAACGATCCAGTTCCTTTCGGGGGTGAAGGTTTTTTAAAGTACCTTTATTTTTTTATTCTTATTACACATATTGCCTTATCTGGAATAATCATCCCTTTGGTTCTCTTTACGATGTATAGGGGCTTGACGGGTGAATATGATAAGCACAAAAAAATTGCAAGATGGACCTTTCCTATTTGGATGTATGTTGCTATAACAGGGGTTTTAGTCTACTTATTTATGTTACCCTATTACTAAAATAACGATCATGATGAAAGCAAAAAGAATTTTACTTACAGTGGCATTGGTTATGTTTTTTGTCTTTGAGGCCAGTTCACAATGTTCTATGTGTAGAGCCGTATTGGAGTCTGAGGCAGATCAAGGTTCTGCACAAGCCATCAACGATGGGATAGTTTACCTAATGGCTTTTCCTTATATTTTGGTAGGCGGAGTGCTCTATGCTGTTTACAGAACTTTCAAAAACAAAAAAACTCAACAAAATTCATAAAATGAAAAAAGTATTCTATCTATCCACTTGTGATACCTGCAATCGCATTTTAGGTAAGTTGTCCTTACCGGAGGATATAAAGTTACAAGACCTTAAGAAAAATAATATTTCTGAAGAGGACTTAGAATACCTTTTTAAGTTCACAAGATCTTATGAACTCCTTCTTAATAAGAGAGCTCAAAAATATAAAGAAGAGGGATTAAAAGATGAGAACCTCTCGGAGGAAGAAATAAAAACTTACATTTTATCCCATTATACTTTTTTAAAGCGACCTATATTTATTTATGATGAAAAGATATTCATAGGAAATGATAAGCACACCGTAGATGCTTTGAAGTCTTTATTTCATGAGTAAACGAGTTCTAGCACTTATTGCTGCCTTAGTTGCAACCTCTATATTTGGTATCAATCATACGTTGGCTAAAGGCTTAATGCCAGATTATGTTCAGCCTCTAGGGTTTATAGTGATAAGAGTATTAGGGGCTGGTATTCTATTCTGGATCGTGAGTCTTTTTATCAAAAATGAAAAAATTAAAAAGGAGCATTGGCCAAGACTGCTGTTGAGCGCTCTTTTTGGTATGGTTCTCAATATGTTGTTTTTCTTCAAGGGCTTGAGTTTATCCACTCCAATTAATAGCTCTGTAATTGTAACCATCACTCCCATCCTGGTATTTGTACTGTCTGCCCTGTTGATTAGAGAAAAAATAACCTGGCTTAAGGGCTCCGGAGCTGTAATTGGTCTGTTTGGAGGACTTACTTTAATTCTATTTGGCGTACAACAACAAGTCGACGCTCCCAATATTCCGCTGGGTAACGCTATGATTTTTATCAATGCTATGTCTTATGGTATGTTTTTAATTGTTGCCAAGCCTTTAACCAAAACCTATCACCCCGTTACACTTATGCGTTGGTTGTTTTTAACTGCCATCATCATAAACTTGCCCATTGGCTGGACAGAGTTTGTAAGTGTAGAGTGGCAAGCCTTGCCTTTTTCTGCTATCTGGCGAATCGGATTTGTGATCGTAGGGACTACTTTTTTAACTTACTTGTTGAACATCTTTGCACTCAAATATTTGTCTGCTTCTACTATTGGAGTATTTGTATACTTACAGCCTGTTATTGCTATAGCCTTTGCCATTATCTCTGGAGCAGATGAACTTAATGGGTTAAAAATTATTTCTGCTATACTCGTTTTCCTAGGGGTTTTTATGGTAACCAAAAATCCATCACGGAAAAGAGCTAAGGCTTAATGTATTTTCATCTTTTTAGGTGTTTGCATCAATTACTGACGGAGTAAAAAATCAATCACTAGCTATGCAGTAAACACTTTTCAAATGCTCGAGAAGACACTCAGGCATAGTTTAATTGAAATTTAACCAACTTTTTTCAAAATAAACTTAGCGATCCAAACTTTTGAATCTGGGCTAAACCTTCTTGATCTTTACCGAGAACATAGTTGATTTATATGTTGAACATCAATTTAAAGGTAAATTGGTATTGGAGAAATATTTAGTTTTAAAATGCTTGTTTATAATCTGAAGGATAAAAAAAAAGACCACCTTCTCAGGTGGTCTTTAAAATATGCTAAGTTTTTTTACTTAGGCATTACTACACTATCAATGGCATGAATCACTCCATTAGAAGCAGCAACATCTGTAATGACAACAGTAGACTTTCCACCATTTGCATCAGTTAAAATTACTTTTCCATCTTCTAGGCTTAAGTCAATCTTTCCACCTTGTACAGTGTCTACTGTAAGTTTACCATCATTCTCAGTAATTGCACTTATTAGTGCAGCAGCCTCAAACTTTCCAGAAACTACGTGGTAGGTTAGTACACTTGCTAATTTTTCTTTGCTTTCTGGCTTTAATAAGCTTTCTACGGTACCTTCTGGTAACTTATTGAAAGCATCATTCGTTGGTGCTAACACCGTAAATGGACCTTCACTACTCAAGGTATCAACTAAATCTGCAGCCTTTACTGCTGCAACTAGTGTTGTAAAAGCATCATTACCAGCAGCTACTCCTACAATGTTTGGAGTGTCATTTTTTGAATTTTCCATAATTTATATATTTATTTAATTGTATACAAATCTACTTTAATCCCTCACTAGTTTAAGTTAATGAATAGCACTATGAGCAAAGTATTAGCATTGGCTTTAGATTATGGTTTGTAGGGTATAGGGTTACATAACTTAAGTATTTGTAAGTACCGTAAATGTTAGCTTTTTACCTAAACTAAAAGTCTATCTGTTATTCGGTCTTAGGCAAACTGAATTTATTTTGAGGTAAAAAAAGATTTTACAGTGTTAACATCTATAAAATATTGCAAACGGAGGGAGACGGTGTGCTGTATATCCTGTTGAAATAAATTGCTAAACGTAGTTTTAAAATTATTCTCAGCTTCAGAAGTATTGCTAAACAATTGATTCCTATAGAGAGCGGTTAAAAAGCTTCCGGGCGCAAATTCCCAAGAATAATTCAAATCTAAATTCCAAGTGCTAAAACTGATATCAGGATTGGTATTTAAGGCGGTTTTAGGTAAATTTTCATTTTCAGAAAGCCTTCCGTTTGTATTGAGACTATACATGAACTCATCGTACAGCACAGTGTCCCAATAATGTCTCAGCTGCAAGTTGAGACCGTGGAAGGAATTAAAATTATAATTCGCGGTGATGCTGTTAATTAAAATCCTCCGATCCCGCTCTCCAAAAATAGGCTCTTGACCTAAAAAACTAGCAAAGCCTCTGTCATTTAGTCGTTTATCGAAGGTGAAGCTATACACCATAAAAAAGTAGTCGTTGAATCTTACACGAGGCTCTAGGTTTAGGTTGTAAGCGTAAGAATCTCTCCCTTCTTCAAAAAATGTATTTGTATTCGCTCTTATGTCTATGGCGAAAGTGCGATTGTAGTTAGTCGAAAGGAAACCGCCAAAACTTGTCAGATTTTCATAAATAAAAAATCGATTGTCGACGCGAGGTTCAAAATAATCAAACTGGCGGCCTGGTTCCATACCAATATTAAAGCCATAAGTGTCTAGTTTGGGAGATGTGGCAAAGAAATCGGTTGACAACTCTAGGCCAGTATAGGTGTTGGGGGAAGCCAGCTGTTTATAGACAGAAGCGAAGGTGAGTCTATAAGTTTGAAAGTTGGAGGTTGGCTCAAAAATGCGATAAGAAGCTTCACCACTAATATTATTAAAATTATTCCTGAGTAAAAGTCCTAGATCGTTAATGTCATACTTTTTATCTGCAAAATCGTGTCTTAGCGATAATTGGTACTGATCACTGATTTTGGCAATTTCTAAAGCAGAACTAAAACCGGTCTGGTTATCGGTTTGGAGGTTGAGGTGACTCATTTTGAATTCACCCGCAACTTTGAAGGTGTTTTTATTATTGATAAGATCAAACAAAGCTCCCGTGACGTTTGCATTTCTGAAATCTCCAGAACGGGTCACATTGGTGTTGATTAAGCTTACCGAAGAATTCCTGTTGAATTGCTGGTCAACTACTAAAATATTATAGTTCGTCAATGGCTCTATAACCTGCTCTCTGGTTTGGTCTTGAAGAGTGTCTAATGCTGTAGCCCTAGTTGACTCTGTTATGGCATTAAAAACACCTATACCCAGACCATTTTTAAGACGGCCAGACATTTTAATAGCGTTCAGTAAATCAACTTCATTTGGTTCGTTTCCTACGACTTCATTTTCTCCAAGATTTAGAGTTCCTGAAGGTTCATTTCCTACTCGTCTGGAAAAAAACAAATTTCCTTTGGTGAATAAGTCAATGCCTTCAGTAAAAAATTGACGTTGTTCTGCAAAGGTTTGCTCAAATGGGCCTATGTTAAGGACAACATCATCAAACCTAGCTTGACTAAAATCTGGAATAAGGGTAGCATCTAGAGTAAGATTGTCGGTGATGCCATATTTTAAATCTAGGCCGAGTTTAAAATCTGTGGAAGTTTGCCCTCCAACCGTATTTACAATTCCTGTTGTGAAAGGATACAAGTTCAATCGCAAAGGAGGCTGAAGATTATTTATACCAACGAGTTGTCCGTGGTACAAACCCTCATAGCCTGTGGTCCTGTCTATAGGATTCCAGGCATATTCCGCTCGCTCTCTTCTAAAATAACGTCGAAATTGCACCCCCCAGGTTTGAATGTCGGTTTTAGGGAACCTTAGGGTTCTGTAAGGGATTTTCATTTCCAACTGCCATCCCTGACTTGTTTTTTGAACGGCACTTTCCCATACAGCGTTCCAACCAAAATCCTGCCCTATACTCGGTGAAGACAAAGCATCGGCTTGGGTGCCAGAACTGAAGACGATAAATTGAGTGTCATTTTGAGCATCGTTATTAGGGTTAAGAACCAGAGTAAAATAATCTGTTTGCCCAAACTCATCCCTTATGGTATTTTGACTCATGATTTTACTGGGATCATCATAGAGTTTAGCCGAAATAAATATAGCTTGGTCGCTATAAAATAATTTAACTTCTGTTCTCCGATCTGGAGTTGCAGGAAGTCTTACGTTAGGTGTAAATTGAACGAAGTCACTAGCAACTTCTAAAGACTGCCAAACCCCATCAGATAAATTACCATCTATAACAGGAGCCTTGTCTTGTCTTGTAATTTGATATTGCTTTTTGGTTTGAGAAAAAGTTAGACTAACCGCACACACAAAAAATAAACACAGCCATCGAGTACTCATAAAACCAAAAAAAAATTAAAAGTTCAAACCTATAGGTCTTTGACTTAATCTGTCAAGGGAAGTAAAAAACTTTTTCAAGTTTATTATTAATCGTAATATTGCAATATATAGATATAAGAAATGGGAATTACACGCACAGAATTATTTACAAGCAAACAAAACGAATTTGCACAGATTGCAAAAGTATTTGGCCACCCAGCACGTTTGGCAATTTTGGAAGTCCTACTAAAAAGCAACACTTGCATTTGTGGAGACTTGGTAGAAGAATTGGGTCTAGCTCAATCTACTATAAGCCAACATCTAAAAGAGCTTAAAACGGCTAACATTATTAAAGGCAATATCGAAGGGACATCAGTTTGTTATTGTATTAATGAAGAAAAGTGGTTTGAATTGAAGGCCAACTTCAATGAACTTTTTGATCGTTACCCCAATCCAAAAGACTGTTGTTAAAGATAAATTTATTCCTTCTATTGATTTATGTTGATACTATTTACCGAGGTATAAAAATATTTCATGGAAAGAACACAAAGAATAACAAACGAAGAACCCAAAGAAAGAGTAGTCATTAAAAAAAATAGCAAATAAAGAAATGGATAAACCTCTTAGAAAAGAATTACTGAAAGTGCTTGGCGCCCTTTGAGTGACATATAAGATTGAAATAAATAATAAAAGCAGTAAAACATGACACTTAAACACGTAAAAGAACATTTAGCTAAAGTTGAGGCTTTGAAGTTTCAATTACCAGACGGAAGCATAGTTCCAGCTCATTTTCATGTTACAGAAGTAGGACAAGTCACCAAAGACTTTATAGATTGTGGCGGTACATTACGACATGAAAAAGTAGTTAATTTCCAGCTGTGGAATGCCGATGATATCGACCACAGACTACAACCCAAAAAGTTAAAAAACATTATTCAGCTTTCAGAAAAAAAACTTTTTATAGACGATAGGTTGGAAGTTGAAGTGGAATACCAAGGCGACACCATAGGAAAATACCATTTAGATTTTAAAGAGGGGAACTTTCAACTCGTAAAAACACTTACAGATTGCTTAGCAAAAGATAAATGCGGAATTCCTGAACCTGAGTTTTTAGAACAAAATTCTGATTGTTCACCAGAATCTGGGTGTTGTTAATGAATAATTTAGAAAACTACTGATTTTAATTTGATGGGAAAGTTTGAAAAATACTTAAGCCTATGGGTGGCTTTAGCTATAATCCTAGGAATTTCTGTAGGCCGTTTTTTTGGAGATTCTATAGAGTTCCTTAGTGAAATTGAAATAGCAAAAGTCAATATTCCTGTGGCTATTTTGGTGTGGATGATGATCTATCCTATTATGGTTCAAATTGACTTTTCATCTTTAAAAAACCTTACTAAAAACAGTAAAGGTATTGCCTTAACTTTAGTCATTAATTGGTTGGTAAAACCTTTTACGATGGCCTTTTTTGCCTGGTTATTTCTCGACCAAATTTTTCAGGCCTATTTATCTCCAGAAGACGCACAGCAATATATCGCTGGAGCGATTATCCTTGGAGCAGCCCCATGCACGGCTATGGTATTTGTCTGGTCTTATTTAACCAAGGGAGATGCTAATTATACACTGGTGCAAGTTTCACTCAACGATATAATATTGCTTATCCTTTTTATACCTATCGTAAAGCTTCTTTTAGGAGTCACCAATATTGAAATCCCTTACGATACTTTGATTTATTCAATGCTTATTTTTGTTGTGATTCCTCTTTCTGCGGGTTATCTATCCAATAGATACTTGATAAAAAAAAAGGGTTTGGAGTGGTTTAATTCGGTTTTTTTAGCAAAGCTGAAGCCGGTCTCCATGCTTGCACTTATTACTACTTTAGTCCTCTTATTCGCCTTCCAAGGGGATAAAATTGTCAATAATCCTTTTGATATTTTATTGATCGCAGTCCCCCTTACTATCCAGACTTATTTCATTTTTTTTATAACCTGGTTTTTAGGGAAATATTTAAAACTGAAGCATAATGTGTGTGCGCCATCGGCAATGATAGGCGCTAGTAATTTTTTTGAACTCGCTGTCGCTGTTGCCATTTCACTATTTGGTCTTAATTCTGGAGCTTCTTTAGCTACTGTTGTAGGAGTGCTTATAGAAGTGCCAATTATGCTGTCTTTAGTCGCTTTAGCTAATAAATGGAAGTATTAAACTTTAGATATATCCTTAACTAATACCATTTCTGATGTTACCGAAAATTGAAAGCCTGTGTCGAAAATTTGAAAGTGAACGCGATTCAATTTCAGAAGAAAGAAAATTAATACTCAAAAGCATCGCAAAAGCTTTGGATATTGAACTTAAAAATAAAGGAAAAGCGGACCTTATTTATATCTGTACCCACAACTCAAGGAGAAGCCATTTTGGTCAAATTTGGGCAAGTGTTACATCAGAATTTTACGGAGTCTCATCACGCATCAACTCCTTTTCTGGTGGAGGCGAAGTCACCGCCCTTCATCCCAATTCTATTGAAACTCTGGAAAGCTTAGGCTTTGAAGTTTTGTCCAAGTCAAAAGGTGAAAATCTTCAGTATGAAGTAAAATTTGGCGATGAATCATCAACTTTTTGCTATTCTAAACTTTACGATGATAAAAGAAATCCTCAAAAAAACTTCATGGCTATAATGACCTGCTCTCAAGCCGACGAGAATTGTCCCTTTATTCCTGGTGCCACTTTTAGAACTTCAACTCCATATGGAGATCCAAAGATTTATGATCACACCAAACTTGAAAAAGAAAAATATCTCGAATGTGCTTTGGAAATTGGTAGAGAAGTATGTTTTATGATGTTTTGTATAGCATCAAAAAAAGACAATGCTTAAAACTGATAAACTAGTTAGCACCAAAAGCGCACTTATCCAGTAGAAGTTGATTATGATGAATTGTTTGAATACAGTCTTTACTCTACTTTGATTGTAAAATTTTCGCATAGACTTATACAAGTAGAATACATATACAAGTAACCAAACCCATGAACTTATAAAGCTGATTATGGTACCAAAAAAAAGTAAAATCAGGAATACAGTTTGTTGATTGTAATTGAATATGAGATGGTGCGTGTAGGGTATTTTCCTCCGTATATATAATAAAGAACTAAATACAGTAAAAATAGGAATAAAGAAAAACAGAAAAAAGGGCAGCTTTGGAAGTAGAAAATTCAGGAATCCTATTGGGCTTTCTTTTAGTCTAGCATAACCAAATAAAAAGTTGAATTTTAATTGGTTCATTACAGTTTCTTCTATTCCTAAGGAGTCAACCGCTTCAGTATATTTAGTTCTAGGATTGGTCTTAATAAAATCTGCAATCTTATAAGCAGGCGAGTTTTCCTCAAAGTCAAACTCATAATTGAAGTTTTCATCATTTTCAATTTGTTCAACTTCAGAAGTACTCTTAAATTCTTTCAAACTGTCACTGTTCATCCAGCTTATGGCTAAAAAGAAAATAATAGCAGTGCTTATAAAAAATCTAAATGGATTGACATACTTTATTCGTTTTCCTTGAATATATTCTTTGCTCAGTTTCCCTGGACGGAACACTAAAGCGCTTATGGTTTTTCTAAAACGGGAGTCGTAAGAAATTAAACCAGCGAAGAACTCCACTAAAAGCTCTTTTAAATTTAAAGGTTTTGATGAATTTTTTTGACCGCAATACGAGCAAAAGCGGTCGGATATATCCAGATGGTGTTCGCAGTTTAAACAAGATTCTGTTCTGTTTAAAAAGCGCCTTGGCCTAGGTTGAAATTTTATTCTGAGTTTCATTTATAAGAAAAAACTGCTGCAAATTACATTATTTATTCTTCCGCTGTTTGTAGAGGGCTAATTTTATTTAACATTTTGCTAACATCAAAAAACGCATTATTAAGACCAAGTTGATAGTTTTACTATTAGATTTGCGATCTCAATCAATGGTTATGCATAATTTACTACCTAATCTAAAAATTGACATTAATTCTAGTCTTTATTTAAAAGACCCTGAGAGCTCGCCTTTGGGTAGAAATATTGTTAAGAAAAGTATAGACTTAATTGACATTCACGGCATAGAGGAGTTTAATTTTAAAAAATTGGCTCTTGAAATTGGCTCTACAGAAAGTTCAGTGTATAGGTATTTTGAAAATAAACACAAACTTTTGCTTTATTTGTCAACGTTGTACTGGGGAATTTTAGAAATTGAGTTTGTATTACAAACCACAAACATGAAACCTGGAATAGATAAACTTATGAAAGCTGTAGACATTTTGTTTAGTATTCCAGAATCTCAACACAGTTCTTACAAACTAGATGGAAAAAAATTGAGGCACATTTTAAATTCAGAATTTGTAAAAGTCTATCATAATAAACAAGTTGATGAGCAAAATAAGGCAGGATATTTCAGCATCTATAAGCGCTTAGCCTCTAGGATTTCAACTATTATTTTAGAAGTAAACCCAGACTATCTTTATCGAAATAGTCTATCTTCACTAGTGATGGAAGGGTCTTTAAATCAATATTTCTTGTCTGAACATTTTGAAAATTTAACCGATTGTCATTCTAAGGCAAATTTGTATTTATTTTACAAGGATTTATTGACAAATACTCTAAAACGCTAAATCTATGACAGAAGAAACTAAATTACCTTGGATAAGGCTTTTGCGTTTGTTAAAACTCGAACGCAGTCCTGTATTCAAAATATTTTTCTATGCCATATTTGCTGGATTTGTAGAGTTAGGACTTCCATTAGGAATACAGGCGATCGTTAACATTATTATAGGTGGTGAATTTAATGCCTCCGTTATAGTTCTTACACTCGTAGTTCTCTTTACAGTGGGTTTTGCAGGAGTGTTGAGGTATATGCAGATGAGAATTGGTGAAGATTTGCAGCAGCGTATATTTGCACGTTCTTCTTTTGAGCTCATTTATCGGTTTCCAAAAATGAAATATTCAGAATTACAAAACGAGTATCCCCCAGAGCTTGCAAATCGCTTTTTTGATGTAATGAACATCCAAAAGGCCTTACCAAAGTTAGTTATCGATTTTTCTGGAGCACTAATACAGATTTTATTTGGTTTGATTTTGCTTTCCTTTTACCATCCATTTTTTATTTTCTTTGGTTTTTTAATTTTATTTCTTTTCTATATTGTTTTCAAATTATCTTTAAATGAAGGTGTAAAAGAAGCCCTTATAGAATCTAAATACAAGTACCAAGTAGCGCATTGGATACAAGAAGTCTCACGAAGCTTGGAAGGCTTTAAGGTCTCGGAGAGTTTCTCTTATTCTTCTTCACGAAATGATGAGACCAGTTATAAGTACCTTCAAGCTAGAGAACGTCATTTTAGAGTACTCAGGTTCCAGTTCTTCAAAATGATTGCATTCAAAATTATTGTAGCAGCAGCGTTATTGATAGTTGGGGGCTTACTCGTTATAAACCAACAAATGAATATTGGTCAATTTGTCGCTGCAGAGATTATTATTCTTTTGATGATTAATTCTGTAGAAAAGCTTATCCTTGGATTAGAGAGTGTTTATGATTTGTTAGCTGGACTAGAGAAATTTGGTAGAATAACAGATATTCCACTGGAACGTCAGGATGGTGAAAAACCACTTAGGAGAGATCAAGATCTAATTTTTGAATACAAGGACGTCAATCTTTATCTGCAAGGCAAGCACATCTTGAAGGATATAAACGTGGTTATAAGGCCAAATGACCTTATCTTGGTTCAAGGAACACCAGGTTCTGGCAAGACGACACTTCTTAGAACTCTAGTAGGACTAATTGAAGAAATAGAAGGAAGTATTTTTGTCAACGACGTCAATTTAAAGAATATAGATATAACTCATTTCAGGGATTTTGCCGGGCATTTTTTCCCAAATAATAGGACGTTCCAGGGTACAATTCTTGAAAATATAACTCTTAATAATCCAGAGATCTCTATGGAATTTGTTCAGCTTTTGGTAGAAAGACTCCAGCTTAAAGATTTTGTAAAAGCACAAGACAAAGGACTGCAAACGGTCATATATTCTGAGGGAAGACAGTTGCCATACACAGTCAATAAAAAGATTATGATTGCTAGGGCTTTAGCCTCCAAGCCAAAATTATTGGTGCTAAAGGATCCAACTGAAGACTTTCTGGATGAAGAAGAAAGTAAAGTTATAGACTTTATTACAGATCCAGAGATGCCTTGGGCCGTAGTGGTAGTGAGTCAAAGTGACAAATGGAAAAGCAAGTGCAATCGCTTCTTCTTTATGGATAACGGCGTAATGTCTATAAAAGAATAGTTATGCTAGACGTATCAAAAGAAAAACTGAATGAAAAAGTAGATTTATCTCAATTTAAATCTATGCTTTTCACATTCAATAAAGATAGATTTCTAACCTTCAACAAGATCATGTCTGTTTTTGGAATCGTGTTTCTAGTTGTTCTGTTTTTACCTTGGACACAAAACGTTCAGGGTAATGGGTTTGTAACTACGCTAGAGCCCAATCAAAGACCTCAAGCTATTGAGTCTGCCATATCTGGTCGAGTTGAAGAGTGGTATGTGAGCGAGGGTCAAATTGTTAATAAAGGCGATACAATTTTGCATATCTCTGAAGTCACTGATAAGTTTTTTGACCCTAACTTATTAATGAGAACAGAGTCGCAAATAACGGCTAAAAATTTCTCTTTGGATTCTTATACTAGTAAAGTGAGCGCTCTCAACTTTCAAATTGAAGCGCTTAAAGAAGAACGAAAGCTTAAGCTAGAGCAATCTTTAAACACTCTTGAGCAAGCTCGGCTCCAAGTACAAAGTGATAGCATAGACTTGGAAGCTGTAAAAATACAGCTTATCATTGCAGAACGCCAATTTGAACGTACTGAAACGCTTGAGGATGAAGGCTTAAAAGCTGTTACCGATGTTGAAGCCAAGAAACTTCAGCTCCAAAATAGCCAAGCCAAAGTTATTTCTCAAAAGAATAAATTGCTTTCCAGTAAAAACCAAGAGATAAACGCCAAAATAGAAATATCTAGTATTAAAGCTAGTTATCAAGAAAAAATTTCTAAGGCTGATAGTGAAAAATTCACAGCTTTATCTGGACAATATGATACAGAAGCACTAATGTTTACGTTAGAAAATGAATTCACCAACTATCAAGTTCGTTCGGGTATGCTTTATATTACGGCTCCTCAAGATGGTTTTATCAATAGAGCCATACAAAAGGGTATTGGGGAAACCTTTAGTGCTGGGACTAAAATTGTAAGTATTATGCCCATCAATATTGAAATGGCTGTCGAGACCTTCGTTAATCCTATAGATTTACCTTTATTGCACCCTGGTGAGAATTTGAGAATCATTTTTGACGGGTGGCCTGCTATTTTCTTTTCAGGTTGGCCCAATCTTTCTTACGGAACCTATGGGGGTGAGGTCGTCGCGGTAGAACGAACCATCAGCGACAATGGTAAATTTCGGGTGCTCATAAAACAAAACCCAGATGAACAGGAATGGCCGGAGGTTATAAGAGCAGGTTCTGGAGCAAGAACCATTGCCCTTCTCAACAACGTCCCTATTTGGTATGAAATGTGGAGACAAATAAATGGATTCCCTCCAGATTATTATCAACCACAAGAGTCTAATAATAATAGCAACAAGAGTCAAAATACCGGAAAATGATACGCCTTTATCCTATCTTATTCTTGTTTTTATTCCATAATGCTTTTGCTCAAGAAGAAAATCTAACCAATACTTTGAGCCTCAATGAATTTTTGGCCTACGTTAAAGAGTACCATCCCCTCTCCAAACTCGCTAATTTTGAAATTTCAGCAGCCCAAGCTGAGTTGCTCAAATCTCGAGGTGCTTTCGATCCTAAGGTTGAGATCGATTGGCAGAACAAAGAATTTAAAGGGAGCGAATATTACGACATCCTGAACTCAACCTTTAAGATTCCAACTTGGTTTGGAGTAGAAGTAAAGGCTGGTTTTGAACAAAATGAAGGACAATTCCTCAATCCTCAAAATAATGTGCCACAAGACGGTCTTTACAGTGCAGGTATTTCTGTACCCTTAGGTCAGGGCTTATTTATCAACCAGCGGATGGCAGATTTAAGACAGTCCAAAATTTTGCAAGATTTGAGTCAAGCTCAACGAGATATACTTCTCAACAGGTTGCTCTATGATGCTGTATTATCTTACTTAGACTGGTATTTAGCTAATAGAGAAGTTCGCCTTTTCAATGATTTTGTAGAGCGTGCTCAGGTAAGGTTTGAAGGCATAAAGCAAAGTGCCTTAGAGGGTGACATTCCAACAATAGATACTCTGGAAGCTGGTATTATTGTTCAAAATAGAAAGTTGAGTTTGGAACAAGCTAATCTAAAATTGATCAAGAGTCGATTGACGTTATCCAACTTTCTTTGGTTCGAAAATAATGTGCCTTTGGAACTTAACCCTCTTGTGGATCCAGAAGAGTTGACGGCAGGAAGTATAGATCCTGTTTTAGGGACAAATTTGCTTCAGTTGGAAGATTTTGTGCTGGAAGATCACCCTAAAATAAGGGCGTTGGATTTTAAAATTGATCAGCTCCGAGTGAATCAAAACCTGAAAGCAGAAATGCTAAAGCCACAATTGGACTTAGAGTATAATTTCATCAACGAACGAGTTAATCAAGTTGATAATTTAAATTTTAATGCTAGCGAATATAAGGCAGGGGTATATTTCAGACTGCCTTTGTTTTTGAGGAAAGAACGAGGAGATTTGAAACTTGCCAAAATCAAAGTTAATGAAGCGGAATTGGATCTTGATTTTGAGACTTTGCAACTTCAAAACAAAATACAAGCTTCAAGAAGTGAAATCCTTTCTTATAATGCTCAGTTAATAATTTTTAAATCCATTGTTCAAGACAATTCAGATTTATTGAGAGCAGAAGAAAGAAAGTTCTCGTTTGGCGAAAGCTCTGTTTTCCTTATAAATTTCAGAGAGGTAGGTCTTATCGATGCAAGAGTAAAGGAAATTAAAGCCTTTGAATTACTTCTTAAATCAAAGGCAGACCTCTTCAATGTGCTAATCAATGATGCTAATCTCAACTAGTTGTTTTGAAGCTCCATCAAGCGTTTCACATATTTTCCAATCACATCAAATTCTAAGTTAACGACGTCGCCTTTCTTCAAATTTTTGAAATTGGTATGCTCATAAGTAAAGGGGATAATAGCCACACTAAATTCGTTTAATTTTGAATTAACGACCGTCAAACTCACTCCATTAATAGTAATAGACCCTTTTTCAATGGTTACGTTCATCAATTTAGGATCGTAGGAGAATGTATATTCCCAGCTTCCGTTTTTGGTTTCAGCACGTTGGCAAACGGCTGTCTGGTCCACATGGCCTTGAACAATATGGCCGTCTAGATGAGCATTCATTTTCATGCCTCTTTCTAGATTGATATAATGCCCAACCTCAAGATGGTTTAAGTTGCTTTTATTGAGCGTCTCCTCTATAGCAGTGACTTTATATTTATTGTCTTCAATATCCACCACGGTAAGACATACACCGTTATGAGCAACGCTTTGGTCAATTTTAAGCTCTTTGGCAAAGTTTGCTTGTATAGTATAATCTATATTCCCTTTAGAAACCTCTATTTTAGAGATTTTACCTACTTCCTCTATTATTCCTGTAAACATTGTTGTAGATTATTTCGTTACCTTTGTTTGGTACAAAAATAGTTGAATTTTATGAGAACTAAGTCAAATGTAAGGGTAGGAATTAGCATAGGAGACATGAACGGCATTGGGCCAGAGGTCATATTAAAATCTCTACAAGATCCAAGAGTTTTGGAGCTTTTTACGCCTGTTATTTTTGCCAACTCAAAGATGATGTCCTTTTTTGGGAACCAATTTAAAGTAAAGCTACAATTCAATGGCATTACCGATGCTAGTGAAGCTATTGAAGGAAAAATAAATGTAGTGAATGTTTGGAAAGAAAATGTAAAAATAAACTTTGGAGAAGAAGATAAAACAATTGGTGGCTATGCTATTCAATCTCTAAAAGCTGCAACTCAAGCTTTGATTAAAAAAGATATTGATACGTTGGTGACTGCTCCAATTCATAAAAACAGCATTCAATCTGATGAATTTAACTTTCCAGGACATACAGATTACTTAGCTCAAGAATTGAAAGGCGACAGCTTAATGTTTATGGTGTCCGATACTATTAAAGTAGGACTGCTTACCGATCACGTGCCTGTCAAAGATGTTTCTAGTAAAATAACTGAAGAACTTATTGAAAAAAAGGTAAATGCCATTCACGATTCCTTGAAAAAAGATTTCAATATTCGTGAGCCTAAAATTGCTGTGCTTGGGATTAATCCTCATTCTGGTGATGGAGGAGTGATTGGTAAAGAAGATGATGAGGTGATAAAACCAGCCATCAAAAAATTTATAGAAGAGGGTAAGTTTGTGTTTGGTCCTTATGCAGCCGATAGCTTTTTTGGAAGTAAAAACAACGCTAATTTCGATGCGGTTATCGCAGCCTACCATGACCAAGGTTTGATCCCTTTCAAAACCTTGTCTTTTGGCAATGGTGTTAACTTTACTGCAGGCCTTAATAGAATAAGAACATCGCCAGATCACGGGACAGCTTTTGATATTGCAGGAAAAGGTATAGCCGAGGGAAGTTCTTTTACACAAGCTATTTTTATGTCTATTTCTATTTTTAAAAACAGAATGGAATATTTGAAATTGAACAAAAATCCCTTAGAAAAACAAACTCAAAAATCATTTTAGTTATTTCTAGAGAGTATTATTAATTTTAATATATTTGCAGACTCAAAACTGATGTTGTATGAGGAAGTTTAAGGCTTACGCCATACCTTTTGTAGGATTGAAAGTTGGACAGCACAGATTTGATTATAAAATTGATAATTCGTTCTTTGAGCTTTTTGACTTTCAGGAATTTAATAATGCAGACGTTACTGTTCATTTAGAACTCACCAAAAAAGCGAATATGCTTGAACTTGAGTTTGAATTTTCAGGACACATCAATGTAAATTGTGATCTCACTTTAGAGCCTTACGATCAACAGATAAGTAATCACTTATCCTTAGTGGTGAAGTTTGGAGACGATTACAACAATGATAATGAAGAGCTGTTAATCTTACCTCATAGCGATCACGAAGTAGAAACCCAGCAGTATATTTACGAAGGAATTATACTTGGTCTTCCTGTGAAAAGAGTACATCCTGGGGTAGAAGACGGCAGCATTGAGTCGGAAATCCTTGAAAAGTTAAATGAATTACAGCCAGAACAGAATACTAAAGAAGAGGATACAGATCCTCGTTGGGATAAATTAAAAGAATTACTAAACGAATAATACATTTGAGCAATGGCACATCCAAAGAGAAAAATCTCGAAGACAAGAAGAGATAAGAGAAGAACACACATTAAGGCTAAGATGCCACAAATCGCTACAGATACTACCACTGGTGAAGCGCATTTGTTTCACAGAGCACACTGGCATGAAGGTAAAATGTACTACAGAGGTCAAGTTTTGATCGACAATACTGAAGATGCAGAAGTTGTAGAATAACACAACTATTTTCATTATAGAATTTACTCCTTTATTAACTTAAAGGAGTTTTTTTGTTGGTATAGTAATTTTAACTAACTTTAAATCAAATCTTTATATTATGAAACAACTCTCCACTCTTATTATTTTATTTTTTCTAAGTTCTCATCTCTCATTTGCTCAGGTTACCTCCGTACCTGATGAAAACTTTGAACAAGCCTTGATCGATCTAGCTATAGATACTGATGGAGTTATCAATGGGCAGGTTTTGACTGCGGATATTGAAAATATTATCGAACTGAATTTTAGTGAATTAAATGCAACTTATTCTATAGACGAATTCACTGGTATTGAAGATTTTACTCAGCTTGAAATTTTTAAGCTTACTGATCGGGTTTCAATTAATTTTTTTGGTGATGAGACTAAATCGAATTTTTTAAATCAAAATATAAATCTAAAAGAAATCTACATAACGAATGATTCTGCAGATGCTGCAGATATAAACATAGAAAGTTTAGATATAAGCAATCTTGAAAATTTAGAATATATCGATTTGAGTAATGTTGATATAAAATCTATTTTTTTGAATAATCCTGAATATGATTATGAAAATGTTACACTAGAGCTTTTTTTTGAAGGGTTTCCTAGATCTGAAAATGATTGGAATGTTTGTGTTGGTGTTAACGACCCTGCAGCGGCGAGTTCCGGTAGTTTTCCTTACAATACTTGGACTATTTTAGATGGTGGACCAAGAACTTATAATTTCTCATCAACTTGTAACTTAAATATAGATGATTTTGAAAGTTTAAATTCAATTTCTGTTTATCCTAATCCAGTAAGTAATACACTCAATTTTAATAACCCCAATCAAATTGAACTTAACCAAGCCCAAGTGTATAGTATGGAAGGCAGATTGGTTAAGTCTTTTCTTGATCTAAAAGAAAACATCGATCTGGAGGACTTAGTTTCAGGTGTATATTTTGTAACTATAAAAAACAAACAACAAGAGGCTTTGAGCTTTAAAGTCATAAAGCAGTAAAAAACTGTTTTAAACACCTCTACAAAAAAAACGCCACTCTTTAGAGTGGCGTTTTAAGGTTTTGAAAAAAAATGCTATATGATTAGATCAAACGTACATCTGTAGCGTTCATTCCTTTTTTTCCTTCTTCTTCTGCGTACTCAACTTCGTCTCCTTCATTAAGAGATTCACCGTTAAGTCCTGTGACGTGTACAAAAATATCTTCTCCTGTTTCGTCGTTTGTAATGAATCCATAACCTTTAGACTCATTGAAAAATTTTACTTTACCTTGCATAATAATAAATAATAATTAATAATATAACACAAAAGTAATTAAAATTTATCTTTCATGTGTTTTAAATTGAATTATTTTTCACTTTAATTAAGTCATTTTCAACAAATTATAGGTCTGTTTATTCATTGGACTTATCCTCCCTATTGTCTTCCTCAGATTTATCTGAAGGTTTAGTCATTCTATCCATGTTTTCCTTAGTTAACGTGTAATCTTGTAGACGTTTCCCTTTCCACCGGTGGGCCAGGAAGAGAGGCATCAATATAAAAGCGCTAGCAAGCACACTTATTCCTATAATCCGTTCACCTACAATTTCACTTTCATAGAGTTTGAAGTAGGACCCAAGTAAGAATCCGGCTAGGATTAAAAGAAAAACCAATTTGATAAGTGCTCTCATAGTAATGTATTAGACTGTAACTTCTATTAATTTTTGTCGGTAGGCCGTTAGCAACTTAGATTTTGAAATAAATCCAACGTATTTCTTATCCCTCACCACGGGGAGATTCCATGCTCCTGTATCTTGAAATTTTTTCATAATATCTCTCATTTTGCATTCATTCAAATCTATGATATCTGGAGCGTTTTGCATAAGGTCACTTACCTTCACTTCTTCGTAAAGGGTTTTATCAAACATGATGGTTCGTATGTCATCCAAAAGGATGATCCCTTGAAATATGTAATCCTTATCTACAACAGGAAAGATATTTCGTTTGGATTTCACTACACCTTCACTCACTATTTGCCCAAGATTCATTTCATCGTTTAAGACTTCAAAATTATCCTCCACAACTTGTTGGATATCCATTAGGGTTAATACTGCTTGATCTTTGTTGTGGGTAACTAAATCCCCACGTTCAGCCAGTTCCATGGTATAGACAGAATTTGGTTGAAATTGACTAGTGATCACATACGAAATAGCAGCGGTAATCATAAGAGGAATAAATAAGCTATAGCCACTTGTAATTTCAGCAATTAAAAATATAGCGGTCAGTGGGGCATGCATAACTCCTGCCATCAAGCCGGCCATTCCTACCAAAGTAAATTGACTTACAGACAACGGTGTTTTAGTTATGCTTAGAGCATTAATAATTAAGGCGTAAGAATGACCAATCATACTACCTATAAATAAAACTGGTGCAAAAATGCCTCCAATTCCTCCTGCTGCAATTGTTACTGAGGTGGCAATCATTTTGAAAATTACCAAAACCAACAAAAAAAGAATAACCATCCAAGTTACGTTCAAGTCTTGAAAGAATCTATTTGATGCCAAAAAAGCGTGGTCACCTGCAAGGAGTTCGTTTACAGTTTCATAGCCTTCACCATAAACTTGAGGAACAAAAAATAAGATACCACTCAAAATAACTCCACCAATCACTATTCTATTGAATTTATATTTTATAGTATTAAAAGTTTTAAAGGTATAGATATATACTTTAGTAAAAATGATAGAGGAAATGGCTGTAAAAATCCCCAAGGCAATATAAAAGGGAACCTCACTTACTTCAAAAGCATTTTCTAGTTGTGTATGAAGAATGATATCAGTACCAAAGAAAAAATAAGAAGTAAGAATAGAGGAGACAGAAGCTACTAGAAGAGGAATCATAGAGGCTAAGGTTAGATCCAAACTAAAAATCTCGATGGCGAAAATAATACCAGCTATAGGCGCTTGAAAAATAGAGGACATGGCACCTGCGGCGGCACAACCAATGAGTAAGGTTCTTGAGGTTTGAGTAAGACTAAGGTATTTTGAGAGGCTAGTGCTTAAGGCTGCACTAGAAACTACGGTTGGTGCTTCAAGCCCGGCAGATCCACCAAATCCAAGAGTAATAGGCGCCGTAATAATAGAAGCGTAATTCTGAAATCGCCTCATAAAGCCTTTACGCCTTGATATAGAATATAAGGTTGTCGAAATCCCTTGTCCTATGTCTTTTTTGAGAATAAATTTTGAAAATAAATAAACAATGATTAATCCAAAGAGCGGAAAAATAAAATAATATGCATTATGGTAGTTGGAAATGTAGCCGCCGCCTAACAAGGTTTGTATTGAAAAGGTGAGGTGTTTGATAAGAACAGCAACAAGACCAGAAAGTAGTCCCACAGCACTGCTTACAAGAATAAGCAGTCTCTGTTTAGACAAAAAAGAACTAAGCCATGAAGTGACTTGAGTTCCTTTTTCTTTTAAGTTAAACTTCCTCTTAAACATATCTATATTTTGAACTTAGAAGTCCTTTGATGATAAAACATTAGCGTCGTATAAATTTATTTCAAAGCTTTCGAAACGTTCTTAATTATCGACTATTTTGAAAAATAAATCTAAAAATGCCTTTCATTAAAATTATTATAATTTTCTAATAACACAAATCATTTAAAACTAATTATCAATGACTTAGAGATAAAGCTACACCCTTAGTGTCTCCAGTCGAAGTGATCTATACCTTAGTTCAACTTTGACTAATCACACAACTAGCTTCTTAGCTTTAAGTCTAGTTCTTTGAGCTGTTTTTTATCAATAGGAGCCGGTGCATCAATCATAATATCCCTTCCAGAATTGTTTTTGGGAAAAGCTATAAAGTCTCTAATGCTTTCCTGTCCTCCAAGAATCGCTACTAGTCTGTCCAAGCCAAAGGCAATACCACCGTGAGGGGGTGCCCCGTAAGTAAAGGCTTTCATCAAAAACCCAAACTGAGCTTCTGCTTCTTCTTTAGTAAACCCAAGATAATCAAACATCATGGATTGTGTTTTTTGATCGTGAATTCTTATGGACCCTCCACCAATCTCATTTCCATTTAAAACCAGATCATAGGCGTTAGCCTTTACTGCTCCAGGGTCTGTGGCTAGCAGTTCCAGTTGTCCTTCTTTTGGAGAGGTGAACGGGTGGTGCATAGCATGAAAGCGCTGCGTATCTTCGTCCCATTCTAACAAAGGAAAATCGACAACCCATAATGGCGCAAATTCATTGGGTTTTCTTAGACCCAATCGCTTACCCATTTCCATTCGTAATGCGCTTAGTTGTCCACGGGTCGCATTAGCTTTACCAGAAAGAACGCAGATAAGATCTCCAGGTTGAGCTCCTGTTTTTTCTGCCCAGGCTTTTAAATCAGATGTATCATAAAACTTATCGACAGAGGATTTTAAACTCCCATCCTCATTGTATTTGACGTAAACCATTCCTTTTGCACCAACTTGTGGGCGCTTCATCCACTCGATGAGCTTGTCGATGTCTTTTCTGGAATAGCTTGCAGCTCCTGGAATAGCAATACCCACGACGAGTTCAGCGTCATTAAAGACCTTAAAGTCTTTATGTTGAGCAACACCGTTAAGCTCGCCAAACTTCATCCCAAACCTGATGTCTGGCTTATCATTGCCGTAGGTTTGCATGGCTTCATCGTAAGTCATACGAGGAAAATCCTTGATCTCTACACCTTTTATTTCCTTAAGTAAATGCTTAGTTAGCCCTTCAAACGTATTGAGAATATCTTCCTGCTCAACAAAAGTCATTTCGCAGTCGATTTGTGTAAATTCTGGTTGACGGTCTGCGCGTAAATCCTCATCCCGGAAACACTTTACAATTTGAAAATACTTATCCAATCCACCGACCATAAGGAGTTGTTTGAAGGTTTGGGGAGACTGGGGTAGGGCATAAAACTGCCCAGCATTCATCCGGCTAGGGACCACAAAATCCCTTGCGCCTTCTGGGGTAGATTTGATGAGGTATGGAGTTTCAACTTCTATAAAATCTTTTTGTGACAAGTAATTTCTCACAGCCATCGAAACTTTACTTCTGAAGATAAGCTTATTCTTTACGGGGTTTCTTCGGATATCTAGATAGCGATATTTCATTCTCAAATCCTCTCCACCATCAGTTTCATCTTCAATTGTGAATGGAGGGGTTTCAGAAATATTCAGAATAATGAGTTTTTCGACTAACACTTCAATATCTCCAGTAGGGATGGATTTATTTTTAGACTCCCTTTCTATAACAGTTCCTTCTACCTGTATCACAAACTCACGGCCTAATTCTCTAGCTTTTTCCATGATGTCTTTAGATGTACGATCAGTATCAAAAACCAATTGAGTAAGGCCATATCGGTCTCTCAAGTCTACCCAAATGATAAATCCTTTATCTCTTATCTTTTGTACCCAGCCAGATAAAATAACTTTTTTATTTAAGGACTTTATGTTTAACTCGCTGTTATTGTGATCTCTATACATGTTTTGTGGTTTATGACAGGATTTGCAAAAATAACAAGTTAACGGTCTTAATGAAGAGGATGTTACGGAAATTTTTAGGCTTACTTAAAGACTAGAAACTTGATTTATTTTCATATTGAATCGCCCTATGCACAGCTTATTTAAGAGGCTTTGTAAAATTAATGTTAACCAAATGTGTTTTAAATGTAAATTATATGTATATTAGATTTTAAATAAAAAGAGATATGAAAGCATTTAGCACCCTTGTAATGGTTTTTTTAATGAGTTTTACACTTTTTGCTCAAACTGATAAAAACCTGGTGAAGACAGAAAAAGTTGGAGATTTACAGAAAGTAACTATGTTCTATGAAAGTGGAGAATTACATCAAGTAGGATATATCAAAAATGATAAACTCCATGGTGAGTGGGAATCTTTCGATAGAGAAGGAAATAATCTTGCCAAAGCAAATTATGAAAACGGTAATAAAGTTGGACAATGGATGTTTTGGAATGATGGCAAACTTTCAATCGTAGATTATAATGAAAATAGAATCGTACAAGTGAAAACCTTTGTTGAAGAAGGAAGCCAAGTGGTAAGTAACTAGAACATAAATTTTAATTATACAAAGTGTCTAATGTAAATTAGACACTTTTTTTATGCTTAAAACAATAGGTTAAGTGATCATTAACCATTCCAGAAGCTTGCATAAATGCATATATAGTAGTGGGTCCTAAAAACTTAAATCCTCGTTTTCTTAAGTCTCCCGAGATGTTTTGACTCAATTCAGTTTGCGAGGGAACTTGGTTTAATTTTGAAAATGAATTTAAAATAGGTTCTTTACTCACATACCCCCAAATGTATTTTGAAAACGAGTCGTATTCCTCTTGAATCTTAATAAATCCCTTAGCATTGGTAATACTAGCTTCAATTTTACCTCGATGTCTCACAATCTCTTCATTGTTGAGTAACCTGGAAACGTCCTTTTGGGTGTACTTAGAAATTTTGTGATAATCAAATTCATCAAAGGCCTCTCGGAACTGCTCTCGCTTTTTTAAAATAGTCAACCAATTTAAGCCAGCTTGAAAACTTTCCAGTAAAAGCAATTCATACAAGTGTTGATCTTCATAAACAGGATCTCCCCACTCTTCATCATGATACTTTTCATAAATATCTTGACCTATACACCACTCACACCTTACCTTTGTCATTGTAAAAATTTACCTTTGTTATTGTAATAATTTTAAAGTATTTCGACTGTTTAAAAAAACATATATGTCAGAACAAATTCAACTTGAAAGTATAAAAAAACACTTAGATAAAACGCTTACTTATTCAGAATATAAAAAACTTGTAGGTGATTTATTAAAAGAGAATAAGTCTACAGGATTCACTCAAAATGAAACCTATCTTAAGTATTCTAAATTAGGCTTTAGCCGAATGAACCGTTGGGAAAAAACCTCAAAATTAACAGCAGAGCAAATTGAAACTATCCAGAAGGTTACTAAAAAGCAAACCTGGTTAGTCATTACAGAAGGCTGGTGTGGAGATGCAGCTCCCGTTATCCCAATCATGAATAAAATAGCAGATATAAATCCGCTCATCACCTTCAAGCTGATTTTAAGAGATGAAAATGATGAACTTATGAGCCAGTTTTTGACCAATGGCGGTAAGTCTATACCGAAGCTGCTTTCTTTTAATACGGAAGAGAATGACCTTTTATTTACTTGGGGACCAAGAACAAAGGAGGCTACCGATTTGGTGGCTAAAGAAAAAGCGGAATTTGGAAAATTGAGAGACGAATTTAAAGTTACTCTTCAGAAATTGTACAACCAAGACAAAGGGAAAGCTATTGCAGAGGATCTTGTGAATTGCCTGAAACAATCAAATTAGTCTTTTAGGAGTTCTTCAAAATCTTCAATGCTTAGGGCTTCTGTAACTTTATAATCTCCAATTTGAGTTCGACGTAATTCAGAGAGATAAGCTCCAGAATTTAAAGCTTTACCAAAGTCATAGGCCAAACTACGAATGTAAGTGCCTTTGCTGCATTGGACTTCAAAGTTGAGTTTAGGGAAGTTGTTTTGAGTAATGTCGAAGCTATCAATATGAACTTGACGTTTTGGGATATCGACGCTTTCTCCTTTTCTGGCGTATTCATATAAGCGCTTCCCCTCTTTTTTTAAGGCCGAAAAAATAGGGGGGCGTTGCATGATGTCTCCTCTAAACTGAGGTAAAGTTTCATCTATAAGGTTATCGGTGATATGAGAGGTTTCAAAAGTCTTATCCACTTCTGTCTCCATGTCGTAGGAAGGAGTCGTACCGCCTAGGGTAAATTCACCAGTGTAAATTTTGGTCTGCCCCATCAAAGATTCGATGGTTTTTGTAGCCTTACCCGTACACAAAATTACTAAGCCTGTGGCCAAGGGATCCAAAGTCCCTGCGTGTCCGACTTTTATTTTTTTAAGCTCAAATTTTTGCTTAATCAGCCATCTCACTTTATTCACCACTTGGAAAGAGGTCCAATGCAAAGGTTTGTCGAAAAGCAAAACCTGTCCGTCTTTAATTCCGTCTAAAGTTAAATTATCCATTCAGTTGAGTAAAAATAATTGAACCAACACCAACTACAAAACAGTAAATGGCAAAGTATTTCAATTTACTGCGTTTCACGATCGAAATCATCCAGGTGCAGGCCAGCAATCCAGAAATAAAAGCTGCTGCAAATCCTACCCCATAGCTCACCATATTGGCGTCGGCTATAGAAATATCGCCACTAGTTATGTCTTTCAAAATCTTTCCAAAGATAAGGGGAACTACCATTAAAAAAGAAAATCTTGCCGCCTTGGACTTTTCATTCCCAAGAAGGACAGAAGTAGCAATAGTCGCCCCACTTCTCGAGATTCCAGGTAAAATGGCAATAGCTTGTGCCACACCAATCACAAAGGAATTTGTATAGGAAACTGGTTTTCGAGTAGCCTTGGATTTATCGGTTAGCCAAAGTAGCAAGGAGGTCACGATGAGCATAAATCCTACCAAAATGAGGTTTTCACCAAAGAGCATTTCCATTTGAGATTCAAAAAAATAACCAACAAGGGCGGCAGGAATCATCGAGATGATAATCTTTAAAGAAAAGCGAGTTTCCTCATTCCATTGGAACGAAAATAGACCTTTGAAGATCTCAACAATATCTTTTCTGAAAATGACGATAGTGCTCAATGCCGTTGCAAAATGAAGAATTACGGTAAGCAGTAAAGATTCTTTTGGGAGACTATCATTCCCTAGAATCGCTTTGCCTAACTCCAAATGGCCACTAGACGATACAGGTAAAAATTCTGTTAGTCCTTGGATAATACCAAGGATACTCGCATCCCATACATCCATTATTTAGCAGACTTTGGCTTGAGTAGAATAGCGTATACCTCGATAGCAAAGCCAATAAGGACTACAGTAGGGGCGAGGCGAATTCGTCTCCAGCTAAAAATTTCTGGATTAAACACATTGGGGTCATCACTACCACCGCCAGCCATCAGGATAAACCCAATAGCAATCACTGCTAATCCAATAATCATGAATTTATAATTCTCTTTTTCGAAAATGAATTTTTCACTTTCTTTAGCCTCTTTCTTACGTTTGCTCTCTCCCATATTAATAGTACAATTCGTCAGTTTTTAAATTTAAAAATCGCTGAGTCGCAAAAAAGGTACTTAACCAAGAAATTAAGATCCCCATAATTAAAACGCCAACAAAAATCGCAGCCAGCAGAATTTCATCACTAATTAGGTTTAACTCAGGAAAACTTTTATTCAGATAATACAACACGACTCCCATTCCTATTAACGAAATAGTAGACCCTATTAAACCTAGTTTTATACTCCTCAAGATAAACGGTCGTCGAATAAAGTGCTTTGTAGCTCCCACCATTTGCATGGTTTTAATAGTAAATCGCTTAGCATAAACCGATAAACGTATAGAACTGTTGATTAATAGAACAGCAATAAAGGTGAGTAAACCACTCACTATTAAAATCCAGAAACTCAATCGCTTAATGTTATCATTCAACAGAGCAATGAGCGGCTTATCATAAACAATTTCGTCTACAAATTCTTTATCCCCTAAATCTCTAGAAATCTCTGCAATCTGCGTTTCGGAAACATAATCTGCATTAAAATAAACATCGATAGAATTTTGTAAAGGATTATAACCCAGAAACTCCATGAAATCTTCTCCAATCTCCTCGCTATAGGCTTTTGCTGCCTCTTCTTTGGAGACGAACTCGATGGTTTTAGTATATTCTGCCAAGGCCAAAGACTTCTGCATTTGGTCAATTTCAACCTCCTTGGCGGTGTCTTTTAAGTAGACCGTTAAGGCGATTTGCTCCTTGAAATTATCTGCTACTTTTTTGGTATTCAAGACCAAAAGCGCCAGCAAACCCACCAAAAATAAAACTAAAGCAATACTAATCACCACCGAAAAGTAGGAGGTAATCAATCGTCGTTTTTGGTATTTTTCAAAGGAAGAAGCCACTCAATAAATTTTGGTAAAAATATAAAACTATAAGATGATAACGGCTATCCCTCAGATTAATTTTATGGGCGCTTTATCCCGCTATTCGTTTCAACTCCGCAGGCTTTGCTTTAGGTCTTGAGCTTATAGCGGCTTTTCCTTTGGTCAAGCGCTATGCGCTCGACCTATAGCGCCTAGCCTTTGCGGGGTTTCCTCTCCTATCGAGAGCGCAAAAAAGCTTAATATCAAACTTTAAAATTAAAAAGCACTGAATGTAAATTTGGACTATTTTAGCAACAACTAACTAATTTAAATAACAATGAAATCATTTATCATTCTCGCATTCGTATTATCCTTCACAATTTCTTTTTCTCAAAACAGTGAAAGCTCTGTAAAAGTAGATTCAATTACCAAAAATAATCATGAAAAAATCCATGAACTTAGACTGGGTGCTATCAAGCTTCTTGCTGGTGGATTTTTAGATGTGAGCTACGAGTATATCAATTCCCAAACTTCTGGTTATGGGGTTTCCCTTCTTGCAAATTTTGAAAATTCCATTGATTATGAAAAATTTGGACTTAACCCATACTACCGTTTTTACTTTGGTAATAATCCAGAATTTAAAGGTCGTGGCTTCTTCGTTGAGGTATTTTCATATTTCCACATCGGAGAGGAAGACGACTTTTACGTTAATCAACAAGGAAATGGAGTTGTAGAAGACGATACATTTTTTGATGTAGCCCCTGGATTTGCTGTTGGTTCTAAATGGGTAAATTCAAGTGGATTCGTATTTCAACTCAAATTGGGTGTAGGAAGAAATCTCTTAGGAAATAATCCAAATGAATTCCTAGCTACAGGCGACTTCTACATCGGCTATAGATTTTAAGTCTTCTCAAATCAACTCACGCTTCAACTTTTGAGTTTTAATTCCAATCTCGGTGAGGAGTTAAAGCCATATATATTAGTTTTGCCACTTCGAAATAAGTAACTTATTATGGCATACGATTTTAAAGCAATAGAAACCAAATGGCAAAAGCGTTGGGCGAAAGACCAAACCTTTAAAGCGAAACAACCCCAGGAGTTTGAAGGAGATCCTAAACCTCCATTTTATGTGTTGGATATGTTTCCTTATCCTTCTGGAGCAGGACTTCATGTTGGTCATCCATTAGGGTATATTGCCAGCGACATCTATGCCCGCTACAAAAGACATAAGGGGTTTAATGTGTTGCATCCACAAGGCTATGATTCTTTTGGGCTACCTGCAGAGCAGTATGCCATCCAAACTGGTCAGCATCCATCATCAACAACTGAAATCAATATTGAAGGGTGTTTAGATAATAAAGGGAAAATATTAGAAAAATATGTAGAAGATAATGGCAAGATTAAGAATTCAGCTCTTATCGATAAATCTAAGGAAACGAGTGTTGATGAAGAGAATTATCAAAACAATGTCATTAAAGGGTATCGTAAACAACTCGATAAAATCGGATTTTCTTTCGACTGGAGTCGGGAAGTCCGTACCAGTAATCCAGATTATTATAAATGGACCCAGTGGATTTTTATTCAACTCTTTGAAAGCTGGTATGATGCCAAAGCTCAAAAATCCAAGCCCATACCAGAATTAGTCCACATTTTCGAAAAAGAAGGAAATACAAACGTGGACGCAGTGGCAGATGAAAACACAACTTTATTTTCTGCTTTAGAATGGTCAGGTTTTACCGATGACCAAAAAGAAGAACTGCTACTCAATTACCGTTTAACTTATCTTGCCGAAACAGAAGTTAATTGGTGTCCAGCCCTAGGAACGGTCTTGGCCAATGATGAAATTGTGAACGGGGTTTCAGAACGTGGAGGACATCCTGTGTCCAGAAAAAAGATGAAGCAGTGGAGTATGCGTATTTCTGCGTTTGCAGATCGGCTACTTAGTGGACTTGAGGATTTAGACTGGAGCGAAAGTCTTAAAGAAACCCAACGCAACTGGATTGGAAAATCGGTGGGAGCACAACTTGAATTCTCCATCCTGTCTTTCCCCAAAGGGGAAGAGAACACTAAGCCAGGCTACATGACAGGTGGAAATATTGCTCACACCCTTATTGAAAAAGCAAAAGAAAATAGAAATCAACCAACTGAGGCTGAAAAAACACTTTGGATACAACTTCGAGGTAAAAAGTTATCGGGATATAAGTTTAGACAGCAACATTTAATCGGAGATTATATTGCAGACTTTGTCTGTTTATCAAAATCTTTGGTCGTTGAAGTCGATGGTGGATATCATAATGAAACCAAAGCCTATGATGAGGAACGAACACAATTTCTAAATAAAAAAGGCTTTGAAGTTATTCGATTTAAAAACGAAGAAGTCATTGGAAACCTAGATGAGGTTTTAGAACAAATCAATACCAAACTCGACCAATTACCTAAGTACAGCAAAATTGCGAAGCAATTTGAGACGAACGAATTGAGTTTCAATAAAAAATCTGATTCTTCCGCGAAGAGGAATGAGAAACCCCTCTCCTTGGGAGAGGGGAAAGGGGAGAGGATTTCAGCGTTCACCACTCGACCAGATACCATTTATGGCGTCTCTTTTATCACCTTAGCTCCTGAGCATGATTTGGTGTCGAAAATTACAACTCCTGAGCAAAAAGAAGAAGTAGACGCTTATGTAAAAGCTTCAGCAAAGCGAAGCGAGAGAGAACGTATGGCAGATGTTAAAACCATTTCTGGTGTTTTTACAGGGGCTTATGCCGAGCATCCTCTTACTAAAGAACCTCTTCCAATTTGGATTGGAGATTATGTATTAGCGAGTTATGGCACAGGTGCTGTTATGGCCGTCCCTTGTGGTGACCAAAGGGATCATGACTTTGCTCAACATTTTGGAATTCCTATTCCCAACGTGTTTGAAGGCATCGATATTTCTAAAGAAGCTTATGTCGATAAATCTAATGCGACCAAAATTGCCAACTCCGACTTCCTGAATGGTTTAGGCGTTTTGGAAGCGATCCCCAAAGCGATTGAAGCTCTGGCTAAAATGGGTCAAGGGGCTAAAAAGATAAATTATAGACTAAGAGATGCCGTCTTTTCTAGACAGCGGTATTGGGGAGAGCCATTTCCGGTTTATTATATCAATGGCTTACCGAAAATGATAGAGAGCAAATACTTGCCTTTAGAATTACCTGAGGTCGAAAAATACCTTCCTACAGAAGATGGAGCTCCACCTTTGGGAAGAGCACAAGAGTGGGCTTGGGATGCCGAGCAGCATCAAGTGGTTTCAAACGCCAAGATAGACCATAAAACAGTATTTCCATTGGAATTGAACACCATGCCTGGATGGGCAGGTAGTTCTTGGTACTTGTTCCGCTATATGGAAACCGAAAACCGCGATCAACATATCGCTTCCAAAGAGAATTTAGATTATTGGAATAACGTTGACTTGTATATTGGTGGGAGCGAGCACGCCACTGGACACTTGTTATACTCTAGATTCTGGACCAAATTCCTCAACGACAAAGGAGTCCTTCCGGTTGATGAACCCTTTAAAAAATTGATTAACCAAGGCATGATCTTGGGAGAGAGTGCATTTGTAAATACTTTTACTATTGTTTTTACAGTCGATGATAAAGGGAATGACAATAATTTGAAAGAGCAACCTGAGGCATTAAAGGTTCTTTTTAGTAATGATTTAGGTGATTTAAATATCAAAAAAAGAGAATATATAGAATCAGACTATATTTTAAATGAAATAGAAAAAATCACACAAAAAGCACAAGAGATTTGTGATGTTGAAAATAAAAAACATAGTGATAAAAATGGGCAGATTGGTTATATGGGCTTAACCAATGTAAAGAGACGTGTTGATGTTTCTTTAGTCAATACTTCAAACGAATTGAATCCAGAAGGTTTTAAAACATCTCCTTTTGGAAAAGAATTTAAAGATGCAGAAGTGATTTATAATGAATCGGGGAAACTTTTAGTGAGTAGGGAAGTCGAAAAAATGTCGAAATCCAAATTTAATGTGGTCAATCCAGATGATATCTGTGAAGACTTTGGAGCCGACAGTTTAAGACTTTACGAAATGTTTTTAGGACCACTAGAACAAGCCAAGCCTTGGAGCACTGCTGGACTATCTGGGGTGCATAATTTCTTAAAAAAACTTTGGAAATTGTATTTTACCTCTAATTCACTCCAAGAGGGAAAACAGGATTTTGTCGTTTCTGATGAACCCGCTTCAAAGGAGTCCTTAAAAACGCTGCATAAGACCATCAAGAAAGTTACTCAAGATATCGAAGAGTTTAGCTTCAACACCTCAGTCTCTACGTTTATGATTTGCGTGAATGAGTTGACTCAGCAAAGCTGTAAGTCTCGAGAGGTTTTAGAACCTCTAGCAGTATTGATTTCACCATATGCTCCTCATATCGCTGAAGAGTTAT
>Ga0306912_1000093_pt1 | contig 53044 bp, 49 predicted proteins | sample AntRauFillE10628_FD_190443 | JGI IMG/M metagenome (GOLD analysis project Ga0306912, IMG submission 190443) | Saline lake microbial communities from Rauer Islands, Antarctica - Metagenome Filla E10 #628 (v2) (version 2) | ecosystem: Environmental > Aquatic > Non-marine Saline and Alkaline >...
ACCGTAAGTTCCGCAAAGAAAAGGGTTCATTAAAGCTGGAGCATGAAGCTGGTAAAGAGCTTTATATTGACTACGCGGGTAAGAAGCTCCACTTGGTTGATAAAGATACGGGAGAACTAATTCCTGTTGAACTCCAAATCGCAAAGCTCAATTTCGGAGTTGTTTACTTTTAGAAAATAGTTGTTAATTAACTCTTGAGTGAGTTTTTTAAAGCTTTCCGCTTCCTGGTTTTGGATTATTTGTAGTTTCATATTTATATAAAAATAGACTCAGCAAGGTTCGCTAATCTAAATCAGCATCGTTACACTTGCGGTTATAGTGAGAATATAAACCAAAGAAAGGACTACTCTTTAGTTTTAATTAAGTCATTTGGGTTTATGACTGGCAGTACAATATGTGAGAAGTAAGTGCCACTAAGTTTTTCCCAAACCACGCCACGAGCGGTGGAATAAGCTATGCCTGCTAATGTAGGGGTTAATGCCCCTTTAAGTTTTATAAGGTCATCCTCTTGATTTTCGATAAATTCATTTAGATTTTCTACTACGAAGTGAAATTCTAAACCATATTCTGCTTCGAGACCAATTTCTTCATCCTTATCATCTAATGCTTTTAAGCTTAAAAATAATCTAGTGCGAATTCCTTTTTCTTCTATGTTAAGAGCTTGAACATAGTTGTGGCCAAGAGCAAAATTGTGAACATCCACTGGGTTGTCCATGAAGTCATTACTACATTCTACTAGCTCCTTTACGATTTTTATGCCGATAAGGTGTATCTGAGTAGGGTCAACACTTACTTGGTTCATTCTAAGCGACTTTTATACCTCTAGTTTCTGAAATTACCTGATACCTGCGGTTAGGACTTTTTGTTGGAATATATTGACCTGCTGCCATTATTTTTGGCTGAGCATGGACGGTCATATAAACATATTCCTTTTTCTCAAACTTGGCTTTGGCTTGTAAAGGTGTAATTAAAAGGTCTGTTCCTAACAGCACCTCCAAACTAGTGATGGTGCGGAGAGTAGGATTATGCTGGCCGCTTAGCCACTTGCTAATTTCTGACTGGTATTTTCCTAGCTTAATAGAAGCATCCTTTTGGTTCATGCCTTTAAGATTTAAAACTTCATTAACCTGATCTGCTAGGGCTTTACTCTTGCCAACAAATTTCCGGTTCTCGGGTTTTATTTTCCCAAGTGCTTTTTTTGTGATACTCATAGGTAAAATCCTTCTGTGTCAATAATGAGTTGTTGAGTTTCTATGTCAATATAAACTTCCTTGTTTCTAATAAGTTCGTTAAGGTGTTTGCAGAACTGCTGAGCTTCATAAAAGTGTGTAGCTACGTTTTTGCAATCCTGTGCTTTGTCGGTGGTTTTAATTCCTCCGCCAAAGAGAATTACAGCTCGGTCGCTGAGGCGTAAACAATATAAACGCAGCTGTTTTTCATATTCAAAATCGAGATATTTCAAATTGGGTGGTAGGGCATCTGCTTTCTTTTCATGTCTGAAGAATCTTGCTTCTGTGCCTTCATTACCTAGTTTTTCTATCCATGCCATTAAGTCTCCAAATTCGGCCTCAATTTCTTGCATGTCAATATGCTTTTCTAGAAAAATATCAAATACAGAATTGTCGTTGTTTTCATAGTATAGAGAGAAATACTCGGCCTCTTGAAAGTCAAAGTCTTCGATCTTTTTGATGTGTACAAATGTAAGCACGTTTTTCAAATTTGCAAAAATAATTCACTTTTAAGTGAATTAAATGGGTTTATTAAGTAAGTTTTTAACAGAACTATCTGAATGTCAGTTAATAAAATATTCTCGTATTTTGAGCTTAATTCTTGCAAAGATATTAGCCACGCATCACAACTGCTCAATAACCAAAGATTGTATAATAGATACAATATTTAGCGCCCGATCTTTGTTGGGAAAAGTCATTCCGCGCTTGTCGAGTTGCTCAATTTGCTTCTGGAAAGTCAGTGGGCCTTTGCTAAACTTTATAGCCCAAAAATAAAAAGACCCCCCTGGGTGCGCTGTTCAAATGGGTAGCGTGGCGAGTACTGTTGGCATAAAGGTAGAAACTCTAGGCAAAACCAGAAAGCTTTCGGGTCTTTTTTAAAGTATACTGAACATTTGGTGCTTACATTAGTCATTTGCATATTGATAGTTTTTCCTAAAATATTTGAGAGCGCTTGCCTCTTATCACCTCCCATACTTCTTAAAATTCTCTGCCTGTTCAAAAATCTCCTTATACACTTCATCGTGGTCGATAGGAGGGTAGCCGTTTTCGGCCAATAGGATTATTAGATCAGCTTTTAGTTCGGCTTTAATATCATCGCGTTTGCTCCAGTCGGTGTACCTGGCTTTGTCGTCCACAATTTTCTTTACCTCTTTAGCAAGCATGAGGAGCTTGTCTTCGGGGTAGTTAAAATCGTATTTATGGGCGAGTGCTTTAAGAATGTCGTAAAAGGCTTTTTCTTCAAAGTCGATACCCAAGTCGGCAAAGGATTCTTTTTCCTTTTGCATGGCATGATAGAGGTCAATGATTTCTTCGGTAAAGTCTTCTAAAACTTCACTTTGGAGCACATCAGATTCTTTGCGTTCATTATAAGTATCTACCAAAGTTTGCAACTGCTTGCTGAAATCGATACCCTTGATTTTATTGACCTTTTTAAATTCTTCAATCGCTTTGGCCAAAAGCATCTGCAAGAGCTTGATTTTGGTGTGGGGCATCTTGATTTTATCAATCTTGGCTAAATACTCCGCATCAAAAATGTCTATTTCGGAACTGTCTTTATCGCCTAGCTTAAAAATCTCTTCAACCCCTTCGCTTTCAATGGCATCTTTTATCATTTCACGCACACGGGTGTTCATTTGCGCAGTATCGAGTGCATCTCCCTTGGTGAGCTTGAAGACAATCGAGCGCACCGCAATATAAAAATGAATCAAGTCCTTTTCCTCGTTTTTAAAGACTTCACTACCGGAACAAATGTCATAGGCGGCTTTCATGCGCTTTACTAGGGCCATGAAACGCTTTTCTAATTGCTGGGTTAGCTGAACAAATTCCGCGGCCTTATTAAGAGTGTGCAGCTGCTCTAAAGGTTTACCGTAGAAATAGGCTTTTTTATCAAACTGGTGAAATATTCCATCCAATAGGTTGAGGTGATCGCGGACAATAACAATGGATTTTTCAATGTCCTCGAAGTTCTCACTGTCCACTTGAGAGTATTGCTTTAAAGCCAAGTTCATTTGCCGTTTTATGCCAAAATAATCGACTACTAAACCTTTGTTTTTGCCTTCAAATTTTCGGTTTACCCTAGAGATGGTCTGGATTAAGCTATGCTTTTGCAAAGGCTTATCGATATACATGGTATCTAAAAAAGGCACATCAAAACCGGTGAGCCACATATCCACCACAATGGCAATTTTGAAATTACTTCTGGCGTTTTTAAACTGTCGGTCTAATTCTTTGCGTTGGTCCTTTGTGCCTAATGCTTCATACATCCGTAGCTTATCATCCTTACTGCGCGTCATTACCATTTTAATGCGCTCCATGGGGAGGATTTCCTTTTGCTCTTTAAGGCTTAATTCGGCACCTTCCTCATGGGTTTTAACAACCGCCCATTCGGGACGAAGCGCAATGATCTGCTCATAAAGGTCAAAGGCGATTTCTCGCTTACTGCATACAAAGAGAGCTTTTCCGAGTAGGGTAGAGCCCTCATTTACGCGGTTTTCATAATGGGTTACAAAATCTTGGGCGATGGCTTTTATGCGGTCTGGATCACCAAGAATAGAGCTCATTTGGGCACTTTGTTTCTTGCTGGCTTCTATTTGATATTCATTGGTGCCTTCTTCTGCTACGTCGGCATAAAATTTTTCTATTTCCTGTAGCTTGTAATTATTGATAAGAACCTTTGCAGCTCTGCCTTCGTAAACAATGCGCACGGTAATATCATCCTTTACCGATTCCGTCATGGTATAGGAATCTACTATTTCGCCGAAAACGTCCATGGTAGCATCAATGGGAGTTCCTGTGAATCCCACGAAAGTGGCATTAGGCAAAGAATCGTGCAGGTGCTTCGCAAAACCGAAGCTTTTTTTCACGCCCTCTTTAGTGACCCTTACTTTTAGATCGAGATTTACCTGGGAGCGATGCGCTTCATCGGAAATACAAATTACATTATCGCGCTCGGTGAGGAGTTCGGTGTCTTCGTTAAACTTATGGATGGTAGTGAGAAACACCCCGCCACTATTGCGTCCTTTAAGCGAGTTGCGCAGGTCATTGCGGCTTTCCACACAGACCACTACATTGTCGCCAATATAACCTTTGGCATTGGTGAATTGCCCCGAAAGTTGATCATCTAGATCGGTTCTGTCGGTGATAAGAATAAGGGTAGGACTAGCAAAGTCTACACTCTTCATTAACAGGCGACTTAAAAAGAGCATGGTGAAACTCTTGCCGCAGCCGGTGGCTCCAAAATAAGTACCGCCTTTTCCATCGCCTAAAGGTTTACGGTGGGCTATTATATTTTCATAGAGTTTGCGGGCCGCGTAGTATTGAGGGTAGCGGCATAAAATCTTTTCATCTTTTTTAGAGCTGTCGGGTAAATAAATGAAGTTGTGAATAAGATCTCTGAGACGTTCCTTATTAAACATGCCTTGAATTAAAGTCAGCATGGAGTCAATACCATTTGCTACTTCGTCTTCAGGCTTAATCTTTCGCCAGGCATAATAAAACTCATAAGGCGCAAAAAAGGAACCGGCTTTACTATTTACGCCATCGCTGATAACACAAAAGGCATTGTATTTAAACAGTTGGGGAATGTCTCTTTTGTAACGAACCGTGATCTGGGTATACGCATCTTTTAAGGTAACCTGATCTCGAATGGCACTTTTAAACTCAAAGACCACCAGCGGTAGTCCGTTGATGTATAAAATGCCATCGGGTATGCGTTTTTCAAAGCCTTGAATCTCCAGCTGGTTAACCATCTTGTAGATGTTCTGGTCTTGGCTTGAGAAATCTACCAACTGGATATAAAGGTCTTTTTGGCTATGGTCTTCACGTTTTAGCAGAAAGCCATCGGTCAGCCATTTCATGAAATCCTTATTGCTCTCGTATAAATCGGAAGCAGGTAATTTTTGTAATTCACGCACAATGCCTAGCACTTCACTTTCGGTGATATTTTCATGGGCGTAATGTGCTAACAAAAAGCTTTGCAGATTTTCTATAATGAGGACTTCATCTGAAGCACGTGAAATCTGCTCGCCTAAGACATGCGGGTAACCTTCTTTTGCTAAAAGATCTATAAAGGCTTGTTCGAGTTGTGCTTCAGTGAATTTCATTCTATCTATCAACTGAAGCTAACTTTATCGTAGAAACTTTTTTGACGGAAACATTAATGCATTCGATTTTCTCTTCATTAAAAATCACTAAATTTTTGCCAGTTATATGAACAGAGCTTCTAAACTGAATACCTTCTGCACCAGTAAATACATTAATAAACTCACAGATAAACTGGGTTGGTATATATTCTACGGGAGAATCATATTTTCTCATGGGTCTAGATAGGTCTGCGCTAATTTTCTTTTTAAGTAGGTGCGCTTTTATTCGCTCAGCCACACTCGACTTAATGGCAGATTCTACTCGGTAATATAGAGGTGTAGGGCTAGTGAAATCGATAATCTTTATTTCGGCTTCACTAGCTTTAAGTTTAAACTCTCCTAGCGATAGTTCATCTAATAAGGCGGCTCTGATTTCATATAATGGCGTCTCTGGAGACCTAGAAAGGTATAGAAAAGGGATGCCAGCAGGATTGGCTCTTCCACCTGAGACCAAATGCTTGGGTGGACAATTCATTTTATTTAGCGGAAAAGACAGAGCATCAGCGTTATGATGTAATCGAGCACGGTAAAAAGTATCCGCATGGGGCAAGAGGAATGAATCATTGAAGAATTTATCCCAACCCAAATCTTGGGTTAAAACTTCAATATTTGTGACAAACCGTTTAGACCATTTTAGATCTTCTTTTAGTGTGTCCCAGTAATCAACATTTTCGTGAATGTCTCCCGAAAATTTTACCGGTTGATCAGAAGCATAAATTGCACCTCCTATTTCATGAAGCAGTTCATTTAAAATAGTCTGACCTATTTCAATAGTTCTAAAAAAAGTCCAATTGCCTTGGATTAAATCTAATAAGGGAGTTCCAGTATCTTCTGATTCAAAATTTGAAAACAACTCAGAGAAAAAATCTAAAAGCTCATTAATATCTAACAATTTAACTTTCTCGGCATTACATACATCACAGGAACCAATACTTGATGATGTATTTATAAATGCCTGTAATTCTACTTCGGTGAAGCAATTTGAACAAACATTCATAGTCTATGGGTTTAATCTTAAATACTCACTTAGTAGTAAAATATGGTTCTTGATTGAGATTTTCTTTACGGTTCCCAGTCCAGGATAATGCTCTAAATCGAAATATTCAGTTAACTCAGCAATTGCTGAATTAGTAAGACCGTTTGCTCGACAAAACTTGACAGCCTTTTCAGCAGCTTCTTTAAACTTACCTTGAACATTGACAATAGAGTCATTGGTATCGCTTGTAAAGTGTCTAATCCAAATTTCATTATTAGGTCCAAGATAGGTCAGATGAATTGCTACTGCTCTCGGTGTACTGCCTCCTTCAGAAAACACACTCGAAAGAATTGTAAAGTCAGAAAAGCCTGAGAATCCTTCACCCGAATAAAACATATGTTCTTCGGAAAATCGATGCTCCGTAATTTGGAGATAATCACTGTTTCTTTGCTGCGGATCAAACAAATCATCGAGTCGAATAACGCCCTTACCAGTTGCCTTTATCTTTCTAACAAGACCTCTACTTCGACCAGGGTCGTCAATATTGAAAAAGGTGATTCTATCATCTTTTATTAAGGAATCAAAGGAAGGAGCATTGTAATCAATATCACTTTTACAAATTAGTAAGCAGTTTGTAAATTCACTGTTTTCAATTATGGCCGAAATGACTCCTGCTCTACCTGGACTATCATTATAATGAAAAGCTGGCCTAAATATGTCGCCTATTTCTGCTTTGTTTTGAACGTATTCAGCAATCTTCCGATAACCTTCTATGTTAGCTAGTTCACCCACTTCTGGGTTAATTATGATATATGCTTTCTGATTTTTATCAGAGAAAATCTTAAAAGCAATATCAAAGTTGTTAAATGTTTTTTTGACGGGTTCAAAAATAGGAATAACTCGATTTTCAAGCGCACCTTCATTGGCTAGCTCACGAAGTGCGATTAATTCAAATTGCCGAGCTCTTAGGTAAGGGTAGTACATGGTTTGCGAATAGGTGTATTGAGGTTAGCAATAAAATGTGATTTATCTCTTTTAGACATATTCAAGGCTAAAAAAAGTTGATTCAATTCCTTGAATTGGCCAGCAGATAAGGATTCATTGGAATTTCTCCTTTTCATTTGGGCAATGAATAAGTCGTTGAGAATATCAGGGGGTATTTCCTTTATTATTTTACTACAAGTATCAAACTGAGTGAAGCTTGACATTTCAGGCATAACATCCATATAAGCCTTCGCAATACCCTTATATTCTTTTGTTCTCAGCACCGTCATTAGTGTATTGGGCTCAATGGCCTCTTTGTGTTGCGCTTTTCTAATTTGCTCGATTTTGTTGTCCTCTAGGATTGCTAGTACCCCAACTTCGGTGTCAATGTGGTCAAAATCTTTGAGCTTAGACGTAGGAACTACCAGATAAACTTCATTAAATACTTTGTGATAATCTTTGAGTTGAGTTTCCAGCCTTTGGGGGGTATCTAAGTCCGATTTTATTTCAAAAACCTTACTGCAACCATTGAACATTGCTAAATCTGCAATTGAATCACCAACTCTAAATTCACTAAAGACTTTAGAGTTTTCTGTACCAAGCTCTTTAATGATGAGAGCGTTTAAAAGCGTATTCTTATAAACGTATTCGTTTTTGTAATGTGTACTGATAACCTTATAAGCATGCTTAATGTATTCTAAATACGTCGCGCTCTTCTTTGCACGCCATGTCTGATCGTAGCGATCAATTTTAGCGTCTAATCCTTCCAGGTTCCCATCAATCATTGATAAAGACTGTCGTCTAGAAAAAATTGAAGAATAATCTCTGAGTTGATTTGTCGAGTATTTGATGGGAGAATTGCTCACGTGCCGAAATTAATTATTACTCTTTTAGCAAGATAGTATATCCTGAGTTTATTCAAGCAATTAATCGCGGATAGTTAGAGACTCATCCGTGTTTAAGTGTGCTCCCTCCGGCACCCTAACCTTACCACCAATCAACTGCGGTAATAAAGTGTCTCTAAGTTGGGTGAGGGTTTTTGTTTCTAAATTGTTTCCTTCTATCTTCGAGTAGTATTTGGTAGCAATAGAATCAAAGTATTTCAAACATAATGAAGATGGTAAGATTATGTCCATGCTATTCAGCTGCAAGCTTGTCATACTCGGAACAGCTGAGCCTTCATTTAATTCATTAAAATTTAATCTCTTCATTGTATTGAAAAAGTACTTGGCAAATTTTTCTTCTTCCATAATCGTATAGAACATAGTATCAACTGACCAAAATGGTTTATTGATATAAATGATATTATTCAAGGTTCCCTTTCGGGGAATTAGAACGGATTCACTCTCATACAATGAAGCACCTACAAAGCGCATTATACCACCTGAACCATAACAAGGGATTTCACCTTCATCTAACTTTTTGTGATCCTTTCCATATTTGACCGTTACTAGTTTTTGAAGTTTCTTCACCTCCCACCCCTCCGGTACCCATTTCCCCAATTCTTCATTAAACTCAAAACTACTAGGGAAGAGGGCGGCTAGCGCGGGATTCTTAGCCAAGAGCTTTTTATCCGCGGCAACTTTCGCACGTTTGGCCGCTTTTAATTCTAGTGCGGGAGGAATAGAGTTTCCTGCTGCTAAGGCATTATCAAGCACGGGATCAAAATCGACAAACCAGCTTTTAAATAGGGCTTGCGCCATGGCCTCTAAAGTCTCGTTCATTTGGCGGTTGAGCTCAATTTTGTCATCGAGAGTGCCAAGGATGTGGGCGATGGCTTTTTGTTCGGGGAGAGGGGGTAGGTTGAAGACACATGATTTCAAGACATCATTTTGGACTCGTTGCCTTCCCGAGCTTCCAGTCATAGACTTCATAGCAACTTGTCTTAAAATAGGCGAAATTGATAGATAGAAGAGAAAAAGATCATGCGAAACGCCTTTTTTCCCCCTTAGCACAATAAATTCTGTTGAACCAAAAGCAATTTCATCATCCTTTAAAATATCAACAAAAGCAGTCTTTCCATTTTGAAGACAAGGTGTTATTCTTGCAATGAGAGTGTCGCCATTTCTAAACTTTGTTCCTCCATTATAGCTACTTACTTCAAAGGAATCAATACTCCTTTTAAATTCACCAAGGACAGTCATGGGAATTTTTTTTGCTTTAAAACCTTTAGCGATAGATTCTCTGGGGTTTATGATTGCAAAATCATTAAGGGTATAGTCTCTCCACTCATTCATACCCTAAAACTTTTAGGTTTTCGCTAATGTCGGCATCCAACTGTCCCGCTTGCCCCATTTGTTCTTTCAGTGCTGCTGTCAACTCGCTCATCTTATCTTCAAAGTGAATTCCATCATCTTCTTCTTCGGCAACGCCTACATAGCGGCCAGGGGTAAGCACATAATCGTTTTTTTCAATTTCTTCTAAGCTGGCTGATTTACAATAACCAGCGATATCTTTATAGTACCCGTATTTTTCTTGGTTCTGCACATCTGCCTGCGAGCGCCATGCATGGTAGGTATTGCTAATTCCTGCTATATCCTCTTCGCTTAATTCTTTTTGGGTACGGTCCATCATGCTCCCTATTTGTCGCGCATCAATGAATAGGGTTTCTCCTCTGCGCTTGCGAAAGGATTTGTCGGCATTCTGCTCTTTACTTTTGGTAATAAACCAGAGGCAAACGGGAATTTGGGTGGTGTAGAAAAGTTGCCCGGGTAAGGCAATCATGCAATCCACCATATCTTTTTCTATCAGCTCTTTACGAATAATGCCTTCGCCGGAAGTATTACTACTCATCGAGCCATTGGCCAAAACAAAACCCGCGGTGCCGCTTTCCGATAATTTATTGAGCATGTGTAAAATCCAGGCGTAGTTGGCATTACCGGTAGGAGGAGTGGTAAAACCTGCCCAACGAGGATCGTGCTCTAATTCATTCTTTTCGCGCCACTGGCTCTGGTTAAAGGGCGGATTGGCCATTATATAATCGGCCTTCAAATCGGGATGCTGATCCTTAAAAAAGGTATCCGCGGGGACATCACCAAAATTGGCGGAAATGCCACGTATGGCGAGGTTCATCTTGGCTAACTTATAAGTTACCGCGGTGTATTCTTGTCCGTAAATGGAAATGTCTTTGGTGCTGCCTTGGTGGCTTTGCACAAATTGAATAGACTGCACAAACATGCCACCCGAACCACAGCAAGGGTCATAGATTTTTCCTTTGTAGGGTTCTAGCATTTCGGCAATCAGCTTAACAATGCTTTTAGGAGTATAGAATTCGCCTCCTCCTTTGCCTTCTGCGGCAGCGAAACGACCTAAGAAATATTCGTAGATGCGGCCTACCACATCTTCTTCTTCATCGCCTACGGTATCAATATTATTAATGGTGTCTAATAGCGCGGCTAATTTGCTAGGATCGAGATTAAGACGCGAGAAGTAATTATCGGGGAGCGCCCCTTTTAAAGAATCGTTGTTCTTTTCAATATTGTGTAAAGCGGTATCAATGATCAAAGCAATATCATCTTGCTTAGAATGGGTAATCACATGACTCCAACGGCTTTCTGGTGCTAGAAAGAAGACGTTCTTCATATTGTAGAACTCCTTCATTTCAAGGTATTTGTCTTTACCTTCTTCCAAAAGTTCCGCCCGTCTTTGTTCAAACTTATCGCTAGCAAATTTCAGGAAGATCAGTCCGAGCACAACGTGTTTGTATTCCGAGCTTTCCACCGTTCCACGGAGTTTATTGGCAGCGTCCCAAAGCTGCTCTTCCATGGGTTTAGTAGTAGAGGTTTTAGCCATTGGCCACGTTTTATTTTATAATGTTTGTAAACTTAAAAATAACGAACTGGAATAACTCGAAATTGATTTCCCCTTCCTTGTTTCGTTATTGTAGGCAACCCATATAGAGGATTTGGGTTAAATGATACCGTAAAGCACCTTCCGTCATCTAAGCTCGACTCGTATGCCTCCGATGAAGATAGGTAATCGAAATTAGTGTAAGTATTTAAACCAGTATAGTGCAGGTTAATGGCTATTTCTTGGAGTTCAGCAGCCGACGGTAAAACCCAGTCTGTAAATCCATTTAAGCTTAAGGTGTCACAAGCTGTAGCTCCTGAGCTCGAAGCACCACAAAATTTTAAGAGCATCCCTGTATTATACTGCCCCATCCCAATTGCATTTGAAAGAGGTTTTGCAAGACTTGAATAGCCTGATATATAAAGACTTTTATTACCAGATAAATTCTGATAACAACCATACTGTAAAAAACCAATGTCGGAAATATGGGCAATAATACCGTGAGGCACGCTAGAATCATACCCTAAGTCTCCAGGCTCAAGTAAGTAAGCAACAACTCCGCCTCCAAATATTGAGCCTACCACCAAGGCCGTATCCCGGTTACTAATACTTATCCCGGGTATTATTACCCAATTTGATTTAGTTAAGAAAAGTGTATCACCTGTTTCAGATACATTTAAACCCTGAATTTCATTTAGAGTGTCCCCATCATTTTCTACAGGCAGTATTATTGAGCCTCCATTTTTTGAAAGAAAGATTGTGTCGGTATCTATTGAAATACCTTGTATTTCATTTAAGGTATCTCCATCAACTTCCTCTGGTAATACGGCGGTTCCTCCATTTTTAGAAAGACTTATAGAGTCACCAATAATGGTGAGACTTTGGATTTCATTCAGTGTATCTGCGTCTACTTCCGCGGGTAGTACGATCGCGTTAGCCTTGGATAAACTGATTGTATCACTGCTAATACTTAAAGTCTGTATTTCATTAGTGGTATCGCGATCTGGGCTAGGCGGGATAATGGCGTAAGCAGTGGAGTTACTTAATTTTAAAGTATCCCCATTCAAGTATAGATTTTGTAATTCATTTAAAGTGTCACCGTCAACCTCTTGATCAAGCTTATTGTTCCAGTTAAGTGTATCATTCGCACTAATTTGGGAGGCGACAGAAATAGAGTAGAGTGGATCAACTTCCACTAAACTATCTAGTTTGCTGTTCCAATAGGCGGTGTCGGCTGAACTAATACCTGATGCTAGGCTCTGAGAGAAGATAGGGTCAATCTCAACTAGCGTGTCCACTTTATTATTCCAATAGGCAGTATCACTTGCCGCGATAGTATAAGCTAAAGAGCTTACAAAAATTGGGTCTACTTCATTGAGGCTATCTGCTTTTGCATTCCACCGGGCGGTGTCATTAGCCGTAATAGTTGCGGCCACAGAATTTTGAAAAAGAGGATCTAGTTCGAGGTAATAATCGGCCGAATCTGCACGATTAGCATAAAAGGCATAAGGCACAGTATATATTTCTGCAAGAGAGGAAAGCCAATAATTAGTTCCTCCGGTGGGGTCAATATTAACTACCATATAATATGGGCCATTACTCCAATCAATTTGAGCCATACTTCCTCGTACAACAATGCCTAGTCCAACAGCGTGTGATATTAGTCCATTTGAATTTGTTGAAGTTGTGGTAGTTTCTTCATAAGAAGGAAGATTTCCGGGCGACCCTTGGATAATCATAAAGTTTAGTCCAACGCTTTGGTTTTGCACTAATACTCCGGTTGTATCTCTAATTACGGCTTGATAGGTAATTGTTTGTGGCGCTTGTGCGAAACTGACTAGCGGCAATAACAAGCAAATGAATTTCCAAAATAGCTTCATTTCAAGATTATGTTTTGGTGGTTTAGGTATTTATTCGATTCAAGAAATACCGCGATGTAAGTGCCAGCGGCAAATTCTGTTAAGTTCAGCGTGCTTATCGAATTATTCGGAAAGAATTCTTTTACTAATTGCCCCGCACTATTATACAGTTTGAACTCAATGCCGCTAGGGCACTCAATGGTTAATTCGCCAGTGCTTGGTATGGGGTAAACTTTTATATTTTGGTTAACCCATTCTTTAATAGAGACCCTATTACTATTGATAAATGGCTGTTGAATACCTTCTATTAATGTGAAGTTATTGCTTAGAGTTGAATAAAAGCGAAAGACTTGTCCGTAGGTTTCAGAAATCTCATAGCCAGCAGAATAGCTGGTGCTTCCCGCAGAAACAATATTGGATTGGGCGAAGGTTTCTAAACCAAAAAGAACTAAAATTAGCGTGATTTTAGATTTCATTAAGCAGATTTATACCTGCAAATTAGTCAATTCTATGCTATCAATTATAAATATTTTCAAGATTCCCGCGCAAATTCTTAATGCCATTGATATTCATTTCGCCATAAATAGCGGTGGTCTTAGTATGCGTATGGCCCAGCATTAATCCCGTTTGCTCAAGGGTTAAACCATTATTTATATTCGCCGTAGCAAAAGTATGACGGGCTACTTTGCAGGACAGGTTTTTAATAATGCCACACTCTTTTGCGATTACTTTCAAATTTTGATTGACTTTTTGATTGGTATAGAGGTAGATTAATTTATTTCCTTTTCTGGGCAGCTCTTGGTGGGCATCAAGAATGCTTTGCGCGGGAGGCAATAGAATGATTATTGACCTTTGACCATTCTTGGCTCTGTCCTTTACAATGAACTTGTCCCCATCTTCGATGATGATATGCTCCGCTTGCAGCTCTTGAATGTCTTGGTAATGCATGCCCGTATGCGCAGCGAAAACGAAAAAGTCTTTGGCATTGCTTTCTGCATCATTCTTGGGTTTGTAATTCTTGATGAGTTTCATTTCACTGGCATTTAGGGTCGTACGATCATAGGTGCCCGCTTTTAGTTGAAAATGCTCAAAAGGATTCTCGCGAATCAACTTTCTTCTTTTGGCTTCATTAAGCACGGCCTTGAGCGTTTTCAAATACTTGTTTAAGGCATTTTGTCCAATCTTCTTGCTGCTTTTTAAAAAGAGCTGCAGCTGTTGCAGAAAGGTATAATCGATGGACTTGATAGGGTAATCATTTCTCCTCAAGCTGCTGTTGATGTAAGCATGCAGATGCTTAAAAGTGGTGCGGTAAACCCTCTGCGTATTGATCGATAGATCATCAACCTTAATACGCATTTCGTTTTCAGCTAAAATGGTTTGATAGAAATCGAGCAGGAGGATCCGATCATTGCCATTTTTAAGACGCGCGTGTAATTCATCTAAACTGAATTCGCCTAGTTCATCGTATAAATCGCGAATGGCCCTTTCTACTTTTTCCATTTCCTGCTTCAGATGAAGATTCGCATCGCGCGCCGATTTGGTTTTCCCTCTTACTTGCTTAAACTCATCATCCCAGTCGGCTGGACTGACTTTTAAGCTTAAACTATAATCTTTACGCAGTCCACAATGGTTTAGGCGCAGATAAATAGGAGAACCCGTATTGGTTGTTGTGGCGGAGCTTCTTAGGTAAGGGTAGAAGCTAAAATTAAAGAGTTTCATAAGTACAATTTGAATTAAACAAAGGATAAATTTCACTTCGTTCTTTCAAAATGTAAAGGAGAGTAGGGGGCTGCAAAATTTTGAGCTTTTCGCTAAAATGCTGACACCTTAAATTGCACCAAAGTTTTGCATTTAGATGCTTGCACCTACAGATGCACCTCAAAAAAAAAGCCTGTAAACGATTCGTTTGCAGGCTTTTGCGCATTTTTGCATTTGCAGTGGTGGTGCCAGCTGGAATCGAACCAGCGACACAAGGATTTTCAGTCCTTTGCTCTACCGACTGAGCTATGGCACCATTATTTTAAAATTATCTTTTCAAGAACTTCCTTACACACAATCTCTGTGTTTAACGGGGCGCAAATGTAAAACATTTTCTTTCTCACCAAAACAAAAAAATGTCTTTCTACCTTTATCCCCTAAATTTTTTGTGGTGCACATAGTAATAGACGGAGGGAATACCCGAATTAAAGTAGCTCAATTTCAGGAAGAAAAGCTTCAAAACATAGCGGTTTTTACAGACCAAAAAGCATTAAATATTTTTTTTAAAGAATGTCTTCCTGCGGAAGCAATCATCATTTCTAATGTAGGAAACTGGTCATTCGAGCCTCTTAATGTTTTTGAAGGAGCCTTTATTATGCTCAATCATGACACCGCTATACCTTTTCAGTCGCTTTACACCAGCCCAGAGACATTAGGAAACGATCGTCGTGCTTTAGCCGCTGCTGCCTTAAATGAATTTCCTCAGGAAAATTGCTTGGTTTTAGATGCGGGCACCTGCCTTACCTGCGACTTCCTTGATAAAAAGGGCCGCTATCACGGGGGAGCCATTAGTCCGGGCTTAAGTATGCGTTTTTCCGCATTAAACACATTGACACAAAACCTCCCAAAAATAAATTGGTCTGATAAAACTTTACCTTCTCTAATTGGTGATTCCACCGCAAATAGCATTCTCAGTGGAGTAGTGCGTGGTTACTTAGCCGAAATTGAAGGAATTATTAAACAATATAAAGAGGAATTTCCCGATTTACGCATAGTATTAAGCGGTGGAGACACATCTTTGTTGCTACCGTGGCTTAAAAATGACATATTTGCACCCTCAAATTTTTTGATTAAAGGACTTGAATACATACTTCGATATAACCTGGAAGGCTTTGAAAAGTCTTAGCCTACTCATCTTTTGTGCTTTAGGCTTCACTGCAGTAGCGCAAACAAATTCTGTTTCACCTTATTCGCGTTTTGGCTTGGGTGACAATTACCACCAACTAAATGCCAAGCAAGTCGGTTTAGGTGGAGCTAGCTTAGCGGCTTACGACGCGCTGAACATCAATTTTCTCAATCCTGCCAGTTTCACAGATCTGGAGTTAACCACTTTTAATGTTGGTTTTGAAGGCAGTTTCATCACCCAAAGTCAAGCTAACCCAGAATACAGTGTGGGAAATAGCCGCTCTGGCATGCGAAATCTATCAGTAGCCGTGCCTTTAACAAAATGGTGGGGTTCTGGAGTTGCATTGCGTCCTTATTCTTTTAAAGGATATGATATTAGCTCTAATCGGACTTCCTTAAGCGACACGAACGTGAACATAACTGATCGCTTTTCAGGCAATGGCGGCTTAAACTCTATTATATGGGGAAATGCTTTTAAAGTGGCAGAAGGATTGTCTCTAGGAATTAATACACAATATGTATTTGGTTCCATTCGTGAGAATACCTTGGTTGATTTCAGAAATGAAACTTTCTTAGATACTCGTTTAGAGGAGGAAAGTCAGATTAGAGGAGTGCTTTTTATGGCAGGGGCAAAGTATCATTACAAACTAGCCAATAACCGTTTCTTGGCCGCGGGTTTTAACTTTCAAAATGCAAGTTCATTACAATCTGAAAACTTGAGTTACCAATATACTATTAGTGGTATCAAACCGGTTGACACTTTGACGGGGGGGAGCACTAGTGAAGGTGAATTTAAATTAGGAAGTGAATTTGCTTTTGGTTTGTCTTACGGGGCAAAAAAGGAAGAAGCGATGCAACCATCATGGGGTATTAATATTGATTATAAAAGTACCAACGGGGCAGATTTTAGCAGACCTGATGGTCGTGGAAATTTAGTAAATGCCTACCAAATCAATCTCGGTTCATTTATTACTCCCGGGCAAAGTTTCAAAAAATTAGAGCGGAGTACGAACTTTTTTAGCCAAGTAGAGTATAGGGTAGGAGCTTACTATGAAAAGATGCCATTTCAGCTAGCTGATACCGACCTCTTTAATTATGGCATTACTTTTGGTCTGGGTTTACCAATCAAACAAAGATCACAAACGCCAGGAGAGTTTAAGTTGAGTACCGTGAATATCGGTATTATGGCCGGCAGAAGAGGAAGTTTAGCAAACGGCCTAATCCAAGAAGAGTACCTCAGTTTCTTTGTGGCGGTTACTTTTAACGACAAATGGTTTATAGATTACAAATACAGATAATTAATTACCCAAATATGAAAACGACCCTTTACGCGCTCGCTATGTTAATTGGAATGAGCGGTTTGCTCAAAGCCCAAGAATATGGAGAGGACAGTGCCAAGTGCCGAGAGAATCTTTATATCTATTACGAACTAGCCAAGAAAAAACAATGGGCTGAAGCTTTTGATAGCTGGAGCTTTGTTTATCAGAATTGTCCTCAGTCTAGCAAAAATAATTTCATCTATGGGCCTTACATCGTAAGTGCTAAAATTGAAGAGGCCGAAGAAGCTAAAGATGAGCTTAGTACAGTCAAGTACAAAGCGATGTTGATGGATGTTTACGATGCTAGAAATCAATACTACCCTGGTAAAGAAGGTTATGTATATGCTAGAAAGGCACTAGATATGCTTAGACATTACCCTGATAGTCTGCAAACAATCTACCAGCTATTTAATGATGCATTAGAATTAGACGGCCCAGAACAAAGTGCAGCCTTCTATAATTATTTCTTTGTTACAGCAGCGCGTTTGTTCAACGAAAAAGTATTTGAAGTAAACGATGTCTTTCAAGCTTATAACGTTGTAATGGAGGGTATTGAGGTTAATAATAATTCTCTCAACCTAGCGATTGCTGAATTAACCGATAAGCGAGATTCTAATGCAGTGGAGCTTAGTCAGAAAGAACAGAATGAATTGCAAAAGGCAGAGCGTGAATTGGATCGTTACACTAAAGTCGAGTCGAACATTGAAAAGATTCTCGGTCCTATTGCTACTTGCGAAAAGTTAAATCTCATTTACAATGAGACTACTTTTGCATCCAATAAGACGGATACTCTCTGGTTGAAGCGTGCCACTAAGATGTTGCAAAAAGAACGCAGAAATGACGAAGGTGAATTTGAAGATTGTACTGATATTCCTATCTTCTTCAATATTTCAGATGCACTTTATAAAATTGAACCATCGGCTCCCTCCGCACGTGCTATGTTTGTTATGGCCTACCGTAATAAAGATTATAGCAAAGCCGCTCAGTATATTAAAGAAGCAATTGCTTACGAAATTGATCCATTAAAGCGCTCAGCCGATTACGTTAAATTAGCGTCTATCTATATCAAGCTAGGCAGTTTAGCTTCGGCTAAAAATGCCGCTGTTAAAGCCGCTGCTCTAGATCGGTCCAGTGGAGACGCTTACATCGTGTTGGCTACCACTTACGCTCAAGCTTTTGGAACCTGCGGAAGCAATGTTTTTGAGAAGAAAGCAGTATATTGGGCTGCAATAGATAAATTAAATACGGCTAAAAGTATCGACCCTAGTTTAGCCTTAAAAGTAAATAAAATGATTAGTGATTACCAACGGCAATTACCGGATAAAGGTTTAAGCTTTCAATTAGGTCATACAGAAGGTGAAAAATATACCATTTCTTGTTTTATAAATGAAACCATTACGGTTAGTTTTTAATGCTTAAAGCATTTGCCCATATTAAAAGCATCGTTCCCTTAGGAGCGATGCTTTTTTTAATTTTCGCCTGTGAAAATGAAGTGGCACAAGTGAAAAGCTTAACACGTGATGAGCGTATCCCCATGGAGATACAACAGAATTTTAAATTGATGTATTCCGACAGTACTTTTTTACGGATGGAGCTAAGGGCACCTATCGCCGAAAGCTATCCCCAATTAGAAATTCCGCAGCGTGAATTTAGGAAGGGAATTAAAGTCCGATTTTTAGATGCTGAAGGCAATGAAAGCTCAAGTTTAGAGTCCGATTATGCATTACAGCTAATAAATAAAGATTTGTGGGAAGCGCGCGGTAACGTTATAGTTATTAACCAAAAAGGTGAGCGATTAAACACTGAAAAGTTATTTTGGGATAACCGCAAAGAGATTATTTACAGCGATGAATTTGTCAAAATAACTACTCCTAACGAAATTATTATGGGAGAAGGTTTTCAAGCTGATCAAAATTTTGAAACTTACGAGATTAATAAAGTCTCGGGAATAATAAATATAAAAGAGGACGATGCTTAAAATGTTAAGAGTAGTAGAAATAGTTTGGGCCCTTATGGCGGTCTTCTGCTTAGTAGAGTTTGTGCGATTGTTTAATACTGAGGGCGAGCAGAAATGGATTTACGGGGGCTTTATGCTAGTCTCTATCTTTATGTTTTTCTTCAGAAGAAGAACGAGAATGCGCTATACTCAAACGAAGGAAGAGCGCGAGAATGGAAAACAAATTAATTAAGTGGAATACTTTCTCATAATTAGTATATCTATCTTCTTTTCCGCTTTTTTCTCGGGAATTGAGATAGCTTTTATCTCTTCTAATCGGTTCCATATCGAGTTGGAGAATAAGAAAGGAAGTTATATTTATAAAATAATAAGCTATTTAGTTCAAAATCCACCCCGCTTTATTGCCGCCATGTTAGTGGGCAATAATATTGCATTGGTTATATACGGGCTTTTTATGCCTCAGGTGCTAGCGCCTTACATTCCGCTAGAAAACCCTTATTTGCTTCTACTAGTACAAACTATACTTAGTACCGTACTGATATTGATATTTGCTGAGTTTCTCCCTAAGGCCTTGTTTAACGCCAACTCCAATGCTCTCTTAGAGTTTTTTGCACTTCCCAGCGGCTTATTCTATTTTCTGTTTTATCCCATTGTTAGCTTAATGATTGGCATTAGCAACTTTGTGATGCATTACATTTTTAAAATGGAGGAGGAGGAAGGCCAAAAAGCTTTTAATAAGGTAGATCTCGATAATTATATTCGGGAGCGTACAGATCTTGCGGATGAAAAAGAAGAAGTGGACCACGAAATTGTTATTTTTCGTAATGCCTTAGATTTTAGCGACCGTAAGGCGCGCGAATTTATGATTCCTCGCACCGAAATGGTTGGCATGGAGATAGATGAAGATATTGCTCTGCTTAAGGCAGAATTCATTAGCTCTAACTTATCTAAAATCTTAATTTATAAAGACTCCGCCGATCACATTATAGGTTATGTGCATTCTTTTGAGCTTTTCAAAAAACCTAAAGACATCCGGGCTATTTTGAGACCAGTAAGCTTCTTACCAGAAAGTATGCCAGCGCATGAAACCCTCAAGCTTCTTATGAAAGATAATCGCAGTATCGCCGTAGTTTTAGATGAATTTGGCGGAACCGCTGGATTGGTAACCGTGGAGGATGTGATTGAAGAGATTTTTGGAGAAATAGACGACGAGCACGACGTAGAGGAAAATGTGGAAAAGCAAATTTCTCAAAACGAGTTTATCTTCTCTGCTAAAATTGAGATCGATTATTTAAATGAAAAATACCAATTGGACCTGCCGGAAGATGATAACTACAACTCTTTAGGTGGTTTGGTAATTGATCACCTAGAATCTATCCCAGAGAAAGGCGAAGAAGTTAGAATAGGAAGCTATATCCTTAAGATGGAAGAGGTGAGCAATTCACGCATCGAAACCATTCGCCTCAAGCAAAGCGAAAACGATTAAATTAAAATCCCTTTTTACGAATCTCGTCGAAGTTTCTTACTAATAGCTTATTTGCTAAACGGGCATTATAGTCAAAGTCTCCATTGTGCATCTCAGGCAATATTTCTTTGGCAAAATCCATCACCTTATCCTCTAATTTGTTCATATAGCTTTTCGAGGGCTGTCCGCTAACGGTGCAAGCAATGCTAATTCTCTTAAAGGTAATAAGGTAAATTTTAGAACCGTTAAAATCAACCCAATCAATCGCTTGGCCATTATTGCGTAAAACGGCATCTTCAACCATGCGGCGAATGGTATCGAGCATCAATGAAGTAACTTCATTGTTATCACTCACATACTCACTAAGCATGCCTATAAGGCTTCTGTTTTCATTCTCTAAAACAAAAACATCACTCAATCTAACCCTTACGTCATCTTCCTGCTGGGGTTCAATTTTTTCGCGATATAGCTTAGTAGGATCTTTTAGCTTGTTTACTTTCCCAAAGCCTAGGTTATTTTTAAGACGTGTTAAACGATTACTAAGGTAGTCAGACATCATGTTATGAAAAACAGGACTTAGAGCGGCTTGGATTCTTTCGGGATTGTTTTCTATTTCCTTTTCTAAGGTTTGGTAGAAAAGATGTCCAAATTCTTTTGGAAAATCTCTACGAAAGCGCATAAACCAATCGACTAGGATAGGCTCCATGTTTTGCTCGAGCTTTTCCCTAACGGCAACCTGCTGGCGCACTTTTTCAATTTCACTTATAGAGTCATCCGTTTGTTGGCGCTCTTCACGAATCAATAAATCTTTAAGGATCTCTAATGAACTAGGCTTCTCACTCATCTAATAACTGACTTAATTTTTTCAAAGTTTCACGCAAAGCTTCTTTCTTTGCACTGTCTTCTTTGCGGTGAGCAAGCTGGCGTTGAGTCATGTCATACATGGCATCAAATTTAGCTTCCATACGAATATTGTTCTCGTAAATCTTACGCTCTAAACGTTCAGTAACCTCTTTAATAGCCTCAGAGTCGCCCTGCTTAGCTTTAAGCTTTTGCTCTACATTTAATTCAACCTCATTCAATTTAGTACTCAAACTCTCGAATAATAACTTTACTTGATCAGCTTTAACACTATTATTTAATTGTTCTTCGGTCTTTTTCAGTCTGCTTTCCAATTGAGAGCCGTTGCTAATGCTTTCACGCATGAAAGACACTACATCATTTTCCAGTACCTTTTGAATTCCCTCTACTTGGCTGTTGAGTTTAGTGCGCTCGTCCGCAGCATAGTCGAATCTCTCATTAACCCTGCCAGTTAAACGCTCTAATAATTCTTGAACATCATTTTCGAAGTTATTCTGACGATCCGCAACTTTCTTTTCAAACTCCTTAGTGTTAGGCTTCTGATTTCTTAATGATTTAATTTCTGATTCTAAATTACTAAGACGACTGGTAGCTTGAATTTGATCTTGCGCAGTAACGCTATCTTCTAATTTGCCTAAACGGTTTTCAATATTGGAGCTGAAAGACGCTTGATTAGAAGCAAGCTTTTCTTTGAATGAACTAACTTCTGCCTGCATGGCATCGGCACTAACAGCTACTTTAGAATTAATATTTGTTTCAATCTCTTTCAAGCGTGACTCTAAATTATTGGCCAATTTGGCCTCAGCTAATTTACCTTCTTTCTTCGCCTCAACAAATTCTTGGATAAGATTTTCAACTTCAGGGTTTAAGGCGCTTGGCGCAGATGCCGCTGCAGAATCATTGTTGCGTAACTTTAAAGAAGCCATCTCTTGATTGAGCTCTTCTATAATAGAAACCAAGTGACTATTTGAACTCTCAACACGACGACTAAGTCCACGGAAACGGTTTTCAATTCTTTCGATTTGATTACCAACTAGAATTTTTTTGATAGCATTTAAACGCTTGTCATCGGCAGATTCATTCTGTATGATGTCGGCGGTGCTTTCTAATTTTATATCTCTAGTGTCCATGTTTCACTTGCTTTTTAAAGTCTCAACAAATAAAGCACGCTTAGCTTTTAAAAGCCTCGCTTATTCGATTATTGGTAAAAAATAGGAGATTAAACCACATTTCTTGATAAAAGATCATATTGAGTGTCATAAATATAAAGGCTTTTAACGCAACAATTGTATATTCGCAGCCTTAATTTTCAATGCTTACTATCAATGGCTACATTAGAGCGTATAAGACAACGTTCAGGACTTTTACTCATCGTTATCGGATTAGCGATGCTTGCATTTATCTTAACCGACCTTTTAGGGTCTGGTAATTCTATGTTACGCAACGATGCGAATGTAGTTGGTGAGGTTAACGGTTCTGAAATTGACATTAGAGATTTCAACATTCGTTTGGATGAGCGTTTAGCGCTAATTCAACAACAAAACCCAGAACAGGCCGCAGGCATTACACGCATTATGCTGGCTGATCAGATTTGGAGAGAGTATCAAGAAGAAATTCTACTAGGTGCAAACTACGAAGACTTAGGTCTTGCGGTAAACGACTTAGAACTTTTTGAGCGTATTACTAAAAACCCTCAGGTTAGAAGTCAAGCTGGTTTTAAAGACCAGGTTACTGGTAAATTCAGTACCGCCCAATTAAAGCAATACATTCAAACCATCGAGGAAAACTTAAATAGTGATCCACAGGCCGCTGCGGCTTTTCAACAGTGGATTAACTTTGAACAAGGTACACGTGAAGAGGCTTTGCGCAATAAATACTTATACGCCGTACGTAAAGGTTTATATATGCCTTCGGCTTTAGCTAAAGCTGATTACAATCGCCGTAATGAGTTGAGCACTATTCAATATTTAGGCTTAGAGTACAGTTCTCTAGCAGACTCCACTATTGAAGTGAGTGATAAAGAGATGAAATCTTACTATAAGGATAATAAAGAGGACTTTAAAAGTAACAATACACGCGACATTGCTTTTGTTAACTTTCCAGTAAGTCCTTCAGAAAAGGATAAGCAGAATCTTCAGAATGAACTGAAAGAATATTTAAGCGATCAGATTATTACCGTGAGAGGTAAAACCGATACTTTATTAAGTTTTGTTAATGCAGAAGACGACTCTTCTTATGCAGTTGGTCGTTCAGACATGAGAGTTGATGCAGCCTACTATCAAAAAGAGGAACTAACTGCACCGATGGACTCTATTTTATTCGAGAAAGAAGAAGGTTATATCTATGGCCCTTATGAAGAAAACGGTACCTACTCACTAGCTAAGATTAGTGATATTACCTATGTACCGGATTCGGTAATGGCACGTCATATTTTAATTAGCTATCAAGGCGCTGGTAACGGTCGTTCTGAGTCTACTCGTGCACCTCAAGCCGCTAAAAACTTAGCCGATAGCCTTTTAAAGGTCGTTAATGCCGATAGTACTCAGTTTAATGCGCTAGCTAAACAATACTCTGATGATCCTGGCTCAGGAGCAAAAGGTGGTGACCTTGGCTGGTTTTCTCAGGGTCAAATGGTGGCTCCTTTTAACAAATTCAGCTTTTACAACGAAACTGGTGATATCGGTTTAGTATTCTCACAGTTTGGCTTCCATATTATTCAGATTCAAAATCAGGATGGAGCAAACAAGTCATTACAGTTAATTAAGATTCGACGTCAGATAGAAGCATCTGATGCTACTAGAGATAGTATCTACAACTTAGCTAGCAATTTCGCGGCTCAGGCAAATGCTGAAGACGCTGATTTTGCTCAAGTAGCAGAAGAATTAGGTTATAGTGCCCGTCCTGCCGCTAATATCGCAGAATTTCAAGAAAACATTTTAGGTATTGGTCAAAACCGTGAGGTAGTACGTTGGGTTCACAACGAAGAAACTAGCTTAGGGGATATTCAACTTTTTAACCAAGACAATAACTCTTTCCTAGTAACACAATTAACGCAGATCCAGCCTGAAGGAACGCTTCCTTTTGATATGGTTAAGGATCGTATTGCGCCCATTGTACGCAAAGAAAAGAAAGGTACTATTCTTAGTGAAAAACTAGAAACGGCGATGGCCAGCGAGAGCGATCTTAATGCCCTTGCCACCCAGTTAGGGGTACAAGTAAAAAATCAAGGAGTTAATTTCGCCACGGCTAACTTAACTGGTTTTGGAACTGAACCGAAAGTTATCGGTGCCGCCACTAGCTTAGCCTTAAACACAAACTCAGACCCTATTATCGGTGAAAGAGGAGTTTATGTGGTAAAAGTGAGTGCAAGAACCGATGCAGAAGAATTAAGCGGCTATGAGTCGGAGCAAGTGAGAATTGAAACAGAAATGCAAAATTTAGCAGCGCAACAAGTATTTGAGTCGCTCAAAAATTCGGCTGAGATTATCGATAATCGTGCTAAATTCTATTAATACATAGTCTTATATAAAGAAGCCATCCATTAGGGTGGCTTTTTTTTTGGAAAAAAATTAGACTTTTGCTCAAAGCGCACCTAGCTTAGCTAACTTTGTTAAAGAATAAATTTTTAGAATGAAAAAAGTATACTTCTTAGTTCTCAGTATTAGTATTTCTTGTAGTGCTTTAGCACGCGAAGGAATGTGGCTCCCGCAGCTTCTTGCACAACTTAATTACCCTGAAATGCAACGCATGGGGCTGCAGATTAGCGCCGAGGATATTTATAGTGTTAATCAATCTTCTTTAAAGGACGCAATCGTCCATTTTAATGGAGGCTGTACAGGCGAATTGATCAGTAGCAAAGGACTTTTGTTAACCAACCATCATTGTGGCTTTAGTATGATTCAGTCGCATTCTACCTTAGAGGAGAACTACCTAAAAGATGGCTTCTGGGCAATGAATCAGTCAGAGGAATTAGCTAACCCAGGTGCTTTTGCCTCAATCGTAAAAGCATTAGAAGACGTTACTAATCAGGTATTGGTTGGTGTAGAGCAGAACATGTCTGCCGAAGAGCGTGAGAGAATTATTACGGAAAACATTCAAGGTATTCTTGCTGAGCAAGCATTAGCTAATCCAAAATTAGACTTTGAAATCAAAGACTTTTTCTTTGGGAACCAGTATTTACTAATTAGCAAAGCAATTTATAGTGATGTGCGTCTAGTAGGCGCTCCCCCAAGCAGTGTTGGGAAATACGGGGCCGATACCGATAACTGGGTGTGGCCTCGTCACACCGGTGACTTCTCTATTTTTCGCTTGTACGCAGATGCGAATAATGAAGCGGCCGACTACGACCCAGACAATGTGCCTTATACGCCTGCTCAGCATTTGAAAGTAAACATTGCTGGTACGAATGATGGCGATTTCACTATGGTTTATGGCTATCCTGGAAGCACACAACAGTATTTGCCGGCTTCAGAGGTTAGCAATATAGTAGAGGAGTACAATCCTTTTAGAATTTCCATCCGTGATGAAATACTAGCTATTCTAGACGCTAAGATGCGTAAAGATGAGGCCACGCGGCTTAAGTATGCCAGCAAGTATGCACGCATCAGCAACAGCTGGAAAAGATGGAAAGGAGAAATAATTGGGATAGAAGCCACCAACGGAATTATGGAGAAACGCAGAGAAGAAGTGCGCTTTACCAAGGCGGCGAGAAAGATTCCCGCTATTAGTGAATATGAGCATTTAGTGCCAGAAATGGTAATTGCCTACGAAAAACGTGTGCCCCTCTATTTAGAGCGTTATGCTTATATAGAGGTCGGGTACTATGGATTAGAAAGTTTCCGCCACTTATTGGGCTATTCCAACCTTCTGAAATTTAGTGAACTGGACCTGGAGGAAGATTTACAAGTTGAGGGAAAGCGTTTAGCTAAACGTTTAGAAGGCTTTATGAAAGATTATGATGCCCAATTAGAGGCAGAAGTAGCTCAAAAAATAATCCCACTGTATTTAAATGCCATCAAAACTGATTTGCCTGAAATTATAAGCGATCTTAAAGAGGAGGACTCAAAGGACAGGTCTAAATACATTAGTCGCTTATTTGCAAAAAGTCCTTTGGCAGATAAAGAGTTTATGGAGCTATTGAATAGCAATCCAGAGAAGGCCGCTAAAATGCTAAGGAAGTCTAAGGCTTATAAGTTAAGTATGGCCATGTACCAACATTTTGTTTCAGAGTTAAATCCAGCGGTAGCTCAACATAATGCAGAAATAGAAAAACTGCAAGCCAATTACGTTAAGGCTTTACAAATAGCTTTCCCGCAAAAAGCAATGTATCCTGATGCAAACAGCACTCTGCGCGTATCATACGGCACAGTAGAGCCTTATGAAGCTCGCGACGGTGTTATTTATCAAAGTCGTACTTATTTAGAAGGCGTAATTGAAAAGTACATTCCTGGTGATTACGAGTTTGATATGGCGGCCAAGTTAATGGAGCTCTACGAAAAGAAAGATTATGGTCCTTACGGGGAAAATGGTAAAATGCCAGTATGCTTTGTAGCAACCAACCACACCACTGGTGGCAATTCTGGTAGCCCGGTACTTAATGCTTATGGTGAGTTAATTGGCTTAAATTTTGACCGTGCCTGGGAAGGGGTAATGAGTGATATGTACTTTGATACTCGTCGCTGTCGTAATATTATGGTAGACCTGCGATATGTACTTTTTATGGTAGATAAATTTGCCGGTGCTGGCTACCTTGTGGAGGAGATGGATTTGGTAAATGAAAGTGTTTCCGAACGGGTAGCTGCGGCGGAAGAAAAGCAAAGAGAAGAAGCTTTAGTGGAAGACTAAGGGAAATAGTATTCTTGAAAACAAAAAGCGGCGGGTTTTCGAACTCGCCGCTTTTTGTTTTTCATATTGTTCTTTTAGGACCTTTCACCAAACTTAAAACAGAAAGGATTGATTTTGTTCAGCTTAAACCTCTCTATTTATAAAGGGTCTGAAGCCTAATTTAGAACTGAACTCAGGTTAGAAGCACAGAGGTAGGTCTAATATTGAAAAGAGTTTAAAGAAGTAGTATTCTCACTTCCCTCGGGTTTCTTTATTTCCTTAGGCTAATAAATCTTGAACACTTTTCTCTAAACTCTCATAGTCCTTATAACCCTTGGCAATTAGGTAGGCTTTGTCCTTATTTTGAAACACCACTGCTGGAAAGCCGGTAATTCCCCACTTACGTACGATGCTAAATTCTTCTTTAACCAGTTCTAGTCGATCTTTATCCACCATTAACTTCATAAAGTCATCCGCGTTCATTCCAAAATCTTCAGCGCAATGGCCATAGGTTTTGGCTGAAACAGGCTCTAAGCCTTCGCTGTAAATAGCTTCTTGCATCCTACTTGCAAATTGGACAGCGTTATCTGGTTGATAAGTGCGAAACGCTGCGAGGGCGAGAGCGCCGGGTAAAGAACTTAAAATGGCTTCGCCTTTTTCTTGCATGGCGAAAAATTCGGCACTAAAATGTTGCCCACTCATTTCTTCAATTCTCTTAAAGGAGTCAACTATCTCGGGTGATAGTTCGCCAATGGGGCCTTCGCGATCACCGATAACCATTCCTCCAGACATAACTCTAAAATCGATGCGGTCCTTATATTCTTCCTCTAGCTTTTTGATATTGCTGCTAAAGCCATAGCACCAACTGCAGAGTACATCAAAAACATAATATATAACTGGTCTCTCCATAGTATATTGAAAATTAATGATTAAAATTTCTTTGTCACTGATTTACAGTACTTAGAAATATTATTATTTCTTGTATATTCGCTCGAAATAAGCAAAGACACTTTATTTTATTTGGGTCCGCAAAGTACTAAAGTAGAAGCAAAAGGGTTAAGGGTATTTCTTTAAAAACAAGAGGCTCTTAAAAGCACACTAGAAAGCAAGATTATGGAAGTAAGCGTTGATCAAATTAAACACTCTCTTAGCTTAGGTTTTGGAGCATATATTGATTCCGAAATGATTGTAAAGCTAAATGAATCTCAATATTTAGCCCAGAGCGATAATCCCGAAATGAATATAAGTTCATCCCTAGATGCATTCAGTACTCTTCAGTATTAGCCGTCCATCGATAAAATTTCGATACTAACCCAAAATAGCTGAAAGAGAACTATTTCAAATTCTGCGTCGATGAGCGAAATAGCTGACTTAAAGAAGTTATTAGAGCAAGAACAATCCAAAATCCTTAGTTTAGAAAGCGAAAAGGCATTGTTAAGGGCGGAGCTTTCTTTAAAGCGCCGAGAACTGGAGTCTCTTGATAAAAGATCTAATGAGCGCCTAAATGCTAGTATCACTGCTTTCAGGCGTCACCGTAATTTTTATGAAAATATTCTTGATAATGTACCTGCCGAAATTATTGTGGCGGATAACAAATTCAAATTCATTTACTTAAATCCTAGAGTAGAGGAGAAGGAAGAAATTAGAGATTATTTAATTGGTCGCGATGATTTTGATTTTTGTCGTATAAAAAAGAGACCTCTTGCAATCGCTGAAAATAGGCGTAACATGTATTTTCAAGTTCAAAAAACTAAAAGTCTCTGTGAGTGGGTAGAGGAATTTGAGGACAATGATGATAAGAGGTATTTTTTAAGAAGATTATTACCGATTCTTAATACGGAGGAGGAAATAGAACTTTATATCGCATACTCTTTAGAAATTACTGAAAGTGTACAATACCGGGAGGAATTGATTAGCGCTAGAGATATTGCTCAAAAAGCGACTTTAGCAAAATCTGAGTTTCTGTCTAAAATCAGTCACGAAATACGCACGCCATTAAATGCTATTATTGGTCTAACCAATATACTTTTCCAAGAGGAGCATAGAGAAGAGCAGGTAAATTACCTACAGGCGATGAAATTTTCAGCTGATACTCTTTTAGGAATTGTAAATGAGGTATTAGACTTTTCGAAGATTGAAGCAGGCAAGTTAAGTTTTGAGCAAATTCCTTTTAACCTCAATCATCTTCTGCAGGGGATAGAGAGAACCTTCAGCTTCAAGTTGAATGAATTAGGCATCAATTTTAAAATTGAATCTGAAGATGGAATGCCCCCATTTTTAATAGGGGACCGGGTAAAGCTAAACCAGATTTTTTTGAACTTAGTTGGAAACGCGGTAAAGTTTACAAGACAAGGAGAAATCTCGATCGAGGCAGAAATTGAATCGCAAGATGATAAAACTATTGAAGTGGTTTTCTCGATTAGTGATACGGGTGTAGGAATAGCAGCAGATAAGCTTGAGACGGTATTTGAGAGTTTTACTCAAGAAGGAGATGACACTACTCGAAAATTTGGTGGAACGGGCTTAGGCCTTACAATAACCCGTAAATTTATTGAAGCGCAGGGAGGCAAGATTTGGTTAGAAAGTAGCGCCGGTGAAGGGAGTACCTTCTATTTTAAGCTTGCCTTTGGCTATGAGTTTGAGCCAAGAATAGAAAAGGACAATGCCCAGTGGTCTAAAAACTTTGATTCAATAGGCACCAAACGTATTTTGGTAGCAGAGGATAATTTAATGAACCAACTGGTATTGCGAAAGTTATTGGAGCGTTGGAGCCCATCAATACTTTTTGTGGATAACGGTAAAGAGGCCATAAAGGCTTTGGAAAATGAAAGTTTTGACTTAGCCTTCTTTGATGTACAAATGCCAATAATGGATGGCATTGAAGCCGTTCAACTATGGCGTAAAAAAGAGGCTCTATCGGCTATCGAACGGACTCCTATTATCGCTCTAACGGCAGATGCATTTAAAGAGTCACGTGATCGTGTTTTAGTAGCCGGAATGGATGACTTTTTAAGCAAACCTATCGAGGTATCAGAGCTCAGGAGAGTGTTGGCTAAGTTTTTACTTGACTAAAGCCCTATTGTCTAGCGTCCAGAATGAAAATAGTCGGCCTTTTCTCTAAGTCAGGCTTATTCTTTTTCCAGTCTTTTATACTTTTTGAGCGAATAAACTCTGAGGCTAAACTGACTTCACGGGCAATACACAATTTTGTTTCGGGATGACAGTTACTCATAAGATCGTCAAAAAGCTTCTGGTTGCGATAGGGAGTCTCCATAAAAATTTGACTCTGGCCCGTTTTACGACTTAAGCTTTCTAACTGACGAATTTTCTTTTTACGTTCGGAGGAATCTAATTCTAAATAGCCCACAAAAGCGAAATTCTGACCATTCATCCCACTAGCCATCATAGCCATAAAAATAGAGGAGGGACCTACCAGAGGAATAACACGAATATTTTTTGAATAGGCAATATTTACAATCTCTGCACCTGGGTCAGCAATTCCAGGGGCACCCGCTTCAGAAATCACTCCAATGTGCTCACCTCTAAGGCATGGTTCTAAATAAGAGGGGTACTCTAAAGGATCACTAAATTTATTGGTGATGTAAAATATTAAGTCACCCTGATTTTTAGCGGGAAATACTCTTTTAATGAAAGCTCTTGCCGTTTTTTCATTTTCAACGATATAATGATCGCAAAGGTCTAATACTTTTTTTACCGAAAGAGGCAACACTTCAAGAGGCTCAACCTCTCCCATTAGGGACGGAATTAAATATAGTTTTCCAGGCGTATCAGAGTGTTCCATGGTCAATTTTTTCAGCTATTACTTGGGTAGAAGCATCTAGGAGGCGGTAAACTTGCTCAAAACCTTCATCTCCTCCATAATAAGGATCTGGAACATCTTGGTTTCCATTAGGGCTAATTTGGTTAAGTATGAGGTCCACTTTTTCATTATCAGCCTCATTACGTGCTAGAGCTTTTACATTGTTTAGATTAGAATGGTCCATAACAAAGATATGGTCGAAATTATCAAAGTCTTTAACCGAAAATTTACGTCCTACAAATTTGCTTATATCTAAGCCGTGCTTGCGAGCATGCATTATAGTTCTGATGTCAGGTGCTTCCCCAATGTGATAAGCAGCAGTGCCGGCACTGTCTACTTTAACCACACTAGCGTCCACTTTAGTTTTTAGTAAGCCTTCCGCTAAAGGAGAACGACAGATATTCCCTAAACAAACCATCAATATTTTTTTCACAAGGATTACATTTAGATTTCAAGTTAATTAGAATCTTTGAAGTTCAAAGATAGAAGCACTCTAGAATTATCGAGTGATTTCAACTTAAGTTTAGCACCGTATTTCCCCAGTTGGCTTTTAATTAGTTCAATGCTTTCGGGAAAGCTAAAGAGTAAGCTTGACGAATTAGTAGGGCTGTCTTCATTTAAGCTTTTAAGGCTCCCAGGAAGTTTCAATTCAATTACCTTATAAGACTCAGATTCACGGGTGCTTATTATTATGCTGATGTTCTCCTCAGTTTTTTTCTCAAGTATGTGGGCAAATATGGTGTAGAGTGCATCTTCCAGATATGGTCCAAAATACTCAACTGCAAAATTAGGGTCACCTTGGTATTCGATATTTGCTAGTTGCTCGATAATTTTATTGGATAGAAGTCTTTTCGCCTTTTCTATGAAGTCCTTTACATTGAGCTCCTCAAGTGCTGCTAGTTGTGGTTTATCGCTTTTTAAAATAGATTGAAAGCTAGCTAAAGAAGCGCTCAGGCTTTGTGTGGTCGTATTTAGCAGCTCTACCAGCTCTTGTTGCACCAAAACGTTGCCAGTTCGTTTTAGATTATTAACTGAGGCTTCAATATTTTGGCAGTGGGCCAAAAAGCTATGTGAGCTAATGTGAGCAAAGGACTTAAGCCTTTCATTTTGCTCATTAATTACATCTAAATTATGCTGTATTTGTTTTTCCTGATGCTTTCTTTTCCTGATGTCTAAAGCAACAAAAATGTAGTTTTTGAGTAAACCATCCTCATCATATACGGGAGTAATACTTAATTCCAACCAAAATTTTGCCCCTTCCTTATTTATAGCTTTTCTTTCTACTTTCAGAACCTCTCCGCTTTTTATTTCCGTTTCTAAGGCATCGGCTATCTTGGTGGAGAAGAGTTTGCGAGTAATTATTTCATTGATTGTTTCTTGTAAGCTGTATCCACTTAGCTGCTCGTAACTTTTGTTTACCCAGACAGACTTCAATTCTGCGTCGGTAATTATTACAGCATTTTCAGTTTTGTTTGCCACTAAGGAGAGTCTTCGTAACTCCTCCTCATTTTTATGTTCTTTTTCAATATCCCGTATATTGATAAAGGCTTTTAATCCTTGTTCAGTATTTTCAATTTTACCGCTAGCCTCTACCCAAAGAGTAGAGCCATCTTTATGTAAGGCGCGAAATGTAGAGCGTGTAACCTTACCAATTTCACCATCAGCTTCAGAATAGGCCTTAATTACAGCTTCATGGTCATCAGGGTAAATAAGGTCGAAATTATGCAGCCCTATAACCTCCGAGGGATGATAACCTAACAGCTTGGTAATATTCGGTGAAACGTACTCATAAATAGATTGATCATCTAGAGTAGCGAAAATATCACTGGACTTCTCAATATAACTTTTAAAGCGATTTTCAGCTGCTTTAAGAGCAGCACTAGATTCAATAATTGGAGATAAATCCAATATGTGCATCCATGCACTGGTGCCGTTATTTTCTTCCTCAATAGTAAAAGTAGAGAGAGCAACTTTAATAATACTCTGATCTTTACGGATAAGGTCTAGTTGAAAACTAATCGCACCTTCACTATTTTTAAGGTGATCTATTTCCTTAAAGAAGAAACTTTTAACTTCTTCCGGTATTAGCTCTAAAAACGACATTTTTAGAAGCTCTTCTTTACGGTAGCCTAAAATATTTAATAGCGCTTGATTACAATCTAGGCAGAGAAAATCATCTAGTTTTACTAAGGAAACACCAATCAGTGACTCTTCAAAAAGCCTACGAAATTTCTCCTCACCTTTAATTAATTGACTTTCAAAATCAATCGTAGCGGAATTATCATGCATCGCTCCAATAACCCGGTAGGCATTACCTTCTGCATCTCTAATAGCATAACCACGGTCTTCTATGGATGCTAGTTTGCCATTCTTATATAGAAAACTGAATTGACAGGACCAATAATCACCCTTTTCTTCAATTATGCCATTAAAACTTTGGTTAAGTATGCTATGATCCTTATTAGGTATTTTCTCTAGCCATTGCGTCAAGGTAGCTATCTCAGAGCTTTTCCACCCAAAAATATCCTCAACGTTTTCACCCCAAGTAATTTCGCCAGTCCTTAAATCAAGATCCCAAATAACATCTTGAGTAGCTCGACTGGCCAGCTCAAAGCGACGCTTCCACTCTTCTAATGCTAATCTGCTTCTTTTTTCGGCATCGATATCTCTAATACTAGAAATAATACCCATGATTCCTGTAGTATCTCGGCGATCGGTTACTAGAACATCAATCCATATGTAGTTGCCATTTTTGTGACGAATGCGATGTTGCACATTTACACTTTCTTTTTTGGCTTCGCGCACTTGGGCAATTATCGGGTGTGTTTTTATGGCGTCCTCTGGCAAGGTGAAATCGGCGGTATCACGACCAGCAAGCTCTTCTGGACTATAACCCGTAAGCCTAGTAATACCAGGACTAGCATATTTGATAATCCTGGAGGTATCAGTAATTAAAATGGCATCAAAACTCTCTTCTAAAAGTTTGGTGAAAGCAGTAACATTTGCAGTGTAATTTTCCTCAAGTTGACTCTTTTTAGGCCATAGATTGAAACTGATGGTATGAAATATACCGTCCCCAATTTTTTTATTTTCTTTATTTACATAGACCCGAAAGATCTCTACCGCTTTAGTAGAGCGTAAATTAAGCCAAGCATCTATTTTATCAACATTTAAAAGCTCTTCTATGGGTTCAAAGGTTTTTAATTCACCGAAGCGAAACTTTATGGGTATATCCTTAAAGTTTTTAATCTCATGCGAACCTTTGATATCGAAGAATTCAAAAATATTATTATCCTGATAAACAATTTTGCCATTTTCATCGCAAACGATGTGCAACTGTCGAACTTTATTTTCGGGATTTGTTTTTAGTTGAAAAAGATAGGGGCTTAGGAAATCTAGGATGAGCTTGTCATTATTACGGTTAATGCAATATGAAGCTTCTTTAAATAAGTGGTTAGGGGGGCTTTGATTAGGGTCACAAATCAGAATAAGTTTGCAGTTCTTCCGAGTGAAGGCTTTAAATTCAGCAAAGTATTCTTGATCTAATAGAATAATTAGTTCGGTGCCTTCAGACAAATCAAAAGGTATGTCCTCATAACTCTCCACCTGCGAGTACTGTAAAAGTGGGGCAGATTTTAGCTTGACGCCAAAGTCAACAATCCAAAAGGGGGGCTTATTATTTCGAGAAGATCTCACTAGGCAGCTAGGCTTTTCAAATCCTCTTTTAGATTAACAAGATTCAGTGTCTTCCTAAGAAAAGAAATGATGTTGGAATATACTTGAGCTAGGTTATAATCTTCCTTATCAATGGAAGTGGTGAGAATCGCTATATGAGGCAAATTTATATTAAAGTTATGTGCTTTGATAGAGTCTAAAAAGGTCCATCCATCCATAATTGGCATATTAAGGTCTAGGATTATTAAATCAGGTCTTCGCTGATCGGAGCTTTTACTTTCAAAAGCGTCTAAGAAATATTTGCCATTTCCGTACTGGATAACCGCCGCACAAAAACCCTCTTTCTGGAGTCTTTTTCTGATCGGCAGACGGGCAATTGAATCATCATTTGTAACCCAAACACAATTTAAATTCTTTTCCATCTATACTTTGCCTTAACGTTCTTGAAACTACGAATTTAAACTAGACAAAAAAAATGGCTGAGAACTTATTTAAGTGTTAGCTTTTTCCTTAAGTCATCTACGTAAGTGCGGAACCGCTTATCTGTTTCCGTGAGATTATTTACTGTTCTACAAGCGTGTAGTACCGTAGCATGATCTTTATTTCCACATTGAGCACCAATACTAGCCAATGAGTTTTTGGTAAGCTGTTTAGAGAAGTACATAGCTAATTGACGGGCTTGTACAATTTCTCTTTTTCTGGTTTTAGATTTCAACAAATCAATTGGCATATCGAAATAATCGCAGATGACCTTTTGAATATAATCGATACTTATTTCACGTGTGGTGTTCTTAACAAACTTATCAATCATCTGCTTGGCCAGCTCAACAGTAATTTTCTTTTTGTTTAAAGAAGATTGGGCCAGAAGTGAAATGAGTGCACCTTCTAATTCACGTACATTAGAGTTTATGCTATAAGCCAGATATTCTATAACGTCAACGGGCATTTCTACGCCGTCATTATATAGTTTTTGATTTAAGATAGCAATTCGGGTTTCTAAGTCTGGGACCTGAAGGTCTGCACTCAAACCCCATTTAAAGCGTGACAGTAATCTTTGCTCCATACCCTGTAAATCTACTGGAGCGCGATCGGAGGTTAAAATAACCTGCTTACTATGTTGGTGTAGGTGGTTAAATACTTCAAAAAAGGCGCTTTGAGTACCTTCTTTACCAGCAAATGAATGTACATCATCAACTATAAGAACATCTATCATTTGATAGAAATGCAAAAAGTCATTTTTATTGTTGGTGCGAACCGCTTCTATAAATTGTTGCTGAAACTTTTCGGCTGAAACATAGAGCACGGTCTTTTCTGGATAACGATCTTTAATTTCGATGCCAATAGAGTGGGCAAGGTGCGTTTTTCCTAGGCCATTACCTCCGTAGAGTAATAAAGGGTTAAAAGATGTACCTCCGGGCTTCTTAGATACTGCAAATCCAGCAGAGCGCGCAAGTCTATTGCAGTCCCCTTCAACAAAGTTGTCAAAAGTATAATTTGGGTTTAGTTGAGACTCTACGTGAACCTTGCGTAAACCAGGAATAATAAATGGGTTTTTAACACTGTTTTCGCCAATTTCTAAGGGCATGTTAATTTTAGGATTCTTAATACTTCCACGATTACTACTGGGAATTTTAACGGTGATGGGGTTCGCATTGCCGTAGGTATTTTCCATTACGATGCTGTACACAAGTTTGGCGTCTTCGCCTAGCTCCTTAGAAATCGCACTTTTAAGTAATTTGATGTAGTTCTCTTCTAACCACTCGTAGAAGAATTTGCTAGGCACCTGAATGCTTAAAACCTTATCATTAAGTTTCAAGGGCTTGATGGGCAAAAACCAGGTTTTAAAGCTCTGAGAGGAAATATTATCCTTTATGTAAACGAGACAATTGTCCCAAACCGTTTTTGCAGTTAATTCCATTACTAAGCCTAAATTTTAATTTATCTCCCTAAAAAAAAATACCCTTACCTCATCAAGTATATTTAATCAATATACCCCCTCTTGCAGGATGACAAAAGTGTGGAGAAAAAAGTGATAAAAAAAATGAAATTGGTCTTGACTATCTAGTTTATTTGTTGCAACTTATGACGGGCGAATCGCTCTGTATCCCGCATTGTACGTGTGGTGTCCCCTAATAATCAATGACTAAGAAAATGTATATTTCAGAAACTAGCCTTAGGGTAAGATATGCCGAAACCGACCAGATGGCCTATGTTTACTACGGCAATTATCCACAATATTTCGAGGTTGCTAGAGTAGAAGCATTGAGATCCATAGGTTTAAGCTATAAAAAAATAGAGGATGAAGGGGTGATGCTTCCGGTCTTGAAATTAGAAGTGAAATATATTGCACCAGCGAAATACGATGACTTATTAAAAATTAAAACGCGTATTGCTGAGATGCCAAAAACGAGAATAACTTTTGAGCATGAAATTTATAATGAAGCGGGAAATTTATTAACCTTAGGGAAAGTTGAGCTTGTTTTCGTAAACATAAAAAGTGGAAAGCCTTGCCGGGCCCCCCACTCTTTAATAGCATCTTTAGAAAGTACTTTTAGTTCCGAAAAACTTTAAAGGTTTTTGTCGACTTCATACCTTCAATTTTGATGAGGTATATGCCAGACTTAAGGGATTGAGCTTGGATCACCGCTTGAGGGCCTATAAGTTTACCACTCTGTATTTCTTTTCCTTCTAAACTAATAATTTGATAGCCTACTAGTCCTTTTTCTGACTTAATCATCAGGTTTCCTCCAGAAGCAAAGGCATAGCTGTTATACAGTGAAATTCTATTGTTGTCTATGAAACTTTCAGCAAGGCTGAAGTCAAAATTCAATATGTTGCGCCTCACAAAAGCAGCTTTAATTACGTTGAAGTTTTGACCGCCGTTAAGAACTTTATCTGCATTAATTACCATGATGGCAAAATCGCGGTAGGTACTGCTAGCTTGCAAGCTAAAAAGAGCTTCGAGAATAATTTCGTCACTAATAGTGCGTGAAGTGTTCATCAATATTTCTCTTAAACAGCTTACAAGCAGGTCAGTATTTGTATAAATACTGCCAGAAAAACTCACAAATTGGTAGTTTTTAGAACTTACCGCACTGCGTCCTGGCCAAAACTCATTGTGGCCGTCCCAGTTAAATACTCGGTCAGATTGATTATTAGTAAATTTACTAGAATAGCTTACGGCAAAGTAGTCGCAAATTGCTTCATCCATGCCTGCTCTTTCGTTAATGCGACTATTAATAATGGAAGCTTCCGAAATTAGAGCGTGAATATATTCATGAATGATTACGTCCACATCCTCTGCATCATCTACACCTCCTTCACCCATATAAATTCTAAATCCACTCGGGCTGTAATAACTTTGATCTGAATTACTAACCGCGTGCACGTCAACTTCAATTTGATTACCTGGTATGGAACTAAAGCCGAGACTGTCAATATATTTCTTAAAAAGAGATAAATGCACAAAGGCATTAACATCTTCAAAGCCGTCTTGATCGCGGGTTAAATTAAAGTTGGGACTGTTTTGGCTGTAAGCAGGTATTGTGGGTGAATCAAAATCATCAATTTTTATATCGGCATTTTCTAGTTTAAAAGTGCCATTATCGAATTTAGCTTTAAAGCTAATATTTTGTCTTTCTAAGTCAAGTAAAGGTATTGAGCCATCGTTATTATCCACGTAAAGGCCACCGTAGTTTACGTTTGCAGTACTCAAAGGATCTGGCGCAAAAACCAAAGCAGTACAAGTGCTATCGCTGGTATGAAAATAATTACGTAGATCTTCTAAAACCAAGATTTCATTTGCGGAGCTAATTAAAACGTAATGCATGCCAGCATCGCCAAAGAAATCAGTTCGCAGGGCTTTGAAGTTTGTATTTTGGTTGGACCAATAAACCGGCTGGCTGCTGTATTTTATGGCTTCCAAATCACCTTTCATTAGCTCCAAATCTAAGGTAGAGCTGAAATCGCCTTGGTAATTATGACTAAGAATCGGGTACTGAACTGAAGTAATGCCATTATTATAATCATGCACTACCGCTTGTAAGCCGTAAAAAGGAATTTGATTTTTCTCTATCTGATAATAATCATGAAGACCTCCAGAGCTCCTTAAGCTCTTTGTTTTTTTAAAATCAATTTGCGCAGAGGCCATTTGCTCTTCTAAAGTATTAAGCGCATTGGATGACTCATCTAGGGCAAGCGAACCATAAAGTGGTGCTTGGTGGAATCCCGTAAAACTACTTTCTCCCTTGTTATTTTGTGCTGAGAGGCTTAAGCTTAAGCTTAAAAAAGTAATTAAGAGTGATTGCTTTATCATAATATTATTTCCTTTAATTGAGCCTGATATAGGTTTTTAATTTGTTCTAAGGCTAATTCTAATTTACTTTCCCTACAGCGTAAAACATAGCCTGCGTCTTTGTCCATACTTTCAGAAGTGATTTCAAAGTTACTTAGGTGCAAAGTATTCATTACTTCTGCCATAGCAGAGTAGGGAAAACGTAATTCATAAGTACGGTATAAATATATGTCAATTATTTTGCAGTTTTGAATAGCTTCTGATGCTGATGCACGGTAAGCAGTAATCAGTCCAGAAACCCCCAATTTTGTACCCCCAAAATAGCGTACTACGATTACGGCAATATCCCATATTTCGGCACTCATTATTGCGTGAAAAATTGGAGTACCGGCAGAGTGAGCGGGTTCGCCGTCATCATTAAGACGAACTTCGGGATGCTTTGGTTGGAAACGATAGGCATAACAGAAGTGTCTCGCATCGTGGAACTTAACCTTTAAATCGTCTAAAAAACCTTGAAATTCATCTAGGCTTTTAACGGGTAGGGCATAGGCATAAAACTTAGAACCACGATCTTTAAATAAGGCTTCACCTGTGGTGCTAACGCTTTGGTAATGATCGCCTTCTAGTGCCTCTTGAATCATAAAACCGCGGTAATTAAAATGATAGCGATAATGGCCAGAACTATTCCCGCAATATTGATGGTGCTTAGTTTTTCTTTGAAAGCAAAGTACCCTAAAAGGGAGGAAAGCGCTACAATGCCAACATTATTAATGGCAAAGAGACTGGAACTCTCAATACCGGGACTATCGAGGGCGCGTAATAAAAAGTAGATGCTACCGTAATTGGGCACTCCCAAAGCAATACCGCCAAGAATGGCTTTAAACTGCAAGGGGACGCGCATTTTAAAATAGCGGTATACAATGGCAATGATTCCAAAAATTGCAGCAAAACCAAAAATACTACTGGCAAACCAAGGCTGGTCTTCGGCAGGTACCAGCTCTTGTTGATTGTATTTTAAAAAGGCATCGAGAAAACCAGAGCCTAAGAATAATAAGATAGGGAGAATTATACTCAGAGGATTGGACTTAATCCGAGCTGGCTTGTAGGTAGACATCCAAACTGCTAAGAGCGCCAAAACAATAGCGCTAATCTTTAAAGCTGATGCGCTTTCAAGGTAATAAATAATACCAAAACTAATGGGTACCATAACCGACATTTTAACCGCTATGCTAACCGTTGTAAGACCAAAGTTTTGACTAACCCAAGCCATTAAATTAAATAGGGTTATAAAAAGAAAGCCTAGGATTAATACGGAGCTGATCCAAGGTTGATTGATTGTATCCGCTAGTGGCTGGGAAAACCCCATCTGGGCTTGACCGATGCTAAAAGCCACTAAATAATTGATTAAAATGGCCTGAAGGTTATCGATTGAGAATTTCTTCAGATAAGTAAAAACCACAAAGATCATTATAGAACTGAGAATGCTGAATAAAATCCAAATCATAAGGCGTAAATTCTTTGAATGCGATCTTGTTTTAGAAAGTAGTCTTCTGCTACCTTACCTGCTACTTGGGGGGCAATCATGCCCCTATTTAAATTGCTTGTTCCAGTAATAATAAGTGCTTCGTCCCAAAGCTTTGCATCAATAAACTTCTGTAGGGTAAAAGCTCCTCCTTCTACCATAATGCTTTGAATGTCTTTCTGATGTAGGATATTCAAAAGGCTTTTAAGGCGCTTTGCTGAATCTAATATTTGTGTTTCCACGTTGCGGCTTTCTTCTGAGAAGTAGAGGAAATGATTGTCTCGAAAAACCTGAGCTTCTGGACTAATTCTGCCCTTAGGGTCGATAACAATGCGCCATAAGTTTTTGGCGGACTTATACTCGCTAATACCCAAATGCGGATTATCGTTTACAATGGTATTGGCTCCTACTAAAATGGCATCAACTTTGGCGCGCTCACGATGCACAAAGGGACGCGTTTCGGGCTGACTAAGCCAATGAATACCTTTTTTTTGAGCAGAGCGATCAATGTCTATAAAGCCATCACTACTCTGGGCCCACTTCAATAAAATATATGGTCTTTTTTTGGCATGAAAAGTGAAAAACCGTCGATTTAGAAATTCACATTCTTCCACTAATAGATCTTCGATAACTTCAATTCCCGCGGCTCGCAGTTTGGCAATGCCTTTACCATTAACTAAGCTGTTCTTATCGCGGCAACCAATTACTACACGAGGAATTTGTTTTTCTATTATCAGGTCCGAGCAAGGCGGCGTGCGTCCCTTATGCGAACAAGGTTCTAAGTTTACATAGAGAGTGGACTCTGCTAACAGCTCTTGTTGTTTTACATTAGCAATGGCATTAACTTCGGCGTGCGCTTCACCCGCTTGATAATGCCAGCCTTCGCCAATAATTTTTCCTTGGTAGACTATCACAGAACCTACCATCGGATTTGGACTGGTACTAGTTTCGCCTTGTAGTGCTAATTGCAAACAACGTTGCATATACCTTTCTTGCTCTTCTCGCATAAGCGGCAAAAATAATAGCTTTAGCCACGAAAAATACTTTATAGCCTAAGTTCGATTAAAATTTTAGCTTAAGATTTTCAAGAAAAGAAAAAGACCAATCTAAATCGTAGAGCTGTAGCGGGCTGCGGCAAATGAACTAGATACAGGATGCTCACTATTATTGGAGAAATACTTATAACCTAATTTTAATCGAATTCAGTTTTATACAAAATTTTAATGTAATTGGTTTTAATTAAGATATGAAAATAGAAGACCCTTTAGATTTTTTTGAGGACGATATGAGTTTTTGGACGAAGCTTGCAGAGCATGCGCGTGAGCAAAAAGAAATGCAGCGGATGGTATTGTCTAGTGTTGGCACAGAAGGAAAACCACAGTTGCGAACTATGATTTTACGTTCCCTCAAGCCTCGCGAAAAGACCTTATTTTTCTATACAGATTCTCGCAGTGATAAAGTAGAACAATGGCAGAAAAAACCTTTTTGTGAAGCATTAGCCTATAGTCATAGTAATCTAATGCAACTAAGACTTTCTGGTAATATTAAGATACTCGAGCAAGGCGATTTATTCGATCAAGCGAAAGATGGCTTGGTCCCCCATCAGCATAAAGATTACAATAGTAAATTAGCCCCTGGTAGTATTTATGATTCTTCTCAAGCTGGCCTAAGTGAAACGCTAAACTTTGCTTTAGTGCAACTTCAGGTGGAGCATTTAGAGATTTTAGTCCTTCAACCTAAGGGCAGTGAGCATTTTCGGTGGTCTTACCAATACGATAAGGAAGGACATCTACTAAAATCTACGCGCTTAGTGCCTTAAAAGGTCTCAAGTAGGGGAGGTGTTTTTGAATGTCTTTGATAAAACTTTCCGTGGTTGTAAGGCGATAACCTTCGCTTGATATTAACTGGGTCCGTGGCCGAGAAAGGCTTATAATTAAGTTGGGAATTTCATTGAGGACCGCCAAACCTAATTCACGCTTTTCTTCGATATCAGTGAGAACTAGGTTTTTCTCTTGCAGTAGCTCAATAAGTCGAGCAGCGCAAATTTGGTAATCTAGATTGTCCGCACAAGATTCAATGAATGAATTGAGAACACGAGATTTTAAGAGTTCTAGTTTCATGACGGTAATTGATTGGTTAGTAGCACTAAGATATTAAAAATAGAGCTACCTGCGATCAATTAAATTGGTCTAGAAATCCTTCCAACTCTCTTTCTTTCACGTATTGTCTATAGCAGGCTTGCACCGAAAGTAAAAATTCGTAATCGTTAAGGCTATACATATTTACGCGGGCAAATTTGCAGTAAAACATAAAGGCCTCTAATTCCTCTTGTGAAAGTCCGGTAAGTCTCACCACCGCCGAGCGGTTATTCGATTCTTCTAATTTATCACGGTAGGCATCTTCTGCTTTAAGCTGGGCTAAACGCCTTAATTGTTTGGGCTTGGAGCCGAAGAGGTTATAAAGATACTCGGCCGGATTATCGACCCCAGCGTCCATAAGCTCGGGATCGCGAATTTCAGAATTACTGGGAATGGCAGGTTTACGTAAAGGCATTTCCTGCGGCTTATTAGTGGTGAGGGTATAACTAAAAACGCTCACTTCGTCGAGTAAGTAATTTTGTTCTTCCATTTTAATAACCACTTCCTCCAAGGCTACGGTGCTATCGGAATAAATAAAGTAGAAGTACTTATAGGCGATATTGGAAAAGATAATAGTGTCGCCTAAAGTGAGCTTGAGAGAGAAGTAACCATTGGCATCGGTAGTGGTGCCCTTAAGCGTACTTTTATTAATGACGTGCACGCCAGGGACGGTTTCTTCGGTCTTTTCATCTAATACCCATCCATCTACAAATTGCTGAGCGCTTAAAGGAGTGACTATTATGAAGAATGCTAGTAAAACATAGTAGCGAAAACACTTACTCTGCTTATCTTTGATGCACTTTAAGCCCTTGTGGCTAGAGTTGATAATAGTTGAATTAATATTTTTCAAAGAGATATGTCTGACGATAATAAAGTAATATTTTCAATGAGTGGGCTTACCAAAACCTACTCGCAAAATAACAAAACGGTACTTAAAAATATTTATTTGAGCTTCTTTTATGGAGCGAAGATCGGTATTCTTGGTCTGAACGGTAGTGGTAAGTCTACCCTTCTTAAAATAATAGCGGGAATTGAGAAAAACTACCAAGGTGATGTAGTATTCTCACCGGGCTATAAAGTAGGTTACCTCGAACAAGAGCCCGAGCTAGATGAGTCTAAAACAGTAATTGATATTGTTAAAGAGGGTGCCGCCGAGACGGTAGCAATTTTAGAGGAATACAATAAAATTAACGATGATTTTGGTTTACCAGAGGTTTATGAAAACCCTGATAAAATGGAAAAGATGATGGCTCGCCAAGCGGAATTACAAGACCGTATCGACGCTACCAATGCCTGGGAACTAGACACTGTTCTTAGTCGTGCCATGGACGCCCTGCGTTGTCCTGAGCCAGAGACTCCCATTTCGGTATTATCGGGGGGAGAGCGTCGTCGCGTGGCTTTATGTCGCCTGCTTATCCAACAACCAGAAATTTTATTATTAGATGAGCCTACCAACCACTTAGATGCAGAGTCTGTACTTTGGTTAGAGCAGCATCTACAACAGTATAAAGGAACAGTAATTGCTGTAACGCACGACCGTTATTTCTTAGATAATGTTGCGGGCTGGATCTTAGAACTAGACCGCGGGGAAGGTATTCCTTGGAAAGGTAATTACAGTTCTTGGCTAGACCAAAAATCGAAGCGCTTAAAGCAAGAAGAAAAGCAAGAAAGCAAACGTCGCAAAACTCTAGAGCGAGAGTTAGACTGGGTGCGCATGAGTCCTAAAGGCAGACAAGCCAAAGGCAAGGCGCGTATTAATAATTACAATCAGCTTTTAAGCGAAGAGCAAAAATCGCGCGAGGATAAATTAGAAATATTTATTCCTAACGGACCACGTTTGGGAACCAATGTAATTGAGGCCAATGGGGTTAAAAAAGGTTTTGGCGATAAGCTCTTGTATGATAACCTAGAGTTTGATTTACCACCCGCTGGAATTGTTGGTATAATCGGGCCAAACGGTGCCGGTAAAACCACCATCTTCCGCATGATAATGGGGCAGCAAGAACCAGATTCGGGCGAGTTTAAAGTGGGGGAAACAGTTAAGATTTCTTACGTAGATCAAAGCCACGCTGATTTAGTACCAGAAAAGTCAATTTATGAGGTAATCTCACAGGGTGACGAGGAAATTTTAGTGGGCGATCGTAAAATCAATGCCCGCGCCTATCTCAGTCGCTTTAACTTCGCCGGCTCGGAACAAAGTAAAAAGGTAGCCACCCTTTCTGGGGGAGAGCGCAACCGTTTACATTTATCCATGGCATTAAAGGAAGGCGGAAACGTTTTATTACTGGATGAGCCTACCAACGATTTAGATGTGAATACCCTGAGAGCACTGGAAGAAGCGCTGGATAACTTTGCCGGCTGTGCGGTGATAATTAGTCACGACCGTTGGTTTTTAGACCGTGTTTGTACGCATATTTTAGCCTTCGAAGGCGATTCAAATGTGTATTATTTTGAAGGTGGTTTTAGCGACTATGAGGAAAATAAACGCAAACGTCTAGGTGATCATCAACCTACCCGTATCAAGTATCGTAAATTACTGAAGGATCAATAAATGCGGCTAAAGCTGCTCTATAAGGTGAAAGAATTATGGGCCTCACTCTTTGCCGCTAAGGCAGTAGAGGAGGCCCCTCTTTTTATTGCCATAGTTTTTAAAAATGAAGCTCCTTTTTTAAAGGAATGGCTCGATTTTCACCTCGCTCAAGGCGTGAAGCAATTCTACTTGGCCAATAATTTTAGCGATGATAACTACGCTGAGGTCTTAGAGCCCTATATCCTAGCGGGGCAAGTCTATCTGCACAATACCCAGTCTAGCTCTATGAATACACGTATTCAGGCCTTAGAACTCAATCGGCTTTTAGAGGTAATTGCTTTGGCAGAAGGGAAAAATGCCTGGGTTGCCATACTTGACGTAGATGAGTTTCTATTTAATCCCGAAGGAAAAAAAATCCGCTCGATCTTAGGTGCTTTTCAAGGCGAGAAGATAGCGGCCGTATTTGTGAATTGGTTAATGTTTGGCGATAGTAACCTCGCCAAGCTAAGGCCCAATAAATCCATGCTTAGCCAGCTAACTTGGCGAGCCCACGCTAGTTTAGGGGAGCATAAAATGGGCAAACCGATTCTGTATTTAGCCAATAGTTTTGGCTTTTTAGAAGGACCGCATCTTCCCTTTCGCAGAGGCGCAAGTAAGATTGTTTATGCTGATGGTAGCGATTACTCGCCTCAGAATCCGCAGATTAAACATGATACTTTACGCATTAACCATTACTGGTATCGTAGTCAGGAATATTATGATGGAGAAAAGCGCCGTAAGCGTTTGGCCTTTGGGGATGAACGCAGCGGTAAGCGCGAAGCAGACCATATTAAGGCTTGCAATTACGAGGAGGATTATAGTATTCAGACCTTAAAAACCTGAGCCTTTAATTTTAGGTCGAACTCACGTTAAAACCCATCTAGCGCAAGCGACAAAATGTTCTTAAGCTGTTAACAAATTATACGCTTTGTACTCCTTCCTTTGCGCGAAGACTTTAAATTTGAAGCTATGAATACGGATAGCGCTCAAGCAAGGATTCTGGCTCTACGCAAAGACTTAGAACAGCATAACCATCAGTACTATATTTTAGATTCGCCCGAAATTTCGGATTATGAATTCGACCAATTGCTAGCGGAACTACAAAAGCTTGAAGGTGAGTATCCACAATTCAATGATCCCAATTCACCTACCAAAAGGGTAGGAGGTAACATTACCAAAGAATTCCCTACCAAGGAACATAAATACCCCATGCTCTCGCTTAGTAATACTTATAGCCGCGAGGAGCTAGAAGAATATATTCAGCGCATTCAAAAGTTGATTCCCGAAGAAGAAATTAACTTTGTTTGCGAGCTTAAATACGATGGGGCCGCCATTAGCATTCGCTACGAAAAGGGAGAACTTACCCAAGCCTTAACACGCGGCGATGGCAGCAAAGGGGACGAGATTACCAATAATATTAAAACTATCGCCACGGTTCCTTTGCGTTTACGTGGCAATAATTATCCGGAAGAATTTGAGATTAGAGGCGAGGTTTTTATGCCTTTAGCTGGTTTTGCCGCCCTAAATCAAAGTCGCATTGAAGAAGGCTTAGAAGCTTTTGCCAATCCGCGAAACTCGGCTTCAGGTACCTTAAAAATGCAAGACTCCAAACTGGTGGCCGAGCGACCGCTAGATTGCCTTCTGTATTATGTAATGCTCGATCAAAGGCTTTTCTCCAATCATTATGAGGCTGTCCTAGCGACGGCCGAATGGGGTTTTAAAATTCCCTCGCCGGATAAACGCTATATCGAAAAGGCTAAAGACGCCGAAGGCATTTTTAACTTTATTAATTACTGGGACGAAGAGCGGCATAAGCTTCCTTTCGAAATTGATGGTATTGTTATTAAAGTAAACGACTATCGCTTGCAAGACCGTCTCGGTTTTACCGCTAAAAGTCCGCGCTGGGCCATAGCTTATAAGTTTAAAGCAGAGCAACAAGAGACTGTTTTAGAAAGCATCACTTACCAAGTGGGGCGCACCGGAGCAATTACTCCCGTGGCCAACTTAGAGCCGGTTTCTTTAGCCGGCACTACCGTTAAAAGAGCCAGTTTGCACAATGCCGATCAAATTGCTAAACTCGATTTACGGGTGGGCGATAGTGTATATGTAGAAAAAGGGGGAGAAATAATACCCAAAGTGGTGGGCGTGAACTTCACTAAACGCGCTCCTGAAGCCCCAGAGTTTCATTATCCCCAAACTTGTCCCGAATGTGATACTCCTCTGCGCCGTGAAGAAGGCGAGGCCTTACATTATTGCCCGAACGAACTGGGCTGTCCGCCGCAAATTAGTGGAAGAATTCAGCATTTCATTAGCCGAAAAGCTATGGATATTGAAGGGATGGGCGGCGAAACGGTAGAGCAGTTTGTCCAAGCTGGTTTAATTAAAGATGCTGCCGATTTATACCAATTGCAAAAAGAAGATTTATTACCCTTGGACCGTATGGCGGAGAAGTCGGCCCAAAATATTGTAGATGGCATTGCCGCTAGTAAGAAAATTCCTTTCGAACGGGTGCTATTTAGCTTAGGTATTCGCTACGTAGGCGAAACAGTTGCTAAAAAACTCGCTCGCCATTTTGAAAACCTAGAGGCCTTAAAGGCTGCTAGTCAGGAAGACCTTCTCAATGTTAATGAAATTGGCGAACGCATTGCGCAAAGCCTCTTAGCTTATTTTCAAGATGAAAGGCATCAGGCCATGCTGCATCGTTTAGAAGAAGTTCCTTTGCGCTTTGCAATTGAAAAACAAGCCGGAGCTAGTAAAAAGTTAGAAGGTAAAACTATCGTTATTTCGGGTTCTTTTGAACGTTTTTCGCGTAATGAAATTAAAGCCCTGATTGAATTACATGGCGGCAAAAATACTGGCTCGGTCTCGGCTAAGACCAGTATGATTGTAGCGGGAGAGGGTATGGGGCCTAGTAAACGAAAGAAAGCAGAGGATCTCGGTATTACTATTATCGACGAAAATGAGTTTGACCAGTTAATCCACGCCGAATGAGATTATTAGAGTGGTATCGTCAACTTGACTTAAAAAAGGTTCAACCGAAAAGTATTGCGCCTTATCCTGGCTTTGAAAAGAGTAAAAAGTGTCTCTTATTTTACCAGTATGCCCAGCTAAAGCAGGCAGAGGTTATAGCTTGGCAAGAGCTTTTGCAAAAAGAAGGCAAGCAGGTAGATTGCCTTGCTTTTTTCGAAGGAAAGGAAAAGGAGATTCCCCAAGATATTGTGCCAAAACATATTTGCCGTAGCGATTTAACTTGTTGGGGCCGACCTAAAAATGCGATTTTTAAAGAAGTGATTGGTCAACATTACGATGTATTTATCGACCTCAGTACTGGCAATCATATTGCGGCTAAATATCTGCGCTACGGCAGCAATGCCAGTTTAAAAGTTAATTTTGGCCAAGAGAAAAAGCCTTGGTCCGACCTACAATTGAAGTTTGATTTAAAGGATGAAGCGGCGGCTGCACGTCCCGCATTATTAAAACTTTTAGCATTTATAAATAAGTAAAATGAAAACATTAAAAGGAACGGGAGTAGCCTTGGTCACTCCTTTTACTAGCAATTTAGATATTGATTTTAACGCCCTCGAACGTTTAGTGAGCCACTGCATAGAAGGTGGAGTAGAGTATTTAGTGGTAATGGGAACCACCGGTGAAAACGCCGTTCTATCTCCCGAAGAAAAGCAGGCGGTTTTAAAGGCGGTGGTAGAAGCTAATGCTGGCCGCGTGCCCATTGTTTACGGCATTGGCGGTAATAATACCAGCGCAGTAGTGCAGTCTTTGCAAAACGATGATCTAAGTGGAGTTGATGCTATTCTTTCAGTTTCCCCCTATTACAATAAACCTACGCAAGAAGGTATATACCAGCACTTTAAGAAAATTAGCGAGCACAGTCCTTTACCAGTTGTTTTATACAATGTACCAGGACGGACCGGTTCTAATGTAAGTGCCGAAACTACTTTACGCATCGCTCACGATTTTAAAAATGTTGTAGCGGTAAAGGAAGCTAGTGGCGACCTAGAGCAAGTTATGGCCATTATTAAAGATCGTCCCGAAGGATTTTTAGTCCTAAGCGGTGAAGATAACCTTACACTGCCCATTATTGCAGCCGGCGGCGACGGCGTTATTAGCGTTAGTGGACAAGCTTTCCCAGCGGTTTTTACCGAAATGATTCGCCAGTCTTTAGCTGGTGATTTTAGCAAAGCACGCAGTCTGCATTATCGTCTTTTTACCGTTACCCAACTGCTTTTCGCGGAAGGCAATCCCGGGGGAGTAAAGGCTGCCCTCGACCTACTAGAAGTGATCCCACCTTATATGCGTCAGCCCCTGTGGCCCATCAGCCATAGCTTAAGAACTGCCATTGAAGCGGAAATTAATCAACACGCACTTTAAGTATTACAGATTTTTTTGGGCCTTCCCCTGCGCAAGCTCCGGGGCGGGCTTTCCGTTCTAAGTCCTCGGCCCTAACAGGCCTGTGGGCTTTCCACTACAATCCCTAAGGCGGGTATTTGTCTAAAACCAAATACTAGAATCTGTAATGAGATTTTTTCTACAAAAACGCGCTGGATAGAATATTATCTAAAAAAATAAGTGCTCTCAGCACTAAAGGCATAGCCATAAGTTGAAACATAGATTTTACATAAAATCAAAGAAAGAGCAGAATAAGATTCAAGCTGTAATTGCGCTTGCAGCTTTACTGATAATTGTATTGGTAGCATTTTTATCCTGGTTAACAGGATTCTATTGGCTGATTATTCTGGCTTTTCCCATAACGCTCTCCATCATTGCGCCCTTTTTCGATATTCCCTCCCTAAAAGAGAGTGGCCGTTTAATTTATTACTCCCCGCTCTTTGTAGCGGAAAAACTACGCAAGGGAGTGATCAAAATACACGGCGGTTCCCTCTTTGACTATGTCTTTGTAATTGACCGAAATCTAAGTGGTAAAGCCAGAACCAACCTGATTCTACAGCAGTATTTAGAAGGACTTTTGAATCTCATTGAAGAAAATGAAAACAAAAGTCCTCAAAACATTAAAGTTCGCGGTACTAGCTATATTATAAGCAAACGCACGGCTGAGCGAATTGGCTTCAAAGTGATCCAAACGGATACCCTAGCAAGTATTATTTTGACATATAATTACTTTAATCTCATGGCCTCTTATTCCTTAGCAAAGGCCAAAGTCTCCTTTCCAAAACTGAGGGATACCAAGACCTTTGAAGCCGATTTAATTGAATTATTGGAGCGAAAAGATTTTATCAAGAACTTGAACGAAAAATTAAAAGCTTCTATTCATCAACAAAATAAACCTAGCTAATTCGCTATTAGCATTTAATTCAATTCTAATGAGATCGATACTATTTGTGCTTTTGCTTTTATTGATGGGCTGTAACAGTCGTCCCGATAATCTAGTAGGAACATACAGCTGGACTTCGCCTAATAAGCAGCAGATTTTTTTTAGGGGTATTTTATTTGATGAAGCCTTTATGGGTGGTGGTCAGATAGAATTACATCAGGACTCAACTTTCGTTTTTAGCTATCCATCTTTCAGGCAAATGGGGAAGTGGACAGTAGATGGTGATACTTTACTCTTAAAAAGCTCTTTAATGATAGAAACGCTTGATAATGCGGAAGGAGAAGAGGAGGCAATAGATCACTCTATTAAGTTTGAAATCAGTGGAGATGAGCTAATTCGAATTGTGGAAATCAGGGACAAAAAAAAATGCATTGAGATTTTGAAAAAGGACTAGGGCTAAAGATTGATCGCTTCTTTGCTTAAGATCACTTACAAAGGTCCCTCAGGCCCTAAGTAGCCCAAATGCTATCGGTGAAAGGCGAAACCAACAGAACAAGCAAAAGATGAGAAAATCGCGCAAAGACGAAGGTAGAAATCAGAGCAGTTAACAGATTTCCAATATCTTTAAAATTTCCTTTACTAGTGTTGTTTAAGCATCATGCTTTGTTGGCATTAAAAAGAGTGTATTTGAACCATAATCAATTTATAAAAGATGAGTTTTGGCGGATCTGTGGCGGCTATGATTTCTAGTCTGAAGAATAATGCGCATGATCGTAAGACTATGTACGACACTAAGCAAACTTATAATCGTAAACCCAGTGCTAGCTTTCAAAAGCTCATAGCGAAGCAGGCTGACCCAAAATAGTTAGCTGCGATTAGAGTGAAATTAAAAAGGCGTAGAAAGCTAGAGGCCTGGGCCACTGCACTAATTGTACTAATACTGGCCTCGATTATTGGTATCTACGCTTTTCAATTTCTTTTTTGATTTTTTAGATGAGTTACGAAACAGACAAACTTGACTTTACTCAGAGCTTATTGAAGGCTTTTCAGCAAGAAGACGAAAGTGTCATTTATAAAAAAGGAGAGCTACTTACCGCAGAAGGGGAGGTGGAAAATAATCTCTATTTTATTGAGGAGGGGGCAGTTAAGGTGTTTTACCAATCGGAGTTGATAGAGAATATTATACGCTTAGGATACAATGGCTCCATGCTAAACTCCCTTTCTTCATTTTTTAACCGTAAGCCTTCTGAGCTTTTTATTGAAGCGATTCGGGAAACTAGAGTGAAGGTTTTGAAGCGGAATAAGGTCGTTGAGATAATTGAAGGAAGCTCTGGTTATTCTCAGTTTCTCGAAACTATCCTAGTGCAGCAATTAGACCGGGAGATAGATTTAATGCATGATTCTCCCCAACAACGACTCACGCGAGTCTTAGCACGCAGTCCCCATTTATTCCAGCATGTTCCGCTCAAGTATATTGCTTCTTATTTAAGGATGAGTCCTGAAACTTTAAGCCGTATCCGAAAATCTTGATTTGAGTCAAGAGTTAAATAATGCGCCTAGTGCACCTTTGCTCAAAATAATTAGATATGAAAATTGAACAGTCACAGTTAATTAAGGAATTAAGGGAATTAACTCATTCAGCAAAAATTCAGCTTGCAGAATTTCAAAACTATACTCCCGAACAATTAAACTTTAAAGCGAGCGCCAGCGAATGGAGTATATTAGAGTGCATCGAGCACCTGTGTTTGTACGGCAAGTTTTACCTTCCTGAAATTGAGCAGCAATTATCTCGGCCTTCCAAAGGTGCCGCCAAGCACTTTAAAAGCGGCCTATTGGGTAATTTTTTCGTTAATACGATTAAAGCCTCCAATACCAGGGAAATCAAAGCTACCAAGGAAATGGATACTACTGGTTCTAAATTGAGTGTGTCCTCTATTAATCAGTTTATTAAGCAATTAGATTGGCTTGACACCTTGTTAGTACATTCACAAGACAAAGATCTAAACAGGATAAAAACGGCCATTTCGCTTTCTAAAATGATCAAGCTGCGCTTAGGTGATACCTTACGTTTTGTAGTTTATCACAACGAGAGACATATCCTACAAGCAAAAAGGATTAAGTTAGGTAAACATCGCCAAGCAGTCTGATTTCTTATTCCCTTTAGCGATAGTCATTAAGATTTAGTATTGCAATAAAATGTGCTGGCCTCAAGCCACTTTCGAGTTTTAAAGCTATATGAAAATGGATATTGATACCTTTGAGATTCAATTCCAAAGTGGCCCATGTTTAGCCTTCTATATTTGAATAGATGAAAAGCTTGAAAAATTTAAAATGACTCCGCACAATCTTAAGTATTGGTATTCGAGTCATACCAAGGCTTTTCCACGGCTGCAATCATCATTCGATCAAAGAGTTGCCCTTCAAAATATCTGCGGTTAACTTTGTAACAAAA
>Ga0306912_1000096_pt1 | contig 52446 bp, 66 predicted proteins | sample AntRauFillE10628_FD_190443 | JGI IMG/M metagenome (GOLD analysis project Ga0306912, IMG submission 190443) | Saline lake microbial communities from Rauer Islands, Antarctica - Metagenome Filla E10 #628 (v2) (version 2) | ecosystem: Environmental > Aquatic > Non-marine Saline and Alkaline >...
AAAAGCAAAGGGAACATTATAACAAGCGCTCAGCATTTATATGATGAGTTGTTTTGGGATGGCCCAATTGCAGGAAGTAGAACTAAGTTTCAAAACAAGCTTAAAGATACAGTTCGTAATGAAATTGGTTTTATAAATAAAAACGGAAAAGAGCTTGCTAAAATAGACAAGCTAAAACCTTATTTCAAAAAAGACAATCGATTAACTCCAGAAGGAATCGAAATGGTTTCTGAATATGTGATCAACAATATCGTGAATGGTCAAAATATTACTGAAGTCTTTTTACCTGGTATAAAAGAGAACAATATTCTCAAAAGAATGAAGATGAACTCTTCTCCTATATTTTCTACTAAAAATCCAAACTTTAAAATTGAACCTTTATTTTTTGCTGATGAAATAGTCAACGGAAGTATAGCGGGAACCGATTCAGGAATGTATATACTTGAAGAAGATGCCGCTAAATTACAAAAGCTAGGTAAAGGGGTTTTTGATATGAATAATGGATTTAAACTGCTTAATGCAAGCATTGAAAAAAACAATCCAAAATTCAAAGGCAAAGCAGCTTATTTGAAAGGTTACACTACTATTATAAAAGAAGGGCACCCAATGTACAAGTCAATGAAAATTAGAAAAGACAAGTACAATGCTTACCACAAGGAAAAGTTTGGTGTAGATCCTTCTTTAGATTTATCTGATGGATCATTTAATCATATGGTTATTGCAATTCCTCAATCTTCAGACAAAACAAACTTTAGTCCTGAAAAGTTTATTGAGAAAGGAGAGCATACTGAAAAAGGAGAAAAAATGACTCCAAATTATTTAAGAGATAATCCGGAGCACGTTAATCAAACTCAAGATGATCTCTATTATAAAGACGTAGAATTTGTTGGTATAGAAACTTATAATTTTGGACCACAGCAAGTAATGGACAAACAAGTAAGCAAGTCCAATACTTCTGTACAAATGATTAATTCTATAATTGTAAACGCAGGAATCAATGGCCAGCTTAAACTGGCCAATGAGATTCAACAACATATTTCTAACCAAAAACAAGCAAACCTCAACAGAGTTTTAGAAGGTATTGAAGATCATACTGCTCAAGGCTATAGAGAGCTTGTTATGCGTGAAATGAATAAAGAAGAAATGAATCAAGCACAAAGAATAATGCTTGAAGACAATGGCTCTTTAGGTACTCCTTATGTAAATGAAATTGTCACGAATCAGCTAGGTCAAACTATTCGAAGAAACGGTAACAAGCTATTTACACCAGGAACACTTGCACATCAAAAACCAGACATTGGTATTGAAATGGCAGGTGGTAAAGAAAACCAAAGACTAAAAGGCTATCAAACTAACGGAGATGGCTCTTTAGCTCCTGCAGAGATGTATTTACCTAAACACATGGAAGGTAGCATCAATCAAAGGGAAATGGTTACTATGGACAGTTCAGCAGGTAAAACTGCAATAGAAAACTACACTAGAGGTTTATCTAAAGCAGAAAAAGCTGAACAAACTCCTACGCAAGATATGAACGCTTTAAAGTTTGCAGCTATTGAGCTAGCAATGAAACGTCATTCTGAAGCAATCATTAAAGATTCTGTAGAGAACGAAACAACTCAAACTAAAGCTGCTGAAAAGTACATAGGCACAGAAACAGATAAGTTTGGTTATCCTATTGGATATCATGTCAAAGGTGACAAAGTAATTGCTTCTCGTGTTCCCGGACACGGTCCAGCTTCTACTGGTGTTTTTGAAGTAGTAGGGTTTGATAGTTCAGACGGTAACCAGGTAATGGTTTCATCTGAATTTAATGACATCATTGGTTCGGACAATGATGGTGATGCTTTGTTTATTCAAATGAAAGGCAAAAAGAATTATGACGAGTGGAACCAAGCTTTTGATAAGATTACTCAATACTGGTTATCTCCAAATATGAAAGAGCAAATTACTGCTCAAATGGAATTTGAAACACAGTCTGATGCAATTGTTGAAGAAATTAATCAGCAGTTTCCTAGTACTAAGGAGTACATAATGCCATTCTCTCCAGAGCAACGCAGAATTGATTACAGCAACACTATGGTTTCTAAAAGAAACATAGGGCCTGTTTTCAATACTCACAAAATGACAAACATGCTAGCTGCTTATGAAATAGGTTTTGACAGACCTATTACAATTAGAAAAACAAATTACAAAGCTTTTAAAGATTATGCTAAAGGCAATGAATCACGTAATCAGCAGTCAGCTATTTTGGCTAACATTATTTTAGATAATGCTAAGCATGGTTATGCAGATGCTATGGGTATAGATGAGCACAACATTAATCAAGCTGTTTTAATGGTTAATATAGGTGTTCCCTTAATGGACGTAGCTAAGATTTTAAATTCTCCAGCTGCTAAAATGTGGAGTGATTTAAACAGAAACAACAACAGTATGTTTCATAGCGGACGCAAACGATCTAAAATTGTTGAACAGATTTATAAAAACCTTAGAATTAATCCAGAGAAGAATAAACCTATGGTTATAAATCCAGATAAAGCTCATGAAAAAAATCAGCAACAAGCAATAATTGAAACATTCAATTATTTAGACAATATGAATTCTGAAGTTCAAACTTTAGGTAAAATCATGAGCGGCCACAATACCATTCACGTTAATCCTTTAGTATTGGAACAACAGCTTGAAAAATTTTCTGAAGTTGTAAATGCTAAAAAAGAAAATCAAATTTTAGCAATCAATGAAGATTTTAAAAACAACGCTGAGCTTAAAAACTATAGACTTGTAGCAGAAAAAACATTGGAGCACATGAAGCGTGTTAATCCAGTTTACAGAACTGCAACAAATAAAGTACTTAAAGCTCTTAAGACTAAAATAGGAGATATTGGTACTAATGAAATAGAAAACATCTCTAGAGATTTTCAAAAATTTCAAACTTCCAGATTGCTAGCTCACAACAACGTTTCAAAAGAGTACGCTAAAGACTTAATGAATCCAAATAGTGATACATCATTGTTTAACAAACTCAATAAGTTTTTGAGACCAATTAGAAACAACATAGATATTGATAAGAACAATATCTTAAACAGTGTTTCTGCTATCAGAAACAGTTTGTTGTTTACTAAAGCAATGAATGTAGTTGGTAAAGGAAATGATGTTTACATATCTGCTAATTCTTCTTTTGTCAATGAAAGTTTTAATGAACAAGAAAGACAAAGAGCTCAGCAAGAGTTTGAAGACCTACCAACTGAAATTCAAGATGATTTAATTCTTTATGATTTAATCAACCACGGTTGGAAAGGACCTCAATCTTTAGCTCCGTTTTTTGGAAAGGACACTAACATGTTGATAAATATGGCTTCTAATGAAGCTTTAAGAAATAATGATGAGAGAATATCTCCAGCGGTTCTTGAAGAGTTAGAACAAACGATTGCCTTAAAGCAATCGTTAAACGCTAGCAATTCTTTTTCTAAAATTTATTTACCAGAAAAATCTAGTGCTAATTCTAAACAAGATGTGTTTAAAGAAATGTTTAAGCAAAAGAAAGACGGAGATTTTCAATATAATACTTTGATCAATTCTCTTTCTTTAGAAGGCGGTAAATACATTAATGTCTGGGATAAAAAAGGAAATTCAGCATTATATGAAGTAGCGGACATGGTCGAATTTTTACCAGAAATATTAAGTGAAAGAACATCTAATGCTAGAAAGATTAGACTTCATGAAATGGTAAAAGAAAATACAGCTATGATACCAAACACTTTGACTTATGACAAGTCAAAACGACGTTACACGCCAAACATAGATTTAGCTTTGATTACAGATAAAAATGTAGGAGATCCTAATAAGACTCGAGAGAATTATGATGAAAGAGAATATTCAGATGAGCTTACTGAAGCAACTATAAGCTTTGAAGAAGCCAGTGCAAAGATGCGTGAAGCTCTAATCAATAAACAAGCTGAGGTTCAAGGTATGGATGCTGTGGAAGAGTTTGATACTCCTATGTTCGAAAAGGAGGAAGTGTTAACGGAAAATGAATATAATAGGGCTATGGAATATAACCCTCTTACTCACAGCTCTGTTAAGGAGAAAAACTATAAAGAATACCTTAAAGAAAAAAAAGAAGCTAATAAATTAGCTACTACTTTATTAGCTCAGCTTGAAAATGCAAGTCAGGAAGAGCTTCTGGATATGTACGCTAAGTATGGGGAAAATAATGTTTACGCATACTCTATTGTAATGACTCCAATTATTAAAAAGCTTGCTGGTCATTTAGCCAGTGACCAGGCACAGCTTTGGGAAGATAATGGAGTTGAAGGTTTAGGTTTTGATGGCAAAGATGTTTCAAAAATGCAAGCTTACATGATGAGTGGATCTACAATTCCATCTAATCATCCTGCATCTCAAGCTTTGGCTAAAAAGCTTGAGGCTGAATACAAAAATTTTACTTCAGAAAAGTCTAAGTACATGTCTAGAATGAATCAAATAACCGATGCTTTATATAAAGAAAAGCTTGGTTATGGTTCTAAGCGTAGTGTAATGGGTACTTTGAAAAGGATTAGAGATATGATATTTACTGGACAGTCAGAAATATATCAAAAACTCTATGGAAATTTAGTTACTCGTCAAGAAGTAACTGATAAAACTGGCAAAGTAACTTATGATTTTAGATTAAGACCTAAAAAAGAAATTGAAAAAGAATTTAAAGCCGGAGTGATCAGTAAAGCTGAAAAAGATTTTTATGATAATTTCAAGGCTACAACTAAAGAGTTGATGCCTGCTAAAGTAGATCATAAGAAAAAGCACGACTACATACCTCATACGTCAATGAGTAGATTAGAAGCTTTTTCTGCTAGAGGTTTACTTGGACTTATGGTCCAAAGTAGAAATGAAGATGAAGCTTTAGCTGATGTAAAACTAAGGTACAAGGCACCTGGGGAAGAATCAGCTAAGCTTATGAACTTCAGACAAATTGAAGATACCTTCAAAAGAGACTCTATCAGTGTTCATAAAAGAAACGATATCAAAAGAATTAAAGAGTATCGTCAATTAAAGAAAAAAGCAAAAGAACTGCTAAAAACTGGCAAAAATGAAGATGGAAGTAAAATAATTTACGGAACAGTAGGTACTGAAACTGCATTAGGTTTTGGGGCTATAAATAGATTTGCTAATAACAGATCTATAAAAGCCACAGAATTGCCTTCAATGGATTTAAATAAAGCTTTAGGAGATTATATCCATTCAACTCTTTTCGTCAACGGTAACAAAAATTTTAAAGGAATGGAGAAGCTTCAGGGCTATATTGATGGAGTAATTGCTTTTAATCGGGAAAATAATTTGGAAAATATGAACGTGCATGTTCAAAAAGTATGGAAAGATTATTTTACTAAAGGTAAGAGACAAACTTCAGTTTTAGGTAAAACTGGAGATAAAGTGATCAATGGTTTGACCAGATTTAATTTGTTCTATTCTTTAGGGTATTCAGCTAATAAAAACACAGGTGGTTTATATGCCATTGGTAATATCCTAGTTGGTAAATACCACAACATTAAAGATAATGGTGGTAAAGCTTGGATAAATGGAGAGCTGAAATACTGGGGATTAGATAAAGGTTTAGAAGGTGGTATCGAAGGTATTCTAGCTAGAAAGCGTAGAATAAACGGTATTATGAAAAGTCTAAACTTTATGGAGATCAATGTTTACGACGAGGTAAACCTTGAAAAGAAAAGTGGTCTTGATGCTATATTTTCTGATCTGGCTTTAGCGCCAATGAGATATTCAGAAAAATGGATTCAGCAAGTCCACATGATCGGTAAGCTTACTGATGAAGAATTAAATAGGTTTGATGAAGCAGGAAAATACAAAGGAGAAGGTAACCCAATAAGCAATGAAAGGTTAGCTGAATTAGAAGATCAAGTAAAAGCTTCACATGGCCGAGGATATCAACCTACTGATCAAAGAGCTATGCAAATGTATTCTTGGGGTAATATGATGCTTCAGTTTAGCAAATTCTTACCTACAATGGTGCATGATAGATTCTCAAAAGAAGATATTAATATTTATGGTAAAGAGCATATTGGTAGCTTGCGAGCTGTAGGGAAAATGGTGAGGTACGTTTATAATCGTCCTGAAGGGTTCGTAGAGTATAGAAAGAACCTCTCACCTGAGCAGAGAGCTCGTTTGGATAGTGGGTTAAAAGGAATGGCCATTAGTGCGGTTGCTGGAATGGCTGGCATGGCATTGCAGAACGACACAGCCAATGATCTGTTCTGGGATTCAAATTACTATTTTAATTTTAACAAATTAGAAAACAAAGCAATTCCACCTGCTATTCAAACTACTACCAATTTAATGAATAGTGTTTTCTAAAAAATACTATATTTGAATTCTCAATTCATATTCATTATTCTTAAGTTTTGTTTTAGAAAAAACCCCGCTACATAAAAGCGGGGTTTTTTAATTTAATGTGTATTTTTTGTAATCTTTACATTTTTTTATAAAGCACACTTTCTGTCTTAACGTGATAATGATATGTTGTTAAAAATAATCTCATTGTATAAAATTTAAAAGCCCTGCTTAATAAACAGGGCTTTGTTATTATAAATTTATATTGATCTGTCCTCCAGTAAGAATCTTGTATCCATATTGTGCCAATCTCATTTGATCTCTATATTTTCTGACCAAACTAAATTTCCAAAATGGAGTCTTTTTTAGCTTTCGATATGCAACTATATATTTTAGTTTATACTTTCTTGCTAATGGAGTATTCTCGTTAATTGTTTCCTGTACTACCAAAGCCATCAGAACTACGTTTTGTGTCGCTCAATTTTTCAATCTCTTCAAATTCTGCTTGCTCATATTTAGCAAACACAATTTGTGCAATTCGTTCTCCTGCTTCAATTTCACAATGAATAACGCTTGTATTTTGCAAAATAATTCCTACTTCTCCTCTATAATCTGAATCAATTGTGCCAGGAGAATTTAAAACAGTAATACCTTCTTTAAGCGCTCTGCCAGATCTAGGTCTTACTTGAGCTTCATAACCTTTAGGAATCTCTAAATAAATTCCTGTCTTTACAAGTGCTCTAGTGTGTTTATTTATAAGAACACTTTCATTAGCTCTAATATCTACACCAGCAGAACCGTCTGTAGCGTATTCAAGTGGTAATCCGTGTTTTGATTTGTTAATGATTTTTACTTTCATTGATTTGTGATTTTTGAATTGAATTAAATAATGTTTCTGCTTTTTTATAGCTTTCAAATTTACTTGATAAAAGAAAATTTATCGTCCATAATCATTCTTGTTTTGGGTTATCTTTAAATCCAGCAACAAAACCACGATTGTAAATTGTTATGTAATTCGTGTCTTGTAATCTAGGTACCGGAGCAATTGGCGGTATAGGTTTGACACAAAAATCTATGTCATAACAATATCCTTCTACATAACCTTTCTGCCATATTTCAGAAAAATTATTCGGTTGAAACGCTGTAATAAATAGCATTATTATCAGCAGTATTAAAAACAAAATTCTCTTTTTCATGATTTTGGTGTTAATGGTTTAAGATAAAAACCATACGGTATAGCTATATACGGTGTAACAAACTCATTGCCTTTAAGATTTCCAGATTCAGCCATTTTATTTATAGCATCTTGCGGATCAGTTCCCTCGTAACCTCCCATAGCTTCTAATCTACCTTCTGATAGCTTTTTGTAAACGTGGTAAAATGTCTTTTTTGTTTTTGCCATTACGCTACTTTTTTAAATTTATAACCAATAATTCTCCTGTTTCTTATAACTGGTCTGGCAGAAGCAAATACACCATATTCTTTCAACATGTCTATGTATGTGAAAGGATCTGATTTTGTATTTATAAACGCTTCCTTATTTGTAAAAGAAAGCGTTTTTACTATTGACTGAACACTTTTTATTGTCATAAAACACACAGGTTTTTTTTTATATACTAATTGCATCATAAAAGTTTCTGCTGACTATTTTTAGAGTTTTTCTTTTCTTCTTGTTTCATCAACTCATTTACTATTCCTTCCTGCTTTTTTACAAAAGAAGTAATAGACACAACTCTCCATTTTATTTTACGAAGTTGAGTTCCACCATCAGTAAATTTGTATCTGTTTGGAGTGAATGTTTTAGCAAATAAACAAGTATTGACACCAAACTTGCCTTGGTTTTTTGGAATAGCTTTATTGATGTACAATCTATATTTATTCAATAAAAACTTTTGAACAAATGGAAATGTATAATACGAAGAAAGCTTTCCTCCAAACCTTGCCGCAGAAACATGTGGTTTTACATCGATATAAGACACAAGCTCTAAATTGCCTTCTACATTAATGTAATGTGAAATAAACGTAGGCAATCCAAATCGAAATGGTTTTGCTTCATTTAAAGTCTCTGTAAAAATATTCAAAGCAGATTCATCCCAAATGATTCTATAATCGTATGTATAAGTAATTGGCTGAAGAAGATTAAATTCTTCAGCCTCATTTGGTTTAGTTTTAAAATGCTTTTCTTTTTTATGAACATATCCTGGTAACACAGTAAATGTTTCTGGTTCTCGCTGGTACGACTTTATAAAGTTGTAATTCACAAGCTCATCCATGTACCAAGTGAAGTACATTTCATCATCGTTCTCTTGCGTTTCTTTTTTATTGTTCATAATCTTCTATTGTTGGTGGATTAAACATATCTGGTTGTTCATTATCTTCACCATCACTTTTTTGTGGTGGTGGGGGAGCTAAACCTTTTTGTTTTTTAGTTTCTAAACCATCAATAATTTCAGAAATATATTCATCATCAACAAAAGCATTTAGCGTTTCAAATTTAAAACCTTCTTGCGCAGCGTCATGGTGTGGTATTATGTAGCCATACACATGCTTTCTGTTTCTAAAGGTAAATTTAGTTGGCCTTGTCTGATCAGGAAACTCATATATGATGTGATCGGCTTTAAAGTCCGATGGCAATATGTCATAAATTTGTTTTAAAGCTCCAAACGGTAAAGCAATAGAAGATACTATTCCAGAATTATATTTAGAAACTTCTTTAAGCATAGCAAGCGGAAACAAAATGTTTATATCCATATCTTTATAATGCAAATCTTTTGCATACTTAGGAGTTTCGATATAAATAGCGTCACCGTTCATTCTCATAATAGCACCTTTAGTAAGTTCTTCCCAATATTCTTTGGTAAAAACTTTATGATCCATATAAAACATGATTTTCTTTAGCTCTTTGATTTCTCCTTCATCTTCGATATTACAATCGATAGTAAAATAGTCCATCAAGTCTATTACTAAACAAAAATCATTGTTTATTACAATGGCGTTGTTGTTTAAAACAATAATCCCCTTACGAGGATCATTGTCACTTAGGTCTTTACTTTTTGTCAAAGCTTTCTCTAGCTTTGGAAATTTCAATGTTAGTTTTACTTCTCTTTCTATCATTACGAATTAAATTTTACAAAACTTTCTTTAAGCTTTTTCAGTTCATCTGAAATTCCTTCTTGTTTAATGCGAATATCTACCGCAATTTCTAAAGCTTCTATTCTAAACAACACTTTTTTTACAAATTCACTTTTAGTTGTTCTTTTTAAATCAATTGGTTTTAATTCAGGCACTGGAGGTAGTGGCTCAGGCTCAGAAGGGCTATGATCTTTAATAGCTTCTTGACGTAGCTTAAGTTTATCTTCTTGAAACTGATCAAGTTTTTTTGCAATAGATTTTGCAGCTCTTTCTTTTGATTTCTCAAACGTAGCTTTAAGCTCTTCAACAACCTCATCATTTAATTCATTTATATCTTCAGGAATAATATCTTCCCAAGACTTTTGAGATAATTTAGTTTGAAAATTTAAAAGAGCTTCTTCGCTATAATCATCTACAGCATCAGCAGTCTTATCTGTGATTTCAGCATTAATTTTACCGTTACGGATATCATTATAGATTTCCATTTTACGATGCTTTAATCTTTGCTCTTCAGCTTCTTTATTTGCTTTTTCAATCTCAGCGTTCATAGCTGCATCTTTTTTCTCTTGGGCTATTCTCGCTTTCTCTGCACGAATATTTTCGTACTCTTTAAACTTCTCTTCAAAATCTTCTTTTATTTGATCAGATTCTGCTTTAAAAGTTTTCTCGATTTCAATAACACCAGCCCTAATTTTATTGATAGGATCTTTAATTGCTTTAGCTGTTTTCTTCAACTGGCTATTAAATGATCTTTGATCAGCTTTCACTCCTTTGTACTCTTCAATGGATTCTTTTTTGAATTCACCATCTTCAGTTTTTTCAAGCCTAAGCTTATTTGCTCTGTCTTTTAAACTGAGCAATTCACTTACCAGTGGATTCAACTGTATCAATTCTTTGTTTGGTAAATTATCAGTTAAGAAAACAACGTTTTCTTTTACTGAATCCGGCAAAGCAGCAATTTGCTCTTCTGTTAAAATTTCAATCTCTTTGACTTCTTCTTTTTTAGTTCCCATAATCTTCTTTTAATAATTGTTTTTGATTTTCTAAAAGTTGTTGATATTCTCCTTGTAATCGAAAAAGTTTTTCTTTAGCAATTACATAGTTCTTGTCTTCCGTAATAAGGAACAACTGATTCCAGTTATTTTCAAAATCAGCAATTTTATTACTCCATTGAGTAATCTTGCCTTTCTTAGAACTAATTTTATTTTTTAGTTTTCTAAGATCAGCTTCATACTGTTCTTTGTCAGTTTTAGGTAAATAACTGCCTTTTTCAATTTCTACTGTTCCTTTAGGACAATTTATTTGAATTAAAGCAGCTCTGTATTTGTAATACCAATTCCAACGAAAAAATCTTTTTGGATTATTGTCTTTCCATTCTAATTCAACCGTAGGATCAAGAGCCTTATATTTTGGATATAATCTAATACGGTAATAAAATATCTTGACAGGTAAATTGTATTCCATCAATTCATTATTGTTCTTACTACTTTCATATCAGTATTTACTTTGCACACAATGTCCATGAGACATTTTGTATTCAACTAGTCGTTCTTTATCCCAATGGCCAAACTTGTCCATTGCAATTTCAAGTATCTCAGGTAATAGTTTTCTGGTTCCCCATACTCCGAGATTCTTATCACCTTTATGTAGGTTGTTGTCAATTTTTTGCTTCTCTAATTTTACCCATTCATTGTAAAACTCATTTTCATATCTGTATAAGTAAATAAGCTCCTGGTAAGACATAAATGGACAAAGAATACAATTTGATGGCATTGGCACTATGTAGCCTTCATTTTTAATAACATATTGACAAGCTTCTCTATCCATCTTTTGTTCAATAAGCGGATATACTTTTTCAACACATTTATCAAACCATTTTATTCCAGTAGGCTCGTCTGATGCTCTTTTTTCTTCACCAGCTGCAATACCTATTAAAACTCTAATCTGGCCATACTTATAAAAGTATTCGTAAAAAGCTTTCTTTCTACCATAAGATTGAGTCTGAAACTTTTTGTGAATGTATTCTTCCAGAAATTTATAAATCGGCTTAATCTTTAGATTATCCGTGCACGTCTTAGGAAAAGCTTTAGACCCTACTGACTTATTTTTCTCGTAGAACCCTAATAGACCACCTTTCCATTTTCCTGTCGCATACTCGCTAGGATTAACCTTAAAGAAAAGTATTTCGTAAAACTTACATAGCAATTTAATATAATCAACATAAGCATATGTATGCTGATGCTCATTTTTAGTATCAGCAAATATTACAATCAACTGACCTACTACATAATTTTTTCTAAACCTTTCATCGTGAATTATCCTAACTAATATAGCAGTACTATCCTGTCCTGCCCCAAAGGACAGAACAGTTAATTTTTGTCCTGCTTTATCAAATTCTAATTCCATCAATTCATCATTGTTCTTACTGCTTTCATTGCTGTATAAATAGATCTTGTTGCAGCAAAAATTGCATGTTCTTCACTTCTAAAAGAATCTTCTTTAAAAGTGTATATAGTTTTACCTTCTTTATTATTCTTAAGCCTTTCAATAATCATTACAGCATATTTATCTGTAAGATCATCGTACAAAGGAATCATCAATATTTCAGGATAGTAAGAAAAGATTTTAAATGCATCTGTTATTTCAATCAATTCATTCATTGTCTTGTTTTATAAAGGAATTTACTAAATCAAATCCTTTCTTGTATTTATGTTGATTGTATTTACCTCTTGAAAGTCTCATCGATAACAAACTCCACATTTCAACAAACAAATCCATACCACTAAGTACGCCTTTCTTATCAGTGTATTCTTTAATACACATGATAAGCTTTTCCATATCTCCTGATTTTTCTGTTTTGATTGCAAACTTTTCTAAAGCTTTCTCACCAAACCCATGTAAACCAGGTATGTTATCTGTACTATCACCTTGAAGCATTTGCCTTACAAGCATATCAAATCCCTCTTCTGGAGAAGTATATTCAATCATGTGCCTGGTCATGTTGTAATGAAAGCCTACAACTTGTTTCAAATCTTTATCATGAGAAAATATAAAAGTATCTTCTGGATCTTGAAGCATTGATAATATATCATCAGCTTCTAGATCATTAAATACTAAAGTAGGATAACGAGACTCTACATATTCAAATATATAAGCCATATCATCAAACTTTCCTTCGTAATAATAATCATCCTTCTTACCTTCTCTGTTGCCCTTGTATTTTTTCTCTTGAGCAATATAATTTCTAAACACTTGCTTTGAAGGAGCGCTAAAGCAAAATATATATGCTTTAGCATCAAATGCTGAAAATATATCTTTAAAAAGATAATCTGAAATAATTTCGTTTAACAGTTCTTTACTGTGTTTCTTTCCATTGTCGAGTTCTTGAAACACTCTGTAAGTCACTACGTGCTTATATCTATCTGCATCAATCAAAGCTACTTTAGTAGGAAAACTTTTCTTACCAAAATGCTCTTCGTGATGCGACGGTGCTTGAAACGGTACTGTTTCCATAACTATTTATTGTTTTAAAAAATACACATCTTCTTTTGCTCTTGTTATAGCTGTGTAGATTGTTTGAAGCTGTCTTTTACGACTTAAAGCTCTACATGATATAACATCGTCAACATTTAAATATATGGTATTATATGTACTCCCTTGGCTTTTGTAAGCGGTAGTAGCATATCCATAAGCCCAATTGCAAAAACTTTTTCTTAAATCCCAAAAAACTTTCCAGTTTCTGTTTTCTCTACATTTTTTAGCAATCTCATCCAATGCTTCATCCAAAATTATTTGTCCGGATTCCGTAGGAATAATAAATCGCCCTTCTCTACCTACAATATCAGCTACATAAGTATCTATCCTGTAGTTTTTGCTAAAAGCTTTATATCTAAACACCTTGCTAAATAACTTTTTAATTTTAAGTATTTCAGAATTAAAAAGTATGTAATTAACATAGCCAAATTCATCAAAAGAATAAAAACTATCTTTCATTGCTACTAAATCATTAGGAACAAGTATTTCTTCTGGATTGTTCATCAAATGATTTCTAATCAATGGATTCAGCTTGTTAATCGCTTTGTTTGTAAACGCAATTACTCTGGTCTTTTCAATTTCTTTTTTAGATATGTGATCTAAAAAATCTGAGTATCTAACAACATTATGTCCAATACCATCAATCATGCAAGGATCATTCATAGCTTTAAGCACTCTGTTGACTCTTTGCAAACCAAATATCTCTTCTCTGATTATGTCAGATAAATCTAATATTGGATTGTTCGAAGCTTGCCTTACTCTTTCTGTAAGCTCATGTTTACAATCGTCTAGCACATCATACCTGAAAATAGGAGAATCCGCATCGGCACCCATTTTATTTTGTGGGTCAATTGGCGGTAACTGTGCCCTATCACCAATAAATATTATTTTACTATACATTGATGTTTTTTCAAATACAATCTTTAGCATTTCTTCAGTGTACTGAGAAACCTCATCATGAATAAATACTGGAATAGTTTGCTCACCGATAATTGTTCCATCGTGGTGAGGATCATAAATAAACGTTCGTTTACCAGTTAAATCATCATGATTTTCTTTTAAACCATACGCTTTAGCAAAAGTAAATACGTTAGGAATGTGCTCACCCAGCACGTTTTTGGCTTGATGAGCTAAGCATATCCCTGCTACGTTGATATTTTGATCAAAGCTATCCTCGTTTTTCTTGTCAGCTTCAATGTAATCTGACAATATCTTTTTAGTCATGTAGGTTTTACCTACACCAGGCTTTCCTGTTAATAAGAAAAATTTCTCTGGGCCATCTAAAAATGCTTGAAACTTTTCAAGTAAATCTTCTTGACCTTTAGTTAGTTGGTCCATTGCTATATTTTTCTTCATACAGTTTATCTTTCTTTCTTTGACGCTGAACTCTTTCGCATAGATAAAACCCTACAAAGGTTATTGCTGCTGTTTTAAATATTTTTCTAGTAACAGCTTTTGATGCCCATACGACACCTATACGAGATAATTGTGCGCCTATCAAATAGATCATAAATTAAAATTGAAAACCAAACTCAGCTAAATGTGAGCTTGACTTGTTAATAAAATCGTTTAACTCTTTTGAACTCCATCTTTCGCGTGGGGCTTCTGGCATAAATTGTTGCAGTAAAGTCTGCATTTCGCCAAAAGAATTACCAAAGTGATCAGCCGCTTTTAAAATGAAAACTTTATACAGTTTGTCCTGATTTTCATTTATATTTTTCTCAATAGGTTCTATCTGAAGCTTAAAGGTAATATTCGCGTCTTCATAGTATTTTAGAACTTTCTTGAGAAAGGCTTCTTTATTATACTCAGTCGGTGTGATTACACCCGACTGAGTTTTACAAATAAATTGATGCATCTACTATTCGTAGTGTGCGTGATTGTTCTTGATCATAAGCTCTTTAGTCCATCCTTTGTTTAACCATGCTTGTAAGTCTGAACCGTTTTTAATTACAAACTTTTTCTCAGCAGGTTGTGAAGGTACTGATTCAGGCGCTGGTGCTGGTGCACTAGGTTGCTGTGGAGCATTTCCTTCTTGTGGTTGTTGTGGTTGCGGAGATTTTGGCGCACTAGGTTGCGGACTAGGAGCCCCTGGCCCTGCCTGTGGCGATGGTGCTTGTACTGGCTCATCCCATTTTGCAACATTATTGTCAATAAGCATTTGATCTGTCCAATCCGCATCTTTATACTGCTCATAAGTATAATCTGCATTAGCCAACATAATAATTTTCTTACCAGCATTCGAATTCTTTTTATAATCTGAAGGATCTGGCTCTAAAAATGAACCACCATTTCTAGCATGTGCTAAACCTTCTGCAGAATTTTTGATTTTCTCTCTAACAAACTTTGGTAAGTTTTTAAAACTTTCAGATGTAAAGCCTTGGCTTAAATGAAAGAAAAATGACTCGTTTATTTGTGGCACTTTACTTTCATTAAGACCAAACATCAATCTGTTCTTATCAGTCAATTGAGTAATAGAACTAATGTTTGCATACTTACCGTCTGGAGAATGAGAAATTGTAGCAACATAATGTTTGCCAATCAATTCATCAATTCTAAAATTCTTTGCTTCATCATCAGTAAGCTTATGGCCTTCCATGTTTTCAATGAAGTTTTTACGAAGATTAGACTTTGGAGCCATGGACAATGTTTCATCTGTAAAGATTGCACAAGGCTTCATTTCGTCTCCTTCATAAAACTGTCTTAGCTCTTGTGGAAATTCAAATGCAAGCTGACATTTATGTTTAGGTCCAAACTTTTGACTGTCTTGTGTTCCAAGATCTGCAAGACCATAAAATGTACATAATTGCATTCCTGTTGGAATTAATTCAACATTCTCAATTCTAGTACTTCCACTTTCTACTGGTGCTGTAAACGCTACTCTTTCCATTTTAATTAGGATTTAAAATCTATTGCCCTTATCGACGACTATCGAAAAGAACCCATAGATATTGATTTTTGTTCTTAGTTTTCGAGTAGTATTGATAATGTACATCACGTTAGTAAAATAACTAATCAGTACATCTCTCACAATACTCTCATCAATTTTGAGATTTAATGCAACTTGATTTACGTGCTTCTGAAAATCATTTGTTTCAAACACGTTTTTAGCTAAATAAGAATTTATGTTTTCCTTTGAAATATTTTTCAAGGGTTCTCTAAATATATACTTTCTTTTAGCTTTCATTAATAAACAGGTTTTGCCTTAATTTTATCTATAAATTTTTTAGGCAAAGTAACTTTAACCCTATACTTTTTAGGAATAACTATTTTCTCCTTAGTGTTTGGATTAATGCCATTTCTGGCTTTTGCAACTTCTAATTTAAAATCAATAAAATCAGTTATTTTGACATTGACTCCAAATAACAATTTGCTTTTAATTGTATCGATCATTGTATCGATTACAATTTGAGTATCTTGTTTTGATACTCCAGAAACCTTAGCGACTTCTGAAACTAATTCTTTCTTAACCATAATTTTGTGCTTTATAGATGTATTTATCGTGACACAAATATATGATTAAAATTGAACTGAAGTTCCAGATTCTAAAACAAATTCTGCAAGATTCAAATAAACACCAAAATCTTTAGTACCAGTGCCTCGACCTTTAGCGACAATCCATTCTGCTACATATCCAGGATTAGGCTTGCCTGGAGGAGCCGGTACTGTGCTTTTATTTTCTTCATAATATGCTAATCTTAGAAGAAAAATTACTAAATCTGAATCTTGCTCAATAGAACTAGATTGCTTTAAATCTGAAAGCTGAGGTCTTTTACTAGGTCTATTATCTACACTTCTATCAATCTGTGACAAAGCTATAAATGGAATACTCAAGCTGTTTTTTAAAGACTTAAGTGTTCTAGTAATCTGAACCATTTCGCCTGTCATATCAGATGTGCTTCCAGATATTTCAATTAGCTGAAGATAATCTAACATAAATACTTCGTAACCTTCTGATTTAAGCTTTCTAGTTTCTGCAGTAATCTTGTTGAGATTTTTGATATCGTCTATAATCTTAATCCCATGCTCTTCTATTTTTTGACAAGCATCAGTAACATGATCAAGCTCTTCATCTGTAAGCTCACCCATGTTTATTTTGCTAAACGGTATGCCCGTCATCCTAGCAGCTAAACGATATTCAATATCAATCCTAGACATTTCCAAAGAATAGAAAACTACTTTCACCCCTTTGACAAATGCCATATGATATATAATTGCAATTATTGCTGAGGTTTTACCCATACCAGGTCTTGCACCGATAGTAACTAACCATCGCTTTTGAAAACCTCCACACCAATCATCAAACTCATCCATTCCCGTAGGATAACCTACAGGAATTCCTTCTCGCTTCATTCGAACTCTTTCTTTGAGCTCTTCTTTAGCATCACTTTCTACAGGAGATAAATTTCTAATGCCCACATTTGACATTTGAGCTATTTTATTGTCAATGCGGTCTAACAGGTTGAAAATATCAGGATCGTTATGCAGACTGTCTGATATTGTTTCCTGAGACATAGAAATTAGTTTTCTAAGTACATATTTCTGACACAATATTCTAATATGATATTCAATATGCAATCCAGTAGAAATACTTTGAGTCAATTCTATAAGAACGTATTCACCACCTACATAAGAAAGTCTATTCATTCTTCTCAACTCTTCAGTAATACTCAACAAATCAATATCAGATGATTTGTTGTACAAATTCTGAATAGATTGAAAAATAAACCTGTGAATTTCTGAATAGAAAATCTCAGGCTCTAATAGTTCTATCTTTTCGTGTGTGCTCTTATCTATTAATAAAGCTGCCAATACAGCTTTTTCTAATTCAACTGCTTGTGGCGGTGCTTTATGTTGACTCTGTTTTTGAACCTTCGGTACGCTTGGTATGTCAGGAACCGATGGCATTTCAGATTCTTTTTTCATATGATTTATTTAAATCATTACGCAGTCACTTGTTGTTTACGTGATGTTTTTTTTGTGTTTTTACGTTTTGCTATTTTGGAAAGATTTTGATTCATAATCTTTATGAATCGTTCGTCATGATCAGTTACTTGATTATTATAACCTCTAACTTGAATTACTTTTAATTGTTTTGGATCTACTTCAATGGTCGATATTTTGACACCATTGATTTGAGCAGAAAAGAGTAAAGTATTTTTCTTATAATATTCTCGCTGCCAAACACAATGCTTTAAAGCTTCCCCTTCTTCAAATACTTCTTTTACAGTATTTAAAAAGCTGATTTCAACTTCATCTTTTTTAAAAGACAAACCTATATAAGGTTTATTCTTTTCCAAATAATTTGGTTCTCTGCTTTCAAGATCTGCAATTCTACGTTGTTTTTCTTTTTCTTTTTTAATTTGCTCAAGCTTTTTAGAATATTTGTTGTGCTCTTTTTTAATGTTGTCTACAAACAAATACTTTGGACTTTTAAGATCTTTATCAAAAAGCTCTAAATAGCCTAGATAATCTATCCAAAGACCAACATCTTTTAGTTTTAATTTATATTTATGCTTTAAAGCTAATTTAATCGAAGACCAATACCTTATTGTCTCTGAAGTATAGTTTCTCATAAAATTTAAAAGCTTGTACTCTTTAGCTTTCAATAATGTTTCAGCTTCTGAATATTTTCTTACAAGCGAAATTGCCTGCAAAAAAGTAAGTCCTTTTAAATGTCTATTGATTCCAATTTTGGTATATTTTTTAAGGAATCTAGAATCTGGCAAACAATAACTTGTATATAAATTGTATTTGTAATGATGTCCATAATTTTTCCTTATAGACCAATCACCACTCCATCTTTCTCCAACCCAACCTACGCTACGAAGATTGCCAATCATCGTAATTTTATCTTTTGAATTTATCCAAAACTCAATTACTTTATTAGTGCTATACGTTGCTTTTTTGCCTTTTCCGTAATTAGCATATGTATTTATGTATCTAATCACTTGGTAACCTTTATAAGTCATTGCTACTGCGTTAAAAGTTGACTGATGGTCTGTACGGCATCTAGTTGTTTCAACTTTTAACTTTGTATTACAACATGGGCAAACAGCTCTTTTTCTTTCTACTATTTTAGGAGAAAAAGTTTCACCACAATCCATACATATTACACGAGTCTTAGTTGCAAATCCTTTATGATTTAAAGAATTTTTATGAATCCAATCTTTTTGAGATTGTGTAACATCAAGCAATTCTTCAGACAAACGTGTAACTTCCTTTTCTAATTTAGTTCTAGCTATAGCCATATTAAAATAAAGTTTCTTCTTGTTTCTTTTCTTCTTTTTTAAAATCAGTTTTTTCTGGTTTTTTCTCTAGTCGAGAAATTTCTTTAGCAATCATTTTATCTTTTGCTTGCTTTTTAATTTCTGCAACTTCTTCATCAGTAAGTTCCATATGATGATTAACTATAACTTGACCGTTTGTTAATTTATCACCTGGTTTCACATTTTCTTCATCATAATAGTGCATGGCCATACCATATATTTCAGTATCTTCAAAACCATTCATACCACTTTTTTTCACTTGATTGAGAATATATGTTACACAATCATCAATGTTCTTTTTGGGGTTTTTAAGTTTTTCCTCAAAAAGACTATTAAGTTGAGCAGCACGTTTTAAGTGCTGCTCAATTAATTTCTTGAAATTATCAGTTGCTTTCATTTACTTATGATTTTTAAGGTTGTCTAATTCTTTTACAAGCTCTGTGTATTTATAAATATCAATGTCTTTAAACTCGATGTTTAAAGTACTATCGACTTTACCTTTTCCTTTTACCGCTAGAGATAAAGTCGCTTGCCCAAAACCCGCTTCAGCGATTAAAGCTGAAAGCCCTCCAAGATCACCAGTAGTCGGTTTTGATTCCTTAGCTTTATATTCTTCACGTATTTTCTGCTTTTCTTCTTCGTGTTTAAGAATTAAAGATTCTTTCATAGCTTTAAATTTTGCCATAGCTTTTTCTTCAATTTTTTCAGTAGCAGAACTCAGACTATCGTCAACAGCTTTTTCTTTAACTTTAACTTTAGCTTCAGCTTCTTGTTTCTTTTTAGCATCAGCAACAGATTCTTCCTTTTTACGGGCATCTTCTTCTTCTTGTGCTTTCTTTTCAGCTTTTTCTTCAGCTTCTTCTCTAGCTCGCAATTGAGCTTCCTCATTTGCTTGTTTAGAGTTATCGTCATTTTTATTTACTAATGGAATATCTTCTATTCCTGAACTTTCTTCTGTATCTTCTAAAGACTTAATAAAAGCAACGCTAACAATTCTAGCATTTTTGCCAAACAATTCAATAGCTTCATCATCTTTAACGCTATCCATAACGTAAAGCTCATAACCTTCTACAGTTGCAAGCTCTTCCCAATCCCCTTCTTCTAATACCAAAAACTTTTCAGGATTCCAGCCATTCTTTTCAAGCCAAGCTTTTTCAGAATCTGGAAGATCTACTGTCACATTTTCTTGTTCCGGTACATCTGGAGCTTGTTTCAATTCTTCTTCTATTTGCTTTTTCATTTTAGCAACTTTAAAAGAAGAATATGTGGTAGTCATAGCTTGCCAATCTTCGCTTTCCATTTCAGCCAACTCTTTACCAGTAAATATTTTACCGTCTGGAGTAATTATAGATGGAGTATCGTCAATCTCATGATATTCCAAGCCATTCTTTTGAAGGAATTCAAGTCTAGACTTAAACTTATCTTTTGTATCGGGTTTAGAAACAGTCGGTATATCAACATTTGGCGAAACATCAGCAACTTTTTGAATATCAGATTTATTTTCTGGTACTTCTGGTGCTTCTTCTTTTGTCTCAAGATGTTTATTCATCCATTCTATTTTAACAACCTTAGCGCCTTTGCCAAACGATTTCTCACCTCTAGGAGAAACAGTATAAATGTAATTTTGGTGACCTTTAATTTCTTGTAAAGGCTTTACTTCTTCTTTGGATAAAATAGTCCAAAGTTTAGTGTCCCAATTCAACATTTCTAAGTAATCTTTAATGCTCATATCTTTCATAACGTAAATATTTAGCTAGACTTTCAAAAGTCTAGCTTTGTTTGTGATTTGATTTTTTTAACCTTAATAGTCTTTTTAGGTTTAGGCTCCCATCTAATTACTAGATGCTTATATATTTCCCTAAACTTACCTGACTTAACAAATCGGACATTGTATGTATATCTATTCGATTTGATTATTGCAACTTGTTTACCGTGTACTAAGTAAATTCTAGCGCGTTGTTGGCTAGACATTGTTCTTTTTTTTATCTATACATTTTGGACAAGACACATGACTTAAATTTTCAATCATTGCCCAATTAAAGGCAAGCATTGGAGTACCACAAAGCGTTGTACTTTGTCCTGAAATACTTATGTGTACTTCGTCGGACCAAACAGCTCCTTTGTTTCCGTAAATATGTTCATTTTTATTCAAATGTTCTTTTTCAATTTTATTCAAATATTCTTCTGGAATATTCAAACCATAATTTTCAAGATCCATTTTAAGAATGTTGTCTATTGTAGGATAAAACTTTGTTACCCAATCAAGCTCGGCAACAAAATTATAATTTCTGTCAAAACCTAACGCAGTTTCATGAGTAACACGAGTTCCTTTAGGAACAGTAATGTTTCCATAGTCTCTAAACTTTACAGTATAATCTTTTCTAGTAACCATATCCTCTAGGTCTTAAATTTACAGTAAATTCTTTGTGCTTTTTAATTTGTTCTATATCTCTAAATCCATATCTCCAAAACAATATGTATTTTGGAATATCAATACCTTGTAAATTTCTTACAACGGTTCCTTGAGTACTTACATGAAACTTAAAATAAGCTTCTGTTGGCTGTTTTTTTCTTCCTCTTGTTTCTTTTTTCATAACTATAATAACATGTTTGTTGATACTTCCTCTACGTAAAGTTCTCCTTCTAATAGACAACCTTGAGTTTGCATTATGTTGCTAAGGTTAAAGATATCATCAGTTGTAATAATTGTATTTTCTTTTTTCGCTTGAGCTTGACAAATGTTTATGTATTCATCTTTGCTTGTAGCTATTCCAATTAAATCTCTACTGGCAAAGCTGTGCCAGGAGTCTGTCTTGTAAACTATAAATACTTTCATAAATTTTAAATTAAAAACGCCCTCCGATTAGAGGGCGTTGATTAAAAATCGATGTGTTCTATTTCATCAAAAAATTCCCCAATGTCTTTACAATGAGTCAAATCAATTTCACGACAATAGTCATTTCCTGTGTTTACATGTTCGATGCGAATTATCTTACACATAACACCAGTGCCTGCACGATTAAAAGTAACAGCAGGCAAAAGCATTTCTCCAGTAAGCCTAAAATTAGCAAACTTTTTATGCTCCATAAGCTTGATTAAATTGTTAGACATTGAAGCTCCATTAGGAACAATAGCAAGTAACCTTGCTCCTTTCTTAGATCTTTGCCTCATATGCAATAAAGCTTTTTGAATATGTTCAGCAGCTTGTCTGCTATTCTTTCCAAACGGTGGATTCATAGCTATAAAATCAAACTTGTTTACCAATGGCAATTCTTCAAATTCCATATTCTCGTGTCTGCCTACACAATTGATAGTCATTTGAGAAAACAACTCTAAGCTCGGCTCGACATATACATTACTTGTAGTACCTAGGAACCATCTTCCGATTGCACCGTGGCCAACTGAAGGTTCTAAACCATCTTCGTCTGGTTGAGGATCTAGCCATTGAACCATTTTATAACCTAATGGTTCAGGAGTAGAAAAATAATCTTTGCCTTCTGCCGATTTATTTTTGGCATTCTTTTTACCTCTAGAAAAATAATAGGTCTTTGCTTTATCAAAATCTGATATCTCTATTAAAGCTCTATCATTTTCTTTACCGCCTACACCTTGTTGAAGATTAGGCTTATCCATTGTAGCATTCACATAACCTTCTTTAAACGCTGTCTCTAAATCTCTAGCAAGGTTACCCATTGCAAGATTCTCTGCAGTCTTAGCACGTTCAGCAATTTTAGTTGCAAATGCTATCTTTTCAAAGTTTGTATGTATCACAGGGTATTCAAACATGGCGTTACTCTTTAGTCCGCTTCTGTATATTCTACCTTCTGTCTGAATTGCTTCAGTAGGCGCTACTGGCAATGAAAGATTAATTAATACTCTGGGCTTACCGTCTTGATTATCATGCAAAGAGATGCCTTCTTTACCCGCTTTAGACTGTATAACAATTAAATCATATCCAGAATTATCATCGTTGAACAATTCTTTGTTCTTCTTCTTTTTCTTTTTGCTAATCGTTCCATTAAACTCTAGCATATCTGGAAACCGTTCTTTAATTGTTGCTCGGCAATTATTTAAACCTTCTAAAGAAAGATTAGCATATTCTGGATATTCACTGTACCACTCATTTATTTCTCTTTTTAATGGTTGAACATATCCTTTGTCGTCTTTTTTTGTCAGTTTATCTGCATCAAATCTAAATGGATGCTCTACAGTAGAATGATTATAACTATGAAACACAACTACTTTTCTCCCCAAGTCTAAATGCTGCTGGATTCTGTCAAGTATTTCCTTAGCTTTTATTGCTTCTAAAAGCTGATTGACATAAATGTAATTGTATTTCTTTTTGATGATTAATCGTTCCATGTATTTGTACTTCTCGTACACATACTTGTTGTACCACATCTCTATGCCGCTGTTGATAAAGTTTCCTAAATTAGAACTTACAAGCACAAATTCTCTTGAATAATCATGCTTAAGCTCTAATATTCTAGTTGACATTACGCCTTTCTCAACATGAGTTTCAAAAAAGTTTCGTTCTAACAAACTTTGATCTACACCAGTCTCTGGAATAGTACATTTGTTGTACTTCATCCTATATCCAAAATGTTCCGTTAGAAATTTATTAAAACCAGAAGCTTCATTATATCTTCCTGAAGGTTCTTCCTTTTCTATTGTTTCTTCAATATCAAATAAAGCACCATCAGCATACAATATTGATTTATGATAAGCAAATGGAGTAGCAGACAAAAACAATACTTTAGTTTTTACTACAGTATCATAAGTGAAAGTTTTCATCTGATTCTTCCAAGCATCAAATTGCCAATGATATAATTCATAATCATCTTTAGCTGGATTATATACAGGTCGATTTCCAATAATGTCATAAGCTTTCTCTTTTACTGCAGAAGGCAGGTTTGAAACTACTTTATGTTTTTGCAGATAAGACGTTGCTTGACCCTTAGAATTTTGATTTAAATAATGCGATTCATCATAAATAATTAAATCCCATACTACATTGTCTAAAGTCTCGTTCTGATAAAAGTTTGCATAAGTAGTTACTCTTATATCAAATCCACTATCTTCAATACTTTGAAGCATATATAGATTTAAGTTAAGATGCTTAGCTTCTTCTATCCAATCGAGACATTTCGTTTCAGTAGGAGTAATGATCAATATGTTTCTGCAGCCTTTAGCCCAGAATCTTTTAACAGTACCAAGACCAACAAATGTTTTGCCAGTACCAGTACCATTTGTACATAAATAACCTTTACCTACTCTGAAACGCTCTTCAATACGTAGAACATCTTCTTGTTGACTATCGTATAATTCAGAAAGCATTTTTTTGATGTTATCAAGATCTCCTTTTATGTAAGGAACATCGATAACGTTTTCTGTTTTTTTAGAGGTCATTTCCTCTTCGTGAAAATCAAACAAAAACTGCTCTTTTTTATTTGAAGCAATATTAGACATTTATATTAAGATTTCTACTTGAGCTGCAGTAGAACCATAAGGACCTACTGGAACTTTTATTTTTAAATCTTTTACAATACCAGCTTCTTCTAAAGCTTCTAGCATACCTTCGTTTTCACTCCATGTTTTAATGTATGCTACATTTTTAGGAAGAATTTCTGATACTATATACTTTCTAAAATCTATACTTTCTTCTGTTAAATTCACCGTAGCTGTAGCTATCGGTGAATCATCTGATGCATCTACAAGTCGAAGAGCTGTGGCTTTGTTACCATATTCTTCTTTAACTACTTTGCAATTCCAATTTTTAAAACTTACTTGTTTCATAACCTTGATTTTTAAAATTTATATTTATAATTAATTTATTTAATCTTTAAGTTCGTGATATCTTAAATACTTTTTAAGCATAGATAAAGCTTCAATAGCTTCTGAATCTTGATTTTTTTCAAAAACTTCTATAATATGACGAATACTAGAAAAATCTTTCCAATTTATTTTTGTTTGATGATATAACTTTATTAGACGTTGTTCTGCAATTTCGTTAAGATTTTCAATTTTACCATAAGTGTTTGGTTCATTGTAATTCATAACATGATCAACTGGTGAAAAATCTTTCCAATTTTGTATCGGTATTGCACTGTCTATATTTTTAAGCTCATTTTCAGTATAGACTTTTTGCATTATGTCTCTTTTTGATATTATTGTTTTATACATTTTCTTCGATTTTAAAATTCTTGTTTATAAATAATTTCTCAACAAATTCTTTTTTAATACCAGGATAGTTTTTAACTGCATCCCATGTTGATTCTATATCTCCTGTAAAATATGCTTCATGATTTGCTAGTTCTCTAAGAATAATACGTTCTAAAGTGTTTTCTTTAATGTCTTGCTGAAGAGAATCATTGTATATTTTGTCAAGTTCTTTCAAAAGCCATTCAGCTTTGTCTGCATTACAAACAAGACCGTTTCCAAGAATAGTAAAATGATCAGCTTCAGAATGTTTTTTAAAGCCTTCTTTTAATTGTTTTTTACTAAAAGCAAAAAAGGCATTCGCTTGTTCAAATGCCTTTGTTTGTCTGTCTTCCATGTAATCTTGCAAATATTTCATACTTGATTTATTAATTCATTTTTATTTTTTAAAGCTTCTTTTATAGGCATAAACTCCCCTAACGCATCGATGTTGAATTTGTCTACAACAATGTACATATCTTCATCGTATGTTTGGCCTTGCCAATCTGGATAACCTTTTTCAAGGTATAACTGAATTCTATATTTTTGCATAATTAATCTATCCAGAAATTACCACAATCCTTACACTTATTTCCACAAGGATAACTGTTTCTATAGATCACGTTTCGATGTCTGTAAATATCCATATCTCCAAACGTACAACCTCCTTCTTTGTAAGTGTGATTGTATTTTGCTTCAGCTTGCTGAAGCTCTGCATTAACACTCTTTCTGATATCTCCTACATTAGCAGATGTAAGTTCTACTTTAGTGCTGTCAGCCCAATTAGATACCATGCCAGCAATAGAATACGTCCAGTTGTATTTAATCTCCTTTTCTAGATAAAGATTATCTAAATCAAAAGGAACAATAAGTGTACTTTGAATATCTGTTTCAAGTATGCTTCCGCTTCCTTGAACATGATCAATAATTCCAATCTGATAGTTTTTAAACTGTATGCTTAAAACCTCATCAGTATCTATAAAATCTTTGATTTCTAATTCAAAATACACAAGTAATTCGCCACCATTTGTAGCCTCTTCAATCATAGAATCAATAGCCTCATCATAATTTGAATTATCAAATATGTTGAGGTGTTTTTTAATTTTAATTCTTTCTGATATAATTTCAGCTTCTGTCCAATTCCAACTACCAGAGGCCATTGTATAGCCTGTGTCGTAATTTGCAACAACTCTTTGTGTAAGCTTTATGAGCTCTTCTAAATTTTCATCTAGCATAGGATATTCTATTTCATATCCCATATCTTCTAATTGATCAATAACCTCTGAAACATTCGAAGTATCAACCATAAATTTTGATAATTCATCTATGTATTTTTCAACTATTTCAGATCTTAATTGTCTTTGGCCATCAAATGAAGAATCAATATTTAAATCAAATATTTCTGCTTGCACTTCATATAAATTCCCTCTAATTATTTTAGAGATTTGATCTATACTTAATTCTGAATTGTAATCCCAAAACAGTTTGTAAGATGTTTCTTGAATCTCTTTTGTGATCTCGTCAATAATATTCTTGATATTTCTCATAACCTTGTTTAATTAAAAATTGCGTAATAAGTAATGTTAAGCACTAAATAAATAATAATAAATATTGCTATATATCTATTTACTATTTGCTTGTGTCGATGCTCTAAAGATCCTTTACATTCGTAATGGCCTTTAAAATAGCTTTGCTCTTTTTCTTTAATTAATTGCTTTTGACATTTAGTTTCTGTCTGTTCTAATATAACTGAAAACTTGGTTTTAGCATACTCATATCCCATTTGGAATTGAGTAGCACAGCCCATTTGTTTTTTAATCTCTCCCATTCTTTCTCCAAGTTCTTTATTTGTAAAGTCAACTTGAAATTCGTTTGAGATTGCTTCTTTAATTGTAGAATAAGAATTTCCTTCTGCGTACAATTCAAATAATCTATTGTTAATTACTGAATGAAATACTGATTTATTTCCCATTGTTTTATAAAATAAAAAGGGCGTTCTGTGTAAAGAACGCCCTTTGATTGTTGTTAAGTAAATTACTAAACCTTCGCTAAAAATATAGTCGAAGATGCTAGCAATTCGTTTTTTGTGTAAGTTTTAGTAACTTCTTCACCAGTGTAACCATCAATGTAGCTGATAACAGCATCATCTAAAACATTGCTTGTTTTGTTAACTGTCTTTACAGTTTTTTCAAGCTGTCCGTCTAATACTCTGGTACCAGTAACAAGAGCATCTAAATTTTCACTATTCAAAGGAATAAGCTTTGAATTGGGAAGATCATGCCCAGTCGCTTGTGTAGAATACGGACTGTTTTGTGTGTTTACACGTTTAACTGTAGGATTTGAAGGAGATACAATTGCATCTGCTCCATAATCCTTTCTTTCCATTTTTGCCATAACATTAAGTTTAAAATTATTGATATCAATTATACAAATATAATAAGATCAATGTCAGATAGATAGCAATAATGAAAAGAAGGTCTATTATTCTAAACCAGGCCTTCATCTGCAAAGCTTAAATAAGAGTTTGGATCTGGAGCTAATATCAAATGATCAAGCAGTTTAATATCGTGATAACTCAAAGCTTTATTTAGCTTGTCAGTAATATTTCTGTCTGCTTGACTTGGCTTAAGCGTTCCGCTTGGATGATTGTGTGCAAGTATTACAGATGTAGCTAGAGATTCTATTGCATATTTTAATACAACTCTAACGTCCACAACTGTAGATGTAATTCCTCCTTGACTAATTTTAACGTAGCCAATAGTATTGTTAGCGTTATTTAAGCACAGTAAATAAAAACTCTCATAAACGTCAATATCTTCGTAATAAAATTCACGAATATATTCATTTGCTTCAGAGCTTAATGTAATCTTGACTTTCTTGATATCTGTTTTATTCTTCTTGATTGAATAATTTGGAATATTAGCTTTATAAGTTTTCATTTATTTTCTATTAAAGTTTTGACTGTAATTGTTACGTTGTTTTTTCTTAGGTTCTTTTGTAATCTGCTCACGTAAATACGGAGCATATACTAAAGTAAATCCTACACCAGCTACAGTAAGCGCTGCTGATACATTAAGACCGTATTGGGCCATTGCCAATACGGTAAATGAGAAAATAACTACATCTATTATTCTTGAGCTTTTGGAGACTAACCACCTTAGCGGTCCAATAGATTCGATAAGCACTACCAAACCTATTAAAGTTAGAACTCCAAAAAATGTTGCTGTAAGTATATAGCTACCGATTATAAACGATGCTATAATTATCAATAGGAATATTAATCCCCCTTTAGTTGATTTCTTCATAACTATGAGTTTACTTCTGATTCATATGCGGCTTGTGCGCTATCATCATCATCTGGTGATGTGAAAGCTTTGTTTAGTTCATTGTACAACATTGCGCTAGCAATGATGATAGTCTTTTGAGTCTCTTCTGTACGATTGTGGCGATCTTCAATGACTGAAGACTCAGCTCTTCCAGTAAGCTTGTTAGATATTTTTGCTTCTGCTCTAGCTGTTATGTCTGCTGAGCTTTTTAATACAAAATGCATATCACCAAGTATGTAAGAACTTAGTTTTGATGTTGTCATTGCTACGATACTGCCTTTTTTAAATGGATTTTTCATGATTTCTTGTTTTAGATTATTCATTAATTTTACTGCCGGCAATTATTAATTGCTCTTTGCAGTGAGGTAAGTCGATCTTCCAATTAGTTTCTGCTGGCATTTGTCTGCCTTCAGTATAACCTTCTTCTAAAAGCTTTGCTATTTTTTTAAGCTTGTTGGAGATCTGCTTATCTGGTAAGTAATTGGAAAATTCGACATGTAAATTCATACTATTGTTTTATGCGTAAATAAAGAATAAAAGCATGCCAGTAATGACTAAGCCTATTGTGAATGTTTCTATTGCAATATTCTTCCAAAACTTTTTATGTTGTTTTCTCTGGATTTTTGATAGATTATCGTAATATATTCTGTGATAAAAATAAGCTGCTATGCAAAAACTAGGCAGTATAATCCAGAAGGAACTATCAATTGTTGCTACTGGTTCGTGTCCTCCTTGATCGCACCAAAATGGTGGGTTTGGAGAATCGCATGCTGGTGTGTCCCTTCCAGGACCGTTTCCGTTTTGAAATAACATAGTTGTAGTTTTAAAGGATTGAATCAGCAAAATTAATATTTGCTTTTAAATTGTATGCTAGGCATATTTTATAAACTTCATGAGCCTTTAAAGTGCTTTCAGCTGCAACGGTAACTTTTCGTTGCCCGTTGTTTGATCGTATTAAAGCAGCGTACTGCAATACTCTATCAAAAGGCTTAACTATTTTATAAGCTAATTGTCTGACCGTTGGCCTTTCATCAAATTGAATTTCAATCATGCCAGGATCACGTCGTTTTTTAAGCGGATCTGTAAAGTCTTTAGGCAATACATCTTCTTCCTGATCTTCATCGTTTTCATCAAAATACAACATCCATTTAGGAACACTGTCTTTAGTTTTAGAAAACATTTTCTTAACCTCTTCTATTGCCTCGTTGAAATCTTTATGTAGATCCATAAATGCAGGAATTTTTATATAGTCTAATACATTATCAATACTGATTTTAAGTTCAAACTTATCGTCTAACTCAAAATATAAACTTATTTGCTCTTTTATTTCGAAGCATTCGAATAATCTCATGCTTATTGATATAAATGTATCAGTTATAGTAGAAACGCTCTGTGCGTCCAAATTTTGCCTATTAGCAGAAGTCTTAGACAGTATGTAAGATAGTATTTCTTCTAATTGTTTAGAATCTTCTTTTAATTCGTTCGGAGATAATATTACTTGTAATCCCGAGAATTGTATGCCTATCCTGTCTTGTTCAATCTTGATTGTTATTTCCATAGTGTGTAGCGTATAATGCTCGCCAGCTTTAAACTTGATTAGTAATTCATCGTGTATGTACGATTGTTGTTTATGTGTTTTGATTATTGATCGCGTGGTGTATATCGTAATCCACTTGAGAATTCAAATGGTACATCACATGGTGATCGTAAAAATGTCTGAGCTTCACCAGCTCCACATCTATATACTCTCATAGTATTCATTAACATAGATATTGATATCATAACTTCTTGTTTTTTTTAATAGTAATATTCTCCCCCCTCAAGGGGGAGAATTATATTACTGTTATTATACTTAAGCACTCACAGTCCTACGTGATTGCTTTACTAAATTTCTCCAACGTAAATAATACTCACGTTTATGAAATCTGTTTACAGGTTCTCCCTCTAACTTATTACCAAATGGATCATACGTTACAGGTGTATACCTGCTACGCTGCTCCACTGGTGCAATTAATAACTCAGCCTTGCCAGTAACCTTATCAGTATACTTAATTACTTGATAAGGATTCTCTCTCCTGTTTATACTCCCGTTTAATCCTACTACCCACTTCTTAATAGGAAATCTCTCAGGTTGATTCTCCAACCTCCAAGCTAACAAAGAAGAAACTTTAACTCCCTTAAAATTCTTCTCCTCACCCTTACCAGTGTGTTTCCTATCAATATAGATAGTAACATTACACATTCGTTTGACATAATCAAACGATGTGATCTTATACCCTATTACAACTTCTTTAATGTTTACAGTAGTTTCCATAATTCCCTTGTTTTAAAACTTAAATTTATTAACGATTATCTACTGTAGTAAGACTATCTCACTACAGTATGTAATACAGCAGTATTTAGCAATATTACAATTCTTACATACAACAAGTTTTAACCGTATGTATGCAAGTATTATTCAAACGTATTATCAGAATGTTTCTCAAGATGTCTCTCAAGAAATATCCCTCAAGTGTTTACAATATGTTTTTACAAACTCTGTGTAAATATTATAGTAAAAAGTTACACACAAATTTTACAGAAAAGTTACACATGTTTTTAGAAGCTTCCCTATACATATTGTAGACAAAAACGCTCGAAAGCCCTATAAAGCCTCAAAAAAGGCTTAAAAAGTGTAACAATTCTTGTTACATTGTGCTTTCAACTATGTAACAACTTTTGTTACACGAAAAGTGTTAAAATGTAACAACTTTTGTTACACATTTTTCAACTATGTAACAACTTTTGTTACACATTATGTAACAACTTTTGTTACATATTTCGACATTTTGATAGGATTATTGACATATAATTCTATATTTGTCGATGCGTAGACTTAACAATTAATCTTAACTAAATTAAATTATGATAGAGACGATAAAGAGACTTATTTCCAGAGACTATAAGACTAGAGTACGAAAGTTCGAGCTACCTATGAGTAGCATTAAAGCTTTGCGTAAGCTTAGTCCTAAGTCTCATGACTTATTGATAGATATTATAGAGCAGGTAGGTGCTGGTTTAGAAGTAGACAACCTCATCGTTACAGGTAACCACGAGGATTTCGGCTTCAAGCACAAACATGCATTCTATAGGTCTCGATCGGAGTTAGTCAAGGCTGGCTTCATAGTACACGATGGACAGGATCATTATGTTAATCCTGTTATGATCGGGTACAATACGAGAAGGCAGCTAGATTGCTTCTATCGTTTATTTAAAATAAAGACAGAAACTCCCGTTAATATGGGTCAGTTTGACAGATAGTATTATCTTTGTCTCACTTCATTGACTTACTAGTCACTATCATTTTAAGATGATTGTTAGTATGTCTACGCAACTTGAAGACTAGACACCTGAGCTCCCGCTTGGGTGTTTCTATTTACACGTTTACCATAGTTCTTAGCAGATTCCCATTGACGTCTTATGAAAGCCTTGTCAAGGTTCACTGGCTTATTAAATGGTGTAGTGTCCAGATGTTGCACATCGCTGAGGTTGTTATTCCTGTAGTGGAATACATTGCCTTTGTTTAGAGACTTGATAAACATTCTCCAAATCTTACGCTTAGGTATCAGCGTGTTGATGGCAGAGACCTCATCATCGGTATAACCGAGTTTAGATAGCAGTCGCTTGTTGTCTTTGAGTGTTACCAATGTCTTGGCAGTTACTCTTGGCTTACGCTTAGTCTCTTGTAGCGAGTAGATAACAGCGTCGTCATGTAATACATGTACTCTTGTTCTTACTCTTGGTCGTCTTGTTCTTGAATTACTCATAATCTTGATGCCTGTTACCAGGACTTTGTTTATACTTGATTAATAGATATAGAGGCTTCTTTGTTTAGACACGCCAGAAACTCTTTAAGACGTGTTTGCTTTTTTATGTAAGCCTATTGAAACAGCTTGACACCCTTGAACCATACTTCAATGTCGTCGTACTTGCGTACGGAGGCAAGCCACTCTATGGCAAGATCATCGGGATGAATGCCCGCATGTATACAGCTATAGATATGTTTTATCTGGCGCTCGCAATAGTCCATTTCATAGAAGCTACGAAGCTGGCTCTTGGTAAAACGAGAAGGAGCATAGACTTTGACAACAAGGCCGATGCTCCTAAGACAATCGGAGAAAGCCCAATTGTGGAGCTCTTGCATGTACGCCAAACGTACGCAAGGTTCTGACAATACCTCATCATAGATCTGATAAGGGATATTCATATACTCACTAGCTGCCTCATGCAGCGAGAGATTATACAGGTCAACGGAAACAGATAGACTGCTCATAATCTTGATGCCTGTTACCAGGACTTTTTTTATACTTGATTAATAGATACAGAGGCTTCTTTGTTTAGACACGCCAGAAACTCTTTAAGACGTGTTTGCTTTTTTTTGTGTTTTCTACGCGTTGATATCGTAGTCCTCTTCTGACTCGTAGTTGTCTGATATTGATTTAGTGTCAAGGACGCTCTTACTAATAGTATAAGTTAGAGCTCCCCAAGCTAAAGCTGTGTAAACTGTGCCTGCTACAACTTGAGTTGTCGTGTAAACAGTACCAGCAACTACAAAGTAGTACACTGAAGCTGATGATAAAGCACCTATAGATGCAATAGCTAAAGCTTTCTGAGGTGTAGACAAATTGTTCCACCATAGTTTAATAGCATGTGGATTCTTAGTTAAAGCTAAGGCTTGTACTTGTGCGTTGATTGACTTGTTCATCATGTTAGGTTTAAATGATTAAGAGATACCGATACGATATCGGACTCTCTTTTTTGTGTTTTTACAACGAGCCCCCCGTACCCGAAAACGGGAAAGAGGGCGGGGCTAATTGGCTATTAACCACCTGTCCATACAAATCCTGAAAATTTTTTTGAATTTTTTTTGAGAGTGTTACGTCATAATGTCGCAAAGAATATTATATTAGCACCATGGCAAAGAAGAAGAAGAAAGTCGGCATACATGAAACGGAGCAAGTTACTTTAGTGTCTAGGAAGTGGGATAAGGTGTATGTTAAGCAGATGATGTATAAGAATGCTTTGGAGTTGTACAAGCGGAGGGATGGAGTAAGATGTGTGATATATCAGGTAGGCTTCAGTAGTTTAAGGAGTAATGTTGAGAGCAGGGATGAGTTATTGAAAGCACCTGAAGTGCCATTGCCACCACCTGTGCCGGCATCACCGGCTCAGGAGTTTGTTCCGCCACCGCCACCACAGTAAACAATTAAAACTAAATATCATGTCACATTTTATTAAAAGATTAGAGAAAGAGAAAGAAGAATTAGCAGACAAGACTGCTAAGCTTTTTGAGTTTAGATGTTCTAATAAGTTTTTGGAGATTTCAAAAGAGCAACAGGCTTTGCTTAATGTACAATTTGATGCTATGACAACTTACGGGACTTGTTTAAAGGAGAGGCTTAAGCAATTAAAAGACTAACCAGAAGCTATGTTTTATTATTCAAGAAAGGGGTTGAGCCAATTTGGTAAGGCAATAAAAAAATTTTTATCAACAGAGGATAAAATCAAAAAAGCAATGAGTACGTGTGTTTGTCAAGAAAAAGGGAATACTGATATAGATGATACTGGTGCGGTATTGTGCAGTGTGTGTTATTTGCCTGTAGGAGAGATAGATGATTATGAAGATTGGGAATTGGCTCCAGAAAGTAGAATTGTAAATGTTTACGAAAAAAAAGACAAATGAATTTTCATTACGATCTCATACTGAGTTACAGTCCAGAAATTACCTCTAATGCATTCTTCTAGTTGGAGTAAGGGATAGAAGAGTAATAGCGAATAGTAGCGGGGGAATGAATAAGAGTATAATTAAAAACTAAATAAACAATGGAAAAACTAAATGGGGAAAAACTAAATGGCATCATTATTAACGATGAAGATTACCTGGTAGAAAGACTGCCAGATTACTTTAAGAAAAAAGAAAAAAACTTCGACACACGCATTATAGAGACTATGCCTGTGCACGTAGGTATTATAAAAAAGGCTGGGAAAAATCTTTCTCAGGAAGTAGAAGGTAATGTGCTTTATTACATGTCAGATATAGCTGATAGAATTGAAATTAAAAATATCGGAAATTTTGAAGTTGTAAACGATAAGCACAAATACCTCATCAGAACAGATGAGGACAGTACTAACATTTAAAATTAAAAACAATGTCAAAATTAAGCGTAGAAGATTTTAAAGATCTTACAGTAAAAGAGTTTCAAGTAAAACTTAAAGAGGCAAAAAGTATCGATTTTTTACAATCGTTATCAGTTGCAGAGCAAGCTGAAGGTGATCGCAAAACAGTGTATGCTGCAATTAGTGATCGTATGGAAGAAATTTCTGAAGCTGAAGCTAAAGAAGAGATGGCTAATTTAAAAGCTGATTCTTCATCAGAGCCAGAGTCTAAAGATAAACAACTTACAGATTCTGACGATGAATCTGAAGAAGAAGCTAAAAGTCCTGGTATAGTAAATATTGGACCTGAAGAAGCATTGAATAGAGAAAAATTCATTGAAGAGGTCAAAGAAAAGCGTTTGGCTTTAGACAGAATATTTGAGTTTGCTAAAGTTCATGATAGAGTTGATACAAGTCCAGACGATAGCATCTTTTTGGCTAAAGCTTGGCTTGGTAAAATGCTTGCTGCATTATCTGTAGAGTCACCGTACAAAAAAGACGAGAAAAAAGAGATTCAGTCTAGAGCTGATATCCCTAAAACTGCTGAAAAAGATGAAAGCACTCACTTTGCGGCAGTATGCCATAGATTTAAGTTGCTAGACACTTTTAAAGCAGCTATCGAGCTTCGCGCGGATCTGCAAGAAGTAATTGATTGGATTGATACTGTAGACATGAAGGGTTTTACAGCAGAAAACCCAAGACTAGCAGCAATCGCTAGAACTCAAGCTTACATACACGCGTGTGAAGCAAAGTATTTTTTAGGAGTAATATTAAGCAATCAACAAGTATAACATGAAAGAAACACAATATTCTTTGGATGCCCGTAAGAAATTACTTGCGGGTGCACAAATTATCGCAAAAGCAGTAAAAGTTACATTAGGACCTAGTGGCCGAAATGTATTGATCAGAAACGCTCAAGAAAACAGACCGTTTTCTACTAAAGATGGTGTTACCGTCGCTGGGCAAATAGCTTCAAAAGATCCTATTGAAATGATTGCTATAGAATCATTGCAGGATATAGCAAACAACACAGATGATAAAGCTGGAGATGGTACTACAACTGCCACAGTAATAGCTGAAGCTATATTGAACATGGGCATTGAATTCCCAGAGGAATTAAATGCTCTAGACATCAAAAGAGGTATTGACGAAACAGTTGAAGTAATAGTCGATAAGCTAGCTGAATTATCAAGGCCCATTGAAAATGACCTTGATATGCTTAGAAAAGTAGCATTGGTATCATCTAATTACGATGAAGAAGCTGCGGATATAGTTACAAAAGCATTTAAAGTTGCTGGGAGACAAGGTATCGTAAACATCAAAAGATCGTATGATGGTACAACGCACATGACAGCTATTGAAGGTATGGCTTTGCCAATGGGTTACCGTTCTAAGTACTATGTAAATAACCACGAAAATGACACTTGTGTTTTAGAAGAGCCATATGTATTTATGACCAATAAGAAGATCAACAAGATGAATGACAACTTAGAGTATCTTCTTAATCAGTGCGCAGAAAACAGCAAAGCATTGTTGATTATCACTCCCGGAATAGACCCAATGATATCAGACATGCTTATTCAAAATGTGCAAAGAGCTGGATTCAAATGTTGTGTGGCAAATTCTCCAGGCTTTGGAAATGATCAAGAAGAACTACTTAGAGATTTGGGCGCAGTTCTAGGAAAATCACCATTTCTAGAAAACGATGCTTTACAATTTGAAGATCTTCCTAAAGAAGAAATCTTAAGCAGTTTGCCTCAGTCTAAAGAAGTCACCATTGGTGAACAAATGTCTTCTATAAAAGGAGCTTTTGGATTAGATGAAGAAGAAGAGCTACGTGTAGAAAAAGAAATGGATGATCGTGCTAACAATTTGAGAGAAAAACTTAAATCCGTTACGCAGTCTTATGAGAAGTCAGTACTGCAAACACGTATATCCAGATTGTCAGATGGTATTGCTTATATAAACATAGGCGCTAACTCAGATTCTGAGTATATAGAGAAACAAGGAAGGGTTCAAGATGCTTTGTATTCAGTTAAGTCTGCAAATGAAGAAGGAATCATCCCTGGAGGAGGTGCTGCATTGCTTTCTTTATCAAAAATGGAGTTTGGTTTCAGACCAAAAAATCCAAGTAAAGAATACGGTTCTCAAATCTTGATGAAAGCAATTCAGCAACCTTTCTTTCAAATTATAGAAAACGTAGGTATTAAAGTTTCTCCAGACGTAATTGATATTATTACTGATAATTTCAATCATGGAATAAACGCTAAAACCGAAAAGTATTCTGAAGATTTAATTGAAGAAGGTGTAATTGATCCAGTAAAAGTAACTCGAGTTGCTTTAGAAGCTGCAGCATCGATTGCGGGAATGATCCTTACTACAGAATGTGTTATTGTAGATACAGATGTGTATAAAAAAGAACCTCAACAACCTTACTAATGGTCACAATCAATACAGATAAAAGCAGTCAAACTAAGCAAGTAGCTTTTGACAAAGAAAAAAATATTATGTATGTTACTTTTAGAAGTAATGGCAGTACATACGTTTATTCTCCTGTAACAGCAAAGCAATTTGACAAATTAATTGAAGCACCAAGCATTGGTTCTCACTTACACAAAAATTTTAATAAGAAAACACCTGGTCTTGATATCAGGATAAAAAAATAAATATGGCTAAGAAATTAGAAAATATGTCAACTCAATCTATCATATCTGCTCAGCAGATTATCCAAATGGGAAGTGAGCAAATGCATGGTTTTTTTGGAGAAGTCTCTAAAAAACAAAAAGAAGGATTGGTTAGTTTAAGCTACAAAGACGAGCTTGAAAATCACCTCCGAAAAAGAATCAACGGAAACAATGAGATTGTTGATAATTTAGACAAAGAAATTTTCAAAAGAATTGAAAGAGATTTTGGTGGTACTACTCCTAAGATAATGCCATTGCTTGTTCGTAAATTTGAAGAAGAAAAGCAGGACATAGAAGCTGTTAAGAAAGAAGTAGCTTCAAAAAAAGAAGTGAAGCAGCTTAAAAAATCAAAAGAGAAAAGACTATGATAACAAGCGAGGATAGAAACGCAACTATTAAAGATCCGGATATGCTTAATTGGTTAAGCGAAAATGAAATCCGTAAAATTAAAGTTGAAGAACAATCCTCTAAGTTAAAGTTAACGGTGCCGAAGAAATTCATGGAAACAAAGAAGGACAATACAATTTACAAAGTTGGATTTCTTCGCACCTTTCTCAAAAAGCTTTATCCAAAGGATTCATACCAGAAAATTGTAGGAATAATGAACGATCGATATCAAATATTCCTTGGTAAAAGGCAGATTGAAAGATATGCAATAGAATACCGAAACAATAAAAAATATCATTAATTGAAAAAGAGGTAGCTAACGCTACCTCTTTTTATTTACATTTGCTATAATGTATTTAACAAAAATTAATATCAAGACAGGTCTTTTAGAGATAGAAGAAGAAAATGATGGCATTTTGTCAATCAAAGCTTTTCGTGAAATATTAATTGATGAAGATTTACGTTTTAAAAAACGATCAGAATTCCCTGGAATACATTGCTTGACTGCTATTGCTCTTACAGTTGATTATTTATCTCCAGTAAGATTTTACAGCGACAAAGATCGACCTTTTAAAGCTCAAGAAGAAGTTACTGGCAAACGTAAAGTTTGGGATTGGCCTCAAGAAAAAATACAACTTGCACTCAAAAAATATTCTGACCTCCAATATGATCCTACTTTAGTAGAAGGCCAAATCCACTACCAAAGAAAAGTGTCAATGCTTGAAAGGTTTAAAGAATCTGAAGAAAAATACGGTAAAGGTCTCAAGAATAAAAAAGGTGAAGAGATAATTTACGAAAGCCCTGCTAAAATAGCGGCTATGCTTCGTGTTATTAACACCGACATCAAAGAGTACGAAAAGCAAATTCAAGGCAAAGAAGTTTATGAAAAATCACCAGTTAAAAACGGATATAAACTTTCAAGACTTGAACAAAAACTTGAAAAGAAAAGCTCATTTTATACGGAAATACGATGATTACTAAGAGTCTTCTTTGTTTCCCGTAAAGGCATCAATATGAAAATGTTGGTGTCTTTACATTTTAATTAAAACGAATATGAAAGTAAATATTGACTGGAACAAATTTGACGGACAGCTCTATAAGCCTTTGGAGAATATGGAGATTCCTGATTATAATCCAGGCACTATTTCTTATGATGATTTTTGGGATGATCAAGATCATAAATGTTTGACAGGTTTTAAGCCTAGAAACTTTATGCCTAAGATTACAGGTGTACATTATTTCTATTTAAACATGTGTAACATTGAACTTATGGTACCTGGGGCAACCAGAAAAACCATGGGCTCTCCGTTTTATAGAGAACTTGACAGAACTTTATATAATGAACTTGACGATGCTAAAAACAGCCATGGTCTAATTGTAGGTAAACCTAGACGAGTTGGTTTGTCTTGGTATGGAGCATCAGCTTGTTATTATGAACTGCTTTTTTATCGCGGAAACAAGCTTGGTGTAGCTGCTGGGCAAGATGATAAAGCTCAAGATTTTTACGAGAAAGTAAAATATTTAATTGAAAATGTAAGAGAAGAATATCGATCTTCTGTTAGTACTAAAAACAGTGACGAAATTCGACTCAGTTACAAACACACTGAAAACAAGCAAGAGAAAGAAGGCGGCCTTCAGTCTTCAATGTACATGAAAACGATGTACGCTAAACCTACAGGTTTTGAAGGTAAAAGTTTGTCAATGGTAGTGTTTGAAGAAGCAGGTCTTTTTGAAGATATTATTGCAGCTTACAAATCTACTGAACCTTGTTTTAAAGATGGAGCAAATCAATTTGGAACTCCTTTAATTTACGGTACCGGTGGAGAAATAGACAAGGGTTCTAAAGGCTACAAAATAATGTGGAACAACCCTGGAAAATACAATCTTAAAAAAATATTTGTTTCTTCTACTGACTTCTATCCTGGTGACGGAATTCCAGATGAAAAAACAGGCAAAAAGATTTCTTTTTTTGATTTTAAAACTGGTCGAACAAATAAAAAAGCAGCTCTTGACTATATTATAAAAGAACGTCAAGAAAAAGAAGGTTCTGAAGGTTACGTAAAGCATATACAATCATATCCAGTTAAAGAGTCTGACATCTTTATTAAAAACTCAGGAGGTTTACTTAACCGTAAAAAGCTTAACGCTCAAAAAAATAATTTGGATAATTGTCCTTATCCAAAAACTATTGGACGACTAGAATGGGAAACAAATGATAGCCAAACTAAATCTCTTGTTTCTCGAGCAAAAAATTTAAAAGAGATTGACAAAGTACATTTCAATCGTGGTTCTAAAATAAAATTTGTTGAAGACAATGACCTTGGAACTATTAATAAAATACTAGATCCAATTGATCACTCAAGATTACCTTTTAACCCTGACATCATTGGAACAGATAGTTACGATGATGATGTTGCTGAAGGAACAGGTTCTCTTGGAGCAAGTATTGTGTATCGATTGTTTAGTGGCCCAAACAAAGAATATGATCTTCCTATAGCTTATATTTTAGATAGAGGCAGTTCAGATAATGATGATGAGTTTTATTCTAATACATTTCGACTGGCAGTTTATTATGATTCTGAAATGCTTTTAGAACATACTAAAATTTCGATTAAAAATTATTTCTTAGATATTAACGGTGAAAAACATCTTAAAGCTAGGCCAGATTTAGGAGAACATGGTTATAACTCTAGAGCAGTTAACCAGTACGGTTTAAAAATGCCTAATCAATATGCGTTTAATTTTGCCACAAGACTTCTTAAAGCTGAGGTTAATCAAAATTGGAACAACATCTGGTTTGAAGAAATACTTGATCACTTAATAGAATTTGGTGAAAATAACTCGGATTTAGGTTCTGCTTACGCAATGTGTATGTTCTACAAGCTTGAAATGTTTGGAGAAATATCTGACGGTATAGAAGATTCGCACGACGACGGTGACGTCATAAATGATATGGGTACATGGGTAATAGAAAACGGAGAATATAAATTTGTAACTTATGGCCAAGCATACCAAGGTGATGATCATAATGATTTCTCAAGCAAAGAGTCTATCTTTGACCCTGAATATGATTTAGTTGGGGAAGAAAAAAGAAAATATTTAGAAAGCCAAACTGCTGCAGTTAACAAAGTAAAAAAAGAACGTGAAGAAGTTTTAGAACGATATGGAAATGACATTTTTGCTTTTACTATTGAAGAACATAAAAGGAATATAAATAATAATTGATACATTTAAATAAAATTTAAATATGAGTCTGCTATCTCTACCTGATCAAACCATTCCCGAGTCTAAAAAAGACAAAGAGTGGCACATGTCTCACGTTAAACAATACGCTACATTTTCTTTGTCCGACAATTTTAATGATGAAAAAGACAACATGCTCAAGTATTTTAGAGCATACAATTGTGAGCTTAATGAAGAAGAGCAAAAAAAAATAAAGAGAATTACCTGTCCAAACGGAACTGATCTTGGAGTAGAGTATGTAGTTTATCCGCTTATTCAAACTAAAATAGAACAAATTGTTGGTGAATATTTAATGAGGCCTATTCGAAGAAAAGCTTATGTCATTGACAAAAAATCTAAAAACAAAAAGTTTGAAGAAAAACTTAAAATGGTTAGTGAAGAGATCATGCGAGATCTTACTAAAAAAATGCAAGGCGATTTAGGGTTTGAACCTAAAACAGAAAATCCTGAAATAGAATTGCCAGAAGACATTGAAGAGTTTTTTGAAAAAGATTTTAAAATGCTAGCTGAAGAAGTAGCAGACAATTTATTAGCATTGTTCCTCGATGTCCGTAAAGAAAAACAAAAGCTACCTCAGCTTTTTGTAGATTATTGTATTACTGATCGATGCCATGCTATTTTAGATAAAAAGCATGGACATACTACCATGAGAAAAGTGCATCCACTCGATGCTGATTTTGACATTGATCCTTATAAAGTAGTCCAGGACAATCACGAATATTTTTTTGAAAATTATTACCTTACAGAAAACGAAATTTATAACAGTTTTACTTTAACCTCAGCACAAAAAGTTGAGGTTAAAAAAATGTTTGAGTCTTTCACTCAACCTATAGAAAACGAAGAAGGCCGAAGCAGTGAAGCTTTAGGTGTAACTTCTAAATTCAATGGATGGTTCCAGACTTCTAATAAAGTCAATAGACTTAGAATAGTCAATTCTATGTGGAAATCTAGAAAAAGAATTTCTATTAAAATTTCAGAAAACAAAAAGACTAAAGAAAAAGTTTACCGTAAACTTAAAGATGAAACTGAAGCTAGAAAAAAAGATACAGTAAAACATATTGATGGTGAAATGCCGAGATTTTGTATTATGATTGGTCCAGACATTTGTCTTGATTATGGTCTTATGGAGCAAAGGTATTCTTCAAAAGAAAACCCATACGAATGTAGGCTTCCGGTATTATCAATTATAAGAGACAATACAACTGGCACATCTCACATTAAATCAGTTGCGGCCAAGCTTTATCAACTTCAAGAAATTGCATCTGAAATACTATTTGAAATTAGATTAGCTTTAAAGTCTGCGGGCAACAGTCGAGTGCTTGTTTATGATGCAGCACAAACTCCAAAAGCATTTTCTAAAGGTGGTTATGAAAACGGATTAAACCGAGTAATGCATCACATTAAACGTGACAAGCTGATGATCATTAACTCAGCTGAAAAAAAATCTCAAAAAAACACGTTTAACCAATTTACATCTCTTGACTTATCACAGAAAGGAGCAATACAAGATTTATTTAATGGCCTTGCTATTATTGAAGATCTTGCTGCAAAATTTGTAGGAATATCCCCAGAAAGAGAAGGACAAATTGGTCAATACCAAACTGCTACTGGTACTGACAAAGCTATACGCGGGAGCACAGCTAGAACAGAAATAATATACACTCCATTTGATCAGTATGTACAGTCTGTACTTGAAGCAGTATTGATTAAAGCTAAACACGATTATGAAGACGGTGAAGTTATCCAATATATCATTGGAGAAATGAAAACTAAATTCTTGAAAGTTTACAAAGATTTTTTTGATTCAGATTTTGGTTTGTATCTTTCTGATGGTCGTAAAGACAGAGAAGCCCAAGAACGTATTGATGCAGCTGCAGAAATGGCTTTATCAAATTCTGCCGGAAGTTCCCCAGATTTAATCATGGGTCTTATAGAAGTTTTTGAAGGAGAAACTGCAGTCGAGAAAAAAGCGGTATTCCAGCGAATGGTAAATTCGATGGAAAAACTTAGACAAGAAGCTCAAGAAGCTCAATCTGCTCAATTTAAAGCTGAAGCAGAAAAAGACAAAGCTATTAGAGATCAAGACATGCTAAAAGCTAGAGAAGGCAACACAACAGAAAAAGAAGTCGCAACAATCTATGCTAACAATAAAATAGCAGCAGACAACGTTAAAGCGACTTCTGCAGAGCGTATTAAAGCAGCTGAATTACAAGTAGCTCAAGAAAAAGAGAATAAAAATAAAGAAAAGTAACATTTTTTTTATATAGATTTGTTTAACAAAATAAAACAATACCATGGCAACAAAAGAAGAAGAGAATAAAAAAGAAGGAAAAGAAGGGTTGAGTTTTGACGAAAATGATATTTTTAGTTCAAAAATTGATCAAGAAGAAGAAGAAGAAATTGATGAAAACATTTTTCGTGGTGACACTGAAAATGAACCTGATTTAACTGACACTTCTGAAAAAGAAGATGGAGACGAAGAAGAAGATGATGATGATGATGATGATGAATTATCATTCAGTGAAGACGAAGAGGAAGAAGAAGAAGACGATGAATTTACTAAAGAAGAAATTAAAAAATTCAATAAACGTCTAGATACTGATTTTAAAACTTCTGAAGAGTTAAAAAATCATTTCAAAAAAGAAGATACAAAAACAGATGATCCTTCAAAAGAAGAAGAAGAATTTGAAACTGCTACTAATACTATCGAGCAATTTTCTGCTTTTATGGGATTAGACGATGAAGCTTTGATGAGAAGACAATATGAAACTATTGCTGTTCAAAAAGGTAAAGACATTAATGATGATGATGTAGCCGATGAAATTGAAGACCAAGTTCAAGATCTTATTGATTCAAAAACTATTTCTCTTCATGCTAAAAACTTAAGAAACGATATTAACGAAAAGGTTATTAAACCTGCCGAATCTAAAAAATCAGAAATTGAGACTCGTAGAGCAGAAGAAAAAGCTGTTGCTCAAAAAACAGAAAAAGAGCAATTACAAAATGCTCTTGCTGAAATTTACCAGTCTGATTTCTTTGGTGTAAAAATCGATAAAAAAACATTGTCCAAAGTTTACAAAGATGTAAACAGCGGTCAATTCCTTGACGGACTAAAGTCTGATAAGAAAGCTCAAGCAGAGTTAGCTGTGTTGCTGGCATACAAACCAGAAGTTTATAAGAAAGCAACCGGATTAACATTTAGTGATGGCCTTAAAGCGGCAACCGAAGATTTTGACAAAAAGCAAAAACAAAACGGTGAAAGTGCCATGACAAAAGCCCAAAAGCGAGGCACGTCTGGGAGCTCAGATGGTTCAAAAGGATTACTATCTTCATTGATAGCTGATGATTAAGGTGGAAAAGCCAACGACATTGAAGCCTAAATCAACAAACGTCGCTTTAACTGAATAGCCCAATGGTAAGGAGGTTGAAGATTTTTAAAAACAAATTATTAACTCAAAAATCTTTAAAAAATGGGATTATTATTAAGAGGTGCTGAAGAGCGCTTCAACCCTCAGATTCACACAGAAGGCAATTCATTGACTACGTTGATGAAAAAGCATTTCGAAGTTGAAAGAAAGTCTTTCGATCTTTTCAAAAAATACAACAAGTTTCAGTCTTGGATGTATTACACTGGTCGTGTTAACCAAGGTGTAAGAAAAGGAAAAATGAAAAAATCTGGTGAAGGAAACTCCATCAGTGATAATGCTTACCGTATTGCTTACGAAGGTATGGACATCCTTCCAGCTTACTCTTTCGGTAAAGCGGTTGTAGGTGCATGGCATGATGCAGGTAGTCCTTCTCCAAACATGACTGCCCTTACTGGTACAGTTACTTTGTCTGGTGTTGCTGCTAATGCAGTTGAAACAGATACTTTGGTATCTCTTTCTGTACAACACGATCCAGAAAATGGAATTTTTGGTGATAAGTACAATCCAAACGACAAAATCACTTTAGGTGATGGTCTTGGTTTGAACGTTATTATCACTAGGCCTGGTCGTAAAGCGTCTACAGGTGATCACTACGTTTACGATGGTAAAACGATTGGTGCTCCAGCTCTTTATGATGAGACTCACTTTGCCGATGGCGTTGTCTTTGGAGAAGGTGGTTCTGCTTTTGGAGAAGGTTCTTTGAAAGGTTCTCAAAGAACAGCGCGTAACAAATGGAGAATAAATTATTCTTTCATTACTCGTTACACGCTAACCATGACTGGTTCTGCTCAAAAGCAAAAAGTCTCTAATATTTACAATGGATCTAATCCAAATGATAAGAGCTGGGAATTTACCGAAGTTCTTAGAGGTGAAAGAATCTTTAGAATGTTAAATGAGCAAGCTTTACGTTTCTCTAGAACAACTATGGATCCTTCAAGCCATGCTTGGTATGAAAACTATGGAACAAACAAACTGAGTCTTGATGGTTTCCAACAAGAATCAGGTATTGCTGCTCCAGTAATTGGAAACGGATGGATTCCTGAAATTCAAGATAACGCTACTTTCGATTATAATCCAAACAACGGTTTGGCTCATACCATGATCGAAGCGCTTACGAACACGCTTGCAGTTCGTTCTCCAGAAGGTAGTTCCGGAAACACATTTTTAGCTATTACTGACCGTATTGGTCGTACAGCTTTTGATGCCGGAATGAAAAAATTGATGCAATACGATACTGCTTCTGCTGGTGCTAGTAACATTGTTTACAATGTCACTACCGGTAAAGACATGACTCTTGGTTTCGAAGTTACTCAATACGAGTACCTTGGTAACAAGTTTGTACTTATCGAAGATGAACTATTTAACCACCCTGGTCTTTACGGAACAAACGGAGGTTTGGTAGGTACTGGAAACATTTACGTATTGAACACTACTCCAGTAGACGGTGTTCCTAACTTTGAAGTTTTCTCTCGTCAAGACAGAGGTTTCAAACGTAAGTTTGTAGATGGAATGACATCATTCAATCCAGGGAATGAGAACAACAACACTGCCGCTTCTGGCTTTGACGGATGTTCTATTCACATGCTTTCTGAATTAATGGCTGTACTTTATGATACTAGATCTTGTGGTATTTTAAAAGCTTCAGCTGTTTGGGCAGGAGGAGATTTAACAGGAAGTGTTATTGCTGGCCAAAAAGCTTCAGCGTTTACTTTCTAAAAAGTTCAATTTTATTTGCAACCCTCACTAATGGGGGTTGCAAATTTTTAATTTAAATTAAGTCATGGAAACAAAAGAAAAAACAAAAAACGTAATTCAGAAAGAAGGTTTAATTGAAGGCGTTTGGCAATTGAAGTACAAATTAGTTAACGATCTTGGACCAGAAGGATTCAGTGGTCGTATGATCAGTTCCTATCCTGATGCAGTTACAGGTAAAGAAAGAGTTCTTTACAATGTAAACGGTCAACAGCTTTCAGGATATATGATAGAGCGTCAAGTCACTAGATTTGATTCTAGAAATCCTCAGCACAGATTAATCATTGACTGGTTAGTTGGCCATCCTGAAGTAGGAGTTCCAGAAGAGCAAACTAAAGCTGATAATCGCTATTACGCTAAAAAGCTTTCAAACCCTCGTATTACGCTTGTAAATTTAGATCACCAAAGCGTTGTTGATTTAGAAGAAGAAGATTACATCGATAAACTTATTGGTGCCATTGCGCAAGACACAGGAAAGCAAGCTTTCTCTAGAGATAAATTAAGATTTATCTTATCTGCATGTAAGTTAGAGTACAGAGAAGAAAAATACATTACTAAGCCAGATCTTGAAACTACTAAGCTTAGAAGTAGACTTAAAAATTATGTAAGGTCTTCTTATGAAAACGCTCAAAAAGTTAACAAAATTCTTGACAACATTGAAGAAGCAAAATACATTTATGAAATTAAAGAGCTTGCGCGTACGGGCGTAATTTCAGTAAGTGATGGAATGTATCGCTACAAAGGAAATGCTTTAGGCATATCTTACGACAGCGTTATTTCTTTTTTCAAAAACGATCCAGAGTTTTACGCAGAGCTTTCAGGAAAGCTTTACCAGGCTCTTAAAAATGAATCTAACAGTTAAATAAATTGCAGTAATGGAATATAAATTATCGGAAGTAGATTTTAAAATAAAAACTTTTGCTGACAAGCAAGGTTCAGACTACTTTCCTTTACCAATAATATTAAATTATTTCAGAACTGCAACTTTAGATTTTGTAGGAGAAAAAGTAAAGATTATAGAAAAAACACAAGAAGTGGTCGATGATATTCGGCCACTAATTGTTCCTGCTAAGCTTAACATTATAAAAGACCCAAACGACAACTCAAGATACATTTCAGGCTTACCAGTGAATTATTTCAGAGTACTAAGCTATGATATCATTTACGATGATGGAACACGCTGCAGAAGAGCTGATGTACTTAGAAAAGGCGAATACAAGATTGCACATAACAACCCAAACCGAACACCTACAAAACTTTATCCTTTAATCACACAAGAAAGCAATCTTTACCAAATAGATATTGGTGAAAACGATGTTGTACCTCAGTACATGAAATTGATTTATTGTAAGCAACCTAATTTTGCAACAGTTTCAAACACTAATGTAAGAGCAGTCAATCTTCCAGATGAAGCTATAGAAAAAATAATATTGAGTACAGTAACTAGATTGTTTAATAGTACTGGAGATCAAAGAAGTCAATCTAATTATCAGCTTCAAGAAGCTTTTAGAAAATTCAATAAATAATGAGAACAGAAGCCGACATCATTTATGGAATATGGGATATAGTGCGCGCTGGAGAAGTTAATGCTGATGATCCTATCAACGAACGTTTGATGCGTGCGTTTTTAAGAATACATCGAGGTAAGCTTTTAACTAGATATTGTAACAATGGAATGGAATTACCTGATGAGGTTTTTCAATATATTCAAAAAGATTTTTTCAAAAAAGACGGAGTTAATCTAGTATCTGAAGTAATGCCAAAAGTAATAAGATTCAAAGATAACTTTGGAATTCAGATTACTATTGATGGTTATGATATTTCAATAGTTAATGCTTCTTCATGGAGAAGAGCATTAAAAGATAGATTCAACAAATATCATCCGTTGGCTAAATTTATAAACAATAGAGTTGTTATTTATTCAGGTCAAATACAACCTAATCTGCTTGAAGATTTTTCTTCTTCTCATTTAAACACTATTGTTCAAATGCTTAAAGATTTAGAAAATGAAGAATTAAAAAAAATAGGTATGCAAGCGGTATTAGTTGATCCAGACGACGGTTCAGGCTACAACTTCACTAAAAGCCCTTATCCTATGCCAGACGAATTAATTGAAGATCTTATTAATTCAGTCAATGCAAGAGAATTTAATTTGTTTCTAAGAACTGCTTCTGATGAAACAACTAATATGAGAAACGATGCGAAACAGCAAAACGATAGCCCGGAGCTCTGATGTTGAGGTCATAAACATAGATTTCTTTTATAAAATATTTGCAAAACAAAAGAGAAGGTATCACCCTTCTCTTTTCTGCATTGGAACAAAAGTAAAAAGACAACGAAGAAAAATAGTTACTTTGCAGCTGTTTAAAAAAATAGTCAAAGAATACCTTAAAGTTTATTTTTACGATTTTTATATGAATGATTTACCAATATATTTTCCGCTTGGTGGTTTAATGAAAAAAGTTATATACCCAAAATGGGTTAGATATATGGCCAAAGGTAAATCTGAGAAAAGAATATCTGGTGGAAATAATTCTATTGGATTTTTTTGGTTTATGAGAGCTAGCCAAAAAATGAACTATCTAGTTAATATTAAAAAGCTTACAGGTACTACTAATCAAATACCTAAAATTGAAAATTTATACACAAGCCAAAAAAACAAAGATTTATTACCTATCTTTAAACAGGAATTAAAGAAGGCAAAATCTAATAAAACATTGTATTTATGTACTCTAACTTAGTGCTTTTTGATAGCATTTTAGAATCGATTAAAGACGATACTGGAATGACTAATCTTACTAATTTACTTCCTCGCATTAGAAGGCTTGTCTATCGTACTGAAAAAGACATAGGTTTTGGAGCTAGTCTTATTCTCAGAAAAGTAGTTTACAAAACAAGTGATAACACTATAATCTATGATGGTTATCAATACAAACTTAAACTTCCTGATGATGTTGTTCATATAGAAAAAATAGGCATTTGTGAAGAAAATAAAATCTGCCCTGGAGATTATAGACTGCAAGGTAATTGGATGTTTTTTTCTAAAAAACAACAATTAGAATCATTCACTTTGTTGTACTATACATTGCTTACTGACGGTGAAGGTAATCCTGTAGTCTCAGAAAATCATCTTGAAGCAGTTGTTTCAGGAATTTGCTATTACTTGTATCGTCCTAAACGATTTGTAGACAAAGGTTCTCGAGCTACTTACAGAGACATGGAAATATATTATCATGACCGCATTGGAGAAGCGCGTGGAGATGATGTCTGGCCATCTACTCCGCAAGAATGGGCTAAGATATCAGAAGTGTTGCGTTACAGTACTAGAGACGCTTTTATGTATTCTAGCACGGAACAATGTTTTAAAAATGTACCAGAAAGCGTTTTAACTACTGGTGGCAATCCTCCTGCGTTTGCAGATATTCATTACCCAGAAGATCCTACTGAGCCAGAAGGAGGTGGTTCAGGTGACGGAGGCGGCGGAGGCGGCGGCGATATCGATCCGACTATGCCAGAAGTTAGTATAAACATTTCAAGTCAATTTGTAGAGAGAGGAACTTCTTTTGAAGAAACAGTAGTAATTACGTTTGTACAAAACGATGCTGGAGCTTTAATTTCTTATTCTTTAGAAAAAGACAGTAAAGAAATTTCAACAACTCAATCAACACCAGTCAATTATTTAATTTTAAATCAATTTACTATGCAAGGAAAAGCTATTTACGAACCAGGAATACAATTGCCAGAAGGAACAGCAGAATCTGAACTTGCTACATTAACTGAAGTTTTACCACAATGGAAAGGACAAAAAAATAATGATGTAAGTATGAACAATCAATCTTACAGCAATCTAAATTCTGTTTTAGAAAAATTTGTACAACAAGGCTCTAATGCTAGTATTACTGTTTCAGCAGGCAACTATGGATTTTTCATAAGCACAAGTCCAAATGCAGTAATAAAAGAAGACAATTTAGGATTTAAAATATCTCCAAATGCTTATCAAAAAAACACCATAACAGTTCAGCTTGCCAATGGAGATACTATAACTCTTACAGAGTACATAATTAGACCTTCAGGAGCTGAATTTACTTATAACATAGAAGGAATAAGTTCTCTTTCTACAATTCAACAATAATGGGACAAAAGTATAAAGGAACATTTGACATACCCGGAGGGTTTTCTAACAAAGGATCAAGCCCTATATCAGACAATATGGTTGTTGAAAAATTCAACGACTTATTAAATAATGAAGAACTGCCTTTTATATATCAAGGCATTATTGTTTATGTTGAACAAGAAGATGCTCATTATACTTGGAATGGAGAAGACAGAGCTGATGCTGCTAACTGGAAATCTATTGGAGGTATTTTTGTAGATACAAATAATTTTGTAAATACAAATAATGTGACTGAAACAGTTGGTGGATTTTTTGCAGGGGAACCAGCAACACCAATAGAAGGTTTAACGAAAGAGGAATTCAATAACAAACTTTTATTTCCAGCAATTAGACCAACTATTTCTTTTAACATAAACAGTTTAACCCTAGAAAGAGGATCTGATTATTCTGAAGGAATTACAATCAATTTCACTCAAGGGGGAGCAGGAAATCTGATCTCTTATTCACTTGAAAAAGATGGAGCTGAAATATCTACAACCCAAGTTACTCAGTTTGAGCAAAATAATGTTAGGGCAAACTTCACACTGCAAGGAAAAGTAAGTCATGAAGCAGCTGTGACCATAAGTGCTGGTACAATAAGTACACAATCAGTTACTATAAGACAGAGGTTAAGAATTTGGTTTGCTCCCTTATCTTCTGTTCCTAATACGTCAACAGATGTGAGAGGTATGTCAAGTAATGCTTTTGACAATGCAAACAGTTTAAATCTAAACACAGGAACAACTAATAAAACATTTGTAGTAGCTGTACCAACTGAGGTTACAAATGCAGCAAGCTTAAGTGCTCAAGATGTTACTAACAATGTTCCTTACACCTATAATTTTATTAGAACTGTTGATGTTGTTTTACCAGATAACATCACTGAGGAGTACAGGGTGTATGCTTTAGTGGTAGACAATGCTTACTCTCTAGCAGCTAATCACATAATACAAATATAATATGTCGAATATAAATTCAACTGGAACAGTAACCACAGCCAATGGAATAAAGGTTTTAAACAATGTGGCTAATGTAGACCCTAGAAAAGCTACTATATTTTCATCTAGGCAAGATGCCTTAGACTCTATTGATAATTCTCCTGTTTTCAAAAGAGTAGAGGGGCTGAGTCTTTTGGTTACTGAAGGAAACAAGATAGTACAGTATATTTTTGATGGTGGAATACTGGATGAAAATTTTATATTGTTTTCAGGTACAAGTGATCTTAAATCTGTGCAAATTTCTCTTCTTGCTTTTAGTGTACCAGACAGAGGTATATTAGGTCTGACTGCCACTTTAATAAACATACAGAAACCTTTACCTGTTGTAGAAAAAGGAGTTATACCCTTTATAAACGTCCTTGTAACAGGAGAGCAAAAGATATACATTTTAGCTTTTAAAGACAGGGAATTTAATGGAGCTTACGGACCCAATGGTGACATTACTGTTACTGAATCTGACCTACAAGTAATAGGAGAAAGAAAACTAAGCCTAGACAATATAACAGACCCTAGTACTGACAGGATAGAACTAGGAGATATTGGTAATACCCTAGTTTCGACTTTTGTGGGAGCTTTAAACCCTTCAATACAAGTACAAAGTGAAACAGAGGGGTACACTATATTTGAAAGTGTGAAACAAGGCATTAAAAGGGCTTGGTTCTATGTAGGTGAAACAGGAGCGGTAGGTTTAAATGACTATCAACCAATAGAAGATGATTTTAATGAGATATCTACGGAACCTCCTATTGAGTTTATAAACATTTTCCCTAAAAGGTTTTACTTTTCAAGTTTTGTATCTAGTTTTGAA
>Ga0306912_1000097_pt1 | contig 51960 bp, 45 predicted proteins | sample AntRauFillE10628_FD_190443 | JGI IMG/M metagenome (GOLD analysis project Ga0306912, IMG submission 190443) | Saline lake microbial communities from Rauer Islands, Antarctica - Metagenome Filla E10 #628 (v2) (version 2) | ecosystem: Environmental > Aquatic > Non-marine Saline and Alkaline >...
ATGAACTCAAATTCCACTGGCTGTTCACGGGCGAATGGGAAGAGGCGCACAACGCCTGGGAAACGCTGGAAAACCAGTTTGTTGCCCAGACGCCTGTCAGCGATTTCTGGGATGCAAAGGGCGGTATTCGCATCGACACACCGGAAGGAAAAGATCGGGTCTATGGCGTTCTCGGGCTCACTGGCCTGGCACCGCAATGGGTTGAGGTAGATACCAATCTGTATGTCAGCGATGAGGGTGACGCTTCCGTTGATTTTGAGGCGGAATATGAGCTGCTGGTTACCAACTACTGGATACTGTCGGCCAGCTTCGAAACCCTGGCGGCGTTTTCCGAGGACCGGGAAATCGGCGTCGGCAAAGGCCTGAACTCCACCGAACTGGGGCTGCGGCTGAGCTACGACCTGGTCTACCGCACCTTCTCGCCCTATATCGGCGTGGTTCATGAGCGTAAATTCGGTGATACCGCCGATCTGGCCCGTGATTCCGGCGGTAGCACGGAAGACTGGTTTGCAGTCGTTGGCGCCAGGATTATGTTCTGATTCGACTCTGAACGGGCCCAGGGATACCTCCTCGGCCCGTTTTTAGTCTATTATTTGATGTAAGTGAAATCCATTAAATTGATCAGTCAAGGCACCCGTTGGGGATTCCCTGAGCAGGGAACGGAATAGAACGACGCATACAAGTAGCGCAAGGCGATGATGGAAACCAATATGTTTGGCAACACTATGTGGGCAGGGCACTGGCTGTGGATGCTGGTGATGGCTGTCGCAGTGGTTGTTCCTGTCTGGCGAATTTGTCAGCGCACCGGGTACCCCGGTTGGATCGGCGTTCTGATATTGATTCCCATGGTTAACCTGGCTCTGCTTTACTTCCTGGCGTTTGCCAACTGGCCGGCAAACAAAGCCGGAGATGGTAATGACTGAGCATCATCACGATTATAGCAATCATGAAGACTCTGGCGAGCACACAGCCAACGAACCGGTAGCGCCGGGCACCATGTATACCTGCCCGATGCACCCGGAAATTCGCCAGCAAGGCCCGGGGGACTGCCCCATTTGCGGGATGGCCCTGGAGCCCGAGCAGGTGAGTCTGGATGACGGGCCTTCGGCAGAACTCAAGGATATGACCCGTCGGTTCTGGATCGGCCTGGTTCTGAGCCTGCCGGTACTGGTGCTGGAAATGGGTGGGCATCTCATCGGTCTTGATCACATCGTGGCCCCGCAGATGTCCAACTGGATTCAGTTGGTGCTGGCCACTCCGGTCGTGCTCTGGTGCGGCGGGCCCTTCTTCGTCCGGGGCTGGAAGTCCGTGGTTAACCGTAACCTGAACATGTTCACGCTGATCGCTATTGGCACCGGCGTGGCCCTGATTTACAGCCTTGTGGCCACCTTCGCGCCCCAGATATTTCCGGGCGCCTTCCGACAGGCCGATGGTTCGGTAGCGGTCTACTTTGAGGCGGCTGCGGTCATTGTGGTGTTGGTATTGCTCGGGCAGGTCCTGGAGTTACGAGCGCGGGAGAAAACCTCCGGTGCCATCAAGGCCCTGCTGGACCTGGCGCCGGCGACCGCCAGGAAACTGGATGATGATGACGGTGAGTCCGATGTGTCACTGGATCAGGTCAAGGTCGGCGACCGCCTGCGGGTGCGTCCTGGCGATAAGGTGCCGCTGGACGGCGAGGTGCTTGAAGGCAACTCCAATGTGGATGAATCCATGGTGACCGGTGAGCCTTTGGCGGTCAGTAAGAAATCCGGCGATCAGGTGATCGGCGGCAGCATCAACCAGCAAGGCAGCTTTATCATGCGGGCCGACAAGGTGGGTCGGGACACCATGTTGTCGCAGATCGTGCAGATGGTGGCCAGCGCCCAGCGCAGCCGCGCACCGATTCAGGGTCTGGCCGACACGGTGGCAGGGTATTTTGTGCCGGCCGTGATCGTGATCGCCATTATTGCCTTTATTGCCTGGTCATTTCTGGGGCCGGCGCCGCCCATGGCATTCGGCCTGATCGCCGCCGTAAGCGTGCTGATCATCGCCTGCCCCTGTGCGCTGGGGCTGGCAACCCCTATGTCCATAATGGTGGGTGTCGGGCGGGGCGCACAGAGCGGTGTATTAATTCGTGACGCAGAAGCGCTGGAGCGCATGGAGAAGGTGGACACTGTGGTGGTGGATAAAACCGGTACCCTGACTGAAGGCAAACCGCAGGTGACCAGGCTGGTGCCGGCGGATGGGTTCAGCGAAGAGGAGCTGATGCAATTCGCTGGTGGCCTGGAAAAAGGCAGTGAACATCCGCTGGCCAATGCCATTCTCGACAAAGCCAAAATCGTGGGCTTGAACCTGCCAGACGCGGAGGACTTTGATTCGCCAAATGGCAAGGGCGTCACTGGCAAAATCGACGGGCGTCGGGTATTGCTCGGCAACAGGCTGTTGATGGAAGCGGAAAGTGTTGATACGGCAGACTTTGAAGGCGAAGCCGACCAGCTTCGTCAGGATGGCGCGACCGTCATTTTCGCTGCCGTCGACGGCAAAGTAGCTGGGCTGCTTGCCATCGCCGATCCGGTTAAGGAAACCACGAAAGCGGCCATTGCGGCTCTGCAAAAAGACGGTATTCGAGTGGTCATGCTAACCGGTGACAACCGAACGTCGGCCGAAGCGGTTGCCCGCAAACTGCATATCGATGAAGTGGAAGCGGAAGTGCTGCCGGAGGACAAGGGCAAGATTGTTCAGCGCTTAAAAGACGAAGGCCGTGTAGTGGTAATGGCGGGCGACGGAGTGAACGATGCACCAGCTCTGGCAACGGCGGATGTCGGGGTAGCCATGGGCACTGGCACCGACGTGGCCATCGAAAGCGCCGGCATTACCTTGTTGCGAGGTGATCTGATGGGTATTTTGGAAGCGCGCAGGCTGTCGCAGGCGACGATGCGCAATATCCGACAGAATCTGTTCTTCGCCTTTATTTACAACTCTGCCGGTGTTCCGATAGCGGCGGGCATCCTATACCCGTTTTTCGGCATCCTGTTGTCGCCAATTTTTGCGGCGGCCGCTATGTCATTGTCTTCGGTAAGCGTGATTGTGAATGCGCTGCGCCTGCGGGTGATCAAGCTGAAAGGGTAAGCCGGCCAGCGCTGCTCTTCAGCCAACCCGCCGAAATTCGGTTTTATGGCACTTGGGGCAGGGGGGCAGCTTTCCGGCTGATTCAAAGTGCAGCTCTGCTTCGCACTCGCGGCATTTGAAAGCCCCGGGTACGGCCATTTCACCGGTGTGGTAGACGCCTGTGCTGTCAGCCCACTCGGAAAGACGCTCAAGAAAGCCGCTCCCGCTCTCGGCAATTTTCGACGTTAAATCCATAAAACCAGACTGGACCCGATTTGGCGATGAGTGGGTTTTAATCCATTCGCTCCAACGGGTGAAGTCGTTGCCGGTCTGTTCCAGGTCGCGCTGAAGATAGGCCTTGAACTGACGTCCCTCTTCTTGGGTTAGTTCACCGGTTTTTTCCAGAGATTCTTTGGCTTTATCCAACGCCTCATCAAGTGCCTTGACGGTTTTCTCTTTGGATTCTTCAAAGAATGCCCGTGTTTTATCGGTGTAGCGTTCGTACAGGTCGTTCCATTTTTGATCTTTATCGCTCATAGCGTCGCATCTCCTGTGCTCGAAAAGATTAAAAGTATTCTGCACTCCTCTTATTGTACTAGTTGCATCGCGGTGGCGCTTTTTCAACCGCGCCCGGGGGAGAAGTCGGTTTGATCAAGGTTGGGTGGCCGGTATTCCGGTTGCACGCGCCAGCGCTCTGCCACTGACGGGTGAATCGTCGTCGGGACATTATTGGGCTTCAGGTTACGCACCAGGGGTTTCGAAAACCGGAACACGTGGCGCCTGGAATTATGTAACGCGGCGGTGGGGTCCGGGTGAATTCCTGCGGGCAGGTGGTCTTCCAGGTCCAGCCCGGCATGTTGGGCCTGCCGAGCCATCCAGTCCAGGGCGATGTCGGACGCCAGAAGCCCCTGATCGTCTGACGGGTAACCACCGCCGATATCGGTGTGAGAACCCGCGAACCACACCTGTTCCAGATCCAGACCCTCGCGGGGCTCCCAGAGCGTAGGCTCGAAATCCTCCCGGCGCTCGTCAATGGCCAGGGCGTGGCGGGCAATGCGCACATTAGTGCCCAGTTTGGTGTCGTAAAATTCGTCCTTCTGATCAAACAGGCCCATGAGCGAGAAAGGCACACCCAACGCACCGACGGTATCCCAGGCGCCGACGAACCGGATCTCACGGGACTGATGACTGTAGGTTTTGCGGAACTCTACCGATTTGACACCTGACGGTACCCAGGCATTGCCGGTTTTCTTGTAGTGCTCAAACGCCTGTTGAATCAGCCGCGCCTCGGGACGCTTCAGGATGCCGCAGTTGTTAATCAGCCCGCACAGGGAGCGAATGGTGTAGGCGCCACGGCTGAAGCCGAACAGGAAGATATCGGTGCCGGGAGAGTAGTTCTGAACCAGATAGCGGTAGGCGTCCATGATGTTCTTATGAATGCCCCGGCCGGTAATTCCTCCAATTACCGAGTTATGGTAAGACCCGATACCCCAGTCATAGAACACATGTTGAGGTAGGTTATCCCCTGCGATGGGACGGATGGCCCGGGCCATTCGCAGGACATTGGTGGGAACGTCCTTCTCAAGATCTTCCTCCGGCCTATTCCAGGTGCCGTCGGCACAGATAACGAGGCGCTTTACCATGGCAAGCTCCTTTGCCAGTGATTTCGTTATCTGAGTATAGCTCAAAAATTAACCAGCTAATCAAATAGGGACATCTGCCCGGAATTCTTTGTGGTTTGAAGTTTCGGGCGCCTCTGAATCGGGCCTTTGCGACTGCCATGGCGGTTCAGGACGCGGTCGGTCTCTGATCGGCTGACGTGTTGTTTACGAAAATCACCGACGGCTTTGCGGGCTACCCGGGCGGCCTGCTCGTGGTCGCACACTGGCGAAATATAGGTGTTGCCCCCATAGCGCTCTTTCTGGGCAAGTGTCATCAGCCAGGGGGTGTGAATCATCTCGGCGGGCACGCCCGCCAGTTCCGGGATCCACTTCCGGATGAATTCGCCGTCAGGATCCAGTTTCTGGCTCTGCATCACCGGGTTATAGATTCTCAGGGCATTGATGCCGGTCAGGCCGGATTGCATCTGGGTTTGCGAATAGTGAATGCCCGGTTCGAAATCGGTAAACATTCGCGCCAGGTGAAGGGCTGGGTCTCGCCAGTGTAGCCATAATTGATAGCTGGCCACGGCCATCAGCATGGCGCGCATGCGAAAATTGATCCAGCCGGTGCGATTGAGCGCGCGCATGCAGGCATCCACCAAGGGCCAGCCGGTCTGGCCTTCCTGCCAGCGTTGCAGCCGCTCGGAATCGTTGAGGCCGGTTTTCAGGGTTTCCATTTCCCGATGCATGGCGCGGAATTCCAGATCCGGTTCGTCCTCCAGCTTTTGGATGAAGTGGCAGTGCCAGTGCAGGCGCGAGCGGAAGCTGGTCAGGCTTTTCTGCTTGCGGAGCAGGGTGTTGGGGTGGCTGCCGGTGCCCTTTGCCTGCTGGTAGATGTTCCGCAGGCTGACGGTGCCGAACGCAATATGAGGGCTGAGCCGCGAGCAGGCGTTGACCGCAGTAACCGGGCTCGACATGTTGTACTGGTAGCCGATGCAGCGCCGGTCCAGGAACGAATTCAGCAGACTTTCGCCCTTGCGGCTGCCGCCAACCTGACGATCAGGGCATGCGCCGCCCGCGTTCACTTCGATACTGTTCGGGTCAAGCGCACCCTCCATCGGTTTCTCGGGTGCGCGCAGGTGTCCCGGGGCAGGCAGAACCGGTTGGCGCATCAGGCCGGTCCAGGCTTTGTCCCACAGGTCGCGGTCTTTCAGGCGCCGGACTACGCCAAACTGGTTCCATTCCCGGAATTCAATCTGCTGTTCATGGCACCAGCCAATTACCGCTTTATCGCGTTCAAAGGTCCACTGGCCGCCGGTTTCCCGGTGACAGAATATCCGCTGGATGTCGTGGCTGCGTTTCAGGGTCTGCAGAACATTGATCATCTCGCCGCGTATGACCGTTAGCTGGTTGCCGGCGCTGGCCAGTTGACGGTCAAGATCCGCCAGCGAATCCCGGGCGAAGGCCCACTGCCGGTAGCTGGTGTCCGGTAATTGCCAGTAGTCGTCTTCCACCACGTAAAGTGCGATCACCGGCTCGCCCAGCTCGCTGGCCGCTGTGATCGGGGCATGATCGTGGGCGCGAAGGTCCCGTTTGAACCACACTACGGTCGTCATGTCCCTGGGCCCCTGGACCGGCGGCAGCGCTCGCTGCAGTAGCGCACCTGATCCCAGTCCTTCGCCCATTTTTTGCGCCAGGCGAAAGGGCGATTGCATACCGGGCATATTTTTTCGGGAAGATGGGGTTTTTTGTGCATATGGATCATATTGGCTTTACTGGTAGATACGCATTGTACGGCAAGTTCTGCGACGGGGATTTATAGTGGCGACATTCAACGACCGGTTACCGGCGCCATCAGTGATGATCTTTGACTGGCACGGCACCCTGGTGGATACGCACGACGCCATGTTCAGTGCCATGGAAGAGATGCTGCCGCAGCTGGAAGAGCTGGGGCTGGTAGAACGGCTGTTACCCGAGGCTCAATGTCGCACGGCTGACGACGCCCGTCTGGTACGTTACATCCGGATATTCAGGCGCCTGCATCCGCGCATTCTGGCGGAACGACGGGTCTCCCGAACGGATATTTTCGATGCCATTTTTGGGGATGATAAAGACGCCAAGCTGATTGCCCACAAAGCCTACAACGACAGCTACCGGAAATATTTCGGGAAGGTGAGGCCTTTTCAGCAGGGCGCCTATGACTACCTGACGACGTTAAAAGCAATGGGTATCCGGCTGGCGGTGTCCACTAATCGCAACCGGGAGTTTCTGGATAAAGAACTGAAAATGGTGGACGAGGGGCGCTGGCAGACGCTTTTCGACGTCACGGTCTGTGCCGATGACGTAACCGAGTACAAACCGGACCCGGAGGTCATTACCCGGGCGGTGGAGGACCTCGGACTGCCGGTCGATGAGCAGGTCTGGTACGTGGGCGATAGCTATGTGGACATGCTCACCGCGAATCGGGGCGGTGTGTCGGGGATTTTTTATAACGGCGCGGCCTGGGCGCCCGAGCGTATCCACAGCTGGTTCAGTCATCGGGACGCACCGGCGGCCATTGTCGACAGTTTCGAGGAATTGATGGACCTGCTGGCCCTGCTGGAGCGCAGCGACCCCGGCGCGTTCAGCCGCGCTCCGGCGGAGGTGCGGCCGCGCCCTTATCCGAAACCCGAGCGCCCCGCCCCGCGGGAGGAACCCGACTGGCACCCGGCGGTGGTTAAACTGATCCGCCCGGCGGTGGTGCTGTTCGACTGGCATGCAACCCTTGTCGATACGCTGGATGCGATGTATCACGCAGTGGACGACATGTTTCCGGAATTCGAGGCCCTGGGGCTGATCGAGCGGATGCTGGCACCCGAGGACAGCAAAACCCCGGAGGACGCCAGGCTTGTGGCCTATGTTCGGGAATTCGCAAAGTTGCACCCGAAGGTCAAAGCCGACCGGAAAATTTCACGCACCGATATCTTCGAGGTGCTGTTCGGCGATGATCAGGAGGCCAAGCATGCCGCTCACCTGACTTTTAACCGCCATTACAGAAATCACTACGGCACCGTAAAAGCCTTCGAACCGAGGGTTCGGGATGTCCTTGAGGGTCTGACCAAGCTGGGAATCCAGGTCGGGGTGATCACCAATCGCGACCGGGAGTTTTTCGAGGTCGAACTGGCAGCGGTCGAGGACACTGGCTGGACTCACCTGTTTACGGTGGATGTCTGTGGCGATGATGTGCCGCTGCGCAAACCCCACCCGGACCAGTTATTACTGGCTGCAGAAAAACTGCACTACCCGGCCGACCCGAGCGTCTGGTATGTGGGTGACAGCACCACGGATGTGATTGCGGCCAAACGGGCAGGCATGACAGCCGTATTTTTCAACGGTGCGCAATGGGATCAGCCCTGGCTGAATCAGATTTTCCCCGGTACTCATAAGCACCCGGACAGGCCCGATGTGGTGGTCAATGACTTCTCCGAGTTCTGGGCGCTGGTGCTGGCCTGCGAAGCTGGCCCGCCCTGATTCACCAGGTTTTCACATCCGTGAGATAGCGGACATGGCGTGACCCGGCCAGGGCCTGCTCCACATCTAACCCGATGGCGAGTACGCCTGCGGGCAGCCACTGACCCTCGACAATGACAGGCATGCTTACGGTAACCTGAAAGCGTGCGGTAGACGCATCGTAGTGAATGGGTGATACAAAGAGACTGGGGGTGTCCGAGCGGATGTGGTACTCGAATTTGGCTTCGTCGCCCTGCCAGAAATCAGAGGTCAGCTGGCTCATAGCGACCAGAGTGCCAATGCTGTTGGTGAGCATGATTTCTGTGATCAGGGATTCCCGGTCTTGCTGCCATTTTTCCATGGCGATGGATGCGGGCTGGTCGGCAACACGCCGGGCCATCTCCGAATAACGTGGGGGCGCCAGAGCTTGCCACTGAGCATCCAGGTTGAGTATTTGCGACAGGTTTTCGATGTCGGGACCATCGGCAATAGCCGCGCCCAGCGGAATGTGTGCTTCAAGCTCTTTGAATATATCGTAGGCGATCGACCGGATCTGAACCGTTTCGGTGTCATCAAGGTCAAAGCTGCCGTTAATGCAAAGCGGAATCTGGCGATTGAATTCGTCAATGAAACCTGGATTCCGGCTGACAAAACGACGGCTGAAATAGGCGTGCAAGGGCGCGTAGCGCAGAAAGTGGCTGGCCAGGTCCCGCGTATTGTTGAGGGATTCCAGCACCCGCTGATCCATCAATGCCTGATCAATCCGCTCGCGCTTCAGCAATGCGATCAGTTGATCGGCGGTCCGGACAGTTAGAAAGATCTCTTTTCCCTGCAGCCGCAGCCAAGCCTCTTCGTTGCTGCCCATAACAGCGCCAATTCTCGGGTTCTCAGGTGTTTCATCGTCAGGGCGAGTTACCATGTACCACTTTTCAAGTGATATCGGGTCGGATCGGACAGCAAACTGATCGAGCGCGCTTGAAGGGTCGACCGCAAAATAACCATCGACCAGGTTATTTACCAAAAACTGAATGGCGCGCTTCGGAGGTGCCGCATGGACGCGGCTCTGGTGACCTGTTTCGGCAGCGGCGCACCGCATTGTGTCCACCGTCAGGCCCCGAACGTAAGCCTCGGGCCCCGGGGTGTCGTCCACGATCTGATAGGGTGGGGCCGGGAAGGTATAAAGCTCAAGCTCTTCTCCGCGCGCCAGCCCGGTCAGGACGAGCATCGAGAACGATACGGCCAAAACTCCCTTAAAATGTTTCATGCTATGCAGGCTATCCAGATCCGATTGTCGGGCAATCGTTGTATTCAGGATAGCACCATCACCGCGTTTTGCCGCTGCCCTAAATTGTATCCAGATGGTCCAGCAGATAGTCCGCGCGGGTTAGCAGCGCCTCCCGTCGTTCTGGCTTCTGCTTGTCCCAGTTCCGGTACATCATGCCCATGCGGGGGTTGTTGGCGAAGTCGTCCCGGTGGCGGTTGATGAAGTGCCAGTAAAGGGAATTGAAGGGGCAGGCATCGTCCTCGGTGCTTTTGTTTACCTTATAGTGGCAATTGCTGCAGTGGTCCGACTGGCGCTGAATGTATTTGCCACTGGCTGCATAGGGTTTCGAGCCCAGATAGCCGCCGTCGGCGTGCATGACCATGCCCAGCACGTTGGGTAGCTCTACCCAGTCGTAGGCGTCGGCATAGACCGCCAGATACCAGTCGCAGATTTCCTCAGGGCGCACGCCCGCCAGCAGCGCAAAGTTACCGGTGACCATCAACCGCTGAATGTGGTGGGCATAGGCGTTGCGCCGGGTGGCGTCGATGGCCTTGTGCATGCAGCGCATTTTGGTGTCGCCGGTCCAGTAGAACCCGGGCAGGTCGCGGGTGTTGCCCAGACGGTTTTCCTGAGCATAGCCGGGCATGGTCATCCAGTAGATGCCGCGAACAAATTCCCGCCAGCCCAGAATCTGGCGGATAAATCCCTCCACCGCGTTGATCGGCGCCTGGCCTGCGTACCAGGCTTGCGCGGCGGCCTCACAAACGGCCAACGGGTCCAGCAGGCCCGAATTGATGTAGGGAGACAGAATAGAGTGGAACAGCCAGTCCTCGTCATCGGACATGGCATCCTGAAAATCGCCGAAGCAGGGCAGGGCAAAGTCGATAAAGTGCGCCAGCGCCTGCTGAGCATCGTCTGCCGTGACCGCGAAATGGAAATCGTCTGTCGTGCCGAAATGGTCGGAGAAATGGGTATCGACCAGTTCGATGACGGCCTGTGTTGTCGAGTCAGGCTCAATCCGGAACTGTACGGGCGCGGCGGGTTTGCCGGTCCATTTGCGACGATTGTCAGCGTCAAAATTCCACTCACCGCCTTCAGGCTGCCCTTCCGGCGTCATCAGCAGGCCGGTTTTGCGACGCATTTCCCGGTAGAAGAATTCCATCCGCAGTTGCTTGCGGCCTTCGGCCCAGTTGGAAAATTCCTGCTTGGTGGCAAAAAAACGGGTGTCAGGACGTATTTCCACGGGCACGCCCAGTGATTCGTGCCATTGACTGATTTGCTCATGCAGGCGCCATTCGCCGCATTCGGTGGTGATGACGTTCTTTGCGTCCGTTTCCTTCAGCTGGTTGGCGACGACAACCTCTAGGCTCTGGGCGTCGTTGTCGGGGTGATATCGCTGATAACGGACTCGCCACCCGTCAGCCTCGAGCTGCTGGGCGAAATGCCGCATGGCGCTGAATAGCAGAACGATTTTTTTCTTGTGGTGGTTGGTGTAGCTGGCTTCGTCGTGGACTTCGGCCATGACAATTGTGTCGGATTTAGGATCGGCGCCTTCCAGGGCACTGATATCCGATGTGAGTTGGTCGCCAAGAATCAGAATGAGGTTTGCCATGGCCGATCGGTAGCTCCGGTTTTTTTATGAACAGTTATCGGAAGCTTACGGCTATGCAGGGTCAGCGGTTCAGATGCAGCGCCTGGAAACTCAGCCGCCCGTCATATTCATGAACCGGAGAATCTGAACATCACCCTCGGCGGAAAAGTGATGTCGCTCCGGCTTCAGGTCCATGGCCTTTATGACGGTCTCGCGCAGCGTGTCATCGTTAGTCGGGTGGCCCCGCAGAACGCTTCGCAGATCCACCGAGTGCTCGTTACCCAGGCAAAGCAACAAGCGACCCTCGACCGTGACCCGAACACGATTGCAGGTAGAGCAGAAATTGTGGGAATGCGGCGAAATGAAACCGACCCGGGTATCACTGTCGGCCATACGAAAATAGCGGGCCGGGCCGCCAGAATCTTCCGGCGTGGGGATCAGTTGGTGGTGCTCGCTGATAATGTCGCGAACCTCGTCGCTGGTGCACAGAACCTGGCCACGATCGTGGTCGGAAATCTCGCCCAGAGGCATTTCTTCGATGAAGGTGATGTCCACCTTTTTCTTGCGTGCAAACTCCACCAACTCGGGCACTTCCTCATCGTTGCCATTCTTCATTACGACGGCATTGAGCTTGATGCCCTTGAAGCCGGCCTCTTTGGCGGCATCAATGCCGTCGAGAACCTGGCTGAGCCTACCGGTGCGGGTGATTCGATGAAATTTTTCAGCGTCGAGCGAATCCAGGCTGATGTTCAATCGTTTAAGCCCGGCCTTGCGCAACGGCTCCGCCATAGTGGGCAGCTGGCTGCCATTGGTGGTCATGGCGAAGTCCCGCAACCCGAGGCTTCCGATTTCTTCGACCAATCCAAGAATCCCTTTTCGGACCAGCGGCTCTCCGCCGGTCAACCGGATTTTCTCCGTGCCTAGGGAAACGAAGTTTTTTGCAACCCGGGCGATTTCTTCCAGAGTCAGTACTTGCTCGCGGGGCAGAAAGGTCATCTCCTCTGCCATGCAGTAAACGCATCGGAAATCACAGCGGTCGGTGACGGACAGGCGCACGTAGTCAACGGTGCGACCAAAACGGTCTGTCAGCTTGGTTTGTGCCATGCGAAGGCATCCCCGTTTTAAAACGATGTCAGAATTGTTGCCCTAGTATTGCAGATAACCGAAATCAATCCGATACCTTGCGCGGAGTAATTGTGTATCGATTGCTTAAAACGTGCCGGGGAAGGCGAATATTTTGACAAAACCGTATTTCGCATTCCTACGTATAAGTCGCTTCTGACCGCTCTGGAAACGCTTTTCACCTGCTGGTGTCTTCTTATTGGAGTATCGCATGCATATTACCCGTTACACGGATTACTCTCTCCGAGTGTTGATATATCTTGCGGCTGAGGGGGACCGGCTGACAACCATTCAAGAGATTGCGGACAGCTACGATATTTCCAGAAACCATCTGATGAAGGTGGTTCATCAGCTCAACAAAAAAGGCTACATCGAGACAGTTCGGGGCAAGAAGGGTGGCATGCGTCTTCATATGGCGCCCGCTGACATCAACATTGGAGTGCTGGTCAGAGAAACCGAACAGGACCTCAGTATTGTGGAGTGTTTTTCTGAGCGAAACGCCTGCAAGATTTCGCCCATCTGCGGGCTGAAAGGTATGTTTGGCGAGGCCATTGGCGCTTTCCTCAAAACGCTCGACCAGTACACGCTGGCAGATGTTATTCCGCAGGCCCACCGCACACAGCTTTTACGGTTACTTCAGATTGCATGACCCGCAGCTGCCGCACTGAATTCCGGTAACAAACGGCGCCGTAACCGGTCGGGCAGTGAAAATCCTGCAATCCGCTTCAGCACGGTGCCATATTGCCCTGCAAAACTGCCGGTGTTGTAGTGGATACCGTACTTTTTGCACACCGCCTGTACCTGCGCCGATATCTCCGGATACCGATGGGCAGGTAAGTCGGGGAACACATGGTGTTCAATCTGATAGCTCAGATGCCCGCTCATTAGGTGAATCCAGCGGTTGCCCGTAAAGTTGCTGGACCCGGTCATCTGGCGCAGATACCAGTGTCCCTTGCTCTCTCCTTCGCTCTCTTCCTCGGTAAACGTTTCGGCATCCTGGGTGAAGTGTCCGCAGAAAATGACCGTGGATGACCACAGATTCCGCATCAGGTTGGCGCCAACATTGCCCGCCAGGACGATGGGTGCGACCGGAAGGGTGACCGCCGGGAAAAAGACATAGTCCTTGAAAGCCTGCCTGCCGCCTTTACGGAAAAACTCTTTCAGGAACGGCATTTTTTCTTTCAGGGTGATTTCCCGTTTGCGAAGCCCCTCGAATTCCAACTCGTGAAGCCCCACGCCCCACTGAAAGAACGCACTGAGCATGACATAGTTAGCAAACTGGAACAGGTGGGCCGGTCGCCACGGCTCGTCCTCACTCAGACGCAGCAGGTCATAGCCATAATCCCGGTCCTTGCCGATAATGTTGGTGTAGGTGTGGTGCTCGTAATTGTGGGTGCGTCGCCATGAATCACCACCGCAGGCCGTGTCCCATTCGTAGGTCTGGGAGTTCAGGGATGGATCGTTCATCCAGTCGTACTGGCCGTGCATCACGTTATGGCCGATTTCCATATTCTCGATGATTTTCGACAGCCCCAGGGCGGTTGTCGCCGCCACTAAAACCGGCGGAATAAAGCCGAAAGGCATCATTACCCGGCCGCCGACTTCCAGGCTGCGATGCAGGCGAACGACTTTACGGATGTAGTTGGCGTCGCGCTCACCAAGATCGGCAATGACCTGATCGCGGATCTGGTCAAGGTCCTGTTGCAGTTCATTGAGCTGGCTTTCGGTTAACTGTTGCATAAAGCCTCCTTAAAGATTGATTGAAACCGCGCCCGCGGGCACAGAAACGCAGAGTTGGATAGTTTCTTCGCCACTACCGGATGTTTTGCCGGTCAGGCGGTTGACCACTGTTCCGCTGTTTTTTCTGCAACTGCATTGATGGCAGATGCCCATGCGGCAGCCGTGTTTGGGGGAGAGCCCGGAAGCCTCGGCGATATCCAGTAACGATGCATCACCCAGGGACTCGGCCTGCTGCCTGCTTTGCGCGAACTGGACCTGCCCACCGAGACTGTCGCGATCAAGTTCAACCGTGGGTGCTGAAAATCGTGTGCAGTGAATGCGGTCTTCGGGAATATTGCGCCGGGATAGCAGTTCACTGGCCAGATCCATCAGTCCCTCGGGGCCGCAGAGGTAGCACCGTCGGGCATTGATGTCCGGGACCTGTTGCAGGTGCTGGTCGGTCAGGCGCTGGCTGCTCCCCGGTTCATCGGTGGTCAATAGGTTCAGGGTGAGCGCGGGCCACTGGCGGGCGAGGGCAAATAGCCGTTCTGATGCAATGATGTCCTGTCGGGTGCGAACGTAGTAAAGCAGGGTGACCGGTGCTTCGAAGCCATCGGCCGCCATGGTTTCCAGGTGGCTGAGCACCGGCGTAATGCCACTGCCGCCGACGATGTAAAGCGCCGACTCCGTCACCGCTGGTGTGTCAAAATCACCGAAGGCTTCGCTGATGTGCAGGGTGCTGCCGGTCTCGAGGCAGTCGTGCATCCAGCCGGTGACCAGTCCGCCACGGATTCGCTTGACAGTCACCGCGATTGTGCCGTTTTCACGCCACTGGCCCGGCGTGCTGGACAGGCTGAAGGTGCGCGTGCGCCGGACACCGTTGATGTCCAGGGTCATGGCTATATGCTGTCCCGCGCGAAACCCCTGCCAGCGGCTGGCGGGTTGAAGCACGAATGTTCTGGTGTCTGCGGTTTCTTGTGCGATTGAAAGTACCCGCGCACAGATAGCCTGCCGGGTTAGCAGTGGATCAATGCGCTCCAGTAACGGATCAAAAAAAGCGGCCGGGTCGTCACGGTTAAAAAGTTGGCGGCCGAGCCAGTGCAAGGCGGTGGATGCTTGAAACTGAGAGAGCATGATTGTTTCCTTCGCTTGTGTACATTTGTTCACAACTGTGTACAACTGTACACAAGCAAATCCAAAGCTACAACAAGATCGGTTTAATTATTTTTAAACACCAGGCTCTGATTATTTCTGACCCGGCATTGTGTACACTCGTTTTTTCAGGAATGACGCAGGTGACAGACGATCAATGGCTGAGAGAGCGAGGCCCAAGCCGGGAGAGACCCGGGAAAAACTGATGGAGGCAGCCCTGGCCTTGGTCGGCAAAGGGCGGCATTTCGCCAGCCTGGGCATTCGTGAGGTGACTCGTCAGGCCGGTGTGGTTCCGACGTCCTTTTACCGGCATTTCAAAAATATGGACGACCTGGGCCTTCAGTTGGTAGACGAGCTGGGGCTGGTGCTGCGTCGAATGATGCGCGAAGCCCGCGCGAATGTTCTGCAGGCCGACAAACTGATTGACGAGTCAGTGGGGATTTTCATCAGCCATGCCCAGAATAACCGCAGTTATTTCATGTTCATGGCCCAGGGCCTGGCTGGAGAGAGCCAGGCCGTGCAGGAGGGCATACGCAGCGAGATGCGGTATTTTGCCAGTGAGCTTGCCAACGACCTGCGCAGGCTCCGGGTAGTGGATCACCTGCAGGATGCGGATCTTGATCTGACCTGTGATCTGGTGGTCCGGAGTGTTGCCTTCAGCCTGACGGACCTGCTGGGCATCGCCCCGGATAACGACCACCAGATTGAACAGGTCCGGCAGCGCACCGCGCGTTTCCTGCAACTGATCTTTGTGGGGGCGGCTAACTGGCGCCGTTAGAGCACCGTCACCAGCCCGATAGCCACAAGCGTCGCGATTACGGGTATCGCCACTGTGACCACGAAAATGTCCTTGTACGCTTCTTTATGCTTTAGCCCCATAATGGTCAGCATGGCAATGACCGCACCGCAGTGGGGTAGCGAATCAATACCACCGGAACCCAGCGTAGCGATTCGGTGCAGGGTCTCGGGCTCGACCCCCATTTCCAGGTAACGCTCGGCAAAGGTCTGCATGAAAATCTGCAGCCCGCCGGAGCCGGAGCCCACAATTGCGGACACCACGCTGACCGAGGTAAATACGGACAGCAGTGGTGGCAAAGGCAGGCCCAGCACCCATTGTGAAAAGCTACCGAAACCGTCCGTCTGGGTGACAACACTGCCGAAACCGATCACCGCAGCGGTATTGAGCAACGGCATGATTGAATCGTTCGCACCCGCCCCGAGGCTTTCCATCGCTTTGGCCCGAAAGTTTGCAAACAACGCCACGCAGCTCCCGGCACCGATGATCAGCGCAAAGCTTGGCCATAGAATGGGCTCGCTGCCGGCGAAGGCGATGATGTCACCAATGACCGCAGAGTTTTCATCGGCCAGGCCCAGTGCCGTCAGCAGGCGGGGCAGAATGATCGTGCCCAGTACCAACGCCAGCGGCAGAATGCTGAGCTTCCAGGCCGGCCCGTGCGCCAGCGCCGGGGCCAGGTTTTCCATGGCCTTATCCTGCTCGCTCACCTCATAGCCTTCGCCATTGGTACGGGCTTTGCTCCACTCCCTTTCCAGATACATCATTCCCAGTACGAACATAATGGCGCCGGCGGTCAGGCCGATCAACGCGCCGGCGAACAGGTCCGTGCCCAGCGACGTGGCGGCAATGACGTTGTGAATCGACGGGGTGCCCGGCAGGGCGGTCATGGTGAATGTGCCCGCGCCCAACGCGGTCGCGCCGCAAAACAGCCGCCTGGGCAAGTCGGCTTCACGCATCAGGGCCACGCCCAGCGGATACATGGTGAAAACCACCACAAACACCACGACACCGCCGTAGGTCAGAAGAGCGCATACCAGCATGGTGATCAGAATGGTGCGTTTGGCCCCAAGGCTCCGGGTGATGGCGCTGGCGATGGACCCGGCAGCGCCGCTGGAAGCCATCATCTTGCCGAAGATGGCGCCGGTCAGAAACAGCACAAAGAATTTACCCGCGAAACTGAAGGCGCCCAGAGGGCCAAACGGGAAGTGATTCAGCAGCGCTTCAGAAAATCCCATGCCGTTGGTGACTGCCACAATCAGGCTCGACACCAGCGCGGCCACAAGAATGTTCACGCCCCGCAGGGCCATGATAATCAGCAATACCAATCCGGCCAGCAGCCCCAGGTTTGCAAGCATAAAAAGACTTCCGTTCAGAGAGCGTGGAAGGCAGCAGGACACAGACCACGTATTCGTCGTCTTTGCCGCCCCGGTGAGTCACGGTGGCGGCTCATCAGTCCCGAAAGCTGGCGTCGGTGCGGTCGAGTTTGCGCAGCAATCCTGGCCAGGCCAGGTTTCCGCCAAGGCCTTTGGTGACCTGTTCCGCCTGCTGCTTCATGGTGTCGACAATGGTTTGCGGCACCTGGGTCAGTGCCCGGTTGCCGGCTAGCGCGCGCACCTGGATTTCGCAGGAACGTTGCAGGATGAACATGCTCAGAAACGCATCGGCAATGCTGGCGCCGGTGGTCAGCAGGCCATGGTTGCGCAGAATCATGAAGTTGGCGTTGCCCAGATCTTTCTGCAGCCGCGCTTTTTCGTCTTCCCGCAGTGCCACGCCTTCATAGTCGTGGTAGGACAGGCTGGCGAGCGCAAACAGGCTTTGTTGAGACAGCGGAAGCAGGCCCTCCTGCTGGGCTGAAACCGCAATGCCGTCCATAGTATGTAGGTGCATCACGCAGGCGGCGTCGTCCCGTATCGCGTGGATGGCGCTGTGAATGGTGAAACCGGCAGGGTTCACGTCGAAGTCGTCCGGGTTGATCTTGTTCCCTTCCTGATCGATTCGCACCAGGCTGGAGGCGGTAATTTCCTCAAACATCATGCCGTAGGGATTGATCAGGAAGTGGTGCTCGTCGCCGGGAATCCTGGCGGAGATGTGGGTGAACACCAGGTCGTCCCAGCCATAGAGCGCAACCAGGCGATAGGCAGCCGCGAGATCAACCCGCAGCTGCCATTCCTGCTCGCTGACGTCGCTTTTTTTGGATGGAATAGACAGCAGGTTGGGCATGATGCACCTCTTGTTGTTGGGATATTATTGTAATTGTAGTCGAGTCTAGGACTTGGGAAGCCACCACGAATGTCAAATAGTTTACAATTGATGAATGACAAAGATAAAAACGGTACTGGCTGACTGTCCGATTCTGGCTGGCTTTCCCCCAGACGCAATGGAGGATTTGGCTGCGATCGGTCGTGTGCGGAGCTTTTCCGTCGGGGAGCAGATTTATGAGCAGGGCACCATCAACACCACGCTTTGTGTGATTTCCGAGGGTGTGGTGCGTATCAGCTCGATCAACGCCGGAGGCCGGGAAGCCACACTGATCATGTTTGGTGCCGGAGCCTGGTTTGGCGACGCGGTATTTTCACCGGGTATGCCGCGGGTTTACGGCGCAACAGCTCATGAACCCGTCACACTGGTTGAGTTACCGGGAGACAGTTTCAGAGCACTGATGCAGCGTTATCCTCAATGCTACCCGGTGGTTCTGGATAGGGTCAGCCGCAGATTGTGGACAGCCATGTCGATCATCGAAGACGATGCCCTGCGGAATATTCCCACCCGCATTGGCCGGCGCCTGTTATTTCTGGCCCAGATTCAGGGCACCGGCGAGGCAAGAACCCGGCCAGTCACCATCCGAATCACCCGTGAACACATGGCCAACATGATGGGCATGACACGCCAGGGCGTTCACCGGTGGGTCAAAGAGTTCGAGCGCGAAGGGCTGGTCAGCCTGGAATACGGCAAGATTACTCTGGTCAACCCGGCGGCCTTGCAGGCGTATTTAAGCCGGGTTGACCAGAGCTGACGTCAGGATTTTGTTGTGGCCTTTTTGCGCGCCGCGCCCGTTTTCTTGGGGGCGGGCTTCCGCTTTGGAGGCAACAGCAGGCTCTCCAGTTCGTCCAGCGCTTCGCCGGTGTAAACCGCCAGCTTCTGCATGCTGGGTAAGGTATCCCGGCAACCGGTATAGCCGAAATTCAGGAAGCCCGCATAGCTCAGGCAGGTGATATTCAGCGCACCGCCGTGGGCGATCAGTGACACCGGGTACATGGCTTCCAGTTTGGCGCCCTGGAAATACAGCGATTCCTCCGGGCCCGGCACGTTGGAGATGGTCACATTGAAGACCGGTCGCATGCGCCCGCCCATGCCGGACATCAGCTGCAGAATATAGGGCGACATCAGCAGCATCGTGTACTGGGTCAGCGCCTTTTTAGGCAGTTTCTGAAGGTGTTCTTTTGCCCGTCGGGTGGACTGCTTGATGTGTTGCAGGCGTACGATCGGATCTTCCTGATCGGTGGCCAGCGAAGCAATCATAAAGCTGATTTGTGTTCCCGTGCCATGGTCGTCTGCCGGGCGTATGTTGACTGGAATGCCTGCGGTCAAGGGCGTGTCCGGGACATTGTCATTTTCCAGCAGAAAGCGCCTCAGAGCGGTACCGCAGAGGTAAAGGACAATGTCGTTAAGCGACCCTTCGGCGGCGTGAGCGACTTTTTTGATGCGATCAAGCTGGTAATGCTGAGTGGCAAAGCGCCGTTGTGGTGAGACCCGGTGATTGAGCACAGAGACAGGCCCGGCAAAAGGCCCGGTCAGACCGTCCTCGGGGTGGCGTGCCGAATTCACCAGCCGACTCATGGCCTTGATCAGCCTCGGGGCCATATCGACCTGGAGTCTGAGCGCCTCTTTTGCCTGGGCGAGGGCGGCGGTCATGCTGGCTTCGCTATCGGTTTTGCTGGCGCGCGTGCGCTCGGGACGAACGGCCCAGGGTGGCGGCATGTCCGTTTCGCTGGGGTCTTTGCTCAGCACGCGTTGCAGCAGCCGGACACCGCTGATGCCATCAATCAGCGAGTGGTGCATCTTGGTATAAAGTGCAAAGCGATTATTTTCCAGACCTTCGATGATGTGGCATTCCCAGAGCGGACGAGAGAAATCAAGCGGGTTGGAGTGCAGGCGGGACACCAGTATGCCCAGCTCCCGCTCGCTACCCGGCCGCGGGAGCGCCGAGTGACGGACGTGATAATCCAGATCAAGCTTTTTATCGACTTTCCAGGACGGAGCCAGTACGCGGCCCAGGTAGCTGGCGAATGCCAGCTTGTAACACCAGGGAGGAGCGATCTCTCCGTCTTCCTTCATTTTTGTCAGCATGTCGCGAAGAAAGGTCTCCGGAGCGTTCTCCGGCAGTGAAAAAATCTGCAGATTCCCGACGTGCATGGGCGTGTCTTCCGACTCCACGGCAAGCCAGGATGCGTCCAATGTTCCCAGACGTTTCATGTTTATTCCTCTACTCAGATTGTTATTGTTTTGCGTTTTTCAGGGCGGCCGGTCAGCCATACTCGTCGGCTTTACATGCGGACTTCAAGTCTACGCAACCGGTGTTTTCCGCTTGCCGGAATCGCATGGATGCTCGCTCACTTTTTCTTTGCTTTGTGCCATGTTTCCGCGCAATCTGTTGGCGGCAACAAAAACAGCGGAGGTGTTGTGGAGTCTAGTCCACTCATATCAGCCGGGCTACCGGTGGCACTCTTTATTATAATGATCGGTATCGGCATGACCCTCACCCTGCGGGATTTTCGCCTGGTGGCCGTGTATCCGAAAGGGCTGATCATTGGCACGTTTGCGCAGATACTGCTGATGCCGCTGTTTGCCTTCATTCTGGCTTCTTTACTGAATCTGTCGCCGGCCATTGCGGTGGGGCTGGTGATTATTGCTGCCTGCCCGGGTGGTACGACCTCAAACCTGTTTGTTTTGCTGGCGCGCGGAAACATCGCTTTGTCGATCGTGCTGACGGTCAGTGCCAGCCTGATCACCATTATCACGTTGCCGCTCTTCACCAATTATGCGCTGCAGGTCTATGCCGGCGAGAGTGAATCCATTTCATTACCTGTGGGCCGAACCGTGACAATGTTGGTGGGCATCGTGCTGCTTCCGGTTGCTCTGGGGATGGTTGTTCGCACCAGAGCACCAGACCTGGCTTATAAAGCGGAAAATGCGGTCAGTATTTTCGGGGGAGTTGTGTTGGTTCTGCTGGTGGCCGGGCTGATGTGGAATGCCCGGGACCAGCTCTGGTCGCTTTTGCAACAGGCGGGCCCGGCTACCTTGCTGCTCAATCTTTCCGGTATTTTTCTGGGGTTGCTGGCAGGCCGGGCCGGGGGCCTGTCCCAACGTGAGTCCATGGCTGTGGCCGTCGAACTCGGCATCAAGAACAGTACCATTGCACTTCTGGTCACGCTTACTCTGCTCGAGTCCAGTACCATGGCGATTCCGGCGGCGGTGTATGGGGTGTTGATGTTTCCAGTTGGTTTCCTGCTGGCCGCTTACGGGCGTAAAGTTATCCCATGAAATTTCTGAATGGAATCACCCTGCTTCTGGCGTATCAGCTTGTCGGTGAAGTGGCCGTTCGCCTCATCGGGCTGCCGGTCCCAGGGCCGGTGCTGGGTATGTTGATGTTGTTTATCACCCTGTTGATTCGCGGTTACGCTCCCGAGTCTGTCAGCTCGGCGTCGAGCGCGCTGCTGAGCCATCTATCGCTGCTTTTTGTACCGGCGGGCGTCGGCATGATGGTGCACTTTGACCGCATTGCCAGCGAGTGGATGCCCATCACCCTAGCGCTATTCTTCAGCACACTGATCACCATGGTCGCGACGGCGGGCATTATGCACTTCACCAGCCGCTGGTTTGCCCCCAAAACGCAGCAAACCGGTAGCTCGGAAGATGCAAACCCTTCAGCCACCCAAAAGAAGGGGCATAACCATGAATGAGCCTGCCATTACCGACATCTGGGTGTATCTGTCGGCGTCGCCTCTGTTGGGTCTGACCATCACCTTGGTGGCGTACGGCCTGGCCTATCGTCTTTATCTGAAAGCCAATTCCAGCCCTTTCGCTAACCCGGTGCTGGTGTCCGTGACCATGCTGATTCTGCTTTTGATGGTTACCGGTACTCGCTACAGCGAGTACTTCGAGGGCGCCCGGTTTGTACACTTCCTGCTGGGGCCCGCGACGGTCGCGTTGGCAGTGCCTTTGTATGAGCAGCTGGCGCGGCTCAAAGCGTTGTGGCTTCCGGTAACAATTGCGCTGATTTCTGGCGTGATGATTGCCGCTGGCAGCTCCATCTGGCTGGCGCGACTGTTGGGCGGTTCGACGGAAATCCAGATGTCCCTGGCGCCGAAATCGGCCACAGCACCGGTCGCTATGGGTATCTCCGAGACGATTGGTGGCATACCGTCGCTGACCGCCGTGCTGGTTGTGATCACCGGCATTACTGGTGCGGTTATGGGAACCAAGCTGTTCGAGCTGATGCGAATCCGTGACGACAGCGTAAAAGGCATTGCCATGGGCGTTGCAGCCCACGGTATTGGCACTGCACGCGCTTTTCAGGTCAGCAACCAGATGGGGGCCTTCTCCGGGCTGGCCATGGCATTGTCGGCTTTAGCGACAGCCCTGGTAGTGCCCTGGCTGGTCGATTTTATCGGAATCTGAAAAGGGTCTTGAGGGGTTATGGTAGCAAGTGCAGAAAAGTCGGTTTGGTGTCTGTCAGCGCTGGCACTTTCCATCACTGCGACGACTGTGTGGGGGCAGACAGACCAGGACTCTGAAGCACCGTTTATCACCGTGACGTCTCCCCGACTGGAGCGAAACCTTTACGACACCCCCGCCGCCGTTTCGGTCACAGCTGCACCTGATATCCGCGAAGGCCAACAGCGGCTGCAACTGGACGAATCCCTGAATACCGTTCCCGGCCTGTTTTTCCAGAACCGTTACAATTTTGCCCAGAACCTGCGGCTATCGACCCGTGGTTTTGGCGCCCGGGCGCCCTTTGGTATTCGCGGCATCCGCATTCAGGTGGACGGGATTCCCTACACCCTGCCGGACGGGCAATCCCAGATTGATGCCGTTGACCTGGATTCTGCCCAGCGTATCGAGGTAATTCGTGGGCCTTCATCGGTCCAGTATGGCAATGCGTCCGGCGGCGTTATCGATATTACCACTGCCCGTGGTGACGACTTGCCGCCGGGCGCGCGGCTGCGTCAGGATGTGGGCAGCAACGACTATTACAAGACCACCTTTCAGGCCAATGGCATTCAGGGTGAGAACACCCATGGCATCGCGACTATGTCGTGGCTGAACTACAACGGCTACCGGGATCAGAGCGAGGTGGAAAAGGGCCTGTTCAATGCTCGTCTGTCTCATGAATGGAGCGAGGGCGAGCGGCTAACTGCTACGTTAAATGCATTGCATACGCCGAAAGCAGAAGACCCAGCCGCCCTCAGCGCTCAGCAGGTCAAGGAGGATCGGCGCCAGGCAACAGGCAATGCAAAAAGGCTGGATTCGGGCCAGGATGTTGACCAACAGACGCTTGGGCTGCTTTATGAAACACAGTCTTTTGGTGAGGGTGATCTCACCGTCAGTACCTTTTTTTCGCGCCGCGATTTCCGGCAGCAGTTACCCTTTCCTGGTGATAGCCTGATTGCCTTCGACCGACAGTTTTACGGTATAAGTTCGGATTACCAACAAGATAGCAAGCTCCTGGGATTGCCCCTGACCTGGGTGGTAGGTGCCGATCTTCACCGACAGGCGGATGAGCGCCGCCGCTACAATGTATCGTCAAGTGGCGAGGTCAACGAACAGATTCAGGAAGAAAACCAGAATGCCACTACAGCGGCGGTGTTTGCCCAGGGCGATCTCGCTTTGACGAAACGTTTCACTCTGTCGGTTGGCACCCGTTTCGATCAACTGAGGCTTTCTGTCGATGACCAATTCATTACTGAGACTAATGGGGACGATTCCGGCAGCCGCACTTACGATGAAGTCAGTGGTTTTGTCGGCGCAAGTTACCGCATTGCGACACGGCAGCAGGTTTACGCGACCATTGGGACTGCGTTTGAGGCACCGACGTTTGGTGAATTTGCCAATCCTGACGGCAGTGGAGGATTCAATTCGACTATCGAACCACAACAGGCTTTGAATCGGGAGATTGGTGTGCGCGGGGTTCTGGGGGAGGGGCTAAGCTATGATCTGGCTTTGTTTGCGATAACGGTCGATGATGAAATTCTGCCTTACGAGCAGGCTGGCGACGAGCGCACGTATTATGAGAACGCTGTGAAGACCGAACGCAACGGTGTTGAGCTGGGCATTAACTGGGATGTCTCCTACGTCTGGCGGGTCACTAGCGCCCTCACTCTGGCGGATTATAACTTCGAGAAATTTGAGGATCGGAATGGCAACGACTTTAGCAGTAATCGCCTGCCTGGGCTGCCCCGTGAACAATTAGTCACTGAAGTTGAATGGAAAGGCCAGGGGCAACTGTTTGCGGCCCTGGAGACTCAGTATGTTGGCGATCTCTATGCCGATAACAGCAATAAGACTGAGGTCAGTGATTACTGGTTGGTTGGGGTGCGGGCAGGAGATACTTTTCTCCTTGGGCGCCAAAGCCTGAGTCTGTATGGCGGCATCCGTAACTTGCTTGACGAGGACTACTCCAGTAACATTCGCATCAACGCCTTTGGCGGAAGGCACTTTGAACCCGCGCCCGGCAGGACCTTCTACGCCGGGCTGGAGTGGTCATTCTAGGCACAATGACCCCATCGCGATGATGGTTAGCCTTTACTTGCTGACTCTGACACCATCGGAAAAGCTTGCGGGGGCATGGCGTGCCTGTTGTTTTGTCCCACGAATCAACCGGGGAGTAAGACCAGTCCATGTCCCAGTCGCTGAGGTTTCTGAAACGTTTTCTGGATTCGCCCCAGGCGATTGGCAGTATTATGCCCAGCTCCCCGGCTTTGGTCAGGGTCATGCTGGCTGATGTCGACTGGAGTAGGGTGATTACGGTTGCTGAGCTCGGTGGCGGAACCGGGGTGATCTCGAGCCGGATCAACACCCTCCGTTGTGCTGAGTCACACTTTCTGTGCTTCGAGAATGAGCCGGATATGCACCTTCAGCTTTCCCGGAAATTGAACGACGTCCTGTTTGAGAGGGACGCGTTTAACATCCGTCAGGCCCTGGAGAAACATCAGTTATCGGGCCTCGATTGTGTGGTTTCCGGACTGCCCCTGGTGAATTTTCCGCGCGAAAAACGGCATCAGCTGCTGCAAGATATCTACGAGGTTCTGAACCCCGGCGGTATGTTCGTCGCTTTCCAATACACCCGACAGTTACAGTCCAGCCTGACATCCATCTACGACCGCACCGACCGCCAATACGTCTGGGCCAATCTGCCACCGGCTTTTGTCTTCGTCTGCCGGAAACAAGAGACGGTCGGTGATGGCCTTGACGGCATTAGTGGTCGCTTTCATCCCCGACATTCAGGGGCGGACAGTGATATTCCTGAACCGTAGTATCGTCGTCCACGCTTTCCAGGTGGACATCGAATCCCCACAGGCGGTGAATGTGGCGTAACACTTCCTCGCTTTCTCCCCCCAGCGGCACACGGTCGACCGTGACATGGCGCAGGGTGAGGGACCGGTCACCCCGAACGTCCACATTCCATACCTGGATGTTTGGCTCGCGATAGCTCAGGTTGTATTGCCTCGCCAGCTTTTCCCGTAACGCCCGGTAGCCCGGATCGTCGTGGATCGCCGTGACCCGGTACACCTCTTCCTGGTCGTCATTCTGGATGGCGAAGAATTTCATGTCCCGCATGACTTTGGGTGACAGGAACTGCTGGATAAAGCTCTCGTCCTTGAAGTTCTTCATGGCGAAATGCAGGGTTTCCAGCCAGTCCGATCCCGCAATATCCGGAAACCATTCCCGGTCTTCGTCCGTCGGGTTTTCGCAGATGCGTCGAAGGTCGGTGAAAATCGAAAAACCCAGGGTGTAGGGATTGATCCCGGAATACCAGGGGCTGTCGAAGGGCGGCTGATACACCACGGCGGAATGGCTCTGCAGGAATTCCAGCATGAAGCCGTCGTTGACCAGACCCTTGTCGTACATGCGATGCAACAGGGTGTAGTGCCAGAAGGTGGCCCAGCCCTCGTTCATCACCTGGGTCTGGCGCTGCGGGTAAAAATACTGCGCCAGTTTGCGAACAATGCGGATGATTTCGCGCTGCCAGGTTTCCAGCAGTGGTGCGTTCTTTTCGATGAAGTAGAGGATGTTTTCCTGCGCTTCTTCCGGGTAGCGCTGCTTGCGCTTCACCGGGTCGTCGTCTTCATCCATTTTCGGAATGGTGCGCCACAAGTCGTTCAGCCGGCGCTGCTGATACTCTTCCCGTTCTTTCCGGCGTTGAACTTCTTCTGCCGCTGAAATTGGTGAAGGTCGTTTGTAGCGGTCAACGCCATAATTCATCAGCGCATGGCAGGAGTCAAGAATCTGCTCTACGGCATCCAGGCCGTGGCGTTCCTCGCATTCGGCAATGTAATCCCGCGCAAACACCAGGTAATCGATAATGGCGCTGGCGTCGGTCCAGGTGCGGAACAGGTAATTGCCTTTAAAGAATGAGTTGTGGCCATAGGAGGCGTGAGCAATCACCAGCGCCTGCATGGGCAGGGTGTTTTCTTCCATCAGATAGGCGATGCAGGGGTTGGAGTTGATCACGATCTCGTAGGCCAGTCCCATCTGGCCGCGCTGGTAGCCTTTGGACGTCGACAGAAACTGCTTGCCGAAAGACCAGTGGTGATAGCCCACCGGCATGCCGACCGAGCTGTAGGCATCCATCATCTGTTCAGCGCTGATCACCTCAACCTGATTGGGATAGGTGTCCAATCCGAATTCCGACGCGCATTGGGCGATTTCGTCGTCATATTGCTGAATCAGATCGAACGTCCACTCCGAGCTGGTGGAGATGGGCTCTTGCCTCTCCGCTGCGATGGGCGTGTCCTCCCCGCCGGGGCGGTCCTGAAAAGAACGATCCATAAGATTAGTCATGCGGCTTTCCTCTCGAACAGCTGGCGGAAGACCGGGTAAATCTCGCCCGGGTCAGCGATCTGCTGCAGGGCAAAACTCTGCGGGAACTGTTCCTGAAGCTTCTCGTATTCGTACCAGAGCATCTGGTGATCCTGGGGTGTTATCTCCACATAGGCGTAATACTGCACCAGTGGCAGGATGCTGTCGGCGAGCATTTTCCCGCAGACCGGCGAGTCATCGTTCCAGTTATCACCGTCAGACGCCTGAGCAGCGTAGATGTTCCATTCGGCCGGTGAGTAGCGGGACTCAATGATCTTGTGCATCAACTTCAGTGCACTGGAAACAATGGTGCCGCCGGTTTCACGGGAATAGAAAAACTCTTCTTCATCCACTTCCTTGGCACTGGTGTGATGCCGGATGAACACCACATCGATCTTCTTGTAGCTCTTTTTCAGAAACAGATAGAGCAGTATGAAGAAGCGTTTGGCAATGTCCTTGTGCATCTGTGTCATGGAGCCGGACACGTCCATCAGGCAGAACATAACCGCGCTGGTCGCCGGTTGCGGCTGTTTCAGATGCTGGCGGTAGCGCAGGTCGATTTCATCAATGAACGGAATCTTTCGAACATTCTTTTTCAGCTCGGCAATTTCTTCCTGCAGAGCCTTGATCTGGTCCTCGTGGCTGAACGCCGCGTCCAGGTCGGACGGGGCGCTTTTTAGCGCTTCCAGCTCCCGCTCCATTTCGCGAATTTTCTTTTTGCGAGCGCCGCCCAGGCCCAGCCTTCTGGCGTGAGCGCCGCGCAGTGAGCGCACGACGTCGAGCCTGGCGGGAACACCCTGGGTGGAAAACCCGGAGCGCACGTATTTGAACGCTTCGGTGTCTTTCAGTTTTTTGCGGGCCAGGTTCGGCAGTTCCAGATCGTCAAACAGGAATTCCAGGAACTCCTCCTGAGTGATCTGGAAGGCAAATTCGTCCATGCCCTCACCGTCTGCGCTGGCCTGACCTTGTCCCTGGCCCTGACCACCGCCGCTTTCGGGCTTGGGCATTTCGTCACCGGTGACAAATTGCTTGTTGCCCGGGTGGACAATTTCCTGATTGCCGCCCTGGCCGTGATGAAAAATCGGTTCGTCCGTATCCCGTGTGGGGATGCTGACACTTTCTCCCCGTTCAATATCGGTGATTGAACGCCGGTGAACCGCCTCCGCGACCGCCTTTTTGATGTGATGGCGGTAACGGCGCAGGAACCGCTCCCGGTTCACCGCGCTTTTGTTTTTCCCGTTCAGTCGTCGATCGACTACGTGGGTTGTACCCATAGTGTTACTCCCATTCAGCCCGTTCAGCGCATTGCGGCCCTAGTGGGACTTACGAACCCGCAGGTACCATTCCGCCAGTAAGCGGACCTGTTTTTCCGTATAGCCTCGGTCGACCATGCGCTCGACGAACTGCTTGTGCTTGTTCTGATCTTCCTGACTGGCCTTCGGATTGAAGGAGATCACCGGCAAAAGGTCCTCGGTGTTGGAGAACATCTTCTTCTCAATCACGCTGCGCAGTTTTTCGTAGCTGAGCCAGGACGGATTGCGACCCTGGTTGTTCGCCCGCGCCCGCAGCACGAAGTTGACCACCTCGTTGCGGAAATCCTTCGGGTTGCTGATGCCAGCCGGCTTCTCGATTTTCTCCAGTTCGTCGTTGATGGACGAACGGTCGAGGATTTCTCCGGTTTCCGGATCGCGGTATTCCTGATCCTGAATCCAGAAGTCGGCATAGGTGACGTAGCGGTCGAACAGGTTCTGGCCGTACTCGCTGTAGCTTTCCAAATAGGCGGTCTGGATTTCCTTGCCGATAAACTCGACGTAGTGGGGTGCCAGGAACTCCTTGATGAACCGAAGATAGCGGTCCTGGGTTTCGGCCTGGAACTGTTCCTGCTCTATCTGTTTCTCAAGCACGTACAGCAGGTGCACCGGGTTGGCCGCAACCTCGGTGGTGTCGAAGTTGAACACTTTGGACAGGATCTTGAACGCGAAACGGGTGGATAGCCCGTCCATGCCCTCGTTTACGCCGGCGGAATCCCGGTATTCCTGAATGGATTTCGCTTTGGGGTCGGTGTCCTTGATGTTCTGGCCGTCATACACCCGCATCTTGGAGAAGATACTGGAGTTTTCCGGCTCCTTGACTCGCGACAGAATCGAGAACTGCGCCAGCATATCCAGGGTGTCTGGAGCGCAGGGGGCGCCCGACAGCGAACTGTCCCGCAGCAGTTTCCGATAGATATCAATCTCTTCAGTTACACGCACACAATAAGGAACCTTGACGATGTAGACCCGGTCAAGAAACGCTTCGTTGTGTTTGTTGTTGCGGAAGGTCTGCCATTCGGACTCGTTGGAGTGGGCCAGAATGACCCCGTCGAATGGCACCGAACCCATGCCTTCGGTGGTGTTGTAGTTGCCTTCCTGGGTCGCGGTCAGCAGCGGGTGCAGCACTTTGATCGGTGCCTTGAACATCTCCACAAATTCCATCAGGCCCTGGTTGGCCTTACACAGGCCGCCGCTGAAGCTGTAGGCGTCCGGGTCGTCCTGGGAGTAATCCTCCAGCATCCGGATATTGACCTTGCCCACCAGCGCGGAAATGTCCTGGTTGTTGTCGTCACCGGGCTCGGTCTTGGACACCCCGATCTGGTCCAGTACCGACGGGTACATCTTCACCACCCGGAACTGGCTGATATCGCCGCCGAACTCATGCAGGCGTTTGACGGCCCAGGGCGACATGATGGACTTCAGATAGCGGGACGGTATGCCGTATTCTTCCTGCAGAATCCCGGCGTCTTCGGCGGGGTCGAACAGCCCCAGCGGGGATTCGTTCACCGGGGAGCCCTTGATAGCGTAAAAGGGCACTTTCTGCACCAGCGATTTGAGCTTCTCAGCCAGCGAAGACTTGCCACCACCCACGGGGCCGAGCAGATAAAGAATCTGTTTTTTCTCTTCCAGGCCCTGGGCCGCGTGGCGGAAAAAAGACACGATGTGTTCCACGGCTTCTTCCATGCCGTAGAACTCGGAAAATTCCGGATAACGCTTGATGACTTTGTTGGAAAAAATGCGTGACAGCCGGGAGTCACGGGATGTGTCGACGGGTTCTGGCTCGCCGATGGCCAGTAACATACGTTCTGCGGCAGTGGCGTACGCCGCTGGGTCCTTTTTGCAGATCACCAGGTATTCCTCAAGGGTGTATTCTTCCTCTTGAGTTGTTTCATACCGGTCTTTGAAATGCTGCACAATGCTCATAGATAACGCCTCGCTTGCTCTCTTGCCGTGTTGAGTACCGCTTTTAATTCACACAATTTCCCCGTTTGCTGCTGGCTCCGCTTTGCCACGCGGTTGTCAGGTTTATGGATGGAATGATAGGGAGAGCCCGGGCGAAAAACACCGTTGTTTTTCACGCCGGGTCATTTTGAGCTTAGTTCAAGCTCGGGGGGTTGGACAGACCCATTACCGTTAAGGTTCATTAAATTATGTTACCGACGGGTCAGGCGAAAAACGCTCTCGGTTGCGCCCGTCAGGCCTTTGCGTTTGGCAAACGGATGGTCGTTCGCCAGGGTCTGGGTATGAATATGCTCAACGTGATAATCCTCGGTGTAAAGCTCATAGACCTCGTCGTTGCTGACGTTGAACGGGGGTGCCGTTGGTGAACCTTCATAGTCGAGGGTGATCAGCAGGGTCTTGGTATTGTCGGGCGTCACTGCGGTCAGATGCTCCACATATTTCCGGCGTAACTCGTGGGGCAGGGCAATCAGCGCAGCGCGATCATACACCAGGCGCACATGCGCCAGATCCGGTGGGGCCAGTTGGAAAAAGTCGCCGTTCCAGATCTCCAGGTCATCGTGCCGGAAAATGGTGAATGGTTCCCCGGGGTGGACCATGGCCTTTTCAGAAGCTTCTTCAAAAAAATCCTTGCAGGCTATGTCGCTCAATTCCACGCCGATCACCGGGTGCCCCCGGTCATGCAGCCACCACAGATCGTGGGCTTTGCCGCACAGGGGAACCAGAACTTCGCCCGTGCCTTTGCCTGTGAGCTCCGGCCAGTGCTGAAACAGGTACTGATTGACCGATCCCTCGTGAAAGCCGATCTCTTTATTGGCCCAACGGCGGTGCCAGAATTCGTGCTCCATGGGTATGCTCCTCTTCACGGATTGGAGGTTTTAACCAGTCTAACTTACTCTTCAGGTTTCATGTTGAGGAGCTGCCGATGAACGCCGTCTTTCTGGATGCCGATACCCTGGGTAATGACGTGGACCTGTCACCGATTAAAGCGGTAACAGGCAATCTGACTCTGCATAGCCGGACAGCGCCGGATCAGGTGATGGATCGCCTGAAGGGTTTCGATACGGTTCTGGTCAATAAAGTGGTCCTGTCCCGGGCGCATTTTGAGGCCTGCCCGGAATTGAAGACGATTGCGGTCGTCGCCACTGGCCTGAACAACATTGACAAGCAGGCGGCGACGGACCACGGCATAAGGGTCATGAACGTGACCAATTACGGCCGCTCGACGGTGGCGCAACACACCATGGCGCTGATTCTGGCCCTGGCGACACGGCTGCTGGATTATGACCGGGATGTTCGGGCAGGGCGCTGGGCACGGAGTGATATGTTCTGCCTGATGGACTATCCCATTATGGAGCTTGAAGGCAAGACACTGGGTATTGTTGGCTACGGCGATCTGGGGCAGGGCGTTGCCGAACGCGCCAGAGCGTTCGGCCTGAAGGTGGTGCTGGGCTGCCGGCCGGGCCAGAAGCCGGAGACGGTTGATGGCTGCTCCCGGATTTCCCTCGATGAGCTGTTGCCCCAGGTGGACGTCCTATCCCTGCATTGCCTGCTGACGGACGAAACCCGACATATGATCGGCGCCCGCGAGCTCAGGATGATGAAAAAGGAGGCCCTGCTGATCAATACCAGCCGCGGCGGACTGGTGGATGAGCAGGCCCTGGCCGACGCCCTGCGGGCGGGAACGATTGGCGGCGCCGGATTTGATGTGCTGACCGAAGAGCCGCCCCGCAACGGCAACCCTCTGCTGGCGAACGATATCCCCAACCTGATTGTGACGCCGCATTCGGCCTGGGCAAGCCGGGAAGCGCGGCAGAGAATTGTAGAGATCACCGCCCGGAATCTTGGCGGCGGTTAGCTGGCTGCTGGGCGAAAGCAGGACATTCGTCCATACTGAGCGTATCTTCCGGTATCTGTCTGATAATCGTAAAAATAACTGACTGCAGGATGTTGTGTGGCTTCTGTGCAAATGAAAGACCGGCTTCAGGCCGCTGAAAACTGGATACTGGCGAACCCCAGTCCACCCCAGAACTGGCCCTGGACCTGGCTGTACAAAACCGGCCGTACGTCTTATGCGCTGGCAAGAGACCTGGTCAGTGGCCATCTGGCTCTGCACGCCATGAGTCTGGTGTACACCACTTTGCTGAGTATTGTCCCGCTGCTGGCACTGAGCTTTTCTGTGCTTAAAGCCCTGGGCGTGCATCAGCGAATGGAACCGATGCTTTACCAGTTTTTTCAGCCGATGGGCCCCCAGGGGGTGCAGTTGGCGGAGCAGATTCTCGGGTTCGTGGATAACATGAAAGTGGGTGTACTGGGTTCGGTAGGCCTGGCGCTACTGGTGTACACCGTGGTCTCCCTGGTGCAGAAAATCGAGCGCTCGTTCAACATGATCTGGCGAGTGCCGGACATGCGTTCGATGGCCCAGCGTTTCAGCAACTACCTGAGCGTGATCATGGTCGGGCCCCTGCTAATGGTCTCTGCCATAGGTGTCAGTGCCACGATTTTTTCCTCGACCATGGTTCAGGCCTTAATGGAAGTTGAGCCACTGGGCGCCATCATCCTTTATATCAGCCGCTTCACGCCGTTCCTGCTGGTCGTCGGTGCCTTTACATTTGTTTATGTGTTCATTCCCAACACCCGGGTCAAAGTGAAGTACGCCTTCATTGGCGGCTTGATCGCCGGTATTTCCTGGCAGGCCGCGGGTATGTTGTTCGCCTCGTTTGTGGCGGGTTCTGCGAAATACGCGGCCATCTACTCCAGTTTTGCTATTGGTATCATTCTGTTGATCTGGGTGTATTTGAACTGGATGATCCTGCTGCTGGGATCCAGCATTGCGTTTTATCTGCAGAACTCGGGGTCGGTTGCGAAGCGGCATCGGGTAAGACTTTCACCGGAGTTGATCGAGAAAACCGGTCTTGCGCTTATGTGGCTGGTTGCCAAGCCGTTCCATCAGGGCCGGCCAGCGCCACAGCAGGAATATCTGGAAGATCACCTGCGTGTGCCGGGAGAGGTCACCCGGTCGCTCAGCGACAAGTTGATTCGGGCCGGACTGATCAGCCTGGCAGGTCGGGCTGGTGATCGTCTGGTGCCGGCTTGCTCGCTGGAAATGATCACGGTCGGCCGGGTGCTGGATGCGATCCGTCGTGATGAGGATCGTGTGGTCGACCGGCTGCCTTACACCGTTCCCCGAAATCTTCTGACACAGACCCCCCCGGACGAAGAGGTCACGTTTGCCAGCCTTCTGAACGACGAGCGGGAAGCCAGTGTTTCAGGCGCGGGCTCTTGAGCCGGCCTCGATGGAATCCAGAATAACGCGGCGGATGCGGATGAATTGATCCGGCGGAATATGCACCAGTTGTAGCACCTCTTCTTCAGGCATATTCCGCTGGTGAGCGTGGCGAAGTATTTCCCGGGTTCCGATAATAATGCCGTCGTTGAGTGGTGCGTGGCTTTGCCCGGGGATGGGTCTCTCCGCTTCCATCAGACGCGCGTTGTACTCCGGGGCCAGGCCCCACTGATTGGCCAGCACCTGGGCAGTGGACCACTGGAAGCGCGACAGGGCCTGATGGGTCAAGCCGGGTGAGGGGTCATGGGGCTCGGGCGCAGAGCGGCAGATACGCAGGAGTTCCCGCCGCAAAGTAATGTAAGACAGCGCCGGCAGAAGCCCGGCCATGAAATAGACGCTTCCATCCTTCGACCGTAATCCGGCCACCAGTTCAGCCGCTTTGGCGCAGGTCAGTCCCCAGCGCCATACCCGTTGTGCAAACAAAGCTTCGCGGCTGTTACGGGCGGCCATCATGGGCCGCATAACGGCTGCCGAGATGACGTTGCGGAGGCCATTCATTCCCAGTATGAAAACAGCCTGATCTACCGATTCAATCTGCTTGTCGCCGGTCCGGAACAGCGGGCTGTTGGCCACGTGCAATAGCTGATCGGTCAGGGCCGGATCGCTGAGAATGATCTCCGTCAGCGCTCTGCGATCGGTTTTGTCGTCGGACAGGGCGCGAGTCAGGATGGGCAACGTCATTGGCCTGCGGGGTAGCTCTTCCAGGGATTGCCGCTGAATCCGCTGCTCCAGAATAGCCAGCACTTGCTGGTCATCGCTGTCCAGCTCACGGTTTAAGGTAGCGGGCGGCGCGTCTAACAACCAACAGAACAGATGCTCTTCCAGGTGGTGAGTCGTGGGCGAATCAGCCGGTTGGGCTCTGGCTTCTTGCCGGGCAGGGTTGAGAAGCCGGGGGCCGGATTGCGGTGGGGCAGATTTGGAGCGCGAGAAAATCGCCGAAATCCAGGATAAAAAGTCGGGCATCCCTTGCCTCCCGGGAATGAAGAAATGTCCGGGAGCTATGTCGCTCCCGAGTACGTAGTATAGAGCGTCGCTTGCGTTCTGCCATGAATTGAATGGATTGCATCTACGATGCTTTTCAAAGGACAGATCCGCCAAATACGAAAACGAGTTGCCCAACACCGGCGGTAAACCCGAGGAACGCGCCCACCAGAATCAGTTTGATTTCGTCTTCCTGGAAACACGGGCGTAACAGATCCTGGAATTCGACCGAAGACAGCGCAATCATTCGTTCGACCATGATGGACTCGACGGCCCTGGCGCGGTCTTTCTCGAACACCGGGTTGTTGAAAGACGTACGCGATATATCCAGCGCCTTCTGGCCGACCTGATGCTTCAGGGTCGCGAAACCGGTTGGGCCGAAGGCGACCTGTGTCAGCGCCTTGCCCATGCCGGCGGTTTCATCCACCAGGGGTTTGATGTGCTTTCTGACCATGTTGCTCGCACGGTCGCCCTTGGGGCCTTCCAGAATGGCGTTGATGATGTTGCCGACGGTCAGGATTTCATGGGTGACAATGTGGCAGAAGGATTCCGCGACTTCCGTCTGGCGTTTGAGGAACAGACCCTGAAGGCGCACCGGGCCGATTTTCTTTTCGTGCAAGGGGCGGAATATGACGTTCAGAGCAATCCAGTTGGTAGCGTATCCCACCAGCAAGCCAAAAAATGGCAGGACCCACCAGCTCTGGTAAAAGTACCAGACGGCCATCTGTATCAGGCCGAACAGGAAGCCGAAGTAGAAACCGGAGTTGACGATAAAACGGAATTCCACTTCGCCACATTCCAGGAATATCCGGTTCAACAGCCGTTTGTCTTTTGCCAGGCGGTCGATGACCATGCCTTTGATGTCCAGCAGGTCTTCAATGTTGTCCGATACGTCATCGACCAGATTGTTCACCAGTTGCGGGGTGGATTTGCGAACGCGGTCGTACACCATGTTGCGAGCGGAGGCGGGCAGGTTTTCCCAGAAGGTGGGATGCTCCTGAAGCATCAGTTCGTCGACGTATTCTTCAGTACGGGGTTCGACGACGCTGATGATATGAGCGGCCAGGACTTTGGGGTCGATCTGCTGGAAGATCTCCCGCACAGTGCCGATCTTGGAGATGGTAGCGTCTACGCTGATAGCGGCCATCTTCCGGGCCTTGGAGGGGATGATGCCTTGCCAGCCAAGCAAAGGCGGTTTGCCCACGAATTCCAGCGGATAGAAGGTCATTTTGATCGCCAGCCAGTTAGTGGTCCAGCCAATCAGGGCGGCAATCACCGGGATGCTAAGGTATTGCCAGAATTCTTGAGTGCTTAAAAGGCCTGTCATCCGATATCTCCCCACAGCCATTGGCAAAGCGCAATTGCCGCCACCGGGGCGGTTTCTGTTCGCAGCACTCTGGGTCCCAGTGCGACGGGTATAAACCCGGCGGCTTCTGCAGCGGCGATTTCTTCCGGGCCAAGACCGCCTTCCGGGCCGATCATCAGGGCAAGGCGGGATGGTTTACCCAGTGATTCCAGAGATTGTTGGGTGCGGTGGTGCAGAACCAGGCGCAGATCGCAGTCGCCAGTGTGGCTGAACCACTCAGGGAGTGCCATTACCGGGTGGATTTCCGGAACCCGGGCTCGGCCGCATTGTTCGGCGGCGCTGATGGCGATCTGGCGCCAGTGGCGCAGGCGTTTGTCTTCCCGGTCGCCTTTGAGTTTAACGTCGCAGCGTTCGGTTGCGAGCGGGACGATGTGGGTGACGCCCATCTCCACGGCTTTCTGAACTGCATAATCCATGCGATCGCCTTTGGAGAGGGCCTGTCCGAGGACGATTTCAAGATTCGATTCGGTCAGGTTCTGCGTGGCATCCTGCACCTCAACGGCCACCCGTTTCTTGCCCGATTCGGTGATGGTGGCGGTATAGTCCCTGCCGTCGCCGTTGAACAGCAGCAGCGCCTGCCCGGGCTGCATACGCAAGACACGGCCGATGTGTTGGGCCGCGTTCTCGTCCAGCTCGCTGGTCTGGCCTTCAGTCAAAGCCGAATCGGTGAAGATGCGGGGAGTGCGCATGGTTGTTAGCTCAGTCCCGCACCGCGATATCAATGCCTTCGGTCACCACCTGCCCGAGATGGCGAATCTGCTCTTCGGTGATGACGTAAGGCGGCATGAAGTAGCTCACGTTGCCCAGCGGGCGCAGCAGGGCCTCGCGGGTCAGGGCGTGTTTGAACACTCGCATGCCGCGGCGTTCCGCAAAGGGGAAGGGCTCTTTGGTGGCTTTGTTTTTCACCATTTCTATGGCCAGTGTCATGCCTTGTTGGCGGACGTCGCCGACGTGGGGATGGTCCACGAGGTGGGCGACAGATTCCCCCATCACCTTGCTCAGACGCCTGTTATTTTCGATCACATTGTCATCGCGAAAAATATCCAGGGTTGCCAGTGCCACGGCGCAGCCAATGGGGTTGCCGGTGTAGCTGTGGGAATGCAGGAAGGCTTTCAGGGTTTCGTAGTTGTCGTAAAAGGCGTCAAAGACGTCGTTGGTGGTGAGCACCACGGATAAAGGCAGATAACCGGCGGTCAGTCCCTTGGACAGGCACATAAAATCCGGGGTGATATTGGATTGCTCCGAGGCGAACATAGTGCCGGTGCGGCCGAAGCCAACGGCGATCTCATCGGCGATCAGGTGAACCCCGTAGCGATCACAGGCTTCCCGCAGTCTGGTGTGATAGATCGGGTGGTGCATGCGCATGCCCCCGGCGCACTGAATCAGGGGCTCGGTGACCACCGCGCAGATTTCGTCGTGCTGTTCCGCCAGGATTTTTTCCATCACCTCGAACTGGCGCAGAGCGTAGTCTTCGTCGGTTTCACCGGCTTCCTTGTTGTAGGCGTCCGGTGAGGGTGCGGTGATTACTTCCATCAACAGCGGCGCATAGGTGCTCTTGTACAACGGTACATCCCCCAGCGCCAGTGCGCCCAGGGTCTCGCCGTGGTAGCTGTTGCTGAGGTTTACAAAGTTTTTCTTGTCCGGCTTGCCGTGGTTTTTCCAGTAGTGGTAGCTCATTTTCAGAGCGGCTTCGACGGCAGAGGAGCCGTTGTCGGCGTAAAAGCACTTGTTCAGACCCTCCGGGGTAACCTCGATCAGGCGCTCTGACAGATTCACCACGGGTTCGTGGGTAAATCCGGCCAGAATCACGTGTTCCAGCTCGCCAATCTGTTCCTGAATGGCCGCGTTGATGCGAGGGTTGGCGTGGCCGAACAGGTTGACCCACCAGGAGCTCACTGCATCGATAAACCGGTTGCCCTCAAAGTCTTCCAGCCAGACCCCTTTGCCGCGCTTGATCGGCACCGGCCCCAGGGTTTCGTAGTCTTTCATCTGGGTACAGGGGTGCCAGACGGATTTGATATCGCGTGCGACGAGATCGGCGTTGCGCATGTGGGGCCTCCTAGAAATTCAGGCTGCCAATGATACTGGTGCCGGGGTACCCGCGGCCAGTGCATCTGCAAAATGAGCACAGCATCACCGTCGTGCCGCTGTGATTTGGCAGCGGGTTGGCAACACTATAAAATAGGAGCGTCTCAAGGATGAAAACCATGCAAAGGATGCGACATGAGTAAAGCGATTGTACTTCTCGGCGACCTGGGCACCGACCATCAGGGCTTTCCGCCAACACCGGTCATCGCCGGTTCCCCCACCGTTCTTGTCGATGGTAAACCCGTTGCCCGCGTGGGCGACCCGCTGGCTCCCCATTCCAAGCCCAAGCACCCACCCCATCCCCGTGCCATTGCGGCAGGTTCGGCCACCGTGATGATTGACGGCCAGCCAGCGGCCGTCACCGGCGGTGCTATCACCTGTGGTGGAGTGACCATTGGTTCGGGAACGGTGATAGTCGGCAGCTAGACCGCTGTTAAACCGAAACTCGAGTCCCTTGTTTTAGAGCGCAATTTCCAGGGTTGTCACATGACAACTCTGGGGGTATTATGAGTATAGGAAGCGGCACAAGTGACAAGAAAACGTCATAAAGACAAGGAAATTGAGGCCGCTGTCGCTTTTGCCGAAGCCAGGGGCTGGCGGATAGAACTGCGCAGTGGCCATGCCTGGGGTCGGATGTATTGTCCGGCGAATGATGCCGAGTGCCGATGCGGCGAATTTTGCGTTGCCAGTATCTGGAGTACTCCGAAAAGTGCAGGCAATCATGCTCGGCAGATTCGCCGCATCGTTGATAACTGCACCGGGAATCGACAAACGACAATGGATAACGAAGATGAATCGTGATTATAACTTTACAGTGACCTTTGCGATTCCGGACTCTGTTAATGAAGAGGCACTGGAAACGCAGCTATTCGAGGCTGGATGTGACGATGCCATTGTCGGATTGGGACAGAAAGGTCGGCTGGCTCTGAATTTCAACCGTGAGGCAAAGTCGGCCGAAGCGGCGATACTGAGTGCTCTGCGGGATGTAAAAAGCGCTGTGCCTGAGGCGCGACTGGTGGAGTCCGGACCGGATCTTGTTGGCATCTCTGACATGGCGATGTTGTTGGCGTTCTCTCGCCAGAATATGCGTAAGCTTATCCAGACAAATCTTGCCAGCTTTCCACTGCCAGTCCATGAGGGCGCATCGGCGATCTGGCATTTTACTGACGTTCTTGCCTGGTTCTCCACCATGAAAAAGCGAGATATTGAGCCCGAATTGATGGATGTAGCTCGTGTGAGTATGAATGTGAATCTGGCGCGGGAAACAAAGCGGGTTGACTACCAGTTGCAGTCACAGCTCATAGACATTGCCCAGGCTCAAACTGTGGCGGAGTAGAAGGCCCCCTGTTCTTGGGGGCTTTCCAGCGCCAGGGGACTAGTGCGCCAACACCCGCGACAGAAACGCCTGAGTCCGTTCGTTCTGCGGGTTGTCGAAGACGTCGGCTGGCTTGCCTTCCTCCACAATCCTGCCTTCGTGAATATAGATCACGCGGTCGGCGACTTCGCGGGCGAAGCCCATTTCGTGGGTGACCACCATCATGGTCATGCCTTCTTTGGCCAGCTCCCGCATAACGTCCAGCACTTCGCCGATCATTTCCGGGTCCAGTGCTGATGTCGGTTCGTCGAACAACATCAGCCGCGGGTCCATGGCAAGCGCACGCGCAATGGCTACCCGCTGCTGCTGACCACCGGAAAGGTGGCTGGGGTATTTATCGGCCTGGCTGCTGATACCAACCCGTTCCAGCAGTCGATCAGCGATCTTGCCGGCTTCGCTTTCTGACGTTTCCTTCACCTTCCTGGGCGCCAGCATGATGTTCTTTTTCACCGTCAGGTGCGGGAACAGGTTGAACTGCTGGAACACCATGCCCACTTCCTTGCGGATTTCGGCCAGGGATTTCGGGTTGCCGCTTTTCGGTGCGAGCGGGTGCCCATCCACTTCGAGGTCTCCGGATTCAAATTCCTCAAGACCATTCACGCAACGGATCAGGGTGGATTTGCCGGAGCCGCTGGCCCCGATGACAACCACCACTTCACCCTTGGCAACGGTCAGGTCGATTTCTTTCAGGACATGCAAAGTACCGAAGTACTTGTTCATGCCTTTCATTTTGACGATATCAGTCATGTGTCGCTTTCCTTCAGACAGAAACCAGCCCGCGCCGCTCGATGAAGCGAAGAATCAGGGACAGTGAAAAGGTGATGGCGAGATACATAAGCGCGACCATGAAGTACACCTCGAACGCCTCGAATGTGGTGGCGATGTAAATCTGGCCCTGACGCACCAGTTCGCCGACGCCGATCACCGAGAACAGGGACGTGTCCTTGATGCTGACAATGGCCTGGTTGCCAAGGGGCGGAACCATGCGCCGGAAGGCCTGAGGCCAGATGACAGACCAGAAAGTCTGGGTGCGGGACAGGCCCAGGGAAAGCCCGGCTTCATTCTGGCCCTTATCGATAGACTGAACGCCACCGCGCACCACTTCCGAGATATAGGCGCCGGAGTTGAGGGCGATGGCGGCGATGCCCGCTGTTAACGGATTAATGGAGGTGCCAATCAGGTCCGGAAGACCGTAAAAGATAAACAGCACCTGAACCAGAATGGGTGTGCCGCGAAAGATTTCGATGTAGGCGGTTGCTGGCCATTTCAGAAACCAGAGTTTGTTGATGCTCAGCAGACCGAAGAAAATGCCGAGGGCAAAACCGATAAGCAGGCCGCCAAATGAGATCAACAGAGTGTAGGGGATCCCTTCGAGCAAAAACGGGATGGAGTCGATGGCTGATTGCCAGTTGAAATTAAACTGGGATTCCACAGTGTGTGTCTCCGCAGGAAGTTAGGGGTTAGAAAAAACCGGGGCGCTCAGGCCCCGGTTCAGAGGATCGGAGAATCAGTGTCCCCCGGTACCTTACATGTCGTCCGGCATTGCGCCGAACCACTCTTCGTAAATTTCTTTATAGGTCCCGTCTTCTTTCATGCTGGCCAGGGCGCTGTTCACTTCGTCCACCCATTCGCTGCCACTAACCAGGGCAATACCATACTGCTGACCTTCGTAGAGGGGGCCAATGGTTTTGACCTTGCCTTTACCTTTAGTGCGGGCAAAGTAGCCAACGTTCGGGGCATCGTAAAAGACCGCATCGATGGCGCCAGACATCAGTGCCATGTACATATCAGCGCTGCCTGGATAGGGCGTGACGCCGTCATTGGCTTCCAGGTTTGCGGTCAGGTAGTCATAGCTGGTACTGCCGATCTTGGTGCCGATTTTTTTGCCTTCGAGATCGTCGAATTCACTGACGTCAGTGTTGCTTTCGCGAACCAGAAGCCTGAGACCGGAGTCGTAGTAAGGATCGGAAAAATCGACGATTTTCTCGCGCTCCTCGGTAATGGTTATGCCGGCGATGGCAATGTCCACGTTACGGGACTGGAGTGCGGGAATAATACCGTTAAAATCCATAGTGTTGAGATCGACTTCAAAGCCGGCGCGATCGCCTACTTCGCGAATGATTGACATGTCGAATCCGACCATTTCCCCTGTTTCCTGGTCCATCATCTCGAACGGAACGAAACTTGGGTCAGTGACCACCTTGAGGGTTTCTGCACTTGCGGCACCTGCGCCAAGTGTAAATGCCAGGCTAGCACCAACCGTTTTCAGCCATTTGTTATTCATGCTTTCTCCTTTTGCGTTTTAGAGCACTTTTTGGAACACGTACATATCACCTTAGACCATTAAGGCCCTAATTTCAGAACGCGATGGGTTCACGCTCATCAACGCCCAGGTTTTTCCAGATGCTGAGGCTGGGCTCAGCCTGGTTCAGGGTGTAGAAGTGCAGGCCCGGAGCTCCGGCGTCGAGCAACTTCTCGCACATGTTGGTGACCACTTCTTCACCAAACTTGAGGATGCTGTCGCTGTCGTCGCCGTAAGCTTCCAGCTGTTTGCGAATCCAGCGGGGAATCTCGGCGCCGCACATGTCGGAAAACCGGGTGAGGTTGCTGAAATTCACGATCGGCATGATACCGGGAACCACCGGAATCGTGATGCCCATTTTTTCCAGCCGATCAATGAAATAAAAGTAGCTGTCCACGTTGAAGAAATACTGGGTAATGGCGCTATTGGCGCCGGCCTCGACCTTGCGGGCGAAGTTTTTCAGGTCATCTTCAGCGGATTTGGCCTGCGGATGGAACTCCGGATAGGCCGCTACTTCCAGATTGAACATATCGCCGCTGTGCTCACGGATGAAGGTGACCAGCTCGTTGGCATAGCGCAGCTCACCGGCTGCGCCCATGCCCGAGGGCATGTCGCCCCGAAGGGCGACGATTCGGTTCACGCCGTTTTCCCTGTACAGATCCAGCAGCTCCCGGATTTCCTGGCGGGTTCCACCCATGCAGGAAAGGTGGGGGGCTGTGGAAATGCCCTGCTTGTGCAGGCTAAGCACGGTTTCAATGGTTCTGTCACGAGTGGAACCGCCGGCACCAAAGGTGACCGAGAAAAAATCCGGGTCAACCTCGGCAAGCCGACCCCGCACCGTTTGCAGCTTGTCTTTGCCCGCGTCTGTCTTGGGCGGGAAGAACTCAAAGCTGAAACGGCGCTTGAACTGCTTCTGGGATTCCATGTTGTTACCCAATCAGTACTTGTAGCTTTCCGGCTTATACGGGCCTTCAACCGGCACGCCGATGTACTTGGCTTGTTCCGGGGTCATTTTGGTCATCACGCCGCCAAATCCTTCGACCATGGCGCGAGCCACTTCTTCGTCCAGCTGCTTTGGCAGAACCTGAACGTAGATGCCCTTTTCACGGGCCTCTTCCGGCAGGTCGGCAAACTTGCGCTCGAAGAGGTACATCTGAGCCAGCACCTGGTTAGCGAAGGAGCCGTCCATGATCCGCGATGGGTGGCCAGTGCCGTTACCCAGGTTCACCAGACGGCCTTCGGACAGAAGCAACAGGTGATCGTTTTTGGCCTTGTCACGATAGATGACGTGAACTTGCGGCTTGACCTCGTCCCATTCCCAGTTTTTGCGCATGTAGGCGGTGTCGATTTCGTTATCGAAGTGGCCGATGTTGCACACAATGGCGCCGCTCTTGATGGCTTTGAGCATGTTGGAGTCACACACGTTCATGTTGCCGGTCGTGGTCACAAGAATGTCAGTGTTCTGCAGCAGAGCTTTGTTAATGCCCGCTTCGGTGCCGGTGTTCACGCCATCGATGAAGGGCGAGACCACTTCAAAACCGTCCATGCAAGCCTGCATGGCGCAGATCGGGTCAGACTCGGTGACCTTGACGATCATGCCTTCCTGGCGCAGCGAAGCAGCAGAGCCCTTGCCCACGTCGCCGTAGCCGATAACAAGCGCTTTCTTGCCGGACATCAGATGGTCAGTGGCGCGTTTGATGGCGTCGTTCAGGCTGTGACGGCAACCGTACTTATTGTCGTTCTTGGCCTTGGTGACGGCGTCGTTGACGTTAATCGCCGGTATTTTGAGAGTGCCTTCGCGCAGCATTTCCTGCAGGCGGTGAACGCCGGTGGTGGTTTCTTCGGTCACGCCGTGACAGTTGCGCAGGATTTCCGGATATTTTTCGTGCAGCAGCGATGTCAGGTCGCCGCCGTCGTCCAGAATCATGTTCGGCTTCCAGCCTTCCACTTCGGCACCGACGGTGCGCTCGAGGCACCAGTCATATTCCTCATCGGTTTCGCCTTTCCAGGCAAAAACGGGAATACCACGATCGGCCATGGCTGCAGCCGCCTGGTCCTGGGTCGAGAAAATGTTGCAAGACGACCAACGAACGTCAGCGCCCAGCTCGATCAGGGTTTCGATCAGTACGGCGGTCTGGATAGTCATGTGAATACAGCCCATGACGTTCGCGCCTTTCAGCGGCTGCTCGCTTTTGTATTTTTCACGGAGTTTGATCAGCGCTGGCATTTCGCCTTCAGCGATGTTGATTTCCTTACGGCCCCAGGCCGCCAGGGAAATATCGCGAACTTTGAAGTCTTCGAAGTTTTGCAGTTTTTCTGCTGGAGTGCTCATGGTGTTCTCCTGTGCTTGATAATATTTTCGGTGATGTCGTTTAAATGCCTGCCGCGTCTTTTAGTGCGGCAGCGCGGTCAATCTTTTCCCATGGGAAAGTGGTGAAGGTCTTTCCACCCACGGTGACTTCTTGTGGCTCGCGACCGAAATGGCCGTAGGCCGCTGTTGCCCGGTACATCGGATGCAGTAGATCCAGCATGTTGGTGATGGCATACGGGCGCAGATCAAAGTGCTCGCGAACCAGTTTGACGATCTTGTCGTCACTGATCCTGCCGGTGCCGAAGGTGTTCAATGAGATCGATGTTGGCTGCGCCACGCCGATGGCGTAAGACACCTGAATCTCGCACTTGTCTGCCAGGCCAGCGGCCACGATGTTCTTGGCGACGTAACGCCCGGCGTAGGCCGCTGAGCGATCAACTTTGGACGGGTCTTTGCCGGAGAAAGCGCCGCCACCATGACGGGCCATGCCGCCGTAGGTGTCCACAATGATCTTGCGACCGGTCAGTCCACAGTCGCCTACCGGCCCACCGATCACGAACTTTCCGGTCGGGTTGATGTGGAACTCGGTGTCTTTGTGCAGCAGTTCAGCGGGCAACACGTTTTTGACGATCAGCTCCATCACCGCTTCTTTCAGATCCGCCTGGCTGACGTCTTCGTCGTGCTGGGTAGACAAAACCACAGCATCGATGCCGGATACGCGGCCATCTTTATAGCTGCAAGTCACCTGGCTCTTTGCGTCCGGACGCAACCACGGCAGCAGGCCATTTTTGCGGGCTTCGGCCTGGCGTTCCATCAGGCGGTGGGCGAAGGTAATCGGCGCTGGCATCAATACTTCGGTTTCGTTGCTGGCGTAGCCGAACATCAAACCCTGGTCGCCGGCCCCCTGATCTTCTGGTTTCTGGCGGTCGACGCCCTGGGCGATATCCACGGACTGCTTGCCAATGATGTTAATCACACCGCAGGTGTCGCCGTCGTAGCCGACTTTTGAAGAGGTGTAACCGATGTCCTTGATCACGCCACGGACCAGATCTTCCAGGTCTACCCAGGCGTTGGTGGTGATTTCACCGCCGACAATGGCCACGCCGGTTTTGACCATGGTTTCGCAGGCAACACGGGCGTGGGGATCGTCCACTAGAATGGCGTCGAGTACGGCATCGGAAATCTGGTCTGCCAATTTGTCAGGATGGCCTTCGGAGACCGATTCGGAAGTAAAGATGCTGTAATCAGCCATAGGTGCTTATCCTCTCCAAGCGTTGTTATGAATCACTGTACGAAGCGTAGTCGATTCTATATCAAAAAACTTTGATATGCGTTTAATATTTGGGCTCAGGATGCCTCGGCGGTTTTCCAGAATTCCCGCACCTGCACCTGAAAGCCATTGCGTAATCCGATAAACAGGGACTCCCCCGCAACCAGGCCCGCATCGTCGGCCCAACTGGTCAGTTCCTCCGGTTCGAAGCCCAGCCACAGGTCACCACAGTTTTCTTTGGCCCAATCCTGGTCGTGGCTGCACAGGTCGCTGATCACCAGGCAACCGCCGGTGTTCATCAGTGCCGATGCGTCCAGAAAAATATCCGCCGGGCTGGGCACGTGGTGCAGCACCATATTAGCCACGACCAGGTCGAAGGCGTCGCCCCGGGCCAGCAGGTTGTCGGTAACGCCTTCAATCAGGTCAATGTTATTCAGCCGTTCGTCGATACAGGTGCGGGTAGCCTTGGCCAGCATGTCGCGGGAATTATCCAGGGCGACTACGTGCTCGCAGACTTTCGACAGAATCGGCAGGAACCCGCCTTCGCCAGGACCAATCTCCAGTGCCGCCTTCCAGCGCTGCTTCTGTGCACGCTGGCCTATCAGGTCCGCCACAGGTTTGGCGTAGAGCTCAAAAGCCGCAATCAACTCCTGTTGCTCACGGAATTTTTCGGCATAACGAGCGAAAAAGGCCTGGGACTGATCGGCTCGCTGATTGCGAATCGCCTGTATCTTGTCCTGCAGATTTGCCGGCAACGGGATGCGATCAACGGCATCGAATATCTGCCGGATGGTCTGGTCAATCAGTTTGTCGCGGTCCAGGTGAAGTGGGCGGCGATAGAAGATCGCGTTGCCTTCACGCTGGGGCTCAAGAAGGCCGGCTTTATTCATCACTTTTAAATGATGGCTCATGCCCGACTGGCGCATTCCGAAAAGTTGACTGAGTTCCAGAACGCCAAACGTGTCGCGGCGCAGCACGCGCAGAATTTCCAGCCGCAATGGGTCGCCGCCCGCCTTGAAGATGGGCGCAAGTGTGTCGACGTGGGGTGGGAGTTCTGCCCCTGAGGACGTTTCGGACGGAGAAAGCGCGGCTGCTGATGTCATGCGGACCAGTCTAGGGGTGATGCCTGGCGGGATCAATAACAATATCAAAAAAAATTGATATAGGTATTGGGTCGTTGTTTTTTCAGGGCCTTTTTCATGCGTGGAATTCTGTCGTATAAAAAGGTGGAGGTTCATTTGCCCCGGCGGTCACTAATCGGCGAAAATACGCGCCTCATTTTTTGTCAATCTTTCAATTGCGCTATCGCTGATTAAACACTGGAGAAACGTCAATGCCATCTCGCACAGATCTCGCCAACGCCATTCGCGCGCTGAGCATGGATGCGGTTCAGAAAGCCAAATCTGGCCACCCGGGCGCACCCATGGGTATGGCGGACATCGCCGAGGTCCTCTGGAATGACTACCTCAGCCATAATCCGACCAACCCGACATGGGCCAATCGGGACCGGTTTGTGCTGTCCAACGGCCACGGCTCGATGTTGCTTTATTCCCTGTTGCACCTGAGTGGCTACGACGTTTCCATTGACGACCTCAAGAACTTCCGTCAGCTTCATTCGAAAACGCCGGGTCACCCTGAATACGGCTACACCCCGGGCGTAGAAACCACCACCGGACCGTTGGGTCAGGGCATCGCCAACGCCGTTGGTTTTGCGCTGGCGGAAAAAACCCTGGCGGCACAGTTCAACCGCCCCGGTCACGATATTGTCGACCACTACACCTATGCGTTTCTGGGTGATGGTTGCCTGATGGAAGGTATCTCTCACGAAGTCTCGTCACTTGCCGGTACCCTGGGCCTGGGCAAGCTGATCATGTTTTATGACGACAATGGCATTTCCATCGATGGCGAAGTGGAAGGCTGGTTTAACGACGACACGCCCAAGCGCTTCGAAGCTTACGGCTGGCAGGTCATTCCCAAAGTTGACGGTCACAATCCTGATGCGGTTCGCGCTGCCATCGAGGCCGGCCGGGCCAACACAGACCAGCCCACATTAATCTGCTGCAAGACGATTATCGGTTTTGGTTCGCCCAACAAACAGGGCACCGAAAGCTGCCACGGCGCCGCACTGGGCGAGGACGAAGTGGAGCTGACTCGTAAACAGCTGGGTTGGTCAAGCCCGCCCTTTGAAGTGCCGGGGGACATTTACGCCGGTTGGGATGCGAAAGAGAAAGGCACTGCGGCGGAAACCCGTTGGGACGAAGCCTTTGCCGCTTATGAAAAGGCGGAGCCGGAACTGGCCGCCGAGTTCAAGCGCCGCATGGCCGGCAAGCTGCCAGCCGATTTCTCCGAAAAGGCTCAGGCCTATATTCAGGAGTGTCAGGACAAGGGCGAAACCATCGCCAGTCGCAAGGCCTCCCAGAACACGCTGAACGCCTATGGCCCCTTGCTGCCCGAGCTGCTGGGCGGCTCCGCCGACCTGGCCGGTTCCAACCTGACCATCTGGAATGACAGCAAGCCGCTGACCAAAGAAGATGCCAGCGGTAACTACGTCTATTACGGCGTTCGGGAATTCGGCATGGCCGCCATCATGAACGGCGTTGCCCTGCACGGTGGCCTGGTACCTTACGGCGCGACCTTCCTGATTTTCATGGAATACTGCCGTAATGCAGTGCGTATGGCGGCGCTGATGAAGCAGCGCTCCATTCTGGTATTCACCCACGACTCGATTGGCCTGGGCGAAGATGGCCCGACACACCAGCCTGTGGAACAACTCGCCAGCCTGCGCACCACGCCGAATATGAGCACCTGGCGCCCGGCTGACACCGTCGAGTCCGCCGTAGCCTGGAAAGCTGCCCTTGAGCGCACCGATGGCCCGACCGCGCTGGTTTTCTCCCGCCAGGCGCTGCCGCACCAGGATCGCGATGGGGCTCAGCTGCAGAACGTGGCTAAAGGCGGCTATATTCTGTCTGACAGCGACGGCACGCTGGACCTGATTCTTATCGCCACGGGTGGCGAACTGGGCATCGCTCAGGACGCCGCCGCCGAGCTGCGGGAAAAAGGCAACAAGGTACGCGTGGTTTCCATGCCGTCTACCGACACTTTTGACGCCCAGAGCGCCGCCTACAAGCAGGAAGTCCTGCCGCTGGAAGTCACCAATCGCGTTGCGGTGGAAGCCGGCATTGCCGATTACTGGTACAAGTACGTCGGCCTGGACGGACGCATCGTGGGCATGACCACCTTCGGTGAATCAGCGCCTGCAGGCGACCTGTTCAAGGAGTTCGGGTTTACGGTCGACAACATCGTCGCGACTGCCGGGGAGCTGCTGGAAGCCTGATGACTGCCACTGTACCGTATCGCATCGCCATCAATGGATACGGCCGTATTGGTCAGAGTGTCCTGCGGGCACTTTACGAAAACCGGTTTCGCGACCAGCTTCAGGTGGTCGCGATTAACGAGCTGGCGGACATTGATACCATCTCCCACCTTACTCGGTACGACTCCACCCACGGCCGTTTCCCGGGTGAGGTTGGGGTGGATGGAGATTCCCTGTTGGTCAACGGTGATCGCATAAGGGTGCTTCGTCACGCCGACCCGGCGGACTTGCCCTGGGATGAGCTGAAAGTGGATCTGGTGCTGGAATGCTCCGGTGCCTTCACTGACCGGGCGACCGCCGAGCAGCATCTGACATCCGGCGCGGGCCGCCTGTTGTTCTCGCAACCGGCCGAGTCGGACGTGGACCGCACCGTGGTTTACGGCGTGAATCACGATGAGTTGGCGGCAACCGATCGCATCGTTGCTGCCGCGTCCTGCACCACTAACTGCGTGGTGCCGGTCATCCAGGTGCTTGATCAGGCTTTTGGCGTGGAGCAGGGCAGTACCACCACCATCCACGCGGCCATGAACGACCAGCCCGTGATTGATGCTTATCATCACCAGGACCTGCGTCGCACCCGCAGTGCTTTGCACAACATCGTGCCGGTGGATACCGGCCTTGCGAAGGGCATAGAGCGCCTGTTGCCGCACATGGAAAACAGATTCAGTTCTGTGGCCATGCGCGTACCGACAATGAACGTTTCCGCCATAGACATGGTGGTGAACGTGCGTGAAAACACTTCGGTGGCTGCAGTGAATGCATTACTCAAAAACGCCGCCCAAGGCCCGTTGAAGCAGATTCTCGGCTACACCGATGAGCTTCTGGCCAGCTCCGATTTCAACCACGACGCCCATTCCGGCATTGTGGACGGCGGCCAGACGCGGGTAACCGGCGGCACCATGGTGAAGGTGCTGTGCTGGTTTGATAACGAATGGGGGTTCGCAAATCGCATGCTGGACGTTAGTTGCGTTTGGCTGAATAAAAGGTAATGAAATGACTATCAAACGAATGACCGACCTGGACCTGGCCGGCAAGCGGGTATTGATCCGCGAAGACCTCAACGTGCCGGTGAAAAATGGCGAAGTCTCCAGCGACGCCCGTATCCGCGCCTCGTTGCCCACCATCAAAGCCGCCAGAGACGCTGGCGCCAGAGTCATGCTGATGTCACACCTGGGCCGCCCGGAAGAAGGCGTTTTCGACGAAGCCTCCTCGATGACGCCGGTCGCTGCCCACCTCAGCAAAGTGCTGGGCCAGGAAGTGCGCCTGATTACCGATTACCTGGATGGCGTTGAAGTGGCCGACGGCGAAGTCGTCCTGTTTGAAAATGTCCGTTTCAATAAAGGTGAAAAGAAAGACGACGAAGCGCTGGCCAAACAATACGCCGCCCTGTGCGATGTCTACGTTATGGACGCCTTTGGCACCGCCCACCGTGCCCAGGCCTCCACCCACGGCGTCGCCAAATACGCCCCCGAAGCCTGCGCCGGCCCACTGCTGGCGGCGGAACTGGAAGCCCTCGGCAAAGCCCTCGATAACCCGGCCAAGCCGGTGGTTGCCATCGTTGGCGGTTCCAAAGTATCTACCAAACTGGACGTACTGAACGCCCTGGAAAAAGTCTGCGACTCCATCATCGTCGGCGGCGGCATTGCCAACACCTTTCTTGCGGCGGCCGGCCACCCGGTGGGCAAATCCCTGTGCGAACACGACCTTGTCGACACCGCCAAGGAAATCGCCTCCCGCGTGGAAATCCCGCTGCCGGTGGACGTGGTGGTTGGCAGCGAGTTTTCCGAAACCGCCGAAGCGACCGTCAAGAAAATCGACGACGTCACCGACAACGACATGATCCTGGACGTAGGCCCCGAAACCGCCGCCAAATTCGCAGGCCTATTGAAGTCGTCTAAAACCATCCTGTGGAACGGCCCGGTCGGCGTCTTCGAATTCGACCAGTTCGGCAACGGCACCCAGTCGCTGGCAAACGCCATTGCCGAGAGTGGTGCCTTCTCGCTGGCTGGCGGCGGCGACACCGTTGCGGCCATCGACAAGTACGGAATCAGCGACAAGATCTCGTACATTTCTACGGGTGGCGGTGCTTTCCTGGAATTTGTAGAAGGGAAAACGCTACCGGCTGTCGCCGTTCTTGAAGAGCGCGGCGAATAACCCAAGCCACATAACATATTCAATGACCCAAAGTGTAACCAAGGAGACAACCCAATGGCCCTGATATCGATGCGGCAGCTGCTCGACCACGCCGCCGAACACGGATATGGCGTGCCGGCGTACAACGTGAACAACCTTGAGCAGATGCGCGCCATCATGGAAGCGGCTGACAAAACCAACTCACCGGTGATTGTCCAGGCCTCCGCCGGCGCAAGAAAATACGCCGGCGCCCCCTTCCTGCGCCACCTCATCCTCGCGGCCATTGAAGAGTTCCCCCACATCCCCGTGGTCATGCACCAGGACCATGGCACCAGCCCATCGGTATGCCAGCGCTCCATCCAGCTGGGCTTCAGCTCGGTGATGATGGACGGCTCCCTGGGCGAAGACGGCAAAACCCCGACCGAATACGACTACAACGTCGACGTCACCCGCCGCACCGTCGAAATGGCCCACGCTTGTGGCGTATCGGTGGAAGGCGAACTGGGCTGCCTGGGCTCCCTGGAAACCGGCCAGGCCGGTGAAGAAGACGGCATTGGCGCCGAAGGCATTCTTGACCACAGCCAGATGCTGACCGACCCCGAAGAAGCCGCTGACTTCGTCAAGAAAACCCATGTCGACGCCCTGGCCATCGCCATTGGCACCAGCCACGGCGCTTATAAGTTCACTCGCCCGCCCACCGGCGACATCCTGGCGATTGAACAGATCAAGGCCATCCACAAGCGTATCCCGGACACCCACCTGGTCATGCACGGATCCAGCTCCGTGCCTCAGGAGTGGCTGAAGATCATCAACCAGTATGGCGGTGAGATTCCGGAGACCTACGGTGTGCCGGTTGAAGAAATCGTGGAAGGCATCAAGCACGGCGTCCGCAAGGTCAACATCGACACCGACCTGAGGCTGGCCAGCACAGGTGCTGTCCGTCGCTTCCTGGCCGAAAACCCGGCTGAATTCGACCCGCGCAAATTCCTGAAAGCGACAATGACCGCCATGACCGACGTCTGCATCGCCCGCTACGAAGCCTTCGGAACCGCCGGCAACGCCAGCAAGATAAAACCGGTGAACCTTGAACGCATGTTCGAGCGTTACGCAGCTGGCGAGCTGGACCCGAAGGTTAAGTAAGCTTTGGAGTATGCCTCGGTAGCCTTGTGGTGGCCGGGTTTCGCAGAGATGTGCCTTCCTTCCGGGACACGCGGTAAATACGTCCCTGTACGCTCGACAAAAA
>Ga0306912_1000098_pt1 | contig 51872 bp, 42 predicted proteins | sample AntRauFillE10628_FD_190443 | JGI IMG/M metagenome (GOLD analysis project Ga0306912, IMG submission 190443) | Saline lake microbial communities from Rauer Islands, Antarctica - Metagenome Filla E10 #628 (v2) (version 2) | ecosystem: Environmental > Aquatic > Non-marine Saline and Alkaline >...
CTCTTTGAAATACTGTTTGCACGTTTCTTCACCACCAAATCTCCTTGAAAACTCTAATAACCGCATCCTTATGTTGTTGATATTTAACCATAAATATACAAATTATTAGTAAAGCGGACAGTCATTAAAACTAAAATACATCAAGAGAAAGACTTTGGTATAGAGTCGCTGTTGTCTCCGCTCAATCTACAAACTATAGCATACAGGAATGATAATTTATTGATTTATTCTCTCCATACTGGAAATTGCTTCGTGCTAGACCATAAGTGGGATTTTAAGGACACACTAAGCATTCGCCCTAATCTAGCATTAAAGAATAGTGAAGTTTATAACAAAGTGATTCCTGAACATGAAGCAGGTCTCTACATGTACAAAATGAAAGAGCTGCTTCTAAAGATGCAAAATTCTAGAATCAATGAGCAGAATGATATTCGCAAAATCTTATTTGTAAATGATACAACTCTAGTGTTATCTTATTCTACATCTGTTACAAATCAAGTGGAAATATTATATTACGATATGAAGAACAAAAAAGAAATTAATATTTTAAGAATTGCCGATAATCAACACTTTTTATCGATGCTTCAATACACCTATAAGGTAAGTTTTGACAATGACGGTGTTGGCATATTGCACGGTAGAATCTTAGAAAAGAAGAATCAAATAAGTCATATTTTATATAGAGTAAAGTATACTCCTGAAAAACAAATAAGGACTGTTTTTTTAGAGAACATAGAGCTAGCCGACACATCAAGAAATATAATGATGAGTAAATTCAGTGGGATTATGCTGGTAGATGAAAAGTACTGTGCTAATTGTTATCGAGATAATAAAGTGGGGCAGGGAGTGTTAGTTATAAAAGAGACTACAAATGCAAACAATTTAAAAGTGGCCCAATTAATTGCCAAAAAGCAACTTCATGTAAATGGGGATTTAATATTTGTTAGGCCATTGGAGTTCAAAAGATTAAAACAGCATTTAAGCTTAAACCGCGTATACCCGGTTATACCCGATTTTTTTGAGAACTAACAATAGGAAAGACCGATTTTGATTTTATAGGAATAACTGCGAACTTAAAATAGTATTTCAGAATGTTTAAAACACAAAGTGAAGTTAGGCTTTATGAAAAAATCGTTCTGATCGCCTTAAAAACCTAGTGAGATTTTGGAGCTCACAGAAATCGAGGATATACCCTTATTATTGGCTGTTGCCTGAACATTTAAATTTTCGGTCTCATTAACCAAATCCGCTATTTCTAATGATAGATTAACTTCATTCTTCAACATATCCACGATCTCCATTGCAAATATTGTTTCACCTACATTCCTTAAGTACAAAAAACCTATTAAGGTATCCTTCTCATAGCCAAATACAAATGAAATAGATCTATCAACTAGTTTCTTTTCTATATTAACATCAAAGGTATCAGACAATACTGTCACCGAATTTCCGTACGAAGCTACGAATAGACTTTTTAAATAAGTAACGTTACTTAAACTATCAGAATGCATTCTATTTTAATAGAAAGTAATATTCCTAAAATAAACGTCTGAACTACATTCCTCCACGAAAGTCAAAGGTGATTCACTAACCTTTTTATAATGGTTTGGGATTTCGTAAGAGATCACCAGACTATCACTCTCATACAATTTTATTGATGCTTTTTCCTTGCCATCTAAGTGGGAGTCGTTTCTATTACAACCCCAAAATAAAACAGCAATGTAAAAGGTTAAGAAGCAAATTCTCATTTAGATATGTTTAATCAAGACTGCGGCCACTAGTAAATTTAGAATAAGAAGCAAAAAAACATTTACGGTTTTTTCTAAGTCACTATTTTTAAGTTGAGTGATATAAAAGCTTAGCCTAATCAAATAAAAACCAGTTAAGTATATCAAGCTAGTGGATACTACAAACAATAATTTAAAACTCAACATCCCTGTTGAATAGAGAACTATACCTCCAATAAAATTAAGTAATAAAATGATGCTAATAAGTTTGAACCATTCCTTTCTTAAAGACCAATAAATCACAAAACTGGATCCAAATGAAAGTATAATAATCACTACTTTAATCACTTCCATATTATTTCTTGTTTGCTTTTTTGCTGTCATATACAAAACCAGCCTTAAATCCAGCTCCCAACGCCCAATTAAATCCTAAACCAAGTTTAAAGCCTTCTTCATCATATCGCTTAAAACCTGCAAAACCGCCTAGTCCAATGCTAATTGCACTTACTCCCCCAGTAAATCCAAAACCGTTGAGATTGCCACTTACCTCACCTTTAAAAACCGCTACTGATCCGTCTCCTTCGGCATACAAATTATCCCCGTTTAAGTTAAGTTCGGAATTAACCCGTGCATTAAAGACTTTCCCGTTTACCTTGGTTTTGAGGCCACCATACTCTCCAGAAACTTCTGCCTCAAGCCCTGTAAATTCTCCATATACTCGCTCATTGTCGTATTGACCGCTTACTTTAAAACCTGAAAGTGAATATTTGTTCTTGCCGTCTATGTAGCCCACTTCAAAACCGCTTAATGTTGTGGAGCCATCTGAATTCTGCTCACTATGTAATTGCTTATCATAAGACCCGGTAACCGTAACTTCATCAAGCATTATGGTGGGAGTGGCATCAGCTACTTGCTGATCCGTTTTAAAACCATTTCCACCGAACCAATTACCGACTTTTTTAAAAAACCCGCCAATACCACCAGGCTCTTCTGAACTCATCCCCGTAGGGTCAATGAGATTGATAGGATTATTTAGCACATAGGCATAGGGCGAAGTGCCCGGGTACCAGTGCGCCCTCTGGTCCACGCTCAGCCACACGCTCACCTTCGGGTCATAATACCTGGCCCCATAGTAGTAATTGCCGTTGTCCGGTCTTAAACTGGTCATAGAACAAAAGTAACTATCAAATTCATAGGCACGGATTGGAAACCCGCGCCACCATGTACTTCTCTTTAAACACCAATTCAAATTTTCGAACCAATTGATAAAGAAACACTTATCTTATTTATGGTTCTTTTTATGCTTTCATTTTTTAGTTTCAAAAGCCAGAGCCTTATTCCAAATAACATAGTCCCTCCATATTGCTTACTTTGAAAACGAATTCTCCCTTTTGTGCTGAAATATTTATATAATCCTCCCGACTGCCGAGAGGAACTCTGTACATAAACTCATGTCCAATAAACATTTTATCGGGTTTAAGAATATAAAGTGAATGATTGCCCTTAGGAGAAATATCACAAGAAAATCTAAAATAATACTCTAGCCCAATTTCAACCTTATTCCTTGCACAGTTTGTTCGTTCTGATACACCGATAACCTTTCTATTTTCTGCTTCAGAATAAAGATATAGAACATTATAGTTTGCTGTTGAATCTATACTCTCAACACTCCAAAAACCTTGAAACCCTGCCAAAATAAGGGGCACTTCTGAATGTGTACATTTTCTAAATCTTTCTCGTTCTTTATCAGAGGGTAATTCCATCTTTATCTTACAACCAAAAAAGATTAGAATCAAGAGGTAAACGATTTTATTTCCTAAGAGTTTCGACATATGTTGATCCGTTTATATAAAAATGAACCCATCCAGTTCTAGGGTCTCGTTCCGCCCCAATTGAATTGGCATCAAACCCTTGTGGAGGGACACAGGAATGGGCAGATTCATAAATACTTCCTCCTCGCTTAGCATTTGTCTGTTGAGATAGCGATAAGATCCCAGCTTCATAAGGTTCTAAAACCTCATGTAAGATAGACTGCCCTCTAGGTGATCCAGAAGCCTTGTCAAAAGCTCTTAAAATAAATGGAACGACCTTTTGATTGGTCTCAACACTCTTTCCATCACTGGAAAGCTCACTACCTAGAAAAGAGCCAATAGCTACTTGGCCTTTTGCGTTAATTCCGGATTGACTCGCTTCGATATTGACATTGATTCTATCATCATCTATCGCGTTCATCATATCCTGAGCTTCCATACTGATGTTTTCTTTATCTCCAACGGATTCATATGTTAAATTCCCAGATTTCTTGTCCCTCTTTATTTTCAATTCATTTCTAAGACGTTTATTGAGCTCTTTTACTAGCATTTTAGATTGGTTACCACTGACTATAACACTGTCTCCATTAGGGTCTATAAGATTAATAGGATTGTTAAGAGAAAAATTATAAGGCGAAACGTGAGGGTATTTGGCGGCCAATCTATCTACCGACAGCCACACACTAATCTGCGGATCATAATACCTGGCCCCGTAGTAGAAATTCCCAGTCTCCTCATCCCATTCCTTACCGTTAAAGCGAAACCTACTGCTAAAGCTAGTATAGCTTTTGGCATACTGGTTTTCTTGCCAGCGCGGCAGGCTGGCCCCTGCGCTAAAAAAGCCCACCAGGCTTTTTCTTAACGCTTGGTCCCCCCAAGGTGTATTTAAGAAAAATCCTCCTTCGCCAAGGCTTCGGCGGACAGGTTGATAGGGTTCGCCACGCATATCTGTTACAAATTCTGTTGAGCCTAAGTAATCGGGGTGATAAAAGTAGATGATTTCGATTTCATCCCAATTAGCCTCGTATAAGTCCGCAAAATAAACACTTTGCTCACAAGCACAAAGGGGCTCTTCAAGGACACCTTCAATGGAGTTAGTGCCTTCTCCTCCCTCTCCTGGCTCTCCTAAGGTGGCAGTGCAATCTACAAACTCCATTTCCTGACCAATGCTTTGTAGGTAAAGAAAGTCTGTAGTGTAATTTTGGGGCTTACCATAAAAAAAATCGTGTGTCCGTCACCTTGGAGATTAGCGACTTTCTCCAATACCTTTAACAATGTGTCTGGCTTCAAGACAGAGTAATTACCAATTAACTCAGGGCCCGTAGCCACATAATTTTGAACATGATAAGTAGGAACTGGATTAAAATACCAAATATCGGGTTGCCCTAAAGTCGTCTGCCCAAATAAAATAACTGGCAGACATAATAACAAGAAGCATAATGATTTTCGGAGTTTCAAGCCAAACAAAACGACTAACCACGTATCTGATTTTTAAATTAACATTTAACCATCTAAAACCATAATTAGGAATAAAACTAGCAACTGTAGATTTAGAATAGTGTAAAATTGAGATTAAATACCTAGATATTTAACACTATTATTATCACCTTAGCGGAAAAATAGTCCTCTTTTATGAATGATTCAAGCGAAGTGCTTAGCTACTTGAAGAAGTATAGAAAGCATCTTAAAATTAGCCAAGCCGAAATTGCAGACCAGCTTAATATGAGCACTAGTAATTATCGAAAGTTAGAATCTGGTGATTCTCCATTGAGCATTGAGCGATTTATCAATGTGTGTAATTATATTCATGTTAGTCCGCATGACCTACTAGGCGATCAAGTTGATGCACCTGACACCGAATTGTTGAAAATCAATCTCAAACATTATGAAAACGCAATGATTGAATTAAAGCAAAATGAGGAACACCTGTGGGGGATTATTCATAAACTTCTACAAATCATGAGCCCCAAAGCATCTAACCAAGCATATCAAATTGTTTACCCTTAAGAGTAAGAAACGGCACTGGTAGAAAAAGGAAGGATTAAATTGTAACGAGATTATTGAATTACAGAGTTAACATAACATCTCTATTAGTTACAGGAAATTCAGGAATTTTATCCAATGAAAAATGGAAGATAAGAAAAACGCCGAAAAGAGGAGGTTATCAATTTATCGACATAAATCTCTTACAACTTATGTTTATATAGGTTATCAGGGTGCTCTTTCCGCTTAAAAACTAGATCAGCTAAGCAACAAGTTTAAAGTTATAAAATTCATAGTTTCATCATTCAATTAAACTATTCAACTTGAAAAGCTGGTTTCTCACTGCTCGTAAGATTAATAATGAGTGGCTAGTGATAATATTTTGATTTACAGGACACAATTGTTCAACGCCACTTCTTCTTGGATTAAAATGGTAACTTCGACCTTAAGAACAAGATATAACCGATATGAGCATTAAAGTGCTCTTAAACAGTAAGAATTCATTAGAAAACCCTGCCCAAACTCTGCCAATTCACAGCATCGATAGCTAATATTTTAAACTTAACTAATTGAAAATCAATTATTTTAATAGCGCGCGTAGTTTCGAACCCTGCCAGCTCCACAAAAACAGTATTGAGCAAGAGTAGAGAGCATAGAGCGATCTAATCTTGAACAATACTGTTTTTTTTTACTCTACACTCTTGCTATAGTTAAGCATTTACCATCCTCCCATAAACAGTAGTCTTTCCTATCTTAATCTTTCCTAAAACCCATTTGTTTTATGTTTGATTTTAAACATGAAATTATTGCCAGATTCATGGGCGTTCATACTACTAGGTAAATATTTTACGTGAATTTGGCAATTTACCCTTGCAGATTTCTGGTTTCTAACAAGGGAGGATTTGATGGGTCATAAAAAGTAAACCATTGTTAGAAGCCTTAAAGCACCTGTAATAGTATTACTATTTTATTCAAAAACCGATAACCTTTTGGTTTACTGATAGTTGTGTACTATTATCAATTCCGTGGCACGCTAATATTAGTTGTACCTTGGTAATCAATCCAAGACTAGACTATCCTCTTCTTTCAACATCCTAAGTTGAATTTACTCGACATCTTCCAAAACCAATTTTCATGAAAAGTATTGCAATTTTATTGCTCTCATTTTTTGCTATGAGCCTAGCTAAAGGGCAAGAAGCAATCGTAGCCGCAGGGGGCGAGTCTAGCGGTTCTGGGGGCACCTCGAGCTATAGCGTTGGGCAAATAATTTACACTGCCGAAACTGGAAGTAATGGTTCTGTATCGCAAGGTATACAACAGCCTTATGAAATTTTCGCTGTAAGCGAAGCAGAAAACAACTTAATAGCTATTGGCATTAGTGTGTTTCCAAATCCTACGAGTGATTTTTTAAGAATAAATATTGAAGATTTTCAATCAGAAGATCTTCAATACACCCTTCAAGATCTTCAAGGAAAACAACTGAAAAATGGACAGGTCACTTCATCTGAAACTAAAGTTGAAATGACAGAATTAGCTAGCTCTACTTACATTTTAGTAATCACCAACAATCAACAAATGGTTAAAACTTTTAAAATCATTAAAAACCAATAGACTATGAAAAAATTAACAATATCAATAGTCTTGCTGTTGACTATCACTAGTGCCTTTGCGCAGTCGCCAGAAAAAATGAGCTACCAAGCGGTTGTTAGACAAACTAATAATGCACTTGTTGCTAATCAAACTGTAGGCGTTCAAATGAGCATCCTTCAAGGCAGCGCAAATGGTTCTGTTGTATATGTAGAAACACAAACTCCTTCTACCAATGTAAATGGTTTAATGAGCTTAGAAATTGGCACAGGAACTGTGATGTCTGGAGTGTTTGCCAATATCGATTGGTCCGCTGGACCATACTTTATTAAAACAGAAACGGACCCTACAGGAGGAACAAACTACACTATAAGTGGCACGAGCCAATTATTAAGTGTTCCTTATGCTCTACATGCTAAATCAGCAGAAAGTATAACGGGTACAATTACAGAAACGGATCCTGTATTTAGCTCATCTCTAGCAGGTAGCATTACCGGAGCAGATACTGCTAATTGGAATAATCACACTATCGATACTGATACACACTTGGATTCTGCTGGAATATCCATTTTAGGGTATACTGCTGGAGCACATACGGTTGACACTGATACTCAATTAGATTCTACAGGAATATCTAGCTTGGGTTATGTTGCTGGAGCCCATACTATAAATACAGATACTCAATTAGACTCAGCTGGAGTGTCTGCCTTTGGTTATGTTGCAGGACCGCACGCAGACTCTACAAGCATAGCTGATATGGGATTTGTCACAAATTCAACATGTGGTTTAGCAATTGGTGACACCATTTCAGGAGGAGGCATTATTTTTTATCTTGACCCATCAGGCTGTCATGGATTAGTTTGTGCGTCAACAGATCAGAGTAGTGGTATTAGATGGCATGATGGAACTTCTATAACCACCTACGCTTATGGAAATGGTATTGGAGCTGGTGTTGGTAATACTAGTGCGATTGGATCAAGACAAACGGGCTGTTGTTATGCAAGTAAAGCGTGCTATAATGTTTTCATAAATGGTTTCCAAGACGGGTATTTACCTTCTAGATATGAGTTAAAGTTAATGTATCAAAACATTGGTCAAGGAAATTCTTTGGGATTAGGAAATATTGGTGGTTTTAACGCTAGTGCTTACTGGAGTTCTACAGAGCATGGTCAAAATATTGTTTGGTTTACAAACTTTTCTACAGGGGTAAGTAATGGAGACCTTAAGAGTAGATTATACCGTGTTCGAGCAGTAAGGACATTTTAATCACTTATTTTAGTCGAAGTCTATTTTGAGTATAATTTTCTAAGCTAAGGATTGAGTGAATTAACTCTAAAAGCACACTTTTTATAAGTTGAGAAAAGGCAAGGCTTTTCGCCTTACTTTTCTGTGGTTTTTGAGTGAATTTTAGATATCATCTCTCCATAACATTCAATAAATCTTTAAAATTTCTGCAGCGGTTTGTCGCTCAGCGCTATAACGAATCCATTCAGAAAGTCCCTATCCATCTGCTGAAAGCACACTTTATTTAATTTTAACGTTTTTGGGGTACTTTTCTCTGCTACTTCTCAGTTTTTGCTAATTAGTAAACTTCAAGCATTCTCTTTATTTAAATTCTAAACAACCCTATACAAGCTTACCTAACATAAAAAATCCCTTAGAAAGAAAACCCTACATTCACCCTTTTATACTAAGCTATGAGTTATTTAAAAACAATATTAGCAGTATGCTCTGCTTTATTCTTTTCAATCGAGCTACAAGCCCAAGAAATCCCAATTGCATCAGGTGCTGTTGCCACAGGAATCGGAGGCTCATCCAGCTACACCGTTGGACAAGTCGTTTACACTACAAACACTGGAAGCAATGGCTCCGTCGCACAAGGCGTTCAACAACCCTATGAAATTTCTACCCCAGTAGGTATTAAAGTAATAGAAATTAACTTAGAGCTGATTGCCTACCCCAACCCTACAAATAATTCACTCACCCTTACTATTGGTAATGTGGAACAAGACTAGCAATCAGTCTGCCTGAGCAGCAAGAAATTAATGCCGTAGAGGTCTATCCAAATCCTTTTCAAAATCAATTAAATATCTCCTCTGACAAAGAGCACTATACTATTGAAATCTATGGAATAGATAATAGGAAGATTGAGAATGTCACTTCAATTGATGAATCTATAACACTCAACACTGCAGCTTGGCCGAAAGGAGTTTATTTGATTCAACTTAAATGTAAAACTTCTTCTCGCAATATTATTGTCTTAAAAAAATAGCTGTTACCAATAATGGCTAAAGCAATTGCGGAGTTTCATCAGCCCCAGCAATGCAAAATCAGTAACTTGAATGATATTAGCACCTAATAATATTTGGGCGGGGCCGCACTTAGCTGCTAGGATATAATAGCTTGATTTTAAGGCAGTATTGAATAATTGTAGTTATGTAACCAAGGAAGTGCACTTTACAGTCCATAACTTTGTCGCGAAATTTCAACCCTTCTATTAAAATGAAAAAAACACTGATTCTATGTTTCGCAATTATAGCATTAAGCTTAAGTAGCTGTAGTAAACAGTTGATATACTTCACTAGTCTGAGTACCGTTTCTAATTCCCTACAATTTGCTAATACCAGAGGTACGCTGACGGTTGGCAAACATCTGACGTTTTTAGGTATAGGATCTTCAGCCCAAATCGCCGCGAAGAATGCTCTTCAAAATGCTGGTACAGGTTATGATATTCTTCTGGATGGGAAAATTATTATTAAAGACTACTTTTTTGTTTTTGGTTATCAAATTGAAGGTAGGGCAGTAAGCTCCAAAAATTTAGTGAGCGAACTTGGCCAAGAAGGCTATGCGAAGTTTTTAGCAGAGCATGAAGTTATGGGTATTGAAACCGAGGGCCATTATTAATATTAGAGAAAAGCAGCTTGCAAGTGTAGCCCGCAATGAAAATATCAACAAAAATCACCCTCTTTCTATTCTTGCTGAAACCTCTGTCCCAAATCTTCATCATAAAAAGCTAATTCCCAAATAAAAAAGTATACTTTCGCACGCTTTTTTGAGGGTCACAATTATTAGCCCGAAAGCCTTGATAGCTATTTAGATAGACGCGATATGAAGAGATTGAACGAGTACAAGAAATTATTTGCCATAGAAGGTAAGCCAGATTTAAAAAGTCTTAAGGCTAAATATCGGAGCTTAGTGAAAGAATGGCATCCTGACAAGTTTCAGGAGGGTGATGAGAAAGCGATTGAGGCAGAGCAAATGAGCACTAAAATTATAGATGCTTATCATTTCTTAGTTAGCATCGCCCCTGAAACCCACGAGAATAACAAGGCTGAGTATAAAGACACCATCGATAAAGGCGGGATTACCAATATTCAGTATAAGAATGCGCTTCTGGAAATTACCTTTATCGACGGCACCGCTTTTGAATGTTTTGGTGTTCCTAAAAGCGTTTACCAGAAATTATTGAACTCTGATAAGCAAGTGCGCTTTGCTAAAAGAAATATTTTCGGTCCTTACCTATTCCGTAAATCGAAAAAAGCCAACGCTACGGAAGAAGAATAAAATCCTTAATTTTTTTCTTCCCCTTCTTCTGCAGGAAGCCAATTTATCGTCACTTTTTTCTTGCCCCATTCACGCGCTAGCGAAACATCGGTACCCATGTAAATATCGATTTTCTTGGTCCAGCGAAGGTTCATTTTGTCTAGCACTTTATAACTACCCGGTAGTCCTTCTATATTAAGCTCCATCGTATGGTAAAAGCCCGAGTCTAATAGATCACGAGAAATGGCAATCGCTTTCATGCCAGGAACTAGGGTATCACCCCAAGCAGTAATAGCCGGATCACCGGATGTTTGTGATTCAACTGAATTATAAGCAGTTGCAGTTACTTCCATTGAGCGTTTTTCCCTACTGCTACATGATGCTAACAGTAATAAGGCCGAGAGAATCGTAAATCCGATGTTATGTTTAAATTGTATCATAGGTCAAGCTAACAGATTATGGTCTAAATTGTTATTTAATCCTGAAAATAGTCCTTCAAAATTCAATGACCCCCGTTAATTACAGGAATAAATTAGCTCTATAAACTTACCTAAAAGTCTTGTAAAAAGGCAAATAGGGTCATAATTCTTGCATAGTTCCTTTCTTTTTTTATCTTCTGCCGATGATAGAAAGAAAGATAAACACTTTTTTTATCGCTCTCCTACTCCTCTTTACGGGCTGTACACAGGGTAATAAAAACTCAGGAAATGACGATGGTTTTTTAAGTTCAAATGATGATGGGGTTCCCTATAAAGTCACCAAGGATTTAGAGGCAATTAAGGAGGATGGGGTTCTACACGCCATTACCATTTACAGTTCCACCAGCTATTTTCTATACAAAGGAATGCCCATGGGCTTTGAGTACGAGCTGCTTTCTCGCTTGGCGGAAGATCTTGACCTAGAACTAAAGATAACCATTGCCGAAGATATAGATGACCTTTTCAATATGCTCAATAATGGCGAAGGCGATTTGATTGCTTACGGACTTACCATTACCGAACCGCGTCAAGAACTCGTTAGTTTTACGAAAAACCACTACGTAACCCACCAAGCTTTGGTACAACGTATGCCCGAAAATTGGCGCTCACTGCCCGGTTATAAAATTGACAAACAAGTTATATCTAACACTTTAGAGTTAATTGATGATACAGTATGGGTACGGGAAAACACTTCCTATGCTGAAAGGCTGAAGAACTTACAAAACGAAATTGGCGCTGAAATTCCCATTGAACATATTGAAGGAAATATACCTACCGATGAAATTATTAGGATGGTAGTGGATGGCGAAATAGATCGAACTATTGCCGACTACAATATCGCGGCCATCAACAAAACATATTACCCCATATTACACGTAGATACCCGTATCTCTTTCTCACAGCGCATCGCTTGGGCGGTAAGACAAAATTCTCCCGAACTATTAAAGGCCATAAATAACTGGATTAAGAGCGAGAAAAAACAAGATGATTATTACGTTATCTACAATAAGTACTTCAAAAATACTAAGTCATTTAGAGGTAGAGTGCGTAGTGACTTCTACAGTAAGAATAGTAATAAGATTAGTAAATACGACGATATAATTAAGGCCAATGCTTCTACCATTGGCTGGGACTGGCGCTTTCTTTGCTCGCAAGTTTATCAAGAATCAAGGTTCGATCCCAAAGCAAAATCTTGGGCTGGCGCAGGCGGCTTAATTCAATTGATGCCCGCTACGGCAAGAGAAGTGGGGGTTAGTAACAGTTTTAACCCTGAGCAGAATGTTAAAGGGGGAGTAAAGTACTTGAGTAAGATGCGGGCAAAGTTTGACGCCGTGGAAGACTCTGTACAAAGGGTTAAGTTTACTTTGGCAGCCTTTAATTGTGGCGCGGGTCACGTTTTCGACGCTATGCGTTTAGCAGAAAAGAATGGTAAAGACCCCAATGTTTGGGATGAAAACGTAGAAGAGTTTATCTTAAAATTAGCTAATAAAAAGTATTACCTAGACGAAGTAGTTAGATACGGCTTTGTACGAGGAACGGAACCTTACAACTACGTAAAGGACATCTTTTTACGCTTCGAGCATTACAAGAAATTTATAGAAAGAGAGGGCTAGTAAAAATACTTTCATATTGAACTACTCGACTTTGCTGGCCTCTTACCGTTCTGAAATACAAATGGCTTCGCTCATCGGCAAAGAATACTCCTAAATTGCCGAAATTGGGCAATTATGTGCACACTTATTTTGATATACCTAAAAATATTGCTATTTTTTCGATATAATAAAGTAGACTGCGATTTTTCAGAATCATTATTCCTTCCCTAATAAATTGCAACCTAATGTTACGGTCTACCTAAACTGCAAAAGAGCTAATGACAGAGGACAATGTAGATTCGAAAGAGCATGAAAATAACCAAGAGAAGCACCAAAAAGATCTAGAAAGAAAGTCTGGTGAGGTAGAGGAATCTAAAAGGTACTCTGAGATTCTTAGCAGTGTAATTAATGAGGGCGAGCAAATCTTTAAGATTAAAAGCCGCGCGATGTTTTTAAGCGCTTGCATCGCGGGTTTAGAAATAGGTTTCAGTTATACGCTTATTTGCACCTTATACTTTTTAATGGACGGGAAAGTTTCCGATCCAGTAATTTTCAAAAGCTTCGCTTTGGTCTACCCGCTCGGGTTTATCCTGGTTATTCTGGGTAAATCGGCACTTTTTACCGAGCAAACCTCAGTGCTAGCGCTACCCGTGCTTAATCGTCAAAGAACGATTTTTGAGTTACTTAAAGTTTGGCTGGTGGTTATTTTAGGAAATATCTTAGGTGGGGTAATATTTGTCCTCTCCATCGGCAACTTGGCCGCACACCTGGAAGTTTTCGACCAAGCAACCATGATTAAACTAGGCCTACACGTCTTCGATCACAGCTACGGAATTCTATTATTGAGTGGCATTTTTGCTGGCTGGCTGATGGGTTTACTTACTTGGCTCCTTAACAGCACCATGGATGTGCTAACGCGGATACTAATCATCACCATTATTACGGGAACTATCGGCTTTGTGGGATTTCATCACAGTATAGTAGGGAATATAGAAGTTTTCGGGGCCTTCCTTTACTCGGAGGCTATCTCCCTCGGTGACTATTTTATCTTTCTACTTCTTACCCTTTTAGGGAATGGTATAGGTGGTGCAATTGTGGTAGGCCTTTTCAAATACCGGATTTTCGCCTCTAACTACCCTTCCAATGATTAAATTAATTTAAAACATAAAGATTATTATTTCATTTAAATTACCTTACAAAACTCACTTACTACTAATTCTTTTAAGCAGCTTTAGTGCTCAGGCACAGTTTGTATTAAATACAGAATTTGGCGCAGCCTTTAATACCCAAAACGACGTGCGCTTTCCCAATAATGAAAACAGTACAGCCAATTTGGTAGATGTTCCCGATCAGTTTGGTTCGGGTCAAAGCGCATTTATTCGCTTAAGAGCCTCCTATACTTTCAATAAAAAGCATACCGTTTCCGCACTATATGCTCCTCTTCAATTTAAGTCTTCTGGAAACTTTTCTAGAGCAATTGAATTCGGAGAGAACGTATTCCTGCCTAGTGAGACTACCGACGTAAGCTATAAATTTAACTCTTACCGCTTAACTTACCGTTATCGCATTGTTGACCGCGATAAAATTAAGTTCGGATTAGGCCTTACCGCCAAACTGCGCGATGCTCGCATAGGATTTTCAGCGGGCTCTAAACAAGATGAGACCACCGACTTAGGCTTTGTACCGCTTATTAATTTTCGACTCGATTTATATCCCAGTGAAAAACTACTCTTCACCCTGAGGGGAGATGCGCTAGTGGGAAGCCAAGGGCGTGCAGAAGATATTTTTGCCGGCTTTCATTACTCCCTATTTGAATCTCTAGCCCTAAAAGCTGGTTACCGAATTCTAGAAGGCGGAGCCGATGTGGAACAAGTTTATAATTTCTCACTAATTCATTATGCCTCAGTAGGAGTCATTTATAGCCCATAATTAGATTCTCATGAAGAATAATAAAGTTTTAGCTAGCCTACACCTCCTTGTATTAGTAGCCCTTATTTTTTGGAACTACTACTCCAATACTGGCGTAATAAATAACAATACAGTTGGCTCTGTAAGCGACAGCCTTAATAACCTCTTCACTCCTGCTAGTTATGCTTTTGCTATTTGGGGCCTAATTTACCTAGGGCTACTAGCCTTAGCTCTTTATATGATAGTCTGCGCTTTTAGAGGCGACACCAGCCGCTTTATTTCCAAGGCAGCGCCCCCATTAATTTTAGCTCACCTTGGCAACGCACTATGGCTCTGGTTTTGGTTAAATGAAAGCATCGGTGCTTCGGTATTCGTAATGGTGTTCATCTTAATCTCTCTTATTGCTGCCGTTCTGCGATTAAACATGGAGCGCTGGGATGCTCCCCTAAAATTTATAGCACTTGTTTGGTGGCCGGTCGATCTATACTTCGGGTGGATAAGTGTCGCCACTATCGCTAATATTTCTGCTTACTTAGGAAAAATAAACTGGACGGGCGGCCTAAGCGAAGTCACTTGGACGGTTATTATGATTGCCGTGGCCACTGGCTTAGCTTTATTTATGATTTTCAGCCGCAACATGCGCGAATATGCTGGGGTCTTTATTTGGGCTTTAATAGCTATTGCTCTGCGTCATAGTGGTCAAATCGAAACTATTAGCTATAGCGCTTGGGCGGCGGTAATTATCATTGGCATTGCGTCAAGCATTCATGCTTACCGCAATCGCGAAACCCTACCGATGCTGCGTAAATCCCCTCCCGCAGAGGTGAATTAGCACTAAAATAACTTCTAAATTTATCGGTAGTGATTTTTAACCGCGATAAATTGTAATTCAAAATTAAAATCCTTATAATTTCCGTTGGCCGAAACTAATGGAAACAAAAAATACTGCATGGCAATAATTGGAAATATCATCAAAACTGTAATCGATTTAAGAGATACCTTTTCTCAATCTAAACCAGTTGAAGAACAGAAACAAGTCTTAAAAGATCTATTAAAGGAGGCAAAGGGTACAGCTTTTGGAAAACACTATAAGTTTCAAGAGATTTTAGCTGCAGATGATCCTGCGCGTAAGTTTGCCGAAAATGTACCCAAGCACGACTACGAAAGTATGAAGGCCGAATGGTGGGATAAAGTAATTGCTGGACAAGAAAATATTACTTGGCCCGGAGTCCCAGACTATTTTGCTTTAAGTTCAGGCACAACAGGAAATGAAAGCAAGCGCATTCCCGTTACTAAAGCAATGGTCGATTCTATTCGCAAAGCTGGTATCGATCAAGTTTTTGCCTTAACCAATTTCGACTTAGACGCAGAATTATATGAGAAAGAGATTCTGATGTTAGGTAGTTCAACCGATTTAGATAAGAAGGATGATCACTACGAAGGCGAAATAAGCGGTATTAGTACCAGTAATATACCCGCTTGGTTTAGCGGCTACTATAAGCCCGGTGAGGAAATTGCTAAAATCGACGATTGGGATAGTCGAGTGAAAAAGATTGCCGAGAAAGCCAAAGACTGGGATATCGGCGGAATCAGCGGAATTCCTTCATGGATTGAGCTGATTTTAGAAGAAATTATTGACTACCACCAAGTTGATACTATCCACGACATTTGGCCCAATTTTGCGGTTTACACTTCTGGGGGGACCTCATTTAGCCCTTATGAAAAAAGCTTCAAAAAGCTGCTAGCTAAGCCAATCACCATTATCGATACCTATCTTGCTTCCGAAGGCTTTATTGCTTTTCAAGACCGTCCAGAAACAGACTCGATGAAACTGTTAACCGACAATGGTATCTATTTTGAATTTGTGCCTTTCCAACAAGACTACATTAAACCAGATGGATCTATTACCGATGATGCGCCCACTCTTACTTTGGAGGAAGTTGAACTAGATCAAGATTATATTCTAATCATGTCTACGGTTAGTGGAGCTTGGCGCTATTTAATTGGCGACACCATTGCCTTTACTAATCTAGAAAGAGCGGAAATTATTATTACGGGCCGTACTAAGTTTTTCCTCAATACGGTTGGCTCGCAGTTATCTGTAAATAAGTTAGATGCTGCGGTAAAGCACTTAGAAGATGCACTAGACGTGCAAATACCAGAATATACCATTAGCGCCAAGCGCTTTGGAGACGATTTTTATCACTCTTGGTATTTAGGTTCTAATATGTCAGAACCTGATACTGAAAAAATCGCCCAAGAGCTTGATGATCATTTAGCGGAAGCTAATAAAAACTATCGCGTGGCTCGGGGTAAGGCATTGGCTGGAGTAAAAGTTGAAGTAGTTCCTCCTAATGTTTTTCACGAATGGTCTAGTGCCAAAAAGAAAAAAGGCGGTCAAGTAAAAATGGAAAGAGTGATGGGTGAAGAAAAGTTTGTCGAATGGGAAAGCTTTGTAGAGAAAATTCAGAGCTAAATCTAGCTCCAAGTGAGTTCGGTTATGTGAAAATGGCATCAAAGCTAATTTCACATCGAACTTACATTGATTTACGCGCTTTATTGACCCGCTACGATATCCATTATCTCCTCTGGCGATAAATAATACTTTCTCATCCTTAATTTATAACTCTCGTCAATGTCCGCATGATTGAGAATAAAATTCTTCGTGTCTAAAATGTAATCTCCCATACCGCGCTCTACTGCGAAGGTATCGGCACTACGTTCGGCTTCCACAATATGGTTTTTAGAGAGTAGGTAACGAATTCCAAACCACACCAAGTTCATTTTACTGCGATTTTGGTAGTCCACTACATGACCTAATTCGTGGCCAATCCAGCCTATTAGAACATCGGAGGGTACATTAACAGTTTTAAAATTTTTGCCAGAAATCTTAAAGTTTTCACTGATGAAAATATGGTACTTTCTGTTTTTTCGACTTCTAAAAAAGCTAGCAAAATCAGGTTGAGCCTGCATGGTAGATTTTTTAATATCCTTCTTGAATTTAATTTCAATAACAGAATCGTCTAAATCGGGGAAATAAGAAAATGCTTTTTCGACTTCTTTGGATATGATTGCAGGGTAGCTGTGCTTCTCGGATTTAGGTAATGACTTGATAAACGTGTTTATTAATTGGTTAGCCAATAAACTACAATTTTTAGGGCTCTTATGCAAATAATCGAGCATACATAAGCCTTTCAAGAGTTTTTAGATCAACTTTATGAAGAATAAATTCTACTCCAGGTGCAGGCCAATGGCTATTTTATGGAGTAGATAAGGATTATGCTCGATCACCAGAATATCGTTAGCCTTGCTTAGCTCACGTAGCAGCGCATATAATAAATCAATATCCGCGTAGTGCAGTCCTGTACTGGGCTCATCTAAAACAAAAAGCTCATCTTTCGCATCACTATGCAACCAGTCCAGCAGTAATAAACGTTGTTTCTCTCCACTAGAAAGCGACTGCACCGTCTGGTCTAAAGTCAAGTGTGCCAAACCAATTTCCTCCAGTTGTTTTAGTAGCTTAAAGGTTTCCGCAGGAAGACCTTGTTCTTCTAACCATTCTTCTAATTCAGAAATATTTAAAGCCAGCACCTCAGCAATGTCCTTCGATTGAACTTGATGATTTAAAACCGACGTTCGATAACGTCTTCCTTGGCAGTCTTCGCACTTTTCAATGGCATTAGCCACTAAATCTAGACTGGTCTCAGTGTAGCCCTTCCCTTGGCAAGTAGGGCACTGACTGGACTTGGTTTTATAGGAAAAAAACTGTGGCTTTTTACCCGTTTCGGTAGAGAAAACTTTAGTAACAAGTTTAAGTAAATCAAGATATGCCACTAACAAAGTTGCCGACTGGGAACGCAGTTTCTTAGTCTCAAAATAATGTGCCTTTGCGTAGTTTTTAGGAAATTGGATGGCTTCACAGTTAACTGGCTTCTTGTGAATAATGCTGGGAATTAAAATATCTTTTACCAAGGTAGTTTTACCAATTCCCGACTTCCCGGTAAGAGCAGTAATGCCGCCTACAGGAATACTTAGGTGATTTTTAATTAAGCTATGCTTGGCTAATTTAGATATGGCTATATGCTCTTTTCCCTCTTGTAAATTAAGGGATAGGCTAGGCTCCTTTATAAAGGGGTGCGCATCGGCTCGCGCCAGAAAGCCTTTCAGATCTCCTTGGTAAGAAATATAGCCTCCTAGTTTTCCCGCTTTCGGTCCTAACTCAATCAAATGCTGAGCCGCATGAATAATCTCCTTGTTGTGTTCAATTACCAAAACCGTATTTCCCTTTTCAATCAGCTCGTGTAATATCTCAATCAAGTCAGAAACATTGTCGTTTGATAAACCTGCGGAAGGTTCATCTAATAAATAAGTAAGGCCTTTAAGTGGGCTATTTAGCTGCTTGATGATTTCCACTCTTTGGTTCTCTCCTCCTGAAAGCGTAGGTGATTTGCGCTTAAGCTGCAAATGATTTATGTGCAACTGTTTGGCCCGGGCTGCGGTATTTTGTAGATGCTGAGCCATTTTGGCTAAAAGCTTAGTATCTATTTCCTCTTTAGCCTGCCCTAGATTAAGCCATTTCTGTAAATCGTTAAAGTCCATAGACTTTAAATCATAAATGGATTTACCGCCAATTAGAATATCGAGCCGTTCCTGCTTAATACCACTGCCCTGACAAGTGCTGCATTCTGCCTCCGAAAAAAGTGCTTTTAGTTGGCTAATATTTTTATTCTTGCGCGTCTTTAAATATTCATCTTTTAGATAGCTGAATATGCCTTCCCACATCATCTTTAACGCTTGGCTTCCTTGGCGCGTTTTGGTGCGGAATATCCATTCTGCCTGCCACTCTTCCTCCTCGGCTCCAAAAAGTATAATTTCCTTCTGGGCTTCAGTTAAATCTTTAAAAGCAGCCTCGAGGTCAAAACCATATTTCTTTCCCACGGACTTTAATATGGCCATATACTGCCCCTCCGGATCACCGTAGTAAGCCAAGGCCTTATTATGCCCAAATAATCCATCCACAATACTTTTTTCTGGATCCAAAACTATCTTCTGTAAATCAGGTAAAAGCTCTATGCCCAAACCATCGCATACCAAGCATTTCCCTAATTCATGGTTATCGGAAAAATGGCTAGCCGATAATTGCTCACCTTGGTACTGTGCCTTACGGGAGAAAGCAAAGCGTAAAATCTTATCAATCCCAGTTTGCTTAGCAATATCCGAGCGTAGCGAATAATTTTTCTGCTTACGCGTGATGCATATAGTAGGACTCAAGCCTGCGATATGATCTACCTCTAACTGAAAGTTCACCCCTACCCTCGACTGCTGATAAGCTGAAAATTGCTTAGTCATTTCCTGCAAACCAAAGCCATGTAAGGTGTCGATTACTAAAGAGGATTTACCCGAACCAGAAATACCAGTAATTACCGATAACTGATGCTTCGGTATTTTTAAATTTAAATCTTTAAGATGATGGGTACGCGCTCCACTTATCTCTATCGAATCACGATCCTGTCTAGGCTCATTTTTATAATCATGCGCTTCTGCCGAGAGCGAATTTTCCACCAAAATATCACAGGCTGACTGAAAAAGTTGATGATTTTCAATGCAAATAATACCCGCCGTTTGTTCTTTCAACTGTTGTAAAGCTTCCAGTAGCTGACTTACATTTTCATGATGCAGCCCAATACTCGGTTCCTCCAATAGTAAGAAGCTGTTTTTCGACTTTTTGGCAAAGTGTTTCGTCAACTTTATTCTTTGCGCCTCGCCGCCTGATAGAGTATTAGAAGGCTGTCCTAACTTTATATAGCCCAGCCCTAATTGCAACATTAAAGATAGAATTTCCACAATACTCCTTTCGGAAGAAAAGAAGACTAAAGCCTCCTCCATACTTAGGTTATATATCTCCGCAATGTTTCTATCGTTCCACTGAACCTGCAATACCTCCCGTTTAAAACGCTGACCGTTGCAGCTAGGGCAAGTTTGATTGACGTTACCCAGCAAGCTCATAGAAAGGGTAATTACCCCGGCTCCCTCGCAAGTTTCGCAACGACCGATTTTATTATTAAAAGAAAAAGCTCCCTTGGCTAATTTTAATTCTTTCGCTTCCCTAGTTTTAGCGAGTAAGTCCCGAATTTTATCTGCTAAACCCGTATAAGTAGAAGGGTTACTTCTAGGAGTTTTACCAATAGGCTGATCCGATACTCGCAGGAGTTGGCGCTCTTCCGACTCACAAAAGGCAGCAATACGGTGCATTAAATCCGGTGTTTTCCGGCTAATTACAGTAAGGCTGTGCCGCTGGGGCTGAAAGGATTCTGCCGCTATTTTTTTAGGATTAGATTTTTGCCTGCTTTGCCCAAACTGATCTGCTTTAAGCGCCTTTAAAGTAGCACTAGGTAAATCTTGGGCCTTTAAAAAATCTTGGATCGGACCATTAAAAACTACCGCACCGCCTTGGTCACCAGAAGCTGGACCCAACTCTACAACCCAGTCAGCTGCTTGAATAAAATCTAAGTCGTGTTCAACCACCATTACCGTATTACCGCGCAAGATTAGTCGGGTAAGAATATGTAAAAGGTAGTTTTGATAATCGGGCGATAAGCCAATTGAGGGCTCATCAAATACATATAAAATTCCTTGTAATTTGCTATTTACCTGATTCACCAATTTAATCCTTTGCGCATCTCCCGATGAAATATCGGTACTCGGTGTACTCAATTGATACTCTTCCATTCCCAAACGAATGAGATCAAATAATTGCGTACAGATTTTATCCACTAAGACCTTCTCCCCCGCATGAAAATCTTGCGATTTCAAGCTTGCGTATAAGTCTTTAAGTGAAAGGTTCATCCAGGCAGGGAAATTCAATCCCTGCCATTTATATTTTAAATGCTCCGCTTTAATACGTGCGCCTTGGCAACTAGGACATGTTTTAGAACTAGCAAACTTGAGAATATTAGCGTTGCGATCGCGTCTTAATATGTCATTCATTATGGGGAGCATGCCCTTGTAATAACCTTCTTCACGTGGCTTAGCTTTAATGCCTTCCCAGCGCAAGCGCGACTCTAAGGTGTGTTTTCCGTAAAAGACTTTTATGCGTTCGCTACCATTTAAAACCACTTCTTTCTGCTCCTCACTCAGCTCCTTCCAAGGTATATCTACACTAAAGCCATGCGCTTCAGCCACCTTATTTAATTCATCTACAGTAATTTGCGAATAGACAATATAACCACTGGGTAAAGTGGTCGTTATTGCTCCCTCACACAAGGTTTTACTTTCATCGCCTACTAACTTATCCAAGTCAATGTACTCTGCTTGCCCTATGCCATTGCAAAAAGAACAGGCTCCTCTTGGATGATTGAAAGAGAAAAGTGATTTACTCAGCGTATTTGCCGTAGCGTATCGTGCAAACAAAATTCTGAAGATGGCGCTCAACTCGGAGAGGGTACCAAAAGTGGTCTTACTGGACTGGAAACGTTTTGATTGCTCGACCTTAATTACCGGCGGAAGATCTTTAATTTCATCTACCTCAGCGGTGGGGATTAGCTGTCCGTTTTGCTTATTATAGGCGGGCAGACTTTCTAAAAAATAGCGATAGCCTTCATTCGCAATAACCCCCATAGCTAAAGAAGATTTACCCGAACCCGATAAACCTGTTACCACAATTAATTGGTTTTCAGGAATATCTAAATCTATGTTCTTGAGATTATTTTGGTGGGCATTAACTATTCTCATGGGGGCTGCTCATTATTCTACGCTTGCGGGTAATATACTAACCTGAGTGCAACTAAAAAATAGAGTCTCAGATTTTGTAGTAGAATAATATCTAAGAGAAGCTGCTCAAGAGCGGAGTTTTTTCTCTTGCGCATCTAACGTAAGTGAAATGATACCTACCGAAAAGCTAGGCCTTTTTATCTTCTGAGCTCATCAATACTTCTCCAAAAGAAACATCTTGCGCGGCCAGACATAAAACCGTGGTAGGCAAATTTTTAATGCGATCTTTCATACTGCGGTAATAGCCTTCAAACTGGTTGCCAGGCACAGCCATACCCAAGAAAATTAAATCGGCGGCACCCGATGAGCCTATTAAAATATCATCAAAATTACGTCCGTTAGCGGCGATAATATCCGTTTCCGCTTCAATACGAATATCGGATAAAATATTTTTTAGATTGCTTTCTGCTTTGGCAACCGCTTGGCCATCTTCCACCACCATTTTAATACAAATACTAGCCTGACGCCAGTCGATACTTTGCTTTAACAGATAAGATAAAATCATCATTAAGCCGCCATTCCCCTTGAGGCCACCCCACCATACATCAATCTTCATTTTTGCGCCAAAAGAAAGCTCACCCTCACCGCGATGTACTATGAGAACATTGCGTTTCATTTCGTAAAAACGCTCTACCATCAGGCAAAATTCACTGGTATTAACCTCCTGATTAGTCTCTCCTAAAATGATTGTATTAGGCTCCAAACCACCTAAACCATAAGCGCTAACTAGACTCACCGCGCCTTCAAAGCGGTTTTTGGCGGGATACACTTTTACCAAGCCTTCCACCCCCCGCTTGGCCATATATTCCTTAATGTTTTCCTTCAGACTTTGGATGCGTTTTTCTTGCACCTTTTCGTCAGTTAATACGCTAGATACGGTTAAGATTCCCTGACTTTGGGTGAAGCTGTTTGCGAACTCTATTAAATACCAGCGTCGTGAAGGAGAACCCGCTAAAACCATGGGGTTCGGACGCCAGTTTTTCGCATCCTTCCCTTCATCACTTAGGCGAATTAAGTTGCTGCGGATAATCGCCATTTTAACTCCTCGGTTAATGCTTCCCCACGAGGTTTGCATTTGCCGGCGCTTAATCCAAAAGAAAAGTAAGCCAATAAACAAAAAGGTGATTAAGGCGGCAGAAAAGTTAATCAATAACATTACGGCAAAACAAGAAATAGCCCCTGCCAGAGAGAAAATCCAGTTTACTTTAAAAGTAGGGCGAAAGGAAGGGCTACCAAGAAATCGCTCCGTACCGGCTGCTATATTTAGTACTCCATAGGTAGTGAGAAAGAACATGGTTAAAATAGGGGCAATAGCATTTAAATCGCCTATCCAAACCACTACCAAGACAATGACTAGGGTGAATACCGTTCCGTAACGCGGAGTATCATATTCTCCCGAACCTCGGCCTACCCATTTTAAAAACTTAGGCAACATATTATCTTTAGCCAGAGCTTGCAGTACCCGCGGTGCGCCCATAATACTCCCCATGGCACTTGATAGGGTTGCACCCCAAACACCAATTAAAATAGAGTCACCCCAAAGAGATATTTTCCGCATTATTAGTGGGTCAGATACTAAGGTTTTAGCATCGGCAGAAAAAGCCAATAAAATTGGTAAAGTCATGTAGATTAAATAGCCTACTCCAATAGCCGCAAAGGTGCCACGAGGGATTGATTTTTTAGGGTCTTTTAAATCTCCCGACATATTTACCCCCGCCATGATGCCTGTTACGGCCGGAAAAAAGACGGCAAAAACCGTCCAGAAACTTTCGCTCTCTCCCTCGCTTACGCCCCATAGTTCTATTTTCGTCTCTTCAATAGGACTACCCAGAAACAAAGCCAATAGTGAAAGGCCTATGCCAACCATAATTACATACTGGGCGCGAATAGCCGCTTTGGCTGAGCCTAAAGTGATACCCGTAATAATAATAATGGTGATAATACCAAGCCACTTTTCGTTTAAACTAGGAAAGACGGCGACCACACTTTCGGCGAAACCTACGGTATAAAGTGCTACCGAAAGTGCCTGAGCAATATAAAGCGAAACACCAATGGCTCCACCCGACTCTATGCCCAAGGAGCGACTAATCATATAATAAGCGCCACCCGTTTTTACCTTTTGATCGGTAGCAATAGAGGCAATAGACAAGCCGGTAAGAAAAGTAATACTGGTGGCGAGAGTAACAATTATCAAAGTCCCCAATAGGCCCACATTACCCACTACCCAACCAAAGCGGAGGTACATTATTACCCCGAGAATAGTAAGGATAGACGGAGTGAAAACTCCACCGAAGGTGCCAAGTCCATTGGACTTATCGGCTTTAATTTTATGGTTTACTTCGTTAGACAATGGAGCGGAAAAGTAGATAAATTTTAAGTGTTTTTACTTTACTTATGCATTTTACTCAATCTAAATTTTTAAGACGAGCATTGGACCGAAAAAAAAGAGGTCAAATTGAAAAAATCCAAACTGCATTTCCACGAGATGGAGTAGAGATTAATTTTTACCTTCCATGCATGCTTAGAGCACTGGTATTCTTAATTTCAATATTCGGGTTTTCAAATCTAAAAGCGCAGATTAATCCCTGTTTAGCTTCCGATACCATTAAGGTAGTGGTGATTGGCAGTTCTACTGCGGCTGGCGCGGGTGCCTCCGTTTCAGATAGCGCCTGGGTAAATCGTTACCGTGCCTATTTGCAAAGCATCAACCCAGCCAACCAAGTGATAAATTTAGCGCGCGGCGGTTATAATACTTGGCGCCTTATGCCCGATTATTTTAGCGCGCCAGCTAATAGACCAAGTCCAGATACCCTGCGAAATATCTCCCATGCTTTACGCCAAAACCCCGATGTAATAATCATTAACCTACCTTCTAACGATGCCGCCATTGGCACCGGTGTTAATCAACAAATGAGTAATTTCATTCACATGGATTCCCTTAGCGCCCAAATGGGAGTTCCTTTTTGGCTAAGCACCACGCAGCCACGAAATGGAAGTGCAACTTTTAAAAACATACAGCTAGCAGTAAGAGATAGTATTTTTAGCCGCTTTGGCACTAGAGCAATTGACTTTTGGCAGGGCATCGCCGACTCCACCAATAGTATCGACCCCTATTATGACTCAGGCGACGGCGTTCACCTGAATGATTTAGGCCATGCCTTACTTTTCCAGAGAGTGATAAGCAGTGGCGTCACCGATTCTACCATCAGTCCTTATAATGGTATCGACCTCAGTGCTGGCAGCCCACAATGTCTCAATTGCGAAACTTGTGGATCTAGTGTACAGCAGATAAGTTTTACTATCCAAAACCAAGGTGCTATAAACTCTTCCCCTAATTTGACTGCTCAGCTTATTCGCGAAAACCTTATTACTGGTCAGCTTGATACCTTTAGTCAGAGTGGCTTAAATGTGCTAAGTTGTAATAGTATAAGCCTCACGGAAAACCTAGATCTAAGCTCAGGCGGAAGCTGGCGTTTCCACAGCCTGATAATTGACCCTAACGATAGTATAATTTTCAATAACTCCAGTAGCCCGGCCGATCTCATTTTGAAAGCTAGGCCTATAGTGAGCTTTATGGATACCATTCTCTGCCCTGGAGATACCGCCTATTTAAGCGCTTTTTCCAATGATGAATATCGCTGGTTTCAGAGCAGTCAATCCGACTCTGCGCTGCATGTGGGCGACAGCATTCCGTGGTCTACCGGGCAAGGAGATAGTGTTTTTCTACAAGCATTTAGAGGGCCTTTTTATAATATTGCTGCGGTAGAAAGTGCCAGTAGTTCTAATATCCAATGGAATGGCTGCATGTTTAATCTCATTGCTTTCGCCGATACCATTCACTTAGACAGTCTCAACTTTACCGCTGGCTCTACTAGCAACCTAGCGGTAGAATGGCGCAGCATTGCCAGTGACTATCGTGGGCATGAAAACGATAGCAGCCTCTGGTCTAGTCCTTTGCGCGATAGTATTTACGGCGCTATTACAGATAGCACTTATCTTCTAAATTTCGGTGCCATTAAAATACTACCCTACGATACCTTGGGGGTTTACCTTTATTTAAAAGACCCTAATCAACGCTTAGCTTATCTGTCTGCAGGCCAGCATAAGGCCTATGGTGACTCAGTTTTCCAAGTAGAGGTGGGTAGCGGAATTGCCGCTCATTTTGGCACCATCTATCAGCCGCGTCATTTTAAGGGTCAGTTTTATTATCACTTCGGCTCAAAGCCAGAAGGGCAATGCCAGAGCGAAAGATTACTGATGCGGGTTCATGAACAAGCTCCTTCATTAAGCTTAGGTCCAGATAGCTTGCACCCTATTCAACACGATTTGAAACTTTATTTGGGAGCTGATTTTTCCAATGTAATTTGGAGTACTAATGCCGTGGGCGATAGCCTGCTCATCCCTGCCTTTAGCTATCAGGCTGGAGATAGTATTCATATTATCGTGAGAGCTGAGGATAGCTTGGGCTGCCTAGAAAGTGATACTCTTATTGTGTACTTCAGCGATAATGTTAGCACGAGCGACAATATTTTAAAGAGCTTAAACTTTTATCCTAACCCCAGTAGCGGTGTCCTAAAGGTTCACAATCCTTTCGCTCTAAATTTTAGTCTTAAAATTATTGACAGTCAAGGTCGCATTAGGTTTTCTGGCAACTATGCGCAAAAAGAAGAAGCCTGGGATTTAAGTTTAAAGCGTGGTTTGTATTATTTACTCATCAGCGAAGGAGACAAGCAAAGAGTGGAGCCTTGGGTGCTGCAGTAATTTCCCTAAGCACCTATAAAAAAGCAGAGTAAAAGCTTTGGTAAAGCCATAAAAACTACCTTCGAACTCTCATTCAAATATCCTTTGAAAATAAACTTAAGTCCAAAAAGCATTCAGTCTGAATTGCTTCCCGTTTTAGATTTGATTATTGACGATTTAGTTGCCCAAGACTATGCCGTATTCGACGACTTATTAGACCGAAACGCAGCGCTATCTATTAGAAATCGCTTACTCGAGCTCAAGGCAGATGAGGAATTTAAAAAGTCTGGTATTGGCAAGGCCGTCTTGCATCAGGTAGATGAAAGTATTAGAGGTGATTTTATCCGTTGGATAGAAACTGACGACCTTCACCCTAGTATTGAGGTTTACTACCGCTTGATTGAGGCACTGATGGTTTATGCCAATCAACAACTCTATTTAAATCTCAAGGATTTAGAAAGTCATTATACATTTTACCCGCCCGGTAAAGGTTATTTAAAACACCGCGATCGATTTCGCGAGAAACCGCATAGGGTATTATCTATGGTTTACTACTTAAACGAAGGATGGCAAGACGGTGATGGCGGTGAATTAGATGTATTTGATAATCGCGTTAAAAAGCTTCTCACTATCGAGCCTAAAATGAATCGGTTAGTGGTTTTTAAAAGTGAGATGATTCATGAAGTGCTACCCAGCATAAAACCGCGCTATAGCATTACTACTTGGCTTTTGGACAAAAAAAAAGAACTTACTTTTCTGTAAAGCTGAGCTCTATCTATTTAATTTTAAAATAAGAATTTCAGGTTTTTATAAAATCTAGAAAGTCAGCAAACAAAAAAAAAGCGACCAATCACAAGGATCAGTCGCTCTTAACCTCTAGAGAGAGAGGGTTTAAATACTTAGCTGAGAACAAAAATTTAAGCTTCTACGGCTTGTTCCACTCCTACTTGAACCTCGCCTTCTAACTTGATCTCATCTGATACCAGTAAATTTCCGGCTTCGTTAACTACGTGGAATTTAAGGCCAAAATCCTTACGGTTCAACTTGCTCTTAAAAGAAAAGCCGGCTTTGGTATTTCCCCATGGATCTACTGCTACGCCGCCCACTTCTACATTTAACACTACTGGCTTGGTTACGTCGAGAATGGTCATTTCACCGTGTAGTTCAAACTCGTCGCCGTCTAGTTTTTTAATTTCAGAACCTGAGAAAGTAAGTTGTGGAAAAGACTCAACATTAAAGAAATCTTCACTCTTCAAGTGATTATCTCGGTCCGTACTGCCCGTAGAAATACTGTTAACATCTGCTGAGAAGCTAAACTTCCCGGTAGTGAAATCATCCCCTTCCGTTTCAACCGCTCCGCTGAAAGAGGAAAAATTACCCGTTACCGTAGTAATCATCAAATGCTTGGCCTTAAACTGAATGTTGGTGTGAGCTGGGTCAATAGTCCATTTCTTAGTACTCATAGTATGTATATTTTTTAATTTATTTTAAATTCGATGTTTAAACATCTATGCAAATATATGTTTAATGTTTAAACATTGATGTGTATTCCATGAAAATATTTTCTCTTTAATAGGCTCATTTTTTATAATCTTGCTAGGCCAAATTTTATCATGCAGCTATCCCCCGTAGAAGATTATATTTATAAGTCCCAGAGTCCGGCTAAAGAAATAATGGATTTCCTCCATGGCCACTTTCTGCGCAAGGGTCTTAGTGCGAAAATATCCTACGGCATCCCTTTTTACAGTGATAAGAAATGGATCTGCTATTGTAATCCTCAAAAAAGTGGTGGCATTGAACTCTGCTTTACTGAGGCGGATAAGTTTGAGGACCCAACTGGACTATTGCAAATTCGTGATCGAAAGAGGATGAAAGGTATCTATCTGAAATCTTTGGACGAGCTGCCCTTGGATGCTCTAGATCAAATCATGGCAGTGGCACTAAGCTTTGATAGAAAACATAAATAAACAGAATATCAAAAGGGTTAATTCCTGCATATCTGGCGAAAGCCACCAAAAAAAAAGGCGCCCCTAATGGAGCGCCTGAGATTGTCTAATCCTCTAAAAATACTAAAACTTCACGCCTCTTCTTCTTTCCGCTTCAAGCAGAAGGATTTTTCTAAGGCGAATAGAGTTAGGAGTAACTTCTACGTACTCGTCACCCTGAATATATTCTAAAGCTTCTTCTAAAGAAAACTCGATATGAGGAGCAATACGCATTTTATCATCTGCACCAGATGAACGCATGTTACTCATTTTCTTGGCCTTGGTAATATTGATAGTTAGGTCACCGGGACGGTTGTTTTCACCAATCACCTGACCCTCATAAATTTCAGAGTTAGGCGCTACGAAAAAGCGACCACGATCTTGTAAGTTGTTGATAGAGTAAGGAATGGCCTTACCAGTCTCCAATGAAATTAAAGAACCATTCTGACGTCCGGGCATTTCACCTTTAAAAGGCTGATACTCTTTAAAACGGTGCGACATTACTGCCTCACCCGCTGTAGCGGTCATTAAGTAACTTCTTAAACCGATAATACCACGTGAAGGAATTTCAAACTCCAAGTGCATACGGTCTCCTTTCGGTACCATTTGCGTCATCTCACCACGACGTTGTGTTACGGCTTCAATCGCCTTACCACTAACATTTTCAGGAAGATCAATATTCAATTCTTCAACCGGCTCATGTTTACGACCGTCAATTTCGCGGAAGATAACCTGCGGCTGACCAATCTGTAATTCATAACCTTCACGACGCATCGTTTCGATAAGAACCGAAAGGTGTAAAACACCACGTCCAAAAACTCTAAAGCTATCGGCCGTACCTGCATTTTCCACTCTAAGGGCAAGGTTCTTTTCAAGCTCCTTCATTAAACGATCGTTTAAGTGGCGCGAGGTAACAAATTTACCTTCTTTACCAAAAAACGGTGAATCGTTAATGGTGAAAAGCATACTCATGGTAGGCTTATCGATATTAATGGTAGGAAGCGCTTCTGGGTTTTCAAGATCAGCGATAGTATCACCAATTTCAAAACCTTCGATACCGGTAATCGCGCAGATTTCGCCGCTTTCTACTATATCTATTTTACGTTTTTCAAAACCATCAAAAACAAAAAGATCTTTTACTCTTGACTTTACTTTAGTGCCATCGCGCTTAACCAAAGTAATTTGTTGGTTAGGCTTTAAGCTACCGCGGTGCACTCTACCAATCGCGATTCTTCCGATATAAGAAGAAAAGTCTAAACTGGTAATAAGCATTTGAGTGGTACCTTTATTAACTTTAGGTTCTGGAATGTACTTTACGATTGTGTCTAACAATGCGTTGATATCTTCCGTCGGCTTTTTCCAGTCTTCACTCATCCAACCGTTTTTCGCACTACCGTAAATAGTAGGGAAATCAAGTTGTTCTTCGGTTGCTTCTAAAGCAAACATCAGGTCAAATACCAATTCATGTACTTCGTCTGGAGTACAGTTAGGCTTATCTACCTTATTAATAACTACAATAGGCTTAAGTCCGAGCTCTAAAGCTTTACCTAACACAAAACGTGTTTGCGGCATCGGTCCTTCGAAAGCATCTACTAAAAGTACAACGCCGTCGGCCATGTTTAATACACGCTCAACTTCTCCACCAAAGTCACTGTGACCAGGAGTATCGAGGATATTAATCTTGATATCTTTGTATTGAACGGAGACGTTTTTTGACAGAATGGTAATTCCTCTTTCTTTCTCGAGGTCATTACTATCCATTACTAACTCTCCGGGGGTTTCGTGATCAGCAAAGGTTTTACAAGCTAGTAGCATTTTATCTACTAATGTGGTTTTCCCGTGATCAACGTGGGCAATAATTGCTATGTTTCGCAAATTCATAATTAAGCTCCTAAAATGGCCGGCAAAGGTAGGGAGCTTAAATGCTTTTCACATGAATTATTTAGGATAATACAATCTTGCGGGTAATTGCCTGACCTTTACTACTTAAACGCATCAGATAGATACCTTTTGCCAAATCATTTAAAGGCAGTACAGCATTGTCTTTGCTTAGTTTTTGAATCTTCTCTTTTTGCCCGGTTAAGTTGTAAATTTCTACCAAAATATTTTCCGCTGGCACCCCAGAAAACTGCAAAGCGCCCTTATTTATATAAAAATTAATGCCTTCTAAGCTCCGGTTTTGTCTTAAACTTAGTCCAGATTGACTTGCATTGAGTGCTAAAGTACGCGCTTGCCCCTCGTTACTTCCTTGATAAATTAGGTTGCTATCTGTTGGAGAATACACTGAATAACGTGGCGTTCCTAGCTCAAAAAAATATTGACTGCTATCTATAAAAGTGTAAATATCTACCCAAGTGTAAGTACTTACCCAATTACTTAACATAGAGCAGCTAGGTGTATTAGCATTATAGGTGTTAGTCATAGCACCCCATACCGAAACCTGTTGCTTATTATTTGTTGCCCAATTACCCCAGGCAGCAGCTTTACTTCTACAAATGGAACAATCGAAACCTTCCGATGCCACAATAAGTGCTTTGCCGGTAGAGAGTTCTGTGTAAATTGAATTGCTATTATTGCTACAATCCTGCACCATATGGTCCATTACTTGCGCCTGGAGGAATAAAAACGGTAAAGATAAAATTGGAGTAAGGATTCTCTTCATTAAATATGAATTTGGTTAAAGATACTAAAATCAACTCTATTTTTCACCTGCCATTTAGCCTAAGCGTTTGTTACATGTTCCAACATCTCTTCGCCATAATGTGCTAAGAGTTTGGCCCAGTCACTTTGGTCATTTAAACAAGGGACTAAAGTGAACTCCTCGCCGCCATGCTCCAAGAAGCTTTCCCTTGCCTCCACGCCTATCTCCTCAATGGTTTCTAAGCAATCTGACACAAAAGCTGGGCAAAGAACCACCAGTTTTTTAACCCCTCGTTTGGCAAACTCTTCAATAGTTTTATCGGTATAGGGAGTTAGCCATTGGATAGGACCTAGTCGGCTTTGAAAGCTCGTACTGTATTTCGCCTCGTCTAAGTTTAGTTTTTCCGCTATCACGCGAGTGGTTTCTACTGTTTGATGGCGGTAGCAAAACTGCTGCACCGGACTATCCTTCTGGCAACAATTGGCCACATTTAAACAATGCGCCTTGGAAACATCGCCTTTTAAAATATGACGTTCGGGAATACCATGATAGCTGAATAGTATCTGATCGTAATCTGCCGGCAAGGCATCTTTTAAGGACTTTGCCAAAATATCTAAATAGGCAGGATCATCGTAAAAGGGTTTTTTCACCATCATGGTGAGATGCGGAAAATGCTCTTCCACCACCTCACGTGCCTTCACTGCCACGGTTTCATAGCTGCTCATGGCGTAGTGCGGATAAAGCGGAATAAGGCTAATATTCTCCAAATCTGGGTTTTCTGCCTGTAAGTCTTTTAAGGCCTCGTAAATAGAAGGGGTGCCGTAGCGCATGCCTAAAGCTACTGGCAATTTAGTTTCCTTTTGTACGGCGGTATGCAAACGCTTACTTAAAACAATTAGGGGTGAGCCTTCCTCCCACCAAATGCTTTTATAGGCCGCAGCCGATTTTTTTGGACGCGTATTAAGGATGATGCCTTTAATTAAAAAACTGCGAAACCAATGGGGAAAATCAATTACTCTTTCGTCCATTAAAAACTCGCCTAAATATCGGCGAACGTCTTTAACAGCATAGGAATCAGGTGAACCCAAGTTCACTAAAAGGATAGCATTCTTCATTTATTTTGCTTAACGATTGAGTAAGTATTTTTTAGGGGTAACGCCAAATTTCTTGCGAAAAGCAGCGATAAAATGACTGGGGTTAGCGTAGCCAATTTGGTAGGCTGCTTCGTTAACTTTAACATGGTCTTGCTCCAAAAGTTGACGCGCAACATCGAGGCGGTAATCGTTTAAAAATTTAAAAACCGTAGTGCCGTATATATTTTTAAAACCTTCTTTCAAACGGTATTCATTTAATCCAATTTCTTTGGCCAACTCAGCGATAGTGGGAGGATCCGCCATTTTCTCGAGAATAATCTTTTTCGCCAAACGAATTTTCTTCACATTACCCTCATCTTCTAAAAAGGGACAAGCCTCCACGTCCGTTCCTTCTTTGCGGTTAAAAAACAATGCTAAAAGTTCGAGGACTTTTGCATGTAAAAAAACTTTCTTGCCCGGGCCATAAACGGGAGACTGAAAGACTTGATTAACCGCCACCATTAGAGAAGGTTCAAGCTCTATTTCAGAATAAAACTTCTTGTTAACGTTATCAGGGTTTATAAATGCTAGCTCCTCTGAGCCTTCCATAAAAAGACGGTGCAAATTTTCCACTTTTATATAAAGGAAGAGCGCGCGCGAGTTTTCTTGCAGCTCTATTTTTAGAGGCAAAGCCATTAGAGGATTGTAAAAAAGTAGGCATCTGCCTTTTTTTAGCTGTAGCTGATACGCTCCCTGATGAAATTTAAAAGTAAGCTCTCCTTCGCCGCCAAAATAGAATTGGATAAGACTCTGATCTATATCGCGTTCTATCTCTACTGCATGGCCTTCACGATTATCGATAGCCACCAAAGAAAGCCCTTCATTAATCGGGGTATTTTTGATGCTACATTTTGAGGTACTTATCTCTTCATTTAAGAACTTAAAATCGATTTCCATTCTGCAAAAATAGAATATGACAAATATCATAGCACCAAAAGCATGATATTATTTAAGATTGCAAAGCATTATCGTTTTTTTAATGAGAATCATTCTAAATAGGCTTATTCGATTAATCGGGATACTTTTCATCCCAAATGAGGTAGAAAACTAAGCACTAACTGGGATATTTTTGCCCTACGTTTATGAAAGAATTTGAAGTAAGCCGTTTTGCCAATTTCTTTTTAATAGGAATTGATCACTCAAAGGCAGATGTAGAAACTCGCGAACTCTTTACTCTTAATGAAGAGAAGGCGAATCATCTACTACATGAATATAAAGAAGGAGGAGGAGATGGCATGCTCATTTTATCCACTTGTAACCGTACCGAAATTTATGCTTTCGCAAGCTGTCCACGCGATCTTATTACCTTATTCTGTAAATACAGCGGCACCACTAAGGCTCAGTTTGAGCTTTATCAAAATATCCAGCAAAATCGCGAAGCGATCAGCCACCTATTTCGGGTAGGCTCAGGTTTAGAATCCAAAATTTTAGGAGACTTCGAAATTATCGGGCAGATAAAAAAGTCCTATCAGTTTTCGAAGGAACAAGGCGGGCACAATGCCTTTCTCGATCGCTTGGTAAATAACGCCGTACAATGTTCCAAGCGTGTTAAAAACGAAACAGACTTAAGTACTGGGGCGGCCTCTGTCGCCTTTGCCGCCGTATTACAACTCAAAAAATATTTAGAAACCCATAGCTCACCCAGAGTGCTTTTATACGGCATGGGCAAAATGGGGCGCACTACTTGTGAAAACCTGGTTAACCAAACTGGGATAAAAGATATTAAGCTCGTAAACCGCACCGAAGAAAAAGCAGCACGTTTAGCCGAGCGCTTTGATTTAAAATATTTAGACCTAGCTCACTTGGAAGAAGGTTTGGATGAAGCAGATATAATTATTGTAGCTACTGGCTCTGACCAAGCTACTGTGAAAGCTGAGCATTTTAAAACTACTAAGCCGCGCTTATTATTAGACCTCAGCATGCCGCGTAATATTGAGGCCGCGCTTTACGCAGATGCGCAGTTTGATGTAATTGACGTAGATCACCTTTCCGATATAGCGGCAGAAAGTATACGCAAGCGTCAGGCACAAATTCCCTTAGCGGAAAGCATTATTGAAGAGCAAATTACTGACTTCTACCTCTGGCTAGAAAGCCGCCGCGTAGCGCCAACCTTGCAGGCTTTACGTGAAAAAATGAACGATTGGAAAGATAAAGAGCTAAAAAGCTTAAGCAAAAAATTTCCAGAAATGTCTAGTGAGCAAGCCGATGAGTTTGCCGCGCAAATTCTCAATCGCATTACGGGGCAATTCGCTCGTCAACTTAAGGCCGGAGGAGATTTAAATAGCGACCTTCGTACCATTCATCATATTTTCGAGCTATAAGCTTATGCAGACAATTCGCATCGGTACCCGCGATAGTAAACTAGCACTTTGGCAAGCAGAAAAAGTTAAAGGGCTACTAGAAGCGGAAGGCCAAGATTGCCAACTGGTACCTCTAAAATCAGCCGGGGACATTGACCTTACAACGCCCCTCAATCAATTTGGTGGTACCGGAATATTTACTAAAATTTTAGATGACGCCCTTTTGGATAAACGCATTCACATTGCCGTTCATTCCATGAAAGACTATCCAACCCAAGCACCCGCTGGCATTCACATGGCTGCGGTCTTAGAAAGGGCTGAATCAGAAGACATATTAGTACACAAGGGCAATCTCGATTTTACTACCGAGGGGGCTATAATCGCTACCGGCAGTATTCGTCGTATTGCCCAGTGGAAAAGTCGCTACCCACATTACCAGTGCACCAACTTAAGAGGTAACGTACAAACCCGATTAGCCAAACTAGAATCGCATCCTTGGCAAGGCGCCATCTTTGCGAAAGCAGGACTCTCGCGCTTAGGATTACTTCCCGAAAACCACATTGTACTGGACTGGATGATTCCCGCACCAGCGCAAGGAGTTATTGCCATTACCTGCTTAGAAAAAGACCAAGAGAGCCAAAATATTCTTACTAAAATAAACCATAAAGCTACTGCCTTACGTGCTAAAGTAGAGCGCGATTTTTTACGCACCGTAGAGGGTGGTTGTTCCGCCCCGGTAGGTGCTTACTCAGAAATTTCGGGTGAACAAATCCACCTAAAAGCGGGTATCTTCTCTACAGATGGACAGAAAAAAGTTACCTTGGAAAAATCGGTAACTTTGAATGAAGCAGAACAGCTTGGCAGCGATTGCGCCTTTCAGGCACTCTCTCAAGGAGGCGCTGCCATTATGGAAAGTTTAAAGAATGAAAAATAAGGCTACAGCGAAACACATTTTTGCCACTCGTAAGCTACCTGAAAACGCAGCGGAAAAACTTATTGATGCTGGTTTCAATCTCGATGAATTCGACTTTATCCAAGTTAGCATACAATACGACGAAGCAAGCTTTTTGGCTCAGCTCAATAACCCAAACAGTCAGGCTAGAGTATTTACTAGTAAAAATGCAGTCTATGCTTTGGCGGATCTCTTGAGCAAAAATCCACTCGAGTTAAAAAAGAAAAAAAACTTTACAGTTGGCATCAAGGCCACCGAACAGCTAGCAGAATTAGGCATTAAGGCTAATGTTAGGTCAGACAACGCCATGATTCTTGCGCAGATAATTGCCCGCAATGCCGATGTAAAAGCAGTCGACTTTTTCTGTGGTGATCAGGCCCTAGATGACCTGCCCGAATATTTGGCGAGCAAGAATATTAAGGTGCACCGAGAGATTGTGTATCATACTGATTTAGTACATGAAAAAATAAGTACCGAGCTTTTTGATGGACTCATCTTTTTGAGTCCTTCGGCAGTTTACAGCTTCTTTAAAAAAAATAAGATAAACTGCAAAACCCCCGCTTTTTGTATTGGTGCCACCACTGCAGATGCGGTTCGTCGCCGTTGCGACAACCCCCGAATTATTGCTCACCATCCCTCCATAGACGGTGTGGTAGAGCGCATTATTGAATATTTCCAAGACTAATTTATTATTTCATCTCCGATGACTAAACCCAAAAACGATCTTTTCCTGAAGGCCCTTAATGGTGAAAAAGTTAATCGTCCGCCTGTATGGATGATGCGCCAAGCCGGCCGTTATTTACCTGATTTCATGAAGCTTAAAGAGAAATATAGCTTCTTTGAAAGAGCCGAAAACCCTGAGCTCGCTACCGAGATTACGGTAATGCCCATCCATCAAGTAGGTCCCGATGCCGCGATTTTATTTAGCGACATTTTAGTAATTCCTCAGGCACTTGACGTGGAAGTACAAATGATTCCTGGCAAAGGCCCGTACCTCCCTAATCCTATTCGCACACCCGAGCAAGTTGATGCGCTGCCCGATGTTGACGTGAAAGATCGCTTACATTACGTGTATTCTGCTATTGACCTTACTTTGGAGGCGCTCGACAATGAGGTTCCCCTTATTGGCTTTGCTGGTTCACCTTGGACCATCCTATGCTATATGGTGGAAGGCCAAGGCAGTAAAACCTTTGATAAAGCGAAGGAATTTTGTTTCGTTTACCCAGATGCGGCCCATAAATTATTACAAAAAATTACCGACGTTACTATTGCCTACTTGCGACATAAGCAAGAACGCGGCGTACATGCGGTACAAATTTTTGACTCTTGGGGAGGTTTACTTTCACCGGTAGATTACAATACTTTTTCATTGCACTACATTCGTCAAATTGTAGATGCCCTGCACCAACATACTCCCGTTATTGCCTTTGCAAAAGGTTGCTGGTTTGCTTTAGAAGAAATGTCTAAAATGCCGGTAGCTGCCTTAGGCGTCGATTGGACGATCACCCCCCAAATGGCGCGTGAATTCACCAGCTTTCAAACCACCTTGCAAGGTAATTTTGATCCAGCGCGTTTATTATCACCCATTCCAGAAATTGAGCGTTTAACCAAGCAGATGATTGACGACTTTGGTACTTATAAATACATTGCCAACTTAGGTCACGGTATTTTACCCAATATTCCCGTTGAACATGCCAAAGCTTTTGTAAACGCAGTTAAAAACTACGGTTAGATGAAAGATAGATTCACAAGCTTTGTTCGTGCTTTGCAAGATGAAATTTGTGAAGCGGTAGAGAAGCTAGATGGCGAAGCTAAATTCAAGGAAGACCTATGGGAAAGACCCGGCGGCGGTGGCGGACGTTCGCGCGTACTAAGCGAAGGAAAGGTATTTGAAAAAGCCGGTGTGAGCACTTCCGTAGTACACGGTGCTATGCCCGAGGCGCTTAAAAAGAACATGCAAAGTGAAGGCGATTCTTTTTTTGCCTGCGGTGTAAGTTTGGTTATTCATCCGCGTAGTCCAATGGTACCAACCTGTCACGCTAACTTTCGTTATTTTGAAATGTATAATGCAGCGGGCGAAAAAATGGACTCCTGGTTTGGCGGAGGCAGCGACCTTACGCCCTACTACCTTTTTAAAGAAGACGCGGCACATTTTCACCGCGTACAAAAAGAAGCAGCCGATCCCCATGGCGCAGAACTTTATCCGCTTTATAAAAAACAGTGCGACGAGTATTTTCGCAATCACCACCGCAATGAAGGCCGCGGTATTGGTGGGACTTTTTACGACTATTTAAAACCTAACGAAGAACGCAGTGCAGAAGACTGGTTTGCTTTTAGTCAATCCATGGGCAATAGCTTTCTCCCCTCCTATCTACCGATAGTGGAAAAACGCAAAGACCTAGTATATAACGAGGAACAACGCTATTGGCAAGAGCTGCGCAGAGGGCGTTATGTAGAATTCAATTTGGTACACGACCGTGGAACTCTTTTTGGACTAAAAACCAATGGCCGCACGGAAAGTATTTTAATGAGTCTTCCCCCACGCGTACGCTGGGATTATAATGTAGAGCCCGCAGCGGGTAGTCCCGAAGCTGAGCTTATCGCCGTTTTGCAAGAACCCATTGACTGGATCAAAAAATAATTAAAATGTTACACCGTCCCCGTAGATTACGCACAAGTCCCGCCATGCGCGCCCTTGCCCAAGAGACTCACCTGCAGATCTCTAACTTTATTGCACCATTATTTGCGGTAGAAGGTGAAGGCATTAAAAGTGAAATTAGCTCTATGCCGGGCTATTATCGCTATAGCTTAGACCTCCTTAAAGAAGAGGTTTTGGAGCTCGCATCACTGGGGGTCCAGTCACTGCTCTTGTTTGTTAAGGTAGAAGATGACTTAAAAGATAATGACGGGGAAGAAGCTTTAAACCCAGACGGCCTAATGCAAAACGCCATTCGCATGATAAAGGAAACCGTGCCCAACTTGGTGTTAATGACGGATGTGGCGCTTGATCCCTACTCTTGCTACGGCCACGATGGCATTGTAGAAGGGGGTGAAATAATTAACGATGAAACGGTAGGCTTTTTAGCCGATATGGCCATTAGTCACGCCCAAGCGGGTGCCGACATGGTGGCGCCCAGCGATATGATGGACGGCAGAATTGGTGCGATTCGCATTGCACTAGATACAGCCGGTTTTGAAAATGTGGGCATTATGGCCTATAGCGCCAAATTTGCTTCTTGTTTTTATGGCCCTTTTAGAGATGCCTTAGACTCGGCCCCAGTGGATATGAAAAATATTCCTTCCGACAAGAGAAGCTACCAAATAAACCCTGCCAATGCTAAAGAGGCACTGCGTGAGGTGCAGCTTGATTTGGAAGAAGGAGCTGATATTATTATGATTAAGCCCGCTATGGCCTATCTAGATATTATCCGCCAAAGCAAGGATATTAGTATGGTGCCCATTAGCGCCTATCACGTAAGTGGCGAATACGCCATGATAAAAGCCGCTGCTGCAAAAGGCTGGCTAAATGAAGAAGAAGCAATGGTAGAATGTTTAACCGCAATTAAACGTGCCGGCGCAGATCTTATCGCGACCTATTTCGTGAAAGACATTGTTAAATTTCTAAAAAATTAAACATGGACACTCAAAAAAGTAAAGAGCTTTTTAAAGAAGCTAGTAAATACATTCCTGGCGGAGTAAATTCTCCCGTACGTGCCTTTAAATCAGTTGGTGGCGACCCTATCTTTATGGATCACGCCCATGGCACCTACCTCTTTGACGCAGACGGTAATCGCTATATCGATTATATCGCCTCTTGGGGGCCGATGATAATGGGACATGCTTATGAACCTGTTATTAAAGCCGTACGCGATGCAGCTTCACGCTCTACTTCCTTTGGCGCGCCTACAGAAATGGAAATTAAATTGGCCAAACTTATTGTAGATGCCATTCCTAATATAGAGCGCATTAGAATGGTAAACTCGGGCACCGAAGCCACCATGAGCGCGGTACGTTTAGCACGCGGTTATACCAAACGCGATAAGTTTATAAAGTTTGCCGGTAACTATCACGGCCACGGCGATAGCTTCCTTATTAAAGGAGGCAGCGGCATGGTTACTTTAGGTCACCCGAGCAGCCCCGGCGTTACTAAAGGCACTGCCAAAGACACGCTCTTAGCAGAATACAATGATTTAGATTCTGTAAAAGAAGTGGTAGCGGCGAATAAAAATGAAATTGCCGCCATCATCATCGAGCCTATTCCGGGCAATATGGGTTGCATCCTACCCGACCCCGGCTTTTTAGAAGGCTTGCGCCAGATTTGTGATGAAGAAGGTGCATTACTAATATTTGATGAAGTTATGACTGGCTTCCGCCTCGGTTTTGGTGGTGCCCAAGAAGTGACCGGTGTACAAGCAGATCTAGTTACTTACGGAAAAGTAATTGGCGCTGGCTTACCGGTAGGCGCCTATGGTGGCAGAGCCGACATTATGGAGTATGTGGCTCCCAATGGCCCAGTTTACCAAGCAGGAACCCTATCGGGTAATCCCATTGCCATGACGGCCGGCTATACCTTATTGAAGTATTTAAGAGATAATCCTTCGGTGTATGAAAATCTAGCCGAAACCTGCCAAGCCATTGAAGAAGGCCTCCATCCTATTTTAAAGGAAAGCGGCTTAGATTATCAAATCAACCGTGTAGGATCAATGATTAGTTTACATTTCAGTAAAGAAAAAATTCGTGATTTCGAATCTGCGAAAAGCGCCGATAATGCGCACTTTAAAGCCTTCTTTCACGGCATGTTAAAACGCGGAGTCTATCTACCGCCGAGTGCCTATGAAAGTTGGTTCCTTAACGCGGCGCTGAACGAAAATAATGTGGAGGAAACTCTGCAAGCTGCTAAAGAGACTCTAGCGGAAATGACCGCCTAAAAATTTCCCCATTTGAAAAATCAAATGGGGGTTTTTTTTCACCTTCTTAGCTGAGTTCGATGTGAGATTAGGCCTCAGTTCGCTGCAGCTGCACGATTCAGACTAGTCTTTTTCTTTTATTGAAAATCTGAGGCTATAATTTTAGGTCGAACTCAGGTTACTAAGTACAATTAGCAACAATGCTCAATAATTCCGTTCTTTGGGAAAAAGAAATATTCATGCGCGCTACCCTACTCTCGCTTCTATTTTTAATACCGTTTTTAGGCCAAGCACAAGGTCTGGCTTTCGAGCGCACTTATAATTACCATACTCTTAAGTTTGGGGCAGGCGGCTCCGAAATAAATGCTTACGAGCCCCTTTCCCAACGAATATTCTCTACCAATGCGGCTGAAGATAAAGTGGATATCTTAAAAATTGGTGGCCTGCGTAAATCTTACCGAGTAGGACGAATCGACCTCACGCCCTACAGTGGCAAGGTTAATAGTTTAGCCGTACAAGGCAATGTTTTGGCAGTTGCCCTAGCAGCCAATCTTCCTCAATCTAATGGTAAAGTGGTTTTTTTTGACACCAATGGTGTTTACCTCAACCAAGTAGTAGTGGGCGCTATGCCCGATATGATTTGTTTTGCCCCAAGTACGCAGTATATTTTGGTAGCCAACGAAGGCGTTCCATCCGACGATTATCTTTCGGACCCACTAGGAACAGTTAGTGTAATTGACTTTCGTTCTGGCTCGGCCACCACGCTCACCCAAGCAGATGTTCACTCGGTAGATTTTACCCGCTATGATACGGTGCAGTACGACCCTAGCATAAATATTTACGGCAATAATGGTTCGAGTTCTTTTTCACAAGATGTAGAACCAGAGTACATTGCCATAGATTCCAGTAGCAACAAAGCTTACGTTTCTCTGCAAGAAAACAATGCCTTAGCCATCATTGATATTTTCACCTGGAGTTTAGATACTGTCATCGGCCTGGGTTATAAAGATCACAATATTCCCTCCTCCGGCTTTGACGCTTCAGATTCTTCTAATAACATAGATATCCGCACTCACTTTAACGTTTTTGGCATGTACCAGCCCGATGCAATTCAGACTTTTTCTAAAAATGGCCTGGAATATATCGTTAGCGCCAATGAAGGAGCTGCGCGTAATTACTCTGCCTACAGTGAGGTAGAGCGCGTAAAAAATGTGAATCTCAATCCCATCATTTTTAATAGTCCATCTACTTTACAGTTAGACACCGTTTTAGGTCGCTTAAAAGTAAGCACCACCCTAGGAAATAAAAGAAACGGCTTTGTGCACGATTCACTCTTTACTTTTGGAACGCGTTCTTTTAGTATTTGGGATACGCAGGGACAATTAATTTGGGATAGTGGCGATGATTTTGAACAAATTACTGCGCAGGCCTATGCCACCAATTTCAACTCTGCTAATAATGATAATAATAGTCGCAAAACTCGTAGCGACGACAAAGGTCCCGAACCTGAAGCTCTCGCCCTTGGCAAGGTAGACGGAGTACTTTATGCCTTCATTGGTTTAGAGCAAATGGGAGGAATAATGATTTATAATCTTAATAATCCTCTGGCCCCAACTTTTGACTCTTATATCTTATACCGTGACTTTAGCGTGGCTGCCAACGATACTGCAACTGGTGATTTAGGCCCCGAGCACATCACCTTTATTCCGGCCGATAATAGCCCCAATGGCATTGCTCTTTTAGCCATTTCCAACGAAGTAAGTGGCAACCTGAGTATTTATCAGGTCGGTCAGGGCATTGGCATAGATGAGCTAGAAGAAAACAAAAAGATTGAACTTTACCCTAATCCTTCCTCCGGCATCTTTCAGCTCAGCGAAAAGCAAAGCCTGAAAGTTTACAACAGCAATGGCCGCCTAGTTAAGGAAGTGCAAAATGAAAGTGAACTAGACCTAAGTCAAGAAGCAGCGGGCTTTTACACCATCATTAACCAAGCTGGGAATAGTCTTAAAGTAATTAAGAATTAATGCAAAAAAACGTTTTCGGCGAAAGCCTAATTACCTGTAGCACTGAGCCACTGACCGGATACTTCAGAGACGGACAGTGCAGTACGGATGAGTCAGATTTTGGCGCACATGCCGTTTGCGCCGTGCTTAGCGATGAGTTTTTAGCTTATAGCAAGGCGCAAGGCAATGATTTAAGTACGCCTATTCCGCAGTATAATTTTCCCGGTTTAAAAGCGGGCGACCGTTGGTGTGTTTGTGCCGATCGTTGGCTGGATGCCTTCAAGGCGAACTGTGCCCCTCTACTGGTTTTAGAAGCTTGTCACGAAAAATTATTGGACTTTATTGAACTACAAGATTTAGTTCACTTTGCTCATCTCGAACAGGAATAAATTTTAATGCTTTACCAAAAGATTCTTCAATTTTACCAAGGCCTCCACCTAGAAGATAGTCTCTTAAATTCAGATACTAGAGTGATGAATCCCTATGCGGAGCAGAACCCAGAAGTGGATCGTCTTTTACTAGAATTTTATAAAAAGTATTATTCCGACCATAAGCCACGCACCTTAATTTTGGGCATTAATCCTGGGCGGCTGGGCGCTGGTTTAACCGGCATTCCTTTTACCGACAGTCCTGCGCTTAAAAATCACTGCAACATCCCTACCTCTATCCAAACTAGCGAAACATCCTCTGGATTCGTTTACGAGTTTATTAAGAATTACGGTGGCCCTGAAGCCTTTTATGATAAGTATTTTATTGGCGCAGCTTGTCCGCTTGGTTTCACGCATCACAATGCCAAAGGCAATTGGGTAAACTGGAATTATTACGATAGCAAAGAGCTCTTTCAGGCGGTAAAGCCATTTATGATTGAGCATCTGAAAAATCAAATAGAAATCTGCGGTAACAACAAAAGAGCTATTATTTGGGGCAATGGCAAAAACTATAAATTTCTTAGCGCCATTAATAAGGAAGAAAAGCTTTTTAAAGAGCTTATCCCCCTAGAACATCCGCGTTATATTATGCAGTATAAGCGTAAAAGTCTTCCCATTTTCATAGATAAGTATTTAGAGGTTTTCAGCCAAGCTTAGAAAAATACTTCGGCACTAAACTCTTGATTTTCACCAAGGTTTCCTCGACCGATAAATCACTCATTCCTCCAGCGGCATTGGCGTGACCACCTCCATTAAAATTTTCTGCTGCTAAAATATTTACAGGATTATCTTCTCCCTTAGAGCGGAAAGATATTTTCATAATGCCATCCCTTTCGGTAAACACAATAGCGGCCCGCATTCCTTTAATCGACAAAACCTGATTGGCTAAATTGTCGGTATCTCCTTTTTGGTAATTGAAGCGCGCTAACTCCTCTTTGGTTAAGGATATAACCGCTACCATATAGTCTTCCAAAATCTCTAACTTTTCGCTCATCGCATAACCTTGCAAGCGCAGACGGCTAGCAGTATTGGTATCGCTAAGTAGTTCATGCACTAAGTGGTTTTCTACTCCCGCTTCTATTAGCTTAGCCAGTATTTGATGAGTACGTGGCTTGGTAGAAGAAAAGCGAAAACTGCCCGTATCTGTCAGTATACCTAGATATAATGGGGTGCCAATTTTCTGATCGAGTAGACCCGCATTGTCCGACTGCTCTATTAACTCTACAATTAGTTCTGAAGTGGAAGAAGCGCTGGTCTCCGAAACCTGTAAAGTGGCAAAATCTTCCGGGTTCAAATGATGATCAATCATAATGGTTTTAGCCTGTGTAGGCTCTAGTAAAGCTTGCATTTTCGAACCAATCCGATTAGTAGCATTGTAGTCTAAACAAAAGACCAAGTCAGCCTGGGCAAAAGTCTGCTCCACCGCCTCTGGTTCTTCGGTCATTAATTGAAAAGACTCCGTATCTAACCAATACAAAAAATTTGGCGCCGGGTCTGGATGACAAACCTTGGCTCTTTTTCCCAATTTTTCGATAAAGTATAAAAGACCGAGTGAGCTACCTACCGAATCGCCGTCAGGAGATTTATGCGAGGTAATTACAATGTTGGAAGCGGCCTTTATTTCGGCCACGATTTGTTGGTATATATTCATTTCAATTTACTTAATGGTTCACCTTAGAGTCAGAGTCTGAAATTCAGCTTTCACAGATCTAAACCTACCATTTTGCAAAGAAGGTAAAACCTTGCTTAAGAGCATCCGAAAAAGATAATTAATCGGTATTAAACTAAATCAATTTTGTTCTACTCTAAAAGCAATGTAGCCTAAGTCGCCGTTTTAAGACAGACAAACATTTACAATATGTAATGGCGCAACAGAGGTAGGTTTTAAGAATTTATCGAAATCAAGTCAATGCTGTCCTAAACAAATTTCAGCCTGATATTTCATCCCCTGTTTATTGGATGTCTGAGATGATTTACGCTCAAACTTCAAAAAGAACCCCCCTGATGCACGTCAGGCGGTGGTTCGTCATGATCAAAAAAAGGCTTATCCAGCCATTTTTGCAGCTCAATTTTAACGAATATGTTCGTCCCGGCTATGCGGAGTGCGGGATTAAATACCACAACTCTTTCAGCCTACCGATATGTTTGTTAAAGTTCATTTACTTTCAATTTAGCACCAAAACCCGCATTACGTATAGCCATTGTTGTGTTTTCGTGCTTTATTTTCCCTTCGTTTTTCAGCGTTGGGGCAGACATACTCTTTGACAAGTTTTGGCTCGTGCGGTTGGCTTTTTCGAGCGACTTGGCAATGTGTATAGATGCAAGCGTTGGCTATTTTATTATTTATTCAAGTGTTCTTTTGAGTATTTCTCCTTTTTCTGTAAGTATATATCGTTGTTTCGGATGATTAGGACTATCTGGATGTTTCATTCTAATAACCTCTTGCTCCAATGCTGGTTCTAAATAATTTTCTCTAAAATTCCCTTCGTGTTTTAAACTAAGAGCTTGTTGGATTTCTTTTCTACTTAATTCTACGTTTAGCACTTTTATTAAATTTTTAACTTCTACGGAAGTACTACGGAGCTCCTGCGGTACTTCTTCGGTACTTGGTCGGTCCTTGGTCGGTACTTCTTCGGTGCTTGGACGATAAAGTATAGTTTTAAACGATTCATCTTGTATAAATTCAGGTTCTTTGAGTCCTTCCTCTTTAGCTATACGTACAATGTCTGCTGTTCCTGTACCGAGCCTTTCAATGTAACCTTTTAGATACATTGGTTCAGCTAATAGTGGGTTAGCAGGAACTGAAGTATGAATTTCCTTTAGTTTTTCTGTTGTCCAACCCATTGGTAAGCTACCAGGATTAAAAACTGCTAAACGGTCTTTAAAAAGCATTACTTGTACACTACCATTACTTGTGTAATCTCTATGAACGATTGCATTTACAATTGCTTCTGTTACGATTTCTTTCGGCAACTCATATTTGCTGGGAATAGACGTTTCTTCGGAACGTGTACCAATTGCAAAATCTAATTTAGATAAAACAAAATCTACTGTTTGGTCAACCAGTTCAAAAACATCTCCTTTAAAAACTTTGTACGATGGAATGGGCTTTACCACTTCTGTACCATAAAAATAGGTGCAACGAACTTCCGAGTTAATAAAAAATCGTTGTGGTGATTTGCCAAATAATAAAATGGCAGCATTGCTTACCTTATCATCATTAACCAAATTAAGATGGGTAAGTACATCTTCTATTGGAGCAGATTCTTGTAAAGGAAAACCTCTTTTGGCACGAGCTGTTCTTACAAACTCAACAATTTTGTTGGGGTCTAAATCTTCTAAACTCGCAGTTGGATTGATTGCGGCATCAAAAGGGCCTGTTTGTATTTTGCCTTTTTCAATTAAATAATTTACTAAAGCTGAATAAATATTTGCTTTAAGTTCCTCCACATTTGAAAAACGCCTACGCACTAAATCGGCTTGTGCTTTACTTGTAAATGTATTTTGTTTGGGCTCTCTTTCTTCTGCTGTGTGATTGGAAAGAAACACCAACCTTGTTTTATGATGTAGGGTAGCATGGTCAAATTCCCTTTCTGTTACAGAAACACTTTTATCCTCAAAACCATATTCTGTTCCTAATAAACCTAAATAAATAGCACTTTGTTCTACTTCTTTTAAATACACTGCTTTTGGTTGCTCATTAGTAGCAGGTAGTAACTCAAATAAGAAAGGTTCAAAAAACCGACCTAATAATGAATCGGATAAAATGTACTCATTTAAAGCCTCTCTTTCTGATGCAAATTCTTTTTGAACGCTGCTTATAAATATTTTGATTTTTGCCATATTATTGATTCTTTATTCTTCCAATATCAATTATTCCTTCTACTCGAACTTAAGTTATTCCTCAATATTATCTCTATCAAAAATATCAAGGTATTCAATTAAATAGGTCTCATCTAAATCAAATGGCGGTGTAAACAATGTGATATCTTCTAAATCCTCTTCAAATGGATTTTTAATATTCCCTTTACCAACTCGCTTACCCCTTAATGTAGCAATGAATGAGTTTCTTAATACCTGAGAATTACTCATGTCGTATTTTATTTTTCTATCTCTTCTTAAATCGCGATAAATTCTTTTTAAGTCAATATCGAATTCGTGCTTACAGTTGAAGTACAATAACCAAGACAATTCAAAAGCTGTTTCATGAATCACAGATTTTTTTATTTCTGAAATTATCTGTTCTTTCAGATACTCTCGAAACCAAAGCTCATTACCAAAAAGCAAGATATGCTCAAAAATTGCCAAAACTTTCCCCACAGATTTAGGCGATTCGTTTTTGAGCATAAAAAGTAAACTCACCGTTTTCTTTAATTTGGTGTTTCGTGATTTTGAACCATTGTCAAGTTGTTTCCCAAAATCTAAAAGAAGTCTGTCTGCAATAGGATTTACTACATTATCACCTTCTGTATTTTTAGTTCTTTTACTGAGAATCAATTCACTCAAAAACTTTTCTATTAAACTAGTTCCTGAGTACTCTCGGTGTATTTCTAAAGTTTTTAGTAGCACGTTCTCAAAAGACTTGAAATGAATTTTACCTTCAGGGGTTAAGTTCTTTGGATTGCGAAACGAATAGGGTTCGTATTTTACTGCCTGTGGACGATACAATCCATCAGGGAGTTTTATGATTTTTGTTTTTCCTTCATGTACTACAAAATTGAATTCTTTTAATTTTTCAATTAAGATGCGTACAATCTTTTTAGCCACGGTTTCAGAACTGCATAAAATGCGATAATCATCTTTAAAGCGTGTAGCTATATAATTACCTTTTATCTCAACATCGCTTTCTAATTGTAATGAAATCTTTAAGTCACGTTCACTTAAAATAAATTCTGACATTAAATCGCTTAAAGCTGAACCAATTGGCAAACCCACTGTTTTTCTATCATTGGCATATTGAAATAATTTATCAAAACGATTGCCTAAAAGTGAGCCATCAATTTTACTTCCACAGGTTTTTCTCCCATCCGATTTATCTCTGCCTTCCCAAGCCCAACAGAGTGTATGTGTATAAATGGATGGGTAAAAGTTGGTAATATCTAATTTTAAGACATACTCGAAACGATGAGCTTCAGCTACCAAATCTTTTTCTGCTAATTCTAAAAACTCATAAATCATTCTGCCAGAGCGCAGTGGTTTTTTACCGTTTTCAATATTATTTGGTGGGATAGGAAAAGAGTAACTGTAAATTTTATTTTCCTCATTAAAAAGGTGTGCAAGAATAGCATCCCAATTTTGATGCAATTCCCATACTATATCGTGGTAATGGTGCGGATGAAGAATAGCAAATTCTCGTTCGGTTAAATCTGTTTTTGGAAAACTGATTTTACGCAGTTCTTCGGCATTTAATTTGTTGTGTTCTTTATAACGTGCTGTATTTAACTTTAAACCCTTAATTGAAAAGCAAGGTGGTAAAACATATTGCTCCGGGTAGTAACCAAACTCCAACAACCACTTTGCAATTTGGTCTTTATGCACCTCATTTATTTTGCGGTAGGTTTCATCCCTATGTTCTTTAGGTAAGCTCATTAACTCTCTAAAATTGGTTTTAAAATCTCAGGGCTTTTTTCTTTGAATAATGCCATGCGTTTTACCACCTCATTATCGGGATGGCTCCAAGTTTTGTGTAATTGTTCAATTACTGCCTCTCTTTCAGTATCGTTCAAGTTTTCAAAATCTCTTCCTTGCATTGCCGCTTCAATATCGCTTTTTACAAATGTTAACACATCAATTTCCTTTTCATTCATGTGGTTCGGAAAGTATAGTTCGTAAATACAGGCGTCTATTATGTCCTGTAGCCAAGAAATTGCTTTTTTGCTTAAATGAATTATGAAATTGCTTAATAATAAAAGCGCAGTTTTGTGAGGCAGTTGATTCATATCAACTATTGGGATATTATTTAACGGATCCTTAAACAATTGTAGCATTTCACCTTTTCGCTGACCTTTAAAATAGAGCCATTTATATATTAGTTTGGAATTTAATATTACTAAGAGAATCTTGAGGTTTTGTGGAGAAGAGGATTTACTGTTTATAAAATACAAATCAGACGCGCCATACCATGCTTTATCATTATAAGCAAAAGTGTTTCCGTAACTTCTTTGAGGACAAACAATTTTTGGTGATTCAAATATTTTAACCTCTCTTGCATATGAGATAGCATAAAAATATCCGGATTGAAAAGTTGACTTAATCATTACGTAATCGATATTATGTAATCCTTTAACATATCTGTCGTATTCATCAATTGTAATACGATCGGTACGAATATTACGATTAACTAGAAGTTCTTTGAATTTTAAAAAATGACGATATAGATTTGGAGTCTCATCTTTGTTAATGCAATTGAAAGAAGTAAAATAAATTAAATATTCGTTTGGATTCAAGTCACAGGTATAGCGATTAACGTTACTATTTTTAAACCATGGTTTAATATATTCGAATTCTAATTTATTTAGATTGAGAGCCTCGACTTCTTCCTTGGATAAAACAAAAATGCCCTCACCATTATGTGAGTTCACTGAATAAGTTTTTAAATGTCTATTACTGATTTTATTAGCACCTGTAACAATTCCTTGATTAATTTCAAAATAATCTGAAATTTTATGCTGATTCATTTCTATAATGTTCAATGGTTTATCGATATTATCGATATTAAATTTTGATTTAAGATCAATATGGCCATTGGAATTAAAAATTTCAGAACTCACTAAATTTGCGTATAAAGTGTCTTTATCCTCATTAAACAATACAGAGTCTAATTCTTTTGCATTTTTGATTTCTTTTTTGTTAGAATAGGTATACTTGAATTCTGATTTTTGTTCTGATTTCTTTAAAAATGTAATTGCATTGTGCTGACCTTGAGCTGATTCGAAAACTTTGACTTCATTAAAATCAACGATGTTAAAAATTTGACATTCTTTTTTAATATGTTCTCGAAGTTTATCTGCATATGTCGCATTAAAGAAATAGTTAGTTGTTATAAATGATGTTATTCCGTTTTTTTTACACAATTCGATTCCCGAATGAAAAAAGAAATAAAAATAATCCATACGCCTCTGATGATATTTTTGACCAATTGGAGCCTCTTTAACAGTGCGAAATGTTTCCTTATTGCCGCTTTGCCCGAGATAAGGTGGATTTCCTATAATTATATCAAAACCATTGGATAAATCAAACATCCATTCCGGATCAAAAAATGGAGATGACGCATTTTGGTCGTATGGGTCCCAACTCGCAAGATTATCGGCTGTTTCATTTTGCCAACCACTGCGCTTTAACTCGACTCCAATTGCCTTTCTCAGGTCTTCGTCTTTTTGGCGGTATTTGAGCTTGGTGTCTTTGGTTCGCGCACTAAATAGCTTATGTCGTACTTTCTTTAATTCTATTTCCAGTTGCTTAATTTCCTTGGTATTAAACAAACTGGTTTGGGCTTTTGGTTTTTCTATGCCAATCAGAGTATTGGCTGTTACAAATTTGGTTTCCAAGTTGGGTAAGGGTCGAATGCCAAAGTTTTTAGCAACATTGTCCGTTGGTTTTTGGTCAACCACCAAAGAAATAAAGAAACGCAGTTTAGATATTTGGCTGGCAATGGGTTGAATATCCACGCCATAAATGCAATTTTCAATCAGGTATAGCTTACGGGCATAGTCAGGGTCGTTCATGCCTTGGTCAAAAGCTTCATTAATTTCTTTTAACTTTTCTTCCCGTTCTTTTTTATCATCAATACTGAGTGTGTCTTTCAGTTCTTTTTCTGTTTTTTCAATTTGCACGGCTTTCCAAAACTCATTTTCTGGATCTAGCTTTTGTAGCATATGTACCATCTTTTGCAATACCCCCATTGGAAATGCACCTGAACCGCAGGCAGGGTCTAAAATTTTGCACCTATCCAATGACTCAACTATGGCTTTCGTGGCTTTAGGATAACCGTCCAGCGGATTGCCAGGGTCAAAGGACACCAACTCATGCAGAAGGGCATCCAACATTTCTTCCTGATCTTTAAACTCATTGGCCGACTTTGTTTCATGTAGTGATGTTTGTCCCTTTTTCCCTTGATTGCCAAAGAGGCTAGTTTGTGATTTTCCAAACTCAACAAACACCTCTGAATCGTCTTCTAAAATCTTGTTTTTTAGGTAAGCAATCAGGCTTTCATCCACCATGTAGTTTACAATCTCACGAGGGGTATAAAACGAGCCCGTTTGCTTACGTGCTGTGGTTTTGGTTTCTGGGTTGTAACTCGCCAATAGATTTTCAAATACCTTACCTAATAATTCAGGGTCAAGGGCAACGTCCTCTTCAATAGGCGTATTCTCTGTAATGGTGA